>Ga0307375_10000122_pt1 | contig 102976 bp, 108 predicted proteins | sample TR1MG_FD_202531 | JGI IMG/M metagenome (GOLD analysis project Ga0307375, IMG submission 202531) | Soil microbial communities from Risofladan, Vaasa, Finland - TR-1 | ecosystem: Environmental > Terrestrial > Soil > Coastal area > Acid sulfate soil | place: Finland: Risofladan, Vaasa... | reverse complement strand
GATAAATAGTTTACGCATGGTGTTCTCCGTAGGGTTGAACTTGGCCACACAACCGGGCCTTTCATCGACAGGCCGCCAAGTGATCAAAGCGTAGGGTCTCGTGCTTAGCCAGCGCTTACACAGATGTTACAAGAGCGCTATCGCGCTGAACGCGCCGTTCATTCGCTGGGCCGAGTGAGTGGATTCGGCGCCTTGTTGGTTGGGTCTTGACGACTAAGATTACACGTGTAAACATTAAACCACTTACATGTGTAAACGGTGCGAGATGGCGATCAGCGAAGCTGAGGCGATAGTGATGGATGTGTTGTGGGGCAGGGCTCCGCGCACGGCGGAGGAGATCCTCACCCATGTCGGTCCGGAGCAGGACTGGCAAGAGGGCACAGTGAAATCCTTGCTCAATCGGCTGCTCAGGAAAAAGGCCGTGCAGGCTGAGCGTGATGGTCGTCGCTATCTTTACACTCCGCTGCTGACGCGCGAGCAATACGTGCAGCAGGAGAGCAAGGGTCTGCTCGATCGCCTGTTCGGCGGCCGCGTCGCACCGCTGGTAGTGCACTTCTCCGAGCAGCGCAAGCTGTCGAAAAAAGATATTGCTGAATTGCGCAAGCTGCTCCAGGAGCTCGACGATGAGCAGCCCTGATCTGATCGGCATCGACTGGCTCGGGCACGGCTGGTTGCTGCTGCTGTCGTTCACCGTGGCGGTGCTTGTCGTCGTTGTGTTGCGCAAGCCGTGCCGGAGGTGGTTTGGTGCCGGGCGGGCGTTCCAGCTATGGCTGCTGCCGCCACTGGCGATGCTGGCGAGTCAGATGCCGCATGTGGCAGCGACTCAGTCCAGCGACATGCCGACCGTGGTGTATCTGGTGACTGCCGCCGCCACGTCGTCGGCTCACGCCGTGACCGCCAGCAGCTTCGACTGGCGCACGGTCGTGTCGTTGTGCTGGTTGGCGGGCATCGTGGTTGCGCTGAGTTTGGCTGGCGGGGCGCAATGGTGTTATTGCAGACGCTTGCGTGGTGCCACGCCTGTCGCTGAGGGCAACACGCGCTGGCCCGTGTTGCGCGCGGCATCGCTGGATGTTGGGCCGGCGCTGGTCGGTGCATGGCGAGTGCGCATCGTGCTGCCGTTGGATTTCGAACAGCGTTATGACCGCACCGAGCAGGCGTTGATCCTCGCCCACGAGGCGATGCACGCGCAGCGTCGCGACGGCTGGAGCTGCCTGTTTGCGCAGACCATCGCTGTGCTGTTCTGGTTCCATCCGCTGGCTTGGTGGGCACTCGGCGCGCTGCGCCACGATCAGGAGCTGGCCTGTGATGCAGCCGTGCTGCGCGGGCACGGCGCCCAGCGGCGCAGCTATGCGAATGCCTTGTTGAAGACCCAGTCCGCCGCGTTTGTGCTGCCGGTGGGTTGCCCCTGGTCACTCCGTCATCCCATCACGGAGCGAATCGCGATGCTGAAATCCAAATCCCCCAGTTCGACACGTCGAGGTGTTGGCGCGGCGTTGATTGCCTTGTTTGCGGGCGGGATCGCCAGTGCGGTGTATGCCGCGGTGCCATCACCAGCCGCACAAAGTGGTAATGGCGCGTCCGACCGTTACACCCTGAAAATCGATGTGGCGATGGGCGGTCATCCAGAGTCCACGCATTTCACGCGCTGCGTGAGGCAGGGCGAATCCATCCCGTTGAGTGGCACTGATGGCGACAAGCTCTCTTGGAACGGAAGTTTCGCTGTGTCGCCGGCGACCGCGGGTCAGCTTGAAATTCGCGCCCAGATCGACACCCGTTTTGATCGCGGTGCCGGCAAAGTTCGGACGATGTCCGGCAAGCCGATCGTGCGCACCAACCCCGGGCAACCAGCGACGATCGTGTTTGGTCAGGTGATGGATGGCAGTCGTCTCGACAAGATCAAACTCGAAGACAACACCATAAAGATCAGAGTGACGCCACGCGAAGGATGCGAGAGCGGCTCGTTGTTATCTGCGTGGCAGCCTGTGACGATCAGTCAGCGCGGCGAACAGCGCGGCGCGAGGGAGATGGCCGCGGCCGTGGCAGCCAAGGCCGGTTTGGTGCTGGTCAACCCGGAGGCGCTGGACAATCGCGCGGTATCGTTGAACTTCGAGAAGATGCAGGCCACGGCGGCGATGCAACTGATCGCCGACATCGATAGCATGCGTGCGGTGTTCCACGACAAGCGCGCGCGCTTCGAAACGAAGTGATCAGGCAAGCACGCGGAAGCTTGCTGTAGGAGCGCACCCTGTGCGCGATGCGCTTCGTCATAGCATGCAAAGGCATCGCGCACAGGGTGCGCTCCTACGGGTCAGTCTTCGCGCTCGGGCCGCTCCCGCACCGGGTGCTTGCTCAGCTTGCGCTGCAGGGTGCGGCGGTGCATGCCCAGGCGCCGGGCGGTTTCGGAGATGTTGCCGTCGCACTCGGTCAGTACGCGCTGGATGTGTTCCCACTCCAGGCGGCGCAGTGCCAGTGGCTGCTCGGGGGCATCGGGAAAGTCGCTGTCCTCGGGGCCGGCATTGTCGCCATCAAGCAGCGCACGCACGACGGCGTCGGCATCCACTGGCTTGGCAAGGTAATCGTGGGCGCCGCGCTTGATCGCCTCCACCGCCGTGGCGATCGAGGCGTAGCCGGTCAGCAGCAGCACGCGCAGGTCGGGCACCAGGCTCTGCAGTTCGGGAATCAGGCGCAGGCCATTCTCCTCACCGAGCTTGAGGTCGAGCACGCAGTAGCGGGGATGATGACGGCGAGTCAGCGCGCGGGCTTCGTCGAAATTGCTGGCGGTGATCACCTCGAAGCCACGCGAGGAAAGGGCACGCGCCAGCACGCGCAGAAAGGTGACATCGTCGTCGACCAGAAGCAACGGTCGTACCGTGTCGGCGTGCGGCAACTCGGGCATGCGGGTGTTTCCTGAAATGATCAGGGGCCATTCTTGCCGGAACGGGCGTCTGTTGCACGTCCGTCGCGGCGAGTGATCCCCATGTTCTCTGCGATGACGGCCAGTGGCAGCCGCAGGCACACTTCCGCACCCGCTTCCGTGTTGCGTGCGACCAGTTCGCCGTTGAGCCGCTCGGCGGTGGCTTCGGCCAGGGCCAGGCCGATGCCTAGCCCGGTCGATTTTTGCGAATCTCCCAGCCGGATCAACTCGTCGGCGTCGTCAAAGCCTGGGCCGAGATCACGCACGCTCAGTTGCAGCCATGCGCCGGAGCGCGAAATCTCCAGCGACACGGCGTTGGATTGGTTCAGGGCCGAGGCATCGACGGCGTTGTTGAGCAGGTTGAGCAGGGCGTGGCGCAAGCCGGGCGGCGTGCGCAGGATGGTGTGTGCGGTGGCTTCGTCCACGGTCAGGTCCAGTTCGGCTTCGGGGCGCAGCAACTGGAAACGCTCCAGGCAGCCGTGAATGAAGTCGGTCACGCTGAGCCGTTCGGGCTCCTGCGACAGTTGCGCTTTGCCGAAAGCCACCATCTCGCGCAGGATCGTTCGGCAGCGATCCACCTGGCCTTCCAGCAGGGCAAGGTCTTCGGCGAGCAGGGTGTCGGTGACGTGCTCGCGGCGCAGTTCGGGTAGCAGGGTACGCATGGTCGACAGGGGCGTGTTGAGCTCATGCGCTGCCCCGGCGGCCTGGGTGGCAATGGCAAGGATGCCCTCATCGCGAAGCGCGCGCTCACGGATACGTTGCACCTCCAGTTGCTGCAGGCGTAGCGCATGCGCCAACCGGTTGATGAAAAAGCCGAGCAGCAATGCAGTGATGATGAAATTCACGGCCATGCCGCCGACATGCAGCGAGAACCCCTCGCTGTCGTGCAGGGACATCGGCAAGGGAACGTGCCAGCGCAGCAACAAAAGGTAGGCGGTCCCGGCCAGCAGGGATACCGCCAGCAGGGCACGCACCGAGAGCGCTGCGGCACTTAGCGCAATGGGCACCAGCAGCAGGGTGATGAACGGGTTGCTGGCGCCACCGCTGTAATACAGCAGGTAGCTGAGCACAACGGTGTCGACCGCGATATGGCCGACGGTCTCCCATTCGCGCACCGGCCACGGCATGCCAAGCCGCCATGCCGCGAACACACCGAAGACCGCGAGCAGGCCGATGCCAACCAGCAAGGGCAGCACGGGAATGGCCAGATGCATCCACCAGGCGCATACCAGTACGGCCACGCTCTGCCCACCAATCGCGCATAGCCGCAACCAGGCCAAGGTGCGGGTGAGAGCGAACGGGCCGATGCTGGTGCGAAAGGGAGCGCGGTGATACGACATGATGGCTGACTGCAGGTCCTTGAGGCCGCCGCCCGCGCCGGGGGCGGGCGGCGGCGCCATTTTTGGCCTACGGCTTACTGTTCAGAGCGGACCGTTGGCAGTGGAGTATCGCTGGCGATGTTGTGTGCGCGGTGCTGGGCTGACAGCTTTTTCATCAGCGGAAGCACCGCCAGCGCGATCAGGGTGCAGCCGAGACCCGCATAGCCGAGCTTGCTGAACAGCGCGGTATAGATCGGCATGGTCTGCAGCGGGTCGGTGATGTTTTCCGGGATGCTGGCGAAATTGGCGACGATGCCGCCAAGGTACTGGGAAACCCCCGAGGCGACGAAATAGGCTCCCATCATGAAGCCGCCCATCCGCTCCGGCACATAGCGCGCGATCATCGCCAGGCCCAGGCCGCTGACCAGCAGTTCGCCCAGCGACGACGCACCGTAGCCCCACACCATCACCCACGAGCTGGTCTTGCCGTCGACCGCGAAATGGCTGGCCCAGCTGTAGATGAAGAAACCGAGCGCCACGGCGGCAAAGCCCAGTGCAAACTTGGTCGCGATCGACATGTCCTTGCCGTTGCGTCCCGCGGCGTTGTAGATCAACGCCAGGATCGGGCTGAGGATGAAGATCCAGATCGGGTTGAACGACTGGAACTGCGCCGGCGACCAGTTCCACAGATGGAAGCCGAAGAAGTCGAAGCTCGGGTTCACGTTGCGCAGGGCGAACAGATTCAGCGACGTCGACATCTGCTGGTAGAAGATGAAGAAGAACACCGTCTGCACGGTGAGTACCAGTGCGGCGATCAGGCCCGCTCGCTCGGAGCGTTCGCTGCTGCTGATCAGGTAAGTAAAAATGCCCAGGACCACCGCGCCGGCAAGATAGACGAAAACTCGCGCGACGGCCTCGTGGTTGAGAACATAGGCCGAGGCAAACACGGCCAGCACGCCGACGCCCAATACGGATGTGAGCTTGCCGGAGTGCACGGGCAGCTCGTCGGGCGCCGAGCCCACGTGGTCCAGGGTGTGGCGCATGACCATGTAGTTCGCCAGGCCCAGCAGCAGGCCGAACGCGCAGACGGCAAACGCAGCATGCCAGCCCAGTTCATGGCCGTACTTCTGATTGACGTAATCCTTGATCCATGGCGTCAGCAGCATCGAGATGGTCGAGCCGATGTTCACTGCCATGTAGTAGATGGTAAATGCGCTGTCGATCTTGGAGTCGTCACCGTCATAGATCTTGCGGACCAGGTTGCCGGCATTGGGTTTGAACAGGCCGTTGCCGACCACGATCACACCCAGCGAGCAATACAGGAACCATATGCTTTGGCCGGGTACGGCCATCAGTGCATAGCCGGCCGACAGGATGGTGGCGCCGAGCAGCATGGTGCGCCGGGTGCCGAGTACCTTGTCGCCGACCCAGCCCCCGATCGCCGGTGCCACATAGATCAGCGCCGCCGCCGCACTCCAGACCAGGTTGGCCTTGTCGTCGGGGAAGCCCAGTCGCTGCACCATGTAGTAAATGATGAGCGCCTGCATACCGTAGTAGCCGAAGCGCTCCCACATTTCGATCAGAAAGACGGTGCTGAAGGAGCGAGTCTGGGAGGCGGCCGGATTCTGGGTTGCCATATCTTTTCCGTGCATGGTTCAAACTTGGCGACGTGCTGGCACGCGCCCGTGCATGGTGACCCTGAACAGGTCACAACCGACGAAGGGTAACGCATCCGTCAGCACGATGTAGTTGCACTGCCGCATCGCAGAAACGTACGCGAGGCATCTCGTGGAGGCCGCGACCTTGCGGCGATGGTTTCTGGCGCGGCGGATGTGATGCAGGGCTCTTGTGGCATCATGTCCGGCCCGCAGCTGATTGCCCGAGGAGAGCTTCCTGACCATGCTGAAAGCCACGCCGCCATGCTCCGGCCGCGCCGTGATGGCCCTGGCCGGGCCGCCGTTGCTGGCGGCTGGCTGAGCGCGAACCACACATGGCAGCCGAAGGTTTTCGCGGTCCGAAGCAGCTCTGGAATGCATTCCAGTGGTCGATGAAGGGGTTTCGCGCCGCCTGGCGACACGAGGCATCGTTTCGGCTGGAGGCCTCGATGGTGATCGTGTTGGTGCCGATTGGTCTGTGGCTGGGCAACGGTGGGCTGGAAAAATTTGCCCTGGTCCTGGTGCCACTGCTGGTGCTGTCGGTCGAGTTGCTCAACTCGGCCATCGAGGCGGTGGTCGACAAGGTCAGCCCGGAGTTCCATGAGTTGGCCGGACGCGCCAAGGACATGGGTTCGGCCGCGGTATTCGTGCTGTTGATCCTGGTGGCGCTGAGTTGGGGGCTGATCCTGCTACCACGCTGGCTGTGAACCAGCGCGGCGAGCCGGGTACTGGATGTCCTTGCGCTGGTTCGGCTGCTCGGCCGGAACATGCGATTGAGATAGATCAGGCCGATGCTGAGTGGCGACAGCTTGTCGGCGAAACGTGCGCCGATCAAAAAAACATTTCATCGCAGCCTGGTCGCCGCCAGCGGCGTAGCGCTGCATGCCGGTGAGTTCGCTGGACTCGTCTGGGTGGCCTCCGTGGAACGGCGTTCCATCGTCGCCAGCACCCCTGCGATTGTTCGGCCTGTAACGGGGGCTTGTTGCTGGCGCGGACACTGGCGGCGGCAAGACGGCAGAACGCTGCGCAGATGATCCGCTGGCCCACTGGCACCGTAAGACATGATGCTCCTCTTCATCCCCTTGAAAATTGGACGAATCGGACGGAATCATGCATGTCTCAGCGGCAGTGTCCACTGCCGCGCTCGAACATGAGTCGTGCCAGTCCGCGAAACCAGCCAAGTGCCGACAGGATGCCTGGCACACGCGGTTGAATGATTGCGTTGCGACCCCGTGGGTGCTGCAATGCCTGCTCCAACAAGCTGGAGTGACACCATGAAAATCCTGCGTCTACTGGTGCTGTTGCTGCTTGCCGTGATGCTTTCCGGTTGCGGATACAACGCGATGCAGAAGCAGGACGAGGCGGTCAAGGCCAGCTGGTCCGAAGTGCTCAACCAGTACCAGCGCCGCGCCGATCTGGTGCCCAACCTGGTCAATACGGTCAAAGGGTACGCGCAGCACGAGGAGAAGGTTTTCGTCGAAGTGACCAATGCGCGAGCCAAGGTGGGCAGCTTGCAGGTCAATGCCGATACGCTGAACGATCCGGTGAAACTCAAGCAGTTTCAGGCGGCCCAGGGTGAGCTGGGCAGCGCGCTGTCGCGGTTGATGGTAGTCAGCGAGAACTATCCGCAGTTGAAGGCCGATGGCTTGTTCCAGAACCTGCAGGCACAGCTTGAGGGGACGGAAAACCGGGTGACGGTGGCGCGCAACCGCTATGTGCAGGCGGTGCAGGAGTACAACACCATGATCCGCACCTTCCCGAACAACCTCACCGCGAAGATGTTCGGCTACAAGGTCAAGCCGAACTTCAGCGTGGACAACGAGAAGGCCATCTCCACCGCGCCGGTGGTGGACTTCGGTGCCAGTGCGCCGGCACCTGCTGCCTCGGTCCACTGATGACCTTCCGGCGCGTGTCGCGCCTGTGGCTGGTTCTGGCGATGGCGTTGCTGTCGCCGGTCTCGTTGCGCGCGGCCGATGCCGTGCCGAAGCTGGCGCGACACGTCACCGACCTCACCGGCACGCTTACCGCTGAGCAGGTGGGTGCGCTGGATGCCAAGCTGGTAGCGCTGGAGAAGGCCAAGGGCGCGCAGTTGGTCGTGCTGATGGTCGGCACCACGAAGCCGCAGGATATCGACAGTTACTCACTGGCCGTCGTCGAGGCCAACAAGGTAGGCCGCAAAGGTATCGATGACGGCATCATGCTGCTGGTTGCCAAGGACGATCGGCAGGACCGGATCGAGGTGGGTTATGGCCTCGAGGGTGCGGTGCCGGACGCCGCCACGGCCAGGATTCGACGCGAGTTCATCGAGCCACGCTTCAAGGCAGGCGACTTTTACGGCGGCATCAATGCCGGTATCGATGCATTGACCCAACTCATCAACGGAGAGCCGTTGCCGCCTCCGGCGCAGGGTGCCTCCCGGCGCGAACGATCAGGCGCCGACTGGCAGAGCGGCCTGATGATCGGGGTGTTCGCTGCCCTGTTCCTGCGCGGATTTGTGGGCGGGGCCAAGGCCGGTGTCCGTATTCCTCTCGGTGCCATCGTGGTGGGCGGATTGTTGTGGTTGATGCTGTCGGCCGCCGCCGGCGTACTCGGCGTCCTGATAGGTGGCGTGATGATGTTGCTGCCCGGCAGCGCCGGGCGCTCGCTTGGCGGAGGTGGTTGGGGCGGCTTCGGCGGCGGCGGTGGCTGGGGAGGTGGTGGTGGCGGTGGCTTTGGCGGCGGTGGTGGCTTCAGCGGTGGTGGTGGCAGTTTTGGTGGCGGCGGTTCGTCGGGGAGCTGGTGATGAACCTCATCGGGCGGCTGTGGGTAAACCTGTTCGGTGGCTGGTTCCAGTTGCGGCGGTGGTTTCCGCCTGCGCTGCTGGACGACATGACCGCGGCCATCGCTGCGGGTGAGCGTGGCCATCGGGGCGAAGTCCGTTTCGCGATCGAGTCACGACTGGCGCCGCTGGCTGTGCTGGAGGGCCTTGATGCGCCAGGCCGAGCCCGGCAAGTGTTTTGCCAATTGGGCGTCTGGGACACCGAGCACAACAGCGGCGTGCTGTTTTATGTGCTGATGGCCGAGCATCGCATCGAGATCATTGCCGATCGGGGCATCGCCGCGCGGGTCACGCCGGCCGAATGGGAGGCGATCGGCCAGCGCATGCGGGAGCGTTACGCCCAAGGCCAGTGGCGCGAAGGCAGCCTCGACGGTATCGCCGTTGCGCATGCCCTGCTGCAAAAGCATTTCCCCTGCGGTGAGGGGGCGAATCCGGAAGAATTGCCTGATCGACCCGTGTTGCTTTAGCTGATCGCGACCGGAACGTCGTTTTCATGACCTCCCGGATGGCCCCGGGGGGTGCTGACGCGCGGCTCTCGCCGTTACACTTGCACTTTACCGACCAGTGTTCCGAGCATGCCCCAGCCTTTCGTCGTCCAATTCAATCCCGTCGCTTTTCACGTTGGTCCGATCCAGGTGCACTGGTATGGATTGATGTACTTGCTCGGATTTTTCTTTGTCGCCGTGCTCGGCGAGTACCGCCGTCGCCGCGGGCGCTTGCCGGTGAGCCGCGATGCCCTGGGTGACCTGCTGTTCTACGGCATGCTGGGGGTCATCATCGGCGGACGCGTGTGGTACATGCTGTTCTACTTCGACGGCGGGATTCGCTGGATCTGGACCAACCCATTGGCCCTGTTCAAGGTATGGGATGGAGGCATGAGCTTCCATGGTGGTTTGCTCGGTGTAGTGACGGCGGGCTGGTGGTGGACGCGCAAGCACGCGCTGCACTTGTTCGACACCATCGATTTCGTGGCGCCGCTGGTACCGATCGGACTCGGCCTGGGGCGGCTCGGCAATTTCATCAATGGCGAGCTGTGGGGCAAGCCCAGCGATTTGCCGTGGGCGATGATCTTTCCCGGTGCCCATGCCGAGGATGTGGCCTGGGCCATGGCGCATCCGGCATGGCTGGCGCCGCTGCAGCAGTTCGGCGGCTTGCCGCGCCATCCGTCGCAGTTGTATGAACTCGCCCTGGAGGGGCTGGTGATGTTCGTGGTGTTGTGGCTGGTGTCGCTGAAGCCGCGGCCGCGCTACCTGGTATCGGGTCTGTTTGCGCTGATGTACGGTTGTTTCCGCATTGCCGTGGAGTTCGTGCGGCTGCCCGATCCGCAACTGGGCTATCTGCTGGGTACGCAGTGGGTGACGATGGGCCAACTGCAGTCGGTGCCGCTGGTGGTGGTGGGCCTGTGGCTGCTCGCGCTGTCGCGCCGTGCACCCACCTTGCCGCTGGTGTAGGAGCGCACCCTGTGCGCGAATGCATTTCCTGCGTCATCCGCAGAAGCCATCGCGCACAGGGTGCGCTCCTACATATACTGGCAAGATGCGCGCTTATCTCGATCTGCTCCACCACGTGCTTGAGCACGGTACCGAAAAATCCGACCGCACCGGTACCGGCACACGCAGCGTATTCGGCTGGCAGATGCGCTTTGACCTGGGCCAGGGTTTCCCGCTGGTCACCACCAAGAAGCTGCATCTGAAGTCGATCGTGCATGAGCTGATCTGGTTCCTGCGTGGCGACACCAATATCGCCTACCTGAAAGAACATGGCGTGCGTATCTGGGACGAGTGGGCCGATGCCCAGGGTGAACTTGGCCCCGTCTACGGTCAGCAGTGGCGCGCATGGGCCACGGCGGATGGTGGCGTGGTCGACCAGATCGCCTGGGTGATCGACGAGATCAAGCGCAATCCGGATTCACGCCGGTTGATCGTCAGCGCGTGGAATGTCGGCGAGCTTTCCAGGATGGCGCTGCTGCCGTGCCATAGCCTGTTCCAGTTCTATGTCGCCGACGGCAAGCTCAGCTGCCAGCTGTACCAGCGCTCCGGCGACATTTTTCTTGGCGTGCCGTTCAACATCGCCAGCTACGCCTTGCTTACCCACCTGGTGGCCCAGGTTTGCGGCCTTGGCGTGGGCGATTTCGTGCACACGCTGGGTGACGCGCATTTGTACTCAAATCACCTGGAGCAGGCGCGCCTGCAACTGAGTCGCGAACCGCGACCCTTGCCGAGGCTGAAGCTCAACCCCGGGGTGAGTTCGATTTTTGATTTCCGCTACGAGGACATCGAGTTCGAGGGCTATCAGCCGCATCCGGCGATCAAGGGGCCGGTGGCCGTTTAGGCGTAACTTCAAGCCTTCCGGTGCGGCGGCGGCATCGTTGTGCCACGGCACCCTGCTAATATTCGATACCGTCGGCGACGCCCTTTCCAGGCCCCGTCCGTTCCATTGATCACGCCTTTCCAGGACCCGTCATGGCTATTTCCCTGATCGCTGCACTCGACGAAAATTTCGCCATTGGTCGCAAGGGTCAGCTGCCATGGCATCTGCCCGATGATTTGCGCTGGTTCAAGCAGCTGACCATCGGCAAGAATGTGTTGATGGGCTACAACACGGCCGTCTCGATCGGTCGCGCCCTGCCGGACCGGGTCAACCTGGTGCTGTCGCGCAAGCACGAGGCGCCGTTCCCGGGGCAGATCACCGTGCGCTCGATCGAAGAAGCCCAGGCTCGCTGCAACAACACGGGTCTGATGGTCATCGGGGGTGGCATGGTGTTTTCCGAGGCGCTGCCACGCGCGCGCCGGATGTACCTGACGTGGGTGGGCACGGCCATCGATGGTGCCGACGCGTTCTTCCCGGGCGTGCACTTCAGCGAATGGACCGAAGTCTCGCGCGTGCATCACAAGGCGGATGCCGAGCACGCTTTTGACTTCGACATGGTCGAGTACCTGCGCAACAGCTGATGCCTGCGTCCGCCGTGTCCAGGCCGGTCATGCACGTGATGGCGGGCATTCTTCTGGATCGCCAGGATCGTGTACTACTGGCGCAGCGCCCGGCCGGCAAGCACCTTGCGGGCTTCTGGGAGTTTCCCGGCGGCAAGCTGGAGTCCGATGAGACGCCGCTGGCGGCGCTGGCGCGCGAGCTGCGCGAGGAGCTCGGTGTCAGTCTGGTGGAGGCTCGGCCCTTGATCCAGGTACCGTGGCATTACGGCGATCAAGAGCTTTTGCTGGATGCCTGGTGCGTCCTGCATTGGCATGGCAAGCCCGAGTCGCTGGAGGGTCAGGCATTGCAGTGGCTGACGCCGGTGCAGATCGACCCGGAAATCCTGACTCCGGCGGATCGGCCTATCCTGCAGGCGTTGCTTCGCGCAGATCAGGCCACTGTCTGAGGCTCGCGCGAGCATTCAGATCAGGCTATGCGGGAACCGCATTCTTGTGTGAGCAATTCATGTGGGAGCGACTTCAGTCGCGATGCTCTTGCTCTGAACTAGCCAAAGGCAGGAAGGGCATCGCGACTGAAGTCGCTCCCACAAGTCGCAACCCACTGGTGGCCTCTATCGAGGCTTGCCGACCAAGGCCAGATAGCGCTGATGCAACTCGGCTACCGCCTGATCGAGGGTGGATTCGTCGCCGCTGTTCTCGATCACGTCGTCGGCCAGCGCCAGTCGGTCCTGGCGGCTTGCCTGCTGGGCCAGCATTCGCTGGGCCAGCGTGTCGTCGATGCCGTCGCGAGCGATCAGCCTCTCGATTTGCACATGCTCCGGAACGTCAACCAGCAGCACGCGGTCGACCCAGCGATAGTGCGCGATGTTCTCCGCCAGCAAGGGGATGGCCAGCACGCAATACGGGCCGCGCTCCGCGAGGGCACGGCTGCGCAGCCATTGCCGCACACCGGGATGAATGATCGCCTCGAGTGACTTTCGTGCGGAGGGATCGGCAAACACGCGTTGGCGCATGGCGGCGCGGTCCAGCCGCCTGTCGGCGCCCAGCACGTTGATGCCAAATGCATCGACGATCGCAGCGAGGCCTTCGCTGCCGGGTTCGATCACTTCACGAGCGGCGATATCGGCATCATGCACGGACACGCCGAGCGCCTCGAAGCGTCGCGACACCGCCGACTTGCCGGCCGCTATGCCGCCGGTCAGGGCCACTACCAAGGCCTGCGGCCGCTCGTTCATCGCAGGCCGGTGAGTTGCATGTAGCCCTGCAGCAAACCGTGGCCGGCGATAAACCAGACCCAGCCCGCGGCTGCGATGAATGGGCCGAACGGCATCGGAATCTCGCGCTGGTGCTTGCGCAGCAGGATCAGGCTGCCGCCGATCAGTGCGCCGATCAGCGACGACAGCAGGATCATCGGCAGCAGTGATACCGGCCCCATCCACGCGCCGAGTGCGGCGAGCAGCTTGAAGTCGCCATAACCCATGCCTTCTTTGCCGGTGAGCAGCTTGAAAGCCCAATACACGCTCCACAGGCTCAGGTAACCCACGGCGGCACCGATGATGGCCGCGGGTGCCGTGACGAACATCGGCAGCAGTGACAGCAGCAGGCCCAGCCACAGCAGCGGAAAGGTCAGCTGGTCGGGCAGCAACTGGGTACGAAAATCGATACCCGCCAAGGCAATGAGCGTCCAAGTGAGAACCAGCCCCGCCAGCGACGCCCATGACGGGCCGAATTGCCAGACCACGACGGCACTGAGCACGCCGCTGAGCAGTTCCACCAGCGGATACTGGATCGAGATCCTTGTTTTGCAGTAGCGGCAACGACCGCCAAGTGCCAGCCATCCGAACAGCGGAATATTGTCCAGCGCGGACAGGGGATGCTTGCACTGCGGGCAATGGGAGGGCTCGCGCACGATACCCGGTGGCAAGGGGGCCGGGTCGGCGTCGAGCTCCAATATCGAGCGCGCCTCCTGTCGCCAGCCCGCCGCCATGCGTTCAGGCAGGCGCAGGATCACCACGTTGAGAAAGCTGCCCACGACCAAGCCGAGCACACCGGCCAGGGCGATCCATGAGGCGAGGGAAAGTTCGGGCATGCGCAGGCCTTGTGTTTCAACGCTCTTGAAGCCCCTCTCCCATCGGGAGAGGGGCTGGGGAGAGGGTACGACTTTGCGCGAAATCCAGAATCGCCACAAGCACGGCCTCGATTTCCTGCAACACCTGATTGTCCCAGAATCTCAGGACAAACAATCCCTGGCGCTGCAGCGCCAGCGTGCGCGTCAGGTCGCTCTCATCACTGTGTTGCGAACCATCGACTTCGATGACCAGCTTGAGTCCCTCGCAGTAAAAGTCCGCGACGTATGGTGGCAGGGGGTGTTGACGGCGAAATTTGAATCCGCCCAGACGACGCGCGCGCAAGTGATACCAGAGCTTGCATTCGGCATCTGTGCCGGCAGTTCTCAGCGACCTGGCTGAGGTCAGCGTTTGGGTGGGCAGGGGCGGTTTGTGACGCATCGCTTCGAGCGAACCCTCTCCCCAACCCCTCTCCCGGCGGGAGAGGGGCTTCAAGTGCTAGAACGTGCCGGCGAGCTTGAAGATCGGCAGGTACAGGGCAATCACGATACCGCCCACGATGGTGCCAAGCACCACCATGATGAGCGGCTCGAGCAGGGTGGATAGCGTGTCGACCGCATTCTCGACCTCTTCCTCGTAGAACTCCGCGACCTTGAACAGCATGTGGTCCAGCGAGCCGGATTCCTCGCCGATCGCGGTCATCTGCACCACCATGTTGGGAAACAGCCCGGTCTGTTTCATCGCCAACTGCAACTGATGGCCGACCGAGATGTCGTCGCGCATCTGCTTGACGGCATCACCATAGACCACGCTGCCGGTGGCACCGGCCACGGCATCCAGCGCTTCGACCAGCGGAACACCGGCGCGAAAGGTGACGCCTAGCGTGCGTGCAAAGCGGGCGATCGCCGAATTGCGCACGATATTGCCCATCACCGGCATTTTCAGCGCCATGCGATCCAGGAAATGGGCGAACTTGACCGAGCGCTTCTTGGCGACCACCAGCGCCACGATGCTGCCCACGATGATGCCGACGACGATAAACCAGTAGTTCTGCATGAACTCGGACGCATTGACCAGCAACTGCGTCGGCGCGGGCAACTGCGCGCCGGCGTCCTTGAAGGTCTTGGCAAACACCGGCACCACGAACAACAGCATGATCAGGATGACCACGAACACCACGGCCAGCACCATCATCGGGTAGAACAGCGCCTTCTTGATCTTCTTCTTGAGCGCTTCCGTGCGCTCCTTGTAGGTCGCCACGGTATCCAGCACGGTGTCCAGCACGCCCGACGTTTCACCGGCATGGACCAGATTGCAGTAGAGCTCGTCGAACTGCACCGGATACTGGGCCAGCGCCTCATGCAGGGCCGCGCCGCCTTCGATGCTCTGCTTCACGTCCAACAGGACGTTCTTGAAGCGGATGTTTTTCTGGCCGTCCGCAATGATGTCGAACGACTGCACCATCGGTACGCCGGAGGCCATCATGGTCGCGATCTGACGGCTGAAGATCGCGACATCACCGGGCTTGATCGTGCTGCCGCTGGCGCCAAACAAGGGCTTTGAACGTTCCCGCACGGTCTGCGGGTTCATGCCCTGGCGTCGCAACTCGGCCTTCACCAGGGACGCGTTCTTGGCCGGCATGTCCCCCTTCATGCGCTTGCCGCGCTTGTCCAGCGCCACCCACTCGTACGTCGTCAGCCTGCTGACTTCGGCGCGTTGTGCGCCGAGTGCGCGCGCCTTGTTTGCGTTTGCGGTAGCCGTAGCCGTAGCCATGCGCATCTTCCCCCAGTAGTTCGGTCCCGGAGCCGCCCGAGCGGGCGGCAGACAAGGTCTCAGTACAGCTTATTTCATTTTTGCCGCCGCAAACCGTGGTGCCTTACGCAAGTTCGATGCGGCAGACGTCCCGGATTGGAAGCTCATTCCTTGGTCACTCGATCGATTTCGGTCAGGCTGGTGAGCCCCTGCTTCACCTTGAGCAGAGCCGAAGCACGCAGGTCGTTGATGCCGGCCGCCTTGGCCACCTCGGAGATCTGCATGGCGTTGCCGCCTTGAAGGATGATCTTCTGGATGTCCTCGAGCATCGGCATCACCTGATAAATGCCTACCCGGCCCTTGTATCCCTCGTTGCAGCCATCGCAGTTGCCGGCCTCGTAGACAGTCAGCCCGGCGTCGATGTCGGCCTGACTGAATCCGGCCTTGAGCAGCACCTCGGGGGGGAGTGCCATGGGCTTCTTGCAATCATGCAGGCGTCGCGCCAGGCGCTGGGCGATGATCAAGGTCACCGACGAGATGATGTTGTAGGGGGCGATACCCATGTTCATCAGTCGCGCGATGGTCTGCGCGGCGTCATTGGTGTGCAGGGTGGAGAGCACCATATGGCCGGTTTGCGCGGCCTTGATGGCGATTTCGGCGGTTTCCAGGTCGCGGATCTCGCCGACCATGATCACGTCCGGATCCTGGCGCAGGAACGAGCGCAACGCACTGGCGAACGTCATGCCTCGCTTCACGTTCTGCTGGACCTGGTTGATGCCCTCGACCCGGATTTCCACCGGATCCTCCACCGTCGATATATTGCGTTCGGCGGTGTTGAGCATGTTCAGGCCGGTGTACAGCGACACGGTCTTGCCCGAACCGGTAGGGCCGGTGACCAGCACCATGCCGTAGGGTTTGTGGATCGCATCGATAAAGAGCTTCTGCTGTTCCGGCTCGTAACCCAGCTTCTCGATGCCGATCTTGGCCGAGGAGCCGTCGAGGATACGCAGCACGATCTTTTCGCCGAACAGGGTCGGCAAGCTGCTTACGCGAAAGTCGATGGCGCGGGTCTTGGACAGGTTGAGCTTGATGCGCCCATCCTGCGGGACGCGCTTTTCGGCGATATCGAGCTGGGCCATCACCTTGAGACGCGAGGATATCCGGTTGGCCATTTTCATCGGGGGGCTGGCGACGGCCTTGAGCATGCCATCCATGCGCAGGCGCACCCGGTAGTGGGTTTCGAACGGTTCGAAGTGGATGTCCGACGCGCCACGGCGGATGGCATCGACCAGGATCTTGTTGACGAACTTGACCACCGGTGCATCGTCAAGCGCGTTGGCGTCGATGCCGGTCGATTCGGCCTCGTCATTATTTACTTCAAGATCCAGTTCATCCAGGTCGCCACCACCCATGTCGGGCATGGTGTCGCGCATGTTGTTCAGCAGGCTCTCGATCAAGCGCTGCAGCGAGCTGCGTTCGACCAGGATCGGCTCCACCATGCAGTTGGAGTGGAACTTGATCTCGTCCAGCGCGTAGGATTGCATCGGATCGGCGATACCCACGAATAGCCGTTTGCCACGGCGGAACAGCGGCAGCGCCTGGTGCTTGGTGATCAATGCCTCACTGATCAGGTCCAGCGGCATGGTCGCTGGATTCAGCGAGGCCCCGTCCATCATCGGCATGCCGAATTCGATCGACGCGATGCGGGTGATCTCCGCGCTCTCGACCAGGTTGCGGTCCAGCAGCCACGTACCCAGCGAGGCCTTCTGCTGGCCACTGTCAGCCATCGCCTTGCGAACATCCGCCTCGGGGAGCAGGCCTTCCGACACCAGGCGGCGTGCCATGCCGGACAAACCTGCGAGAGACGGTTGCACTTGAGATGACATAACTTACGTGACCCATTCCCTGTATGTGGTTGAATCTACCGCAGTCTGGCCTGCAGGTCATCTCTTCCCTGCATGGCGGATCTCAATAGTGATGCAGTGAGCAAGCTTTCCCCTGCATGATCTCCGCCGCACCTGTACGCGATGTCGCGCGGTAAATCCCATCGCGAGCAGATTTCGCCAGTCCCAGCCCCATTGATCCCGGATCAACCCATCCTTACAATGAAGTAAGGAAAATAACGGAGAGCCTCATGGCTACCGCCAGCGTCACCAGCAAAGGCCAAGTCACAATACCCGCTGCCGTGCGTGAGGCCATGCACGTAGGTACGGGCGATCGAGTGGAATTTGTGGAAATCGAGCCTGGTCGGTACGAATTCATTGCGGCCACGCGTCCGGTAACCGCACTCAAGGGCATGTTCGGAAAGCCCGTCAATCCGATATCGATCGAGCAGATGAACGCCTCGATCGCAGCGGCGGGTGCGGCGGCAAAATGATCGGCCTCGATACCAATGTGCTGGTGCGCTACATCATGCAGGACGATGCCGCGCAATCGGCCAAGGCCACTGCCTTGCTTGATGCGCTGACCGTCGATGCGCCAGGCTGGCTTTCGATCGTGTCCGTGATTGAGCTGGTCTGGGTGCTGGGCGGGCCCTATGGCCTGGATCGAACGCAACTCACCGATGCCTTGGAGGCCCTGTTACGCACCAAAGAGCTGAGGGTGGATCACGCGGAAATTGTCTGGAAAGCGGTGCGCGTTTACCGCAATTCCAAGGCTGATTTGGCCGATTGCCTGATTGCGTGCAATGCCGCATCAGTCGGCTGCGACCACACCATGACGTTCGACCGTGGTGCCGCGAAGCACGCCGGCATGAGCCTGATTGCCTGAACTCCGACGCCCGCGACAACCCATCATCCAGCCTTGAAGGAAGCATGATGCTGACGACCCCGCCGGCTTCAGAATCACATCGGAGCGTCGTGCGGCCAGCCATCCAGGCGAGGCCGCGCAGCGAGGTGGACGACCGGCGGCAGTTTCCCTGCTGTCTCACCCCGTGCGATAGGCAGGTGCTCTGATACCGCCGTGACCGAATCCACTGCCACCATCGAACGTGCGTACCGCGTGCGGCTTCGCCTGAAGCCAGCGCAGGAACGCCAGCTGCTGCGCGTGTTCGGCGCGCGGCGGTACGTGTGGAACTGGGCGCTTCGGCGCAAGGAGGAAGCATGGCGGGCGGATGGCACGAAGCTCAACGCCGTCGCGCTGAGCCGCGAGTTCACTCAACTGAAGGCGGCGCCGGAAACCGCTTGGCTGGCCGACATGCCGCGCGAGCCGTTCTCTCAAACCCTGCGCGACTTCGACAAGGCGTGGTCGAATTTCTTCGCCGGCCGGGCCAAGCGGCCACGCCGCAAGAAGTTTGGGACAGTGAACAGCGCGCGGTTCACGCTGGATCAGCGGCGCGATCTAGTCGACCGCGAAGCCGGTACCGTGCAGATCGACGGCATCGGCAAGGTACGCTTTCGCGTGACCGAAGCGATGCCCGGCCGGCTGCGCTCGGTCACGGTGTCGCGAGACCCAGCGGGCCGCTGGTTCGGCAGCTTCACCGCCGACGGCGTGCCGGCATTGGCCAGCCGCATCGGCACGGATGCGATGGTCGAAGCCATCGGCATCGACCTAGGCCTGAAAGACACGGCGGTCATTCACGACGGCGTGATCAGCCGCAAGGTGGCGGCACCGAAGCATCTGGCCGCGCAGAAGAAGCGGCTGCGCCGCTACCAGCGAAGTTACTGCCGTCAGCGCGCCGCCGCGATGGTTCGCCAGGGCCTCGATCTGGCGAAACGGATCCCGAAAGGCACACGGATCGCGGTATCGAACCGCATGCGCCGGCGCAAGGCACAGATCGGCACGCTGCACGCCAGGATCGGCGACCTGCGGCGCGACCACCAACACCAGCTGACGGCGGCGGTCGCCGCCGGTACGTCCGTGATCGCGATCGAAGATCTGAGCGTCAAGGGCATGGCTCGCGGCATGGGCCGCCGGGCGTTCCGGCGCAGCGTTAGCGATGCCGGCCTGGGCGAGATCCGCCAGCAGCTCGGCTACAAAGCGACGTGGCGCGGCCACGTGCTGGTCGCGGTCGGCCGCTTCTACCCGTCGAGCAAGATGTGCTCAGCGTGCGGAGAAATCCACCGTGGACTGAAGCTCAGTGACCGCCATTGGCGCTGCGAATGCTGCGGTACCGGGCATGACCGCGACATCAACGCGGCCATCAACATCCGGCGGGAAGGCTTGCGCCTGCTCGCTGAAGGAACCTGCCCGGAAGGGCCTACCCCGAGGAGCGGGGAAAGTGACGCGCGGGAAGAGGGCGCGTGCGCGGTCGGCGGAACATCGCCGGTCGGACAGCCGACCTCATTGAACCGCGAACTTGCCTATCGCGCGGCCAAGCCGCGCCCCACTCGACAGCGACGGGATGGACCGGCGCTTAGGGTGGAGGGTTGAGACTCCGACACGCTATGATCCGCCTTCACCCGGGGGAGCCACCTGTTGAACCGTCTGAGCATCATCCTGCCTGCCAAGAATGAGGCGCCCGCGCTGGCCGCGCTGCTGCCGCGCCTGCGCGTCGCGCATCCCGGGGCCGAGATCATCGTGGTCGACGACGGCTCCACCGACGACACCCGCAGTATCTGCAAAAGCAGCGGCGTGGAATGCCTGTCCTCTCCCTACTCGATGGGCAACGGCGCGGCCATCAAGCGCGGCGCACGCGCCGCCACGGGCGACATCCTGGTGTTCATGGATGGCGACGGCCAGCACGATCCGGCCGACATCGCACGCCTGCTGGATCAACTGGATCGCGGCTACGACATGGTGGTTGGTGCACGCGACTGGGGTAGCCAGGCCGGGGTCGGCCGCGGCCTCGCCAACACGCTTTACAACTGGCTGGCCACCCGCATGACCGGGCACCCCGTGCTTGATCTCACCTCGGGTTTCCGTGCCGTGCGCGCAGACAAGTTCCGCGAATTCCTGCACCTGCTGCCAAATGGCTTCAGTTATCCCACCACCAGCACCATGGCTTTTTTTCGCAGCGCCTATCCGGTGGCCTATATCCCGATCAAGGCGGCCCAGCGTGTGGGCAAGAGTCACATCAAGCCATTGCGAGACGGTGTGCGCTTTCTGTTGATCATCTTCAAGATCGCCACGCTGTATTCGCCGCTGAAGCTGTTCGTGCCGGCCAGCGCGATGTTCTTTCTGCTTGGGTGCGCTAACTATGCGTGGACTTTCATGCATGAGGGCAGGCTCACCAACGGCAGCACGTTGATGTGGAGTGCGGCGGTGATTGTGTTCTTAATCGGGCTGGTGTCCGAGCAGATCACCGCGTTGACCTATCGCCGTGATGGAACCCACTGAGTGGAGTTGCCATGACGAAGACCGATGACAAGTTTGAGTCGATTCGTGAGTTTTACGACAACGAGTACTACGCGAATGTAAGCGGCAACCTCCAATTGCCCTGGCATTGCCGAAAGGTGGGTGCTCGCCTGGGCGACATGTCGGGCCGACAAATTCTGGATGTAGCCTGTGGCACTGGGGAGTGGCTTGGATACTTCCACGATCGGGGCGCTTCAGTTTCCGGCATCGATCTGTCGCAGAAGGCTATCGATGAATGCTTGCGGAGGTTTCCCGATGGTGAGTTTGCCTGTGGCCCGGCCGAGTCACTGCCTTTTGCAGACGGATGCTTTGATCTAGTGACATGCATGGGGTCGCTGGAGCACTTTTTGGACAAGCCCGGAGCATTGGCTGAGATGCGCCGCGTCGGCAAGCCAGGTGCGACTTTTCTCATCTTGGTGCCAAATGCAGGCTTTCTCACGCGGCGTCTCGGATTGTACAGCGGGACCCAGCAGGTCAAGGCGAAAGAGGATGTGCTTGAGCTGGAGCAGTGGGGTCAGCTGTTCGACGCAGCTGGATTGACGGTGCTTGAGCGTTGGCGAGATCTGCATCCTCTTTCATGGTCATGGATTCGGCACGGCAGCGTCCTGAGTTGGCCAATTCGTGCCGTGCAGGCGCTTTCACTGGCCGCCTGGCCCGTGAAGTGGCAGTACCAGGTCTACCATTACTGCAAGGCAACAAATGAGTGACTCCCCGGCTGCCAGTGCCGCGCTGCCTTCCATTCTTTTGGTTACCCGCAATTTGCCGCCATTGCGCGGTGGCATGGAACGCCTGAACCAACATATGGCGTTAGAGCTGAAGCAACAGTTCAGGCTGCAGGTCGTTGGGCCGCTGGGATGCCGCGCCGCGTTGCCAGACAGCATCGAAGTGCACGAAATTCCGGTTCATCCACTATGGCGATTTTTGCTGCATGCGTTGTTTCGAGGACTATGGTCCGCTCTTCGTCACAGGCCTCGCATCGTTCTGGCGGGGAGTGGACTGACGGCACCGATTGCCGTGCTGGCGGCACGTATGGTTGGCGGAAGGAGCGTGGTTTACGCCCATGGGCTTGATCTTGCGGTGAATCACCGGCTGTATCGCGCAGTCTGGTTGCCTTTCCTGCGACGTTGCGATTGGTGTCTTGTAAACAGCCGACATACCGCCCAACTCGCCATGAAGGCTGGTCTGGACGCCAACCGGATCAGCATCATCCATCCAGGAGTTACGCTGCCGGAGAGCACAAGCCTGAGCGATGGCGCTGATTTTCGCAGGACCCACGGCTTGGCAGACAGCAAAGTGCTGCTTTCCGTAGGGCGGCTGACGGCCAGGAAGGGGCTGCTCGAATTCGTTCGCGAGGGTTTGCATCAGGTCGTAAAGAGCCATCCAGAGGCCATCTTGCTGGTTATCGGTGACGAGGCTCCGGACGCTCTCAACGGCGTAGGTACGGGGGGCTCGGGAAGAATAATGTCCTGCGCAAGGGAGCTAGGCCTCGAGGGGCATCTCCGCATGTTGGGCGCCTGCAGTGACGACACTCTGTCAGCAGCTTATGCGGCCGCCGATCTCTGCATCTTTCCGCTGCGTGACATCCCAGGCGATGTAGAGGGTTTTGGCATGGTGGCCATCGAAGCCGCGGCGCACGGGTTGCCGACAGTGGCGTTCAGGGTCGGCGGCGTAGTTGATGCCATTGCCGACGGTCGTTCGGGGTGGCTGGTGCCACCGGGCAACTATCCGATGATGGCGGAAAGAATTTCACAGGTGCTCTCTGCCGGGCGGTCAGCGGAGGTTCGCCGTCAGGCTCAGGATTTCGCCGAAGGGTTCGATTGGCGTCACTTCGGATCAAGATTGCGAGAGCGCATGAGCGAACTTCTCGTGCGAAAGGTAACGCGACAGTGACCCGGTCACTGCGTATCTGGTTGCCGGCCATCCGCGCGGGAAGTGGAGCGGATGTTTTCGTCCAGCGTTTGGCCCTTGGCCTAGAGCGAGCGGGTCATCAGCCACATGCTCAGTGGTTCGACCATCGGTACGAACTGGCTCCTTGGAGGCTGCGTTCGTTCGATGCCCCCTATGGTACCGATGTTGTCCATGCCAACAGTTGGCAGGGATTTGCCTTCAAGCGGCCTGGCATTCCACTGGTCGTTACCGAGCACCAGTATGTGGCGCACCCGGCCTTCGCGCCCTATCAGGGGCGGTTGCAGGGCATCTACCACCGACGATTCATCCACGCATGCATGCGTCGATCATTTTCGGCATCGGCGGCTGTGGTGACGGTCAGCGAATTCTGTGCGGAAGCGATGCGGTTGGACCTGGATCGGCGCGTGCGCGTTATTCACAATTGGGTCGATTCGGAGCATTTTTCGCCTATAGCTAGTACTTCCAGTCAACTCGGTGCCGACAGGACGATTCGATTGCTTTTTGTCGGCAATCCCTCGCGCTGGAAAGGTGCTGACATCCTTCCTGCGGTGGCAAGGGAGCTCGGTGAAGGCTACGAGGTTCAATGCCTCGGAGGACTTCGTAAAGGGTTTGATCTGGCCCAGCTGCCGCCGAACATGAAGTTGTTGCCGCGGGTTGAAATGGATGAGATGCCCTCCGTCTACCGCTCGGCAGATATAGCGTTGGTGCCGACCCGCTACGAGGCTTTTGGGTATGTAGCGCTGGAGGCAATGGCCTGTGGCCTCCCCGTCGTCGGTTTCGATAGCGCCGGCACCAAGGAGGTTTGCGTGCATGGAGAGACCGCGTTGCTCGCGCCCCTGGATGATGTGCGGAAGCTAATCGCCTACGTGCGTCAGTTGGCGGACGATCGCGTTTTGCTTAGGCGTCTGGGTGAAGCTGGGCGTCACAGAGCAGTTTCAGAATTTTCCGCCATTGATAGCGTTTCCGCTTATATCGACACTTACCAGGCTGCCATCAGTCATGAAGAACGCTAGTCAAACCAATTCGTCCGCGACAGCGGCGCATGTTGCGGTCCATACGGAAAATCGCCGGATCTTTTGGCTGCGACATTATCTGAACCGCTTGGTGCCGAAGCTCAAGCTGGCTGGTGTGGTTCCCGTATGGCCTCGACTTTGTGCTTTTCCAAACGATCTGATTGGTCGGGAGATGGCGGTGGCCGGGCTGTATGAGCTGGCTGGTTTGAACGCTGTGAAAAAGCTTGTTTCGCTGGGGGTCATCGCACATGCGGGCGAGAGAGTGTTCATTGACGTTGGTGCCAACATCGGGATCTATACAACCAGCCTTTCGCCTTGCTTCAAAGCAGTCCTGGCATTCGAACCGCACCCCTTTAGCAGCCAATTGCTTGGTTTGAATGTTGAGCTCAATAACATATCCAATGTAACGCTCTTCCAGTGCGCGCTTTCTGATCGTGATGGCACAGCAAATCTGACGGATACCGGAGCGGACAATGTTGGTGCATCGAGTCTCGAGACAGAGCGCGTCACCACCGCGGGATCGAAGTCATGGGCAGTCTATGAAGTTGAATTACGCCGAGGGGATGCCGTGCTGGACGAGCGGTGCCTGGCTGGTCGCCGCGTTGGATTCATCAAAATTGATGTTGAGGGGCACGAATCATCCGTTATCGAGGGAATGGCCGCCTTGATTGCCCAACACAAACCTGTGATTGCTTTCGAGGCGAACAGTCGATTGCAATCGGAAGGTGTTAGACAGCATCTGGAGGATGCAGGCTACGAATTCTTCTACGGACTCGATTTCCATCCTGCCGTCAAATCCCTTCCGCTGCGCGTTCTACTGCTTACCCTGTTCGGCGTAAAGCATGTGTTGCGGTTTCTGCCCGAATCGATTGGCGACAAGAACTTTCCGTTGGTGTTTGCGATGACCAGCGAGCATGCGAGTTTCATGTCTCGAAACGATTGATGGTTGCCGGCGTTCGCCGAAACTGCTGTTATGGCGCCACAGGAGGAGGCGACCTGATTCATCGGGTGCCATTCCCACCTGTTGTCTTGGGATGCAGTAATAGCTGATGTCGCACCATCCACCAGCCGGCAGCTGCCATGCTGGCTTCAGCAACGATCAATGCCAGCGCTAGCCCGTCGACACCGTACAAAGGGGCGAGGATGTACATCGCCACTATCAGTACTAGGATTCCGCAGGCCTCGAAGGCCACTCGTTCCAGCGGTCTGCCCAAGGCAACCAGCACTGTGCCTGCGGCAAGTCTTAGCGATAGAAAGGGTGCAACTGCAGCCAGCCAGGGCATCAATCGCGCTGTGGCCGCAAATGGCGTCCCGAAGAGCAAGGGGAGCAACGGGCTGCAAAGTGCCAGTATTATTCCGCTGCCAGCGCCCCAAGCGAGCGTGATCGTTGCTATCAACGTGACCAGTCGATGTCCTTCCTTGGTGGGCTCGTCTGCATGGCGAAACAATCGCGGTTGTGCTGCGAGAAGCATGGCAACCACGGGCATGACGGTGGCGGACATCACGCGCACCGTCGCTGTATATATGCCGGCATCGTGGGCTCCGATGGCCCGGGTGGCGATGACTTTGTCGAGCTCCGATGGGTTTGCAGTCATCAAGTTCATGGCTGCATAAGAGCTACCCACGCGAAGTTCACTTCGCGTGGCTCGTCGGGGGCGCCAGTCAAGAGCGACGTGACGAGCCGTTATCCAGAAGCTAAGTACCGCTCCGAGCAGCGAGGCCACAAACTGGAGCACGGCGTAGACAGAAAGTCGCTCCGAATCGACGAGCCAGAAGCAGGGCAATACCGCGAAAACTCGTAATCCAAGCGGCATCCATTGGACGAATTGGCTCAGGGGAACCCTTTCGCTAGCTTGAAGCGCATAGCTGAACAGCATGGTGAATGGCGTCATCATCAGTTCGGCCGCACCGAGGGCCAGGACGATGTGGGCAGGCAGCGCGGGAATGGCGATGAAGCGAGCCACCAGGACATAGACGAAAAGCAGCAGCAGGCCAAAAATGATGGTCAATGGCCATGCATAGCGCCAGGTCTCAGCTATGCCGTTCTCGTCGCGAGCACTTCGCGCGAGCATCATGAAGCCGCTGCCGAGATTTGGTAGCACGCCGAGCAAGATGGCGAGTGAAGCTACTGCAGCGTATCTTCCATAGAGTTGTGGGCCCAGCAGGCGAGTCAGCAAGACAAGCACGAACGCTTGGGTGAGTACGCGCAGGCCGAGCAAGGCACTGGTCTGTATGCTGCTTCGTGCAAGACGTCCCTTCATCGAATGGTCGATGATCCAGCGTGGCTGTGCAGTGCGGAAATGGCTGCGCGCAGCTCGCCTAGACTGTCGTTGAGGCGCCCCCCTATGTTCAGTGTTTCCAGGTTCTTCAATGCGGCTTCGGCATCCGCAATCCGGTCTTGCGCAGCGAGCATGCGTACAAGCGTGATCTGGTAAGCGGGTTCGCCGGGCGCGGCCTTGACCGCCGCCTCGATAATCCGTACGCCGAGATCATGGTCGCCGAGTACATTCCACGAGTAGTCGCCATAAATGGCCAGCAGGCGGGCGGAGGGGTCAGGATGCGCCAGTGCCGCCAGAAAGGCCTCCGTCATGGGTTTTTTGGGGAGGTCGCAATGGTGTTCGCGCGCGCATTGGGTCAGGGCAGCCAGAGAACTTTCATCCTGTACACCGGGTTTGTGAGCTTTCAGCTTCCCGATCATACTGATCCACCAGGCATCTTTCAGGGGGAGGCGCATGCGGGCATTCATGAAAATCAGTGCTTGCTCGGGCAGTATCGATGAGTCCGGCAGTGCCGCAGACTTTTCCAGAGGTGCATACGCCAGGGCAGTGAATGGCGAGGCGGGATCATAGTGCGAATAGATGATATACGTGCGCCCAAGTTCATATTGGGCCCTTGGTGATTGTGGATCCCGGGACGCCAGGTCTTCGGCCAGGCGCAAAGGATTGCCCCACGCGTAAGCCGTGATCGTAGTCAGTGCAATCCAGCATGTCAGCAGGCCAGCCAACAAGACATGGCGGGGCAACGCAAAAGGCAGCGATCTGGGGACAGCAAGCAAAGGTACGCAGGCGAGCAACAAGCCAAAGCTGGCGAAGTAGTTGCGGTGTTCGTAAATTAGTTCCAGAGGAAGAATGGTACCGGTAAGCAATTGGCAACCAAGGAACAGGGCCAGACCGAGGGCCACCAGTGGCTGACGACGACGCAACCAGGGAAGTAGCGCAGTCGCAACACCAAGTAAAATAATGCTCGCGAGCGTGGTCCATGGACTCAGCAGGCTGATGGAAACGCGGAAATTGTCGTGATAGAACGACAGTGCGTCAGGCGTAGGCAACAATGTCCACACGACATAATCGACGATGATGCGCGCCTCGCTCAGAAGGCGTGTCTCAAGGGTGAAGTCTCTACCCGCCCAGGTTTCAGGCTTCAATACGCTTGGCAGCAGCCATGCCAGGCCGAGGACAGCAGGTAATACCAGAACCATGATGAACAGGCCGACAATACGTCGGTCGCGGTCTGAAGTCCGTTTATCTGAGGTGAGAGCGGGGACGGGCGAGACTGGGTGGCGAAAACCAAACAGCGCCCATTCGGTCAGCAAGGCATATAGGGGCAGCATCACCGCTGTTTCCTTGGCCAGCAGACCGATAGCTGCGGGGACGCTTACGCTGACTATACAGAGGGCAAGCCCATACGAAGCCGGCAGCTGACTTTGTCTCAAGCTGCCGGCTGTTCGTTCCACCGTGCAAGAAGGGGCGAGCATGCGGCGGCGACCAGCGACATAACCAATCAGGCCGAGTAAAACGAAAGCGTTGGCCATGCTTTCCATGCGCTGCACCACATAAAGCACCCCGGTCAGGTTGATCGGCAGCACCATCCAGCTCGCACAAATGAGTGCAGCGACAAGGCTGGTATGCGCATCATGCTTCCCTGTCGGCTCGGCGGAGGTTTTGCCCCGGTCAGTGTCGGCTGATCCCGCCAGAGCAGGCATCCTGCAGGTGACTGGGTACGCCGCTGGCAGGTGAGTGCTTTGCTCCGACGCAGCCCATCGTAGAAGGGCTCGCGCAAGCCAAAAAACCAGCAGGCCATTCAGCAGATGGATGAATAAATTGGTCAGCTTCATCCAGTATGGATCGAGCCCACTAACGAGATAGTTAGCGGCAAAACTTAGCGATGCCAAAGGGCGCTTGAATTCGCTAGCCGGTGACGACAGCGCTGCATTCGTCAGAGATGAGATACTGGCATCGTGAGGCTGGACGCCATGGTTGTCGACGATGTTCGGGTAGTCGTCAAACAAAAAGCCGCCGGACAGGCCTGGCCAGTAGGCCGCCGCCGTGATGGCAAAAGCGGCCAACAAGACCCATCGAGGCCAGGATATACGGGATGATGACGTGCTCATTATTGGGCGGTGCCTGGGGCGGGAGTCAGGCGGGAAGTATTGGCGCTGGCAGCATTCGCGTCGAGGCGCAATTGCTTGCGCAAGCGAGCGAGCTCGTTCGGCCAGTAGTGCTGGCGGGCAAGCAGCCATTCATGAATCATCGGCATGCCGACGCTTGGTGGCATGGTTTGGCTCTTTACATTTTCATAGTGGTCGATCAATTGCAGGCCTTGGGCTGGATAACCTGCTGCGCCGAGGTTTGCTGCAGCTTTCAGCGCCATGCCTGGCCTTACCTGCAGGTCAAGTGCCGTGGTGAAATCCGCTAGCGCAAGATCGGGTTGATGCCGCGCGAGTGCGATGCGGCCACGCAGGTAAGTCAAGTCCTGCTGCGGCCCTGAAGCAGCCAGCGCCGGGTTTTTAAGTCCCGCATCGATAAAGCTCAGAAGTACGGAAGGTGTCAGGCCGGGACAGGTGCCGGACATCGCCACGGGGAGGGTTCGATCGAACCAGCTTGTGAACAGTGCGCCCACGTTGGCGGTCGTAAGCATCGCCTTGCGTGCGGACTGCAGGTCGGCATCAGTGACGCCGCCAGTCATGCAGCGGGCGCCGACGAGATTGAAGGCAAGCTGTACTTGATCGGGCCGCGCAGCCAGCAAGCGATCGAGTCTCACAATGGCCCGCTGCGGCTGGCCGCTCTGCATCTCCATTTGAGCTGCATTGGTTTGTGCGCGGGGTGATCCGGGGTTGATTTTTGCCCAGATCAGGGCTTGCTGCTGGACATCACCCCAAACTTCGGTGCGCGCGTGTGTCAGGCAGGCGAGGCCCAATGGCAATGCAAACAGGAGCAAGCGCTTGAAAGCCATCAAAGTATCCGTCTCAGCCAGCCACAGGCCGAGCGGCCAGAACATCAGCATGGCGGGCACGTAGTTGCGGTGCTCAAAATACAATTCCAAAGGAATCGATGTGGATTCCAGCAACTGGCCGGCGAAGTAGAACAGTATGGTCAACGCCAACGCCGGGTGTCGCGAACGCTGTCGCCAGGCAATCACGATCAATGCGATTACCGCGGCCAGGGCTGGCAATGTGGTGAGCGGCTGCAGCAAGGACGCGGACGCTGCGTACTGGTCATTGAACAGGCCGCTGGAAAAGGCGCGTGGAAACCACAGGAGCTGGAGATAATCGATCAATACGCGCGGCTCGGTCAACAGTCGCTGCGCATAGGTCCAGGGGCGTTGCGCTGGTCCACCGACAAGGATTCCATGCAACCCGGTCCATATGAGGTAAGCGGCTATCGCAATGGCCGGCATGAGCACGAAGATCATCAGAAATCGCCGGTAGGCGACCCGCACCCTGCCACTGGGAAGCGGTTGCTGCGGGGCAAGGATGATGATCTCGATCAGCAATGCATAGAAAGGCAGCAGGGCACCGTTGGCCTTGGACAGCACGCCAAGAACGCCGAAGCCTCCCAGTCCGACCATGCTCCAGATCAGTCCTGGGCCGATCCGGCCTGCGGCCAGCCGGTTACGGCCATGCAGCCAGATCAGCAGGCCGGCAAGCGCGCAGGTTGCCGGCAACATGGCCTCGCGCTGCACGATGTAGAGGGTGGTGGAGACCAAGAGCGGATGCAGCAGCCATGCCGCGGCGCCGAACATGGCGGCCGTCATGCAGCGGGCTGGGGCAACGCCCAGTTTGCGACCGAGCCTGATCAATAGGAGGTAAAGCAGGCCCCCGTTGAACAGATGAAGAACCAGGTTGGTGCGTTTGAAAGGGTAGGGATTCGCTGGCCAGTTCCGCGCATCCAACAGAAATGTGAGCATGGTCAGCGGGCGCCCGGTAGGGTCGGCAATGCCGGAGCTCAGGTAGCGCCAGAATGCCGCCCAGTTGTCGATGGGCCCCGTGGCGCCGAGCGCAGGGAGGTTGGCGAAGTCGTCAAACAGGAAAGCGCCATGCAGACCCGGCGCGTAGGCCCACCAAGTCAATGCCGCCAGCAGCGCCAAGAGCAGTAATGGCAGCGTGATCAAGCGAGAGCGCATCAGGACTTCCGGAAAAAAGAAGGGCCGCACAGGGCGGCCCTTCCAATCACTGCCAGAAAGCAGTGGCTATCAATTAGCGGCAGTTCGACGGCAGGTACTTGGACGGTACGGCGGTACCCACACTGCGGGTCGAGCAAGTCCAGTTCATGCTGCCGGTGCTGGTGATCGGCGACAGGGCCAGCTGGTCACCTGAGATGGCGGTGTTGACCTTGTTGCCGAAGGCGACATTGGTGCCCGGACCATAAAGCACCGTGAGGATGCCGGTCGTGCCGACGGTGACGCTGCCGACGTACTTGCCGCCAATGCTGCCGGGCTGGGCGACACCGGCAGAAGCGTTGTTGGCTGGCAGGCGGCCATTGTTGCTGTAGAACTCGGCAACGGCCGTCTTGGCGCCGTCGGCCAGCACGGGGCCTTCCGAAACCTGCGCGCGGACCAAGTAATCCTGGTAGGCCGGGATCGCGATGGCGGCGAGGATCGCGATGATCGCGACCACGATCATCAGTTCGATCAGGGTAAAGCCTTTCTGTGCATTCTTCATGGTGGTTCCTCTGTTTGGTTAGCTAACCGTGTGATGCCCCCTGAGCCCCGGTCCCGAATCTACCTTCCGCGGGATCGGACCCCCTTACGCGTGGTCAGGAACGACCAGGAAGCTCGCCGTAGACGAAGCAGTTTATGTGCCACATCTACCGCTGGTGTATTCCCGCATAGCTGCGGGCCTCAAGAGTGTGCCCTTGGTCACGATTGGCTGCAAGCGCTGAGGCCATATGCCAAGAAATACTGGAAGTGTGATCGGGATGCCAGAGCACGAGCTGTCGTCCACGGGCAGTTAGTGACGCTTTTTGTCAAATTTTTGCGGGCACAGTCGAAAATTGCCGGTGGCGAGCGCTATTCAACTCCGACAGGTGGAGGGCAAATACTTTGGATTTAGCGTACTTTTCGTGCACGTCCAGATAATGCTGCCCACGGCGGTGATCGGTGACAAGGCGAGATATTGACCCCCTGAGCTGATGTGGGTATTCGCCCTGGGGCCGGCAAACAGAACCGTGACTAAACCGTTGGTTACCGTGACGCTGGAAGCGTAGCTGCCGGTGATCGAGCCAGGCTGTGCCAGCCCGGCAGATGCGTTGTTACCGGGCAGCCGTCCGGTGGCGGAAGTGAAATCCCACTCTGCTGTCTTGGCGCCACCGGCCAGTACCAGTCCTTCCGATACCTGCGCGCGGATCAGATAATCCTGATACGCAGGAATCGCCAGAGCAGCGAGGATTGCGATGATCGCCACAACGATCATCAATTCGATCAAGGTGAAGCCTGCAGATCTGTGTTCGCCAAGCAGCATGGTGAAGTCCCCTTTGTTGATGCTGGGAGACAGGCACGTTTTGTACCAAATTCCTGCCGGGAAGTCAGGGTATAGGTCTGACTTCGGAGGAAGAAGTTGCACCAGTAGATGGGATGGTCGTCACAGATTATCGCTCTTGGGGCGTGGGCTTGCTCTCAGACGGCCAAGGTATCGGGTGGTTTGGTGAACGGTGAACATCGCCAGCACGATCTCCAGCCCGCGGAAGGGAATCGAGTAGCGTGGTTCGGCCTGGAGTGTGCTGTAGACAACTGTGACAAACAGTATGGTCAGGGCTGCAGCAGCTACGCTATGTTGCTTCGACCGGTCGATAAGTGCAGCAATAAGGCTGCCAACAAGCGCCAGTGCGAAAAGCAGGGGATTGAGCGCATGGGTGACCGCCTTGGCAGCCCGATAAAACGGATTGGTTTCGAATGGTGAGTTGCGTGTGGCGTAGACGTAGATGTCGCCCTGCCCGATACGAATGTTCCAGCCCCAGAAAAGAGCCGGTTTGCGCAGATACCAAAAGATGTACTCCGACGGATTGCGCCGCATGCGTCGGCCGATCTGTTCCAGACCTGCAACGTGATCGCCCTGAAGCAAGGTAATTTCGTTCTGGATCACGTGCATGATGAACTCACCGGTAGGGTCGTGTTTCATCGCTGCTGCATAAGCATCTTGATAACTCGGCCATGATCCCTGGACCAGATTGATTAGCGCTCTTCCCTCCGACGAGGTGCTGCTCGAGGGTAGCAGGCTATTGCGAATGACCCAGGGCGTGGTGAGGGCGAGGCCGCCGAGCAGCAGGCACGCAAAAATGCTGGCGTTGATTTTTCGGCGCAGAAGCAGGTAGAACGCTAGGAGCGTAGTCAATGGAAGCAGGACGGCGTTGGTCAATGCGGCAAGAGATAGCACGAGACCGCTGGCCGCAGCCATGAGCCTGCTGCGTTTGTCCAACGCGATACGCAGCAAGAGGAGGCCGAGGGCCAAAAGAAACCCTACTTGGGTTTCCGTCAACAGGTAGCTGCACATAACGACGCTATGGGGCCAAACTGCCATCAACAGTCCGGCAACTGCCAACCAAGGCAGAGACATCCAAGCTCGGCCTAGCCACAAGGTAAAAACGACCGTCAACGAACCTAGGACTGCCTGCGAGAGAAGAACCGCCGCATACCAGGGTTCCCATTGGCCAAACAACTTCATCCAAGCAGCGAGAAACACGGGGTAACCGGGGTCGCGAAAGCTATCACCTTCAATGGGAACGGTGTTCGCACGCGCCATGGAAAATATCCCGTAATGACTCAGGTTGCGCGCATAGTTGTAGTACTCCACCGCATCTCCTCGGACGTTGGACTGGTCCACGGGCTGGAATACTTCTGCATGAATTACGTAGTAGTAGCGAAAGCCGAATGCAAAGAGCCCCATGAAAGTGATGAGGAGCCACCAACGCCAGCCTGTGTTGTGGCGCGAATCAATTACTGACATGTCTGGGAGTCTGGATGTGTAGGGGGCTAGTATGCACGCGGTGGGATGCTGGACAACCAGCTGGTACACCCCTCCCGATTCCGTAGCGATCAGTAGCTTCCGAGGCAAGACTTGATCGATGAAATTTTGGTGCGTGCCGTCACGCTTTCCACCTGCACCAAGGAACCTCAATGAAATCGTTGATTGTCGCGCTTCTGCTTGCGCTGGTGTCCTCGCCGGCGCTGGCGGGGAGTACCGTGAACACGAGCTTTGTCAAAACCGAGGGCCCGCACGCGTTCAACGTGCGCGACCTGGTGATGATGGAGCAGGTCAGTGATCCGCAGTTGTCGCCGGATGGTCGTCACGCGGCGTTTGGCGTGCGCAGCGCGGACTACGCGGCCAACAAGGGTGTCAACGCGATTTACGTGCTGGGCCTGGAAGGCAAGCCGGTGAAGGTGGTGGACAAGGGGAGTGCAGCGCGCTGGTCGAGTGATGGGCGGAGCCTGTATTTCGTGGCGCCGACCAAGGGCGTGGCGCAGTTGTGGCGGGTTGATCTGGGCGCGACGGGCGGATCGCTGCATTGACCGGGCGTCGACCGCGTTTGTTTCGTCCGCCATTTGGCGAGACCTCACCTCGTGTCATGCAGGCCGTGCACTCGGCAGGTATGCAGCAGGTGCTGTGGGACGCCAACAGCGAAGACAGCTGGCTGAAGCAGCCGAATCAGATTCTGTATTGGAGCCTGGAGCAAACCGACGATGACTCGATTCTCCTGATGCATGACAATCCAACCACTGCCGCAGCGCTCGATCGCGTGCTGACGGAACTGGAGAGGCGTGGGTTTCGGTTTGTGTTGCCGAAGGAATTGCCTCCGGCAGGTCGTGGGGCTGAACAGGATTTGCAAGGCGCGAGGGGTTGATCTGGTTACATTTGATGTTCGCGCTGCTGCTTGCAGTGGATTGGCGCCATGTTGCGTTTGGTTCGCGCAGCGGTGATTGAAAGCATCGCGACTGAAGTCGCTCCCGCAAGGGGCTTGGCATTTCCTGGTCAGGAAGCTCGGTGCCTGCGGCGATCGCTCAGGCTCGCGGTTGATCCAGATGGCGGGCAAAGGCCTCGAAGTCGTCCAGATGCCGGGTGGCGATCGCATGCACGATCACCCAGTCGATACCGCTGTAATTGTGCACGGCAATGTTGCGGAAGCCGACAGCCTTTCTCAGTCGCAGCGCCAGATCGGCTGAGATGTGACCAGTATCGGCCAGTTGGTCGAATGCCTGTCCCATGGTCTCGGGCGCCGGTTGTCCCAGACCCGTAAGCGCGTGGAGCGCGAGGTCAACGCAAATCTGTATAGCCCGGCTCAGGTTGAGCACCACGATGTCCTGCAGGTCGGGATCGCCTGCCAGCGTTGCGACGCTGGCGGGGCAACGCTCGCGCACCCGGTCGAGGCAACGCCGCAATGAGTCGAGTTTGCGTATAACGATCAGCCGATCCATGCCTGCCTCCTTTCTTCGAGCATGCGTTCTACATATGGCATGAAGTCTTCCATGGCGTAGACGTGCCGTTGCATGAGCAGAGCCAGATCAGCAGCTTCGCCGCGAACCTGTTGGCCATGTTTGAGGATCTGTCCCAGCAGGGGTTCGCCGACGGCGCGAAGATCGATCAGGTCGACCGATCGACCGGTCATGGCGGCGATGTCGCCGAGCAGTTGCATTTTTTCGTCGGTGTCGAGTAGCGTAGGCAATTGCACGGCCACGTCGATGTCGCTGTCGCGACGCGCTTCGCCACGGGCTACCGAGCCAAACACGATCGCAAGCTCGATCTCCGGATGTTTTGCCAGCGCAGTTTGTACTTGCGAAATGGACACGGTTGTCACTCTTGGTAGGGCGGGCATGGCCCGCCGGCTTCGTTCGCATCGTCGCACAGAGCGGCGGGCGGTGCCCACCGGCTCGCCGGGTATTGGGTGAGCATGATCGGATTTCCTGTGGCAGCCGAGCCATGTCCGTTTCCTCTCTTCCAGCGTGCGTTCGACCCAGGCGCCTGTCGGGCTTTGGTTGGCTGGGCCGCGAATCCGTTGACCAGGTTTGAGAGTCTGCCCCTGCAGGGGAATTGGACAACCCCGCGTCTTGAGTATATATTCACGCATATACTTTTCTGGGTTGCTGGGAGACACGGCATGATCGATACCCGTACTGCCAAGTTGTTCAAGAACGGCGCCAGCCAAGCGGTCCGCCTGCCGATGGAGTTCCGCTTCGAGGGGGAGGAGGTGTTCATCACCCGTGACGATGCAACAGGCGATGTCGTCCTCTCGACCCGGCCCGGCGCCAAAGTCTGGGGCGAGTTCTTCGAGCTGTTGCGCGCCGTGGACGTGCCCGACGATTTCATGGCCGTGCGCCCGTTGAATGTGGTGCCGCCCGAACACGGGCTGTTTGACGATGAAGCACTACAATCGCCGGCCGGGCACTGACGATGTTGCACATGCTGGACACCGACACCGCCAGCTACCTGATCAAGGGCAAGCCCCCTGCGATCGAAGCCCGGCTGGCCGCGCTGGTGCCGGTGACGGTTTGCGTTTCGGTAATGACGCGGGCGGAATTGCAGTACGGCCTGAAACGCTTGCCTGCCGACCATCGGCTGCACTTGGCGGTGCGCCAGTTCCTCAAGATTGTTCGAATCCTGCCTTGGGACACCGACGCGGCGGATTGGTACGCCGAGATTCGTCACCAACTGGTCAGCACCGGCCAGCCGATCGGTGAGATGGACATGATGATCGCTGCCCATGCGCTGTCGGCAGGTGCCGTGCTGGTCACCAACAACACCCGCCATTACGAGCGGATCGATGCGCCGTTGATTCTGGAGAACTGGGCCTAGCAGGACCAGGAAAAACCACCCCGGAGTACGGGGCGGCGGGCGGTGACGGCAATGCTTGCCTGCGACGGGCTTGGCGCTTACCGTCACTGCTTTGACCAGCCAAGGGAAACCCCCATGAAACCTCTGCTTGCCGCGCTCCTGCTTGCGTTGGTGGCCGCGCCGGCGATGGCGAACGATGCGGTGAATACCGCGTTCGTGCCGAACCGCGCGCCGCACCCGTTCAATGTGCGCGATCTGGTGATGATGGATCGGGTCGGCGACCCGCAGCTGTCGCCGGACGGCCGCTATGCCGCGTTCGGCGTGCGCAGCACCGACTATGCCGCCAACAAGGGCGTCAACGCGGTCTATGTGCTGGACTTGGCGCATGGCGGCAAGCCGGTGAAGGTCGTAGACAAGGGCGGTTCGGCGCGCTGGTCGGCCGATGGGCGCAGCCTGTATTTCGTGGCGCCGGCCAAGGGCGTGGCGCAGTTGTGGCGGCTGGATCTGGGCGGCAAGGGCGGTTTGAACCTCGGCAGGCATGCGGCGCCGGTGCAGGTCAGCCACACGCCGCTGGACATCGACGATTACAAGCTGTCGCCGGATGGCAAGCGCGTGCTGCTGTCGTACGAGGCGTTCACCGATTGCGCCACGCTGGCCTGCACGCAGCAGCGCATCAAGGCGCGCGCCGGCGACAAGGCCAGCGGCACGCTTTATCGCAAGCTGTTCGTGCGGCATTGGGATACGTGGGCCAACGGCCGGCGCAACCAGCTGTTTGCCGCGCGCTTCAACGAAAAGGGGCAGCTGCCGGCGGAGCCGACGCTGCTGAGCCGCGGCATCGATGGCGACGTGCCGAGCAAGCCGTTCGGCGACGACAGCGAGTTTGCGTTCGCGCCGGATGGCCGCAGCGTGTATTTCGGCGTGCGCATCGCCGGCACCACCGAGCCGTGGTCGACCAATTTCGACGTCTATCGGGTGCCGGTGGATGGCGCGGCCGCGCCGAAGAACCTGACTGCCGAAAACAAGGCGTGGGACGCCTATCCGGTGCCTTCGCCGGATGGCCGGACGCTGTATTACCTGGCGATGAAGACGCCGGGCTTCGAATCCGACCGTTTCGCGATCATGGCGCTGGATCTGGCCACGGGCGCGAAGCGCGAGGTCGATCCGCAATGGGATCGTTCGCCCGGCAGCCTGTCGATATCCGTCGATGGCAAGACGCTGTACGCCACCACCGACGATCAGGGCCAGCACCCGCTGTTCGCGATCGACGCCGCCAGCGGCAAGGTCACCGAATTGGTGGGGGACGGTACCGTAGACGGCTATTCCTTCGCGGCCGGCAAGCTGCTGTTGGCGCGCGACGATCTGAAACGGCCGGCCGATCTGTATCTGGCGCATGCCGACGGCAGCGACCTGCAACAGGTCACCCACTACAACGCGGCGGACCTGAAGAACGCCAGGGTCGGTGACTTCGAGTTCTTCAACTTCAAGGGCTGGCACAACGAAACCGTGCAGGGCTATGTCGTGAAACCGGTCGACTACCAGCCGGGCAAGACCTATCCGGTTGCCTTCATCATTCACGGCGGCCCGCAGGGCGCGATGACCAATGGCTGGAGCTATCGCTGGAATCCGCAGACTTACGCCGGCCAGGGCTTTGCGGTGGTGACGATCAACTTCCACGGTTCCACCGGTTACGGTCAGGCGTTCACCGATTCCATTTCCGGCGACTGGGGTGGCAAACCGCTGGATGATCTGAAGCTCGGCTGGAAGGCGGCGCTGGACAAGTACCGTTTCCTCGACGGCGATCGCGCCTGCGCACTCGGCGCCAGCTACGGCGGCTACATGACCTACTGGATCGCCGGCGTGTGGAACCGGCCGTGGAAGTGCCTGATCGATCACGACGGCGTGTTCGACACGCGGGCGATGTACTACGACACCGACGAGCTGTGGTTCGAGGAGAAGGAAAACGCCGGCACGCCGTGGCAGCATCCCGGGAACTACGAGAAATTCAACCCGGTCGACCACGTCAAGGACTGGCGCGTGCCGATGCTGGTGGTGCACAGCAGCGATGACTTTCGCATCCCGATCACCCAGGGCCTGGGCGCCTTCACCGCGCTGCAGCGCCGCGGCATCCCCAGCGAGTTCCTCACCTTCCCCGACGAAACCCATTTCGTGCTCAAGCCGCACAACAGCGTGCAGTGGCACGACACCGTCAATGCATGGCTGAAGAAATGGACGGCCAAGGATGCGCGCCAAGCGGCTGCTAAATAGGTCGTTTCACATGACAGACGCAGCAACCGCAAAGCCGCGCGCTGCATTTTTTTGTAGGAGCGCACCCTGTGCGCGATGCTCTTGTCTTCGTGATCGAAAAGCATCGCGCACAGGGTGCGCTCCTACCACTGCGCAAGGCATCGCGCAGAGCCGAGGCATCGCGCACGACCGAAGGAAGTCCCCTCTTGTGGACAGGGTGCGCTCCTACAGCCAGGTGGCGTTCCAATAGGGGTAGTCGTTCACCTGGTCGACGAGACCCGCGCGAACGGGGTTGGCGATGATGTAGCGCGCGGCGGCGTGGAGATCTTCGTCGTGGCGCAGTGCGTGGTCGTGGAAGCCGCGGGCCCAGATGCAAGGTTCATGCATGCCTTGTCGTAGCTGCTTGCTGATGAGTGACTTGAACCGGTTCATCACGATCGACAGGTCGTCCCGTTCACCTAGTTCGATCAGCCCGTGCCAGTGATCTGGCATCAATACCCAGCAAAGTGCGTTTGCATCTCCCCACGTGCGGGGCTCAAGCATCAGTTGGCAGGTTGTACGGGCGGGCTCTACGTCCAGAAAACGGGGGGTGCGGTCGGCTGTGACTGTTGTCAGTAGATAAATTTGCCGTGGCAGCGAGACGCGGCCCTTGCGGAGTGCTCGGTGACCTGTGGTATGTGCCATCCCCTATCTATTGCAAATGGGTGGGAACTGCGCGAGCGGCGAACGGCGTCACCTTGTGTAGGAGCGCACCCTGTGCGCGAATGCTTTTCGCTCTGATCAACACCAGGGCATCGCGCACAGGGTGCGCTCCTACGGCTGGCTCAAAACCATCTGGCACGTTTCAAGCCGACGTAGATGCTGCCGACGACCAGCACCATCACGCTGATCATCACCGGGTAGGCCCAGGGTTTGTCGAGTTCGGGCATGTGCTGGAAGTTCATGCCATACCAGCTGGTGAGCAGGGTGGGGGCGGCGAGCATGGCGGCCCAGCCGGCGAGTTTTTTCATCACTTCGTTCTGGCCGAAGGTGACCAGCGACAGGTTGACGCTGATGGCGGCGGCGAGCATTTCGCGCATCGCGCTGATCGACTCGTTGACCCGAAACACGTGATCGTAGACGTCGCGGAAGTAGGCGCGCAATTCGTCTGCAATCAGGTTCGGGTGCAGGCGTACCAGCTGGCTGATGATGTCCTGCAGTGGCGCCACGGCGAGCCGCAGGGTCATCAGGTCACGCTGCATGTTGTAAAGACGGCGGACAGTATCGCGGTTGAAGGTTTCCGCGAAGATGTCCTGCTCCAGTTGCTGCAGCTCCTCGCGAAAATCCTGAATGATCGGCGACATGTTGTCGACGATGAAGTCGAGCACGCCGTACAGGCCGTAGCTGGGGCCGTGGGCCAGCAAAGCCGGGGTGTGCTCGCAGGTGCGTCGCGCCGGTGCGTACGAGAGCGAAGCGCCATGCCGCACGGTGACCAGGTAGCGCAGGCCGAGGAAGATATGCGTTTCGCCAAATTCCAGCCGGCCGTCGATCAACTGCGCGGTTTGCACGACCAGGAACAACGAGTCGCCGTAGGTTTCCAGTTTGGTTCGCTGGTGTGCGTTGTGGGCATCCTCAATGGCCAGATCGTGCAGGCCGAACTCCTCCTGCAATTTCTCCAGCAAGGGTTCGTCCGGTTCGTGCAGGCCGACCCAGACGAAGGTATCCGGCTCGGCCAGCACGTCGCTGATGGCATCGAGGCTGATGTCGCCCACCCGCTTGCCGTCGCGGTGATAGGCGATGCAATTGACCACCATCGGCTGGTGGGTACTCGCCGGTGCGGGTGATGGCGGCTTGATCAGATCCATTCGTGCATCATGCCCCGCGCTGGAAGTCGGGGCAATTTCGCGCGCCCGGGCGGCGGGTGCATGGGCTCACGCGTTGCGCCGCAGACTCCACGCCAAGGCCAGCCAGCATGGCAGGGCGAACAGCAGCCAGGGCTGGTTTTGCTGCACGTTGCCAGGCAACAGGTGCAGCGCCAGCGCGATCATGATCGCGATCAATTGCAAGCCGATCACGCCATCGATGAAACGTGATGCGGCGAACCCGCGACGGGATCGCCACAGCGTGGGCAGCAGCAGGAGCGCGAGCGGGTTGAACAGCAACAGGTTGGCATTGGCCCAGGCGGCATGGTGGGTGGTCAGCGTCCACAAGGCCAACAGCACCAGGCCAACGAGACTGGCCGCGACCAGATAGAGCGTGCCGAGCATGGCGTAGCCGGTCGGCGACCAGCGCCTGGTCAGCACGATCAGTGCGCCCAGCAGCGCGCCGACGAAGGCCAGCGGGAGGCGCAGATCCGGCGCGGTGGGCGGCGGCACGTCCAGTCGATTGGGCGACACCAGTTGCTCATCCTGCACCAGCGATTGGCGCACACCGTCATGGCTGGTCTGGGCCAGCCGCAACTGCGATTGCAGTACCTCGGGCAGAAAACTCTCCTGCCAGGCGTTGAGCGGTTGGTCAGCGTACGGGCCCAGCCCGAGGTCGAGCACCAGCATCAGCCACGGTTGCGCACTCATCAGGCGCACTGTCTGCTGACGGTAGGTCATGCCGCCGGGGCGTGCGCTGAGCTGGGCTTTCAGCACCCCGCCGAGGGCCTTGTCCAGCGCATCGCGTACGCGCGTGGTGCAGTTGTCGACGTAATAGTCGTAGTTGTAGCCGGCGTTTTCCGGGCGCAGGTTCCACAGCAGGAAGTCGCGCAGGGAGGCGGCCTGATCGGCGCTGAGTGCCAGGCGTTGGCGGGTGATGGAGCGGCCGCTGTCGACATAGAAGCTCTCGTCGTAGCCGCTGGGTGCCGCATCCATCAGGTAATGCATGCGGCCGCGGGCGAAGTTGAGGAAGAAGTTCGCCTCGTTGAAGTCGAATACGCCGTAGTTGAAGTTGATCGCCTCGCCGGACACGCGGTCGCGCAGTTCGATCGCGTCGTGGCCAAAGCGCTCCCAGTAGGTTTCGCCAGGGCCGTAGGTGATCAGCGAAACTTCGAGGTTGGCACCGGGTGCGTTGGCGACGCTGGCCTGGGCCGGCAGTGCAAGCAGCGCCATGGCCAGCAACAGAAGTAGCAGGAGGTTACGGCTGATCGGGTTCATGCGGCTCATTGACTGGATGGTGTAGGAGCGCACCTTGTGCGCGATGCTTTTGCGCGGGTGCAGGCAAAGAACATCGCGCACAGGGTGCGCTCCTACGCGTCGGCTTGGCGGACGACGCGGAACTGCTGGACGCGGCGGTCATCGGCTTCCGTAACGTGGAACAAATAGTCGCCGGTGCGCACTTCCTCGCCGACCTCGGGCAGATGGCCGAATTCGGAGGTGATCATGCCGCCGACGGTGTCGTATTCCTCGTCAGAGAATTCGGCGCCGGTCTGCTCGTTGAAATCCTCAATCGGAGTCAGTGCGCTGACCAGCCAGTCGCCACCGGGTTGTTCGTGCATCAGCTGGGGCTCTTCCTCGTCATCGTGCTCGTCGTCGATCTCGCCGACGATCTGTTCGAGCACGTCCTCGATGGTGATCAGGCCGGCCACGCCGCCGTATTCATTCACCACCAGCGCCATGTGGTTGCGCGACAGGCGGAACTCTTCCAGCAGCACGTTCAGTCGCATCGATTCGGGAATGAGCACGGCCGGTCGCAGCACGGTGCGGATGTCGAAGTGCTCGGCAGCGCCGAAAAATTTCAGCAAATCTTTTGCCAGCAACACGCCGAGAATCTCGTCCTTGTCTTCGCCATGCACCGGGAATCGCGAATGGCCCGATTCGACCACCACGGCCAGCAGGTCCGGCAGGGTCGACTCGACAGAGAGCATCACGATCTGCGCGCGCGGCACCATCACGTCGTCGACACTCAGCTCATTGACCTTGATCGCACCCTCAACCATGGTGAGGGTGTAGGCCGAGAGCACTCCGTTGGACTGGGCGGAGCGCAGCTCCTCGAGCAGTTCGTCGCGGTTGCGTGGTTCGCCGGAAAAAATGTGGCCCAGTCGATCCCACCAGGTACGGTGAGCCGGGCCGCTGGTACTGCCAGGGTCGTCGTTCATTACTCTTTGCGATTCAGCCCTAAACCGGGCGGAACAGCAATTCTAGCGGAAAATTTTGAGGGTTCCGTGCGAGGGCGTCGGTTGGAGCTGGCGCGAGGCCCACTTTTTCGGGGGCGTGTACACGTCGGGCCGCTTTTACGCGTAAGGGTCGCCTATGCCAAGACCTTTCAGAATGCGGGTTTCCAGCGATTCCATGCGCTCGGCCTCGGCTTCTTCGATATGGTCGTAACCGAGCAGATGCAGCACGCCGTGGACGGTCAGGTGGGCCCAGTGCTCGCGCGGCAACTTGCCCTGTTCGGCGGCCTCGCGCTGCACGACGGAGGCGCAGATCGCCAGGTCGCCGATCAGCGGCAGGGGTGCGCCGGGCGGCAGTTCGGCGGGAAACGACAGCACGTTGGTCGCGTAGTCCTTGCCACGATAATCGCGGTTGAGCGTGCGGCCTTCGTCGGCGTCGACAATGCGGATGGACAGTTCCGCCGGCTTGCGTCGCCTGGCACCCCGCAGCGCCGCGTCCACCCAGCGCCGGAAGCTGACCGGGGAGGGCAGGCCCTTGCGGGACACCGCATAACCGACGTGGACCTGTAGGAGCGCATCCTGTCCACAAGAGGGGACTTCCTTCGGTCGTGCGCGATGCCTTTGCGGGCTACGGTCAAGAGCATCGCGCACAGGGTGCGCTCCTACGGGCGGAGCAGGAGATCGCCGCCTCATTGGCCGCTTTCGTCCTTCTGCTCGAAGGCCTCGTACGCGCGGACGATTTTTGCCACCAGTGGATGGCGCACCACGTCACGCGAGGTGAAGAACGTGAAGCTTATGCCGCTCACGCCACGCAGCACTTCGACGGCCTGACGCAGGCCCGAGCGGGTATTGCGCGGGAGGTCGACCTGGGTCACGTCGCCGGTGATGACGGCCACGGTGCCGAAACCGATCCGGGTGAGGAACATCTTCATCTGCTCGACGGTGGTGTTCTGCGCCTCGTCGAGAATCACGTACGAATCATTCAGGGTGCGCCCGCGCATGTAGGCCAGCGGGGCGATCTCGATCACGTTGCGCTCGATCAGCTTGGCTACCCGTTCGAAGCCGAGCATCTCGTACAGCGCGTCATACAGCGGGCGCAGATAGGGGTCGATCTTTTGCGACAGGTCGCCGGGCAGGAACCCGAGCTTCTCGCCGGCCTCGACCGCTGGCCGCACCAGCAGCAGCCGTTGGACGCGATTGGCCTCGAGTGCCTCGACCGCGCTGGCTACGGCCAGGTAGGTTTTGCCGGTGCCTGCCGGCCCCACGCCGAAGTTGATGTCGTGGGCGGTAATGGCATGCAGGTAGCGCGATTGGTTCGCACCGCGGCCCTTGATGACGCCGCGCTTGACCTTGATCACTACCTCCTGGATGCCTTCGGTGGACACGTCGGTGATCGCGTCGATGCCTGATTCAGCCAGCTGCAGGTTGACCTTGGCGCCGTTGAGCGACTCGTCTTCGGTGGTCTGGTAAAGCGTGCGCAGCACCTTCTCGGACGCGCGGGTCACGGCCTCCTCGCCGATCACCTGAAACAGGTTGGCGCGATGGTTGATCTCCACCCCAAGGCGCAACTCGATCTGGCGCAGGTGCTCATCAAAGGGTCCGCACAGGTTGGCCAGGCGGGCATTGTCTTCCGGGTCGAGCGCGAAGTCGCGCTGATTAAGTGGGCTCATAAGCGGGCTAGATTACCGCGCGGCCGTGGGCGGAGCCAGCAAGGTGATGGCCGCTTGCGACATGGTGAGCAGGGCGGGCCCAAGGCAGCGGGTCGCGCCGTGTGCAGCAGGTTGCCGCTGGCGTCAGTGCGATGGCGAGCGGTGCTCTTGCATTAAATTAAACGGTAAATTAATTTGCACGCATGGCAACCGCAGACAAACCATCGAAACGTGCACGTGGCCGGGGTGCCGGTCGCCCCAGCGGAGACGATGGCGACCTGAGAAATCGCCTGCTTGACGTGGCGGCGACGCAGTTCGCGCGCACGGGTATCGAAGCGACTTCGTTGCGTGCAATCGCGGGCGAGGCCCATGTCACCCCAGCCATGCTGCACTACTACTTCGGCGACAAGGCGCGATTGACCGAAGCGCTGATCGAGGAGCGGCTGCTCCCGGCCTTGGCGCCCTTGCGTGAGCATCTTGAGCAGGCGGGTGACGCCCCCCGTGCGCTGATCGAGGCATTTGCGCGGGCGGTCACTGAAATTGTGGGGCTCAACCCCTGGCTGCCACCGCTGTGGGTGCGCGAGGTGTTGTGCGAGGGCGGTACCCTGCGCGCCTTGATGTTCAGTCGCATCGTGCCAAACCTGCCGCAACTGCTGGCGCAACGTTTCGCCGGCGCGCAGGCAAAGGGCTTGCTCAATCCCGGACTCGATCCACGACTGCTGGTGGTATCGCTGGTCGGCCTGACCTTGTTCCCCGCTGCCGGCGCACCGATCTGGCGACGCGCGTTCGGCGCGGAAGATCTTGGCCCGGACGCTTTGTTGAACCACACGCTGGCGCTGCTGGATCATGGCGTGGGCGTCGGCTGAATCGGGAGATTCTGGATGAGCATCACGCACCATGTCTGCCGCCTGCTTGCGGCGAGTTCGCTGGCCATTGCTGTGCTGAGCGCGTGCAGCAAGGCGCCGCCGCAGGCGCTGGGCACACTTGAGTACGACCGCATCACCTTGCCTGCGCCGGCGGCTGAGCGCATCGTCTCGATCGATGTGCGTGAAGGCCAGCATGTGGCCGCGGGCCAGAGCCTGTTGCAGCTCAATGAAGCGCAGACCAGGGCCGGCCTGCTGGCGGCCGAGGCGCAGGCGCAGCAGCAGCGCGAGGCGCTGGCCGAACTGGTCAAGGGGCCGCGCGCGGAAAACATCGCCCAGGCGCGGGCGAACCTGGCTGCGTCGCAGGCGCAGGCACGCGAGACGCGTGCCTACTATCAGCGGTTGCAGGCGCTGAAAGCCAGCAACTACGTCTCCGCCGCCGATCTGGATCGTGCGCGTGCTTCGGCAGGCAGTGCGGATGGTCAGGTGGAGCAGACCCGCGCCGCACTGGATGAGTTGCTGCATGGCAACCGTCCCGAGCAGATCGCCCAGGGTCGTGCGGCGCTGGCGGCGGCACTGCAACAGGCGCAGGCCGAGCGTGTCCTGCTGGACAAGCTGCACGTGGTGGCGCCGCGTGCGGGGCTGATCGACAGCTTGCCGTATCGACTCGGTGACCAGGCGCCGGTGGGTCAGCCGCTGGTGATCATGCTGGTGGGCGATGCACCGTATGCGCGCATCTATGTGCCCGAGCAGCAGCGTGCCAACGTGCATGTGGGCGACAGCGTCAAGGTGTACGTGGCTGGGCGCGCCCAGGCGTATGCGGGCAGGGTGCGCATGCTGCGCAGCGAACCGGTGTACACGCCGTACTACGCGCTGATCGGTGACGACGCTGCACGCCTGAGCTACCTTGCCGAGGTTTCGCTGGGCAAGGACGCGGCCGAGCTTCCGGCCGGCCTGCCGCTGCGGGTCGAGTTGGGTGGGGCGTCGAAATGAAGCTTGCCGAAGGCGAGGTGGCGATTCGCGCCCGCGGACTGACCCGTCGCTTCGGTGATCTGGTGGCGGTCGATCAGGTCGATCTGGAGGTGCCTGCGCGGCACGTCTACGGCTTCCTCGGCCCGAATGGTTCGGGCAAGTCGACCACCATCCGCATGCTGTGCGGCCTGCTGACCCCCAGTGCGGGCGAGATCGAGGTGCTGGGCCTGAAGATTCCGGCCGAAGCCGAGGCGTTGCGACGCCACATCGGCTACATGACGCAGAGGTTCTCGCTGTTCGAGGATCTCACTGTGCGTGAAAATCTCGAATTCCTGGCGGCGATCCAGGGCGTGCCGCGTCAGCGCACCCGCGGCCGCATCGACGAGCTGATCGAGCAATACCATTTCAGCGATCTGCAAAAGCAGCTTGCCGGCACCATGAGCGGTGGCCAGAAGCAACGACTGGCGCTGGCCTGTGCGGTGATCCATGAGCCGGAACTGCTGTTTCTCGACGAGCCGACCAGTGCGGTCGATCCCGAATCGCGCCGCGATTTCTGGGAGAAATTGTTCGAGCTGGCCGACGCCGGCACCACCTTGCTGGTGTCCACCCACCTGATGGACGAGGCCGAGCGCTGCCACCGGCTGGCGATCCTCGATCATGGCGTGCTGGTGGCCGACGGCACGCCGCATGAGCTGACCGGGCGGCTGCAAGGACGGACCTTCATGGTCGAGGCGGCCGAGCCACGGCGCGCGCAACGGCTTGTCGTCGACGTGCCGGGTGTGCTCAGCGTCGCCCAGATCGGAAACAGCCTGCGCGTGCTGACCGCCGACGCTGACACCGCCGGGCCAGCGGCAAAGGACATGTGCCTGCGTATCGATGAAGCGCTGGCCGCGGCCGGGCAGCAGGTGCGGTCACATGCCACGCCGGCGAATCTCGAGGACGTGTTCGTCGCGGTCACCCGTCATGCCGCGAAGCCGGTGGAGCGCGCGGCATGAACGGGCGGCGGCTGTGGGCGATTGTGATCAAGGAACTGCGCCAACTGGGCCGCGACCGGATCACGCTGGCGATGGTCGTGGGTATCCCGGTGCTGCAACTGGTGCTGTTCGGTTATGCGATCAACCTCAACCTGCGTGGGCTGGACGCGGGCATCGTCGATCAGGCCAATACCGCCGGTTCGCGCGCACTGGTGATGGACATGCTGGCGACCGACGTAGTGTCGGCAGCGCGCACCGCGAATACGCCGGACCAGCTGATGGCGATGATTCGAAGCGGCGAAATCAGCATCGGCATTGCGGTACCCCCGGATTTCGAGCGCCGCCGCATCGACGGTCGGCCAGTGGCGCAAGTGCTGGTGGATGGCAGTGACACCACGGTGCAGAGCGCCGCCGCCCAGCTCGCGCAGACGCCGCTGGACAGCTCTGCCCCCGACCTGCGCGCGCCGGCGACCAGCACGCCGACGGTACCGCGGATCAGCGTGGTCAGTTTCTACAATCCGCAGCGGGTGTCAGCGATCAATATCGTGCCGGGCCTGATCGGTGTGATCATGACCATGACCATGGTGCTGTTCACCGCGATCGCGATCGTGCGAGAACGCGAGCGCGGCAATATGGAATTGCTGATTGCCACACCGTTGACCAGCACCGAGCTGATGGTCGGCAAGGTGCTGCCCTACATCGTGATCGGGCTGGTGCAGACCACGGTGATCCTGGCGCTCGGCATCACGCTGTTTGCGGTGCCGATCCGTGGCAGCGTGTTGGATGTGTATCTGGCCGCCGGCTTGCTGATTCTGGCGAACCTGTCACTCGGGCTGCTGATCTCGACTCGGGCGCAATCGCAGTTCCAGGCCATGCAGATGACGTTCTTCGTGTTCCTGCCGTCGATCCTGCTGTCGGGTTTCATGTTTCCGTTTGCCGGCATGCCGAAGGCGGCGCAATGGATTGCCGAAGTGCTGCCGCTGACCCACTTTCTGCGCCTGATCCGCGGCGTGATGTTGCGCGGTGCGGGGCTCTGGGAGATGTGGCCAGACGTATTGGCGCTGGTCGTCTTTGTCGCCGTGATGATGGGCGCGGCGATCCTGCGTTTCCGCAAACGGCTGGACTGACGACGGCTGCCGGAAGGAGTGGCTACAGCACGCGGTGCATCACGTAGATGTCGGTCGGGCCATGCTCGGCATGCCGAAACGCGCCGGGCACCTGGCCGACGATGGCAAAGCCGTGTCGCTGCCACAACCTCACGGCAATCGTGTTGGTGGATACCACGAAGTTGAACTGCATGGCAGAGAAACCGGCATCGCGTGCCTGTTGCAGCGAGTGCTCGCACAGCGCTGAGGCAACGCCTCGACCGCGCGCGCAGGCCGAGACCATGTAGCTGGCATTCGCCACATGATCGCCCAGTCCAGGCTGGTTGGGCCGAAGCTTGTAAAAGCCGAGCACCTGCCCGTCTTGCTCGGCGATGAAGCAGCGCACCGGAGGCGCCGTCCACATCGCGCGAGCCGTGTCGATATCAAGATCGGCCGGATAGTTGTAGGTGTCGCCGGTGGCGATCACCGCCTGCATGATCGGCCAGATGCGCTCGAACGCCTTGCCATCGATTTCGCGAATAGGCATGGTGTCAGTCACGAGGCCAGCTCGACACCCGGATGCGTCGCGTCGGCATGTGCGTCCAGCCACACCCGCCCGCGCAGCGAATTGGCCATTGCATCGCTAATCAGCACGTCCACGAACTGGCCGATCATCCGCGGGTGCCCGGCGAAGTTCACGTAGCGCATGTTCTCGGTGCGTCCCATCAGCTCGCTGGGGTCCCGTGTGCTGGGCTTTTCCACCAGCACACGCTGCACGCTGCCGACCATCGCCTCGCTGATCTTTTTCGCATTGGCATTGATCGCCGCCTGCAGCCGCATCAGCCGCTCATGCTTTTCGGATGCCTGCGTGTCATCGGCAAGATTGGCTGCCGGCGTGCCGGGACGCGAGGAGAAGATGAAGGAGAAGCTCTGGTCGAAACCCACGTCTTCGATCAGCTTCATGGTCTTGCCGAAGTCGTCCTCGGTCTCGCCAGGGAAGCCGACGATGAAGTCCGACGATACGCAGATGTCGGGCCGCACCGCGCGCAACTTGCGGATCTTCTGCTTGAACTCCAACGCGGTGTAGCCGCGCTTCATCGCGCTGAGGATCCGGTCCGAGCCGGCCTGCACCGGCAGGTGCAGGTAGTTGGCCAGCTGCGGCACGTTGGCGTAGGCCTCGATCAGCGAGTCGGAGAACTCCAGCGGATGCGAGGTGGTGAAGCGGATGCGGCCGATGCCTTCGATCTGCGCGATGGCGTGGATCAGCACCGCCAGGTCGGCGATGCCGCCGTCGTGGGTGGGGCCGCGATAGGCGTTGACGTTCTGGCCGAGCAGGTTGACCTCGCGCACGCCCTGCGCGGCGAGCTTGGCCACTTCCACCAGCACGTCGTCGAACGGGCGGCTGAGTTCTTCGCCACGGGTGTAGGGCACCACGCAGTAGCTGCAGTATTTCGAACAGCCTTCCATGATCGAGACGAAGGCGGTTGGGCCTTCGGCGCGCGGTTCGGGCAGGCGGTCGAATTTCTCGATCTCGGGAAAGCTGATGTCGACCTGTGGCAGTCCGCTGGCGCGCTGTTTTTCGATCAGCTCGGGCAGGCGGTGCAGGGTCTGCGGGCCGAACACAAGGTCCACATAGGGTGCGCGCTTGACGATCGCCTCGCCTTCCTGCGACGCCACGCAGCCGCCGACGCCGATCAGCACCGGCTTGCCATTCGTCTTGTGCTGCTTCCAGCGGCCGAGCTGGCTGAACACCTTCTCCTGCGCCTTCTCGCGGATCGAGCAGGTGTTGATCAGGATCACGTCCGCCTCGGACTCGTCCAGGGTCAGCTCCATGCCATGCGACGCCTTGAGCACGTCGGCCATCTTGGCCGAGTCGTACTCGTTCATCTGGCAGCCGTGGGTCTTGATGAAGAGTTTGCCGCTCATGGCGTGGGTACCGTGGTTTGTGAAGCGGGAAGTGCAGATCGCTGAACCGGGCAGTTTACCTGTGCGGCGCGGGGCTCGCCAGTTGATCGGCAAGACGGATCAAGCACTTGCGCCGGAGCGGGCGGCCTGCAGTGGCTGTCCTGTGCTGTCGATGGAGGTTGGGCTGAAGGCTGAATCGCTGGCGCGGCGCGGGATGGAGCGGTCATGGCGCACGAAACCACGGGCTTGCACTTGGCGGCAGCAGCGCATGGCGGCACACTGCGCCCCATGTGCGACGTTGCAAGCCATGGGGGAAGCGTCGACCGACCTGCCAGGGGCTTCCCATCACGATCGATCCTGCTCTGGGTCGGGCTGGCTTGCGCCTCGCTGTGGTGCCCTGCGGCTTCTGCGGGGACCATGTACAAGTGCACCGGCGCCAGTGGCGAAGCGGTTTTCAGCAACAATCGGGCCGGTTACCACGGCTGCAGGGCGATCAGCCGTTACGCCACCCCCGCGCCAAGCCGGCGCATACCGCCGACACGTGCCGCCTTGAGCGGAGTGACGGGGTCGGTGGCGACCACCGCGCGTAGCCTGATGGCCGATGGGGCAAGGCCCAGGTCACTGAGCGATGTGCGGGCCACGGTCCAGACCAGCGCGCAGCAGGTAGGCCAAGCGACGGTGCAGCGTGTTTCGCTGGCCAGCGTTGTTGGCTCGGTAGAGACGACGGCCAAACTCCCGCTGGCGGCTGTGGCCGCTGGAACCCCGGGCCAATGGCGCTATCGGGAATCGCATGACCCCGCCGCCCTGGCGGCGGTGGCTGACGCATCGGCGGATCGAGTGCTGCGCGGCGCCGTCTATCGCGTGGTGCAGAAGGACGGCAGCGTGGAGTACACCAACTTTCGTCCCTCTGATCGGCGCGGGCGCGCAGTGACCATGCTGTTCAGCTATATCGCCACGTGTGCGGCATGCAACATCCATTCGACGATCCGTTGGGGCAGCGTTTCGCTCAATCTCACGGCTTATGCCGACACGATCCGCTCGGCCAGCATGGAATACGGTGTCGATGAGGCTTTCCTGCGCGCCATCATCCATGCCGAGAGCGCGTTCAATCCTCGTGCGCTGTCGCTCAAGGGGGCGCAGGGCCTGATGCAGTTGATGCCGGGCACCGCCAGCGACATGGGGGTGCTGGATGCTTTCAACTCGGACCAAAACATTCGCGGTGGCGCTCGTTACCTGAGCCTGTTGCTGCACGATTTCGGTGGCAACGAACGTCTGGCGGCAGCAGCCTACAACGCCGGGCCCGGAGCAGTGCAGCGCTACAAGGGCGTGCCGCCCTACGCTGAAACCCAGGTTTACGTGCAGCGCGTGGGAACCCTGCGTCGGCGCTACGGTGCAGCGATCCACCCGACGCTGGCGTCACGCGGACCCGGTTGAGCCATCCATCGCGCGGCTGCGTCACCGTCGCGCAGGGTTACTCGTTTGACGTGGAGCTGGCGCTCATCGCGGGACGCTGCGCCATGGTCACCTTGAGGTGGAAGGAGTTGCCGTTGCGCAGGCCGGAAACTTCCACCGTGCTGCCGGGTTTCAGCGCGGCTTCTCGGCGGCGCAGGTCGGCCGGATCGAGGATGTCGTCGCCGCCGATCTGCAACAGGATGTCGCGCGGCTTGATCCCTGCCTGCGCGGCGGGACTGCCGGGGTAGACCGCGGTCACCTGGGCGCCGCGTGCCGCTGCGGGCAGGCCGCTGTTGGCGGCTAACGGCACAAAGCCGTAGTCGGCGCCCATCCAGCCACGTACGACATGGCCAGTGGTGATGATCTGGTCCAGTACATTCTTGGCGGTGGCTACCGGAATCGCAAAACCGATCCCTTCGGCGCCAGCGGGCTTGCCGATCAGCAAGGTGTTGATGCCCACCAGTTCACCCTCGGTATTGACCAGGGCGCCGCCGGAATTGCCAAGATTGATGGCAGCATCGGTCTGGATGAAGTCTTCGGCGCTGGAGCTGTTCAACTGGCGGCCGATCGCACTGACGATGCCCATCGTCACGGTCTGATTGAGGCCGAGCGGGTTGCCGATCGCCAGCACCACGTCACCCGCGCGAAGTGGTTGCTTGTCACCCATGCGGATCACCGGGAGGTTGCTGGCGTCGATCTTCAATACCGCCAGGTCGGACTCCTCATCCGCACCGACCAGGGTGGCCTTGGCGATGCGACCGTCATAGAGCAGGACCTGAATGTCGGCGGCATGGGCGATGACGTGATTATTGGTCAACACATAGCCCTGACCCTTGGCGCTGACGATGACGCCGGAGCCAAGCGTCTGCTCGCGGTGCTGAAGCGTGGTGGGTTGGCCACCGAACAGTTGCTGCAGCAAGGGGTTGTCGTACATCCGCACGGCTTGTTCGGTGACAATCTTGTTGGCGTAGATGTTTACCACCGAGGGTGCGGCAATCGACACGGCGTCGGCGTACGAGACCGGGCCGCGTCGGTCATGCGGCTGCACCACGGCTGCTGGCAGGGGCGAAGCCAGACCGAAGCGCGTGCGCAGACGTTCCCCGCTGCCGGGCCAGAAAAGGCCGACCACGAAAGCCATCGCCAGCCCGAGGATGGCGAAGCGGGCAATGAAAATGAGCGCGCCGGAGGCATGTTTCATGTTGAAAAGGAAGCGTTCCGGCAAGTCGTGATGAGATGTTGTAGAAAGAGGGTTACGGATCAATTCATTTTATTGTACGGGGCTCGCCCTGACGCTACACTAACGCGATTTTTATGGGGCCCCAAACCCTGTCTCGTACGTGACAATAGCTAGTAATCGGAGAGCCTGATGGCGAACGAAGTCGTCGATCATGGCCGCCGCCGCTTCCTGACAGCCACCACCGCGGTGGTTGGTGGCATCGGAATCGTGTCGGCAGCTGTGCCCTTCATCAAGTCGTGGGAGCCCAGTGCGCGCGCCAAGGCCGCGGGAGCTCCGGTTACACAGTCGTTGAAAAAGATTGAGGTCGGCCAACAGTTGATCGTTGGCTGGCGCAGCCTGCCGGTGTTCATCGTCAATCGAACACCGTCCCAGTTGAAGGTGCTTCCGGCGCAGGATGTTCGCCTGGTCGATCCCAACTCGCGGGTTGATCAACAGCCCAAGTACGCACAGAACGGCACCCGTTCGATCAAGCCCGAGTGGCTGGTGATGGTCGGTATCTGCACCCACCTGGGTTGCGTGCCTGACTACAAGGGGGAGATCAAACCCGAACCGTTCGATCCGGACTGGCAAGGCGGTTACTACTGCCCCTGCCACCATTCGCGCTACGACATGGCCGGACGGGTCTATCAGGGCGTGCCCGCGCCAAAGAACATGCAAATCCCGCCCTACCATTTCGTAGACGAAATGACGGTGCAGATTGGCGTGAATCCACAGGAGGCTGGCTGATGGCCAACGTATTCACGAGCATCGGCGACTGGGTCACTGAGCGTGCGCCGAACATGATGCCTGCCTACCGCAAGCACATGACCGAGTACTACGCGCCGAAGAACTTCAACCTTTGGTACTACTTTGGTTCGCTGGCGATGCTGGTGCTGGTCAACCAGATCGTCACCGGCATCTTCCTGACGATGAACTACAACCCGAGCGCGGCGGGCGCCTTCGACTCGGTGCAGTACATCATGCGGGACGTGGAGTGGGGCTGGCTGATCCGTTATATGCACTCCACCGGCGCCTCGCTGTTCTTTGTGGTGGTGTTCCTGCACATGTTCCGCGGCATCATGTACGGCTCGTACAAGAAACCGCGCGAGCTGGTGTGGCTGCTCGGCATGCTGATTTTCCTGGCACTGATGGCCGAGGCGTTCATGGGCTACGTGTTGCCGTGGGGCAACATGTCGTTCTGGGGCGCCAAGGTGATCATTTCCCTGTTCGGCACGATTCCCTACATCGGTGACTCGCTGGTCCAATGGATCATGGGCGACTTTCTGCCCGGTGACGCCACGCTCAATCGCTTCTTCGCACTGCACGTGATCGCGTTGCCGCTGGTGCTGTTGCTGCTGGTGGTGCTGCACCTCGCCGCACTGCATGAGGTAGGTTCGAACAACCCGGACGGCGTGGAGATCAAGAAGGGTCCCAAGGGCAACCGCTGGGATGCGCTGAAGCCGGCGGATGGCATTCCGTTCCACCCGTATTACACGGTGAAGGACATCGTCGGCGTCGGCTTCTTCCTGTTGATCGCCGCCTTCATCATCTTCTTCGCGCCGACTCTGGGGGGCTGGTTCCTGGAGCCTGATAACGCGATCAGGGCGAACAACCTGGTTACTCCGGCTGAAATCAAGCCCGTGTGGTACTTCACCCCGTTCTACGCGATCGTGCGGATGATCCCATCCTTCCTCGGTTCGGCGGTGTGGGGCGTGTTGGCGATGTTCGGCTCGATTGCGGTGCTGTTCCTGTTCCCCTGGCTCGATCGCGGCAAGGTCAAGTCGATCCGCTATCGCGGCACCGGTTACAAGGTGGCGCTTGGCGTGTTTGTGCTGTCCTTCATTGGCCTTGGTTCGGTCGGAGCAGGTGTTACGGCCCAGGTTATTCCGGAGTGGTTCGGCAACGTCGACCTCACGACTTGGGAAAATCTGTTCGGCAGGGTCATGACCTTGCTCTACTTCGGCTTCTTCGTCTTCCTCTGGGCCTATACCTTTTTCGGCTGGGAGAAGACCAAGCCGGTTCCGGATCGGGTGACCACGCATGACTAAGCGACAGATCACGATGAAACATTTTCTCTCCAGTTTCGCACTGGCAATCGGCCTGTTGGTTGGCACCATGCCGGTGCACGCCGAGGGTGGCGAAGGCGCCCTGATGAAGTCCGGCGCCGATGTGCGCGATCAGGCTTCGTTACAGCGCGGCGCAAAGTTGTTCTTCAACTACTGCGTGGGCTGTCACTCGCTGAAGTACATGCGCTACTCGCGCATGGCCACGGACCTTGGCCTGACCGAACAGGAGGTCATGCAGAACCTCAACTTTACCGGCGCCAAGTTCGACGATCCGGTAATTTCGCATATGCCTGTGGCTTCGGCGGCAACCTGGTTTGGCAAGGATCCGCCGGATCTGTCACTCGAAGTGGAGGCGCGGGGTACCGATTGGGTCTATACCTACCTGAATTCCTTCTATCTGGATCCGCATAGCCCCATCGGCTGGAACAACACGGTGTTGCCGAATGCTGCGATGCCGTTCCCGCTGTGGGAATTGCAGGGGATGCAGACCGCGGAAATGAAGCCGGCCAAGCAAGGTGAAAGCGCGGCGGTAGATAAACTGGTGCTGTCGCACCCCGGAAAAATGACCCCGGCGCAGTTCCAGCAGGCGACCCGCGACCTCACCAGCTTCCTCGAATACGTCTCCGAGCCAGCGGCCTTGCAGCGCCAACACTATGGTGTCTGGGTGCTGTTGTTCCTCGCTTTCTTCACGTTTCTGGCCTACCTCCTCAAGAAGGAATATTGGAAAGACGTGCACTGAAGGCGGACGGCATCATACGATGGCGGCGGCTTTGGCCGCCGTCATCGTCTTATCGACAGGGAATCGCCCATGGTTCAAGGCACTCGCTCGCGTACCGTGCTCACGCTCTACACCACCGCCGAAGACATTCAGTGTCATCGGGCCCGGTTAGTGCTTGCCGCTAAGGCAGTCAGTTACGAACGGGTATTGGTGGAGCCGGGAAAGCCGCCAGAGGACTTGATTGATCTCAATCCCTATGCCAGCACGCCTACCCTGGTCGATCGTGACCTGACCTTGTTCGATACGTCGGTGGTCTGTGAATATATCGACGAGCGCTACCCGCATCCGCCCTTGATGCCGATTGATCCCCAATCGCGCGCCCGTCTGCGCGTAGCCGCTGTGCGCATCGAAAAGGACTGGCTGACGGAAGTGGATACGATCCGTGCGGGCGGACGGTGGGCCGATGCGGCGCGCAAGCGGTTACGCGAGCAGTTGCTGTCCAACCTGCCGCTGTTCAAGGCTTCCAAATTTTTTCTCAGCCAGGAAATGAGCCTGGTCGATTGCCTGGTGGCACCGGTGATCTGGCGTTTGCCGTGGCTCGATGTGGATTTGGGGCGTCAAGGCAAGCCGATCATCGATTACGGTGAGCGGTTGTTTCACAGTCAGGGTTTTGCGCGCAGCATGACCGATCAAGAAAAGGCAATGCGGCAAGACCATGAGTAAGCATGAAAGCGTGGCAATGAGTTCCAATCGTCCGTACCTGTTGCGGGCGATCTACGACTGGATAAGCAACAACAACCTCACCCCTTACATCCTGGTCGATGCAGGCTTTGCGGGGGTAAGGGTGCCGCCGCAGGTGATCAAGAACGGCCAGGTCGTGCTGAACCTCGCGATGCGTGCCGTGGTGAATCTGGATATGGGCAACGACTGGATCAGTTTCCAGGCGCGGTTTTCCGGAGTCAGCCAGAGCATCCAGATTCCGGTGCCGGCGGTGCTGGCGCTTTATGCGCAGGAGAACGGGCAGGGCATGATGTTTCCGGCCGATGAGGAAGGGGGCGATACACCGCCACCGATGGCTCCCCAGCCCGATACCACATCTCCCACTGACAGCCGTGGCGACAAGCCCAAGCGTGGCGCGCCGCATTTGCGCGTGATCAAGTAGCCCACGAAGGTTGGCCGGGCCCGTACGCCTTCTTGCTGGGGCGCATTGATCTTCAGTGCAAGCGGTTGTCCGGCCGTGGGCGAAACGGCAGCACGCTGGCACTGGTCAGCGGAGTCGGGTTGTCAGCGGCATGCTGCTCGGATGGAATTCGGGTGATGGTCGGCAAGGTCAGGCTGCTCAAGGCCGTGCCAATCATCCATAGTCGCCCGGGCTGACGATCCTGGCCGTCAATGCTTACCTCGAACCCGTAGCATCGTTCGATCTGGCGCAGGCCATTGACCCTGCGCAACCGCAGGCCGCGAAGGCCGACGGTTTCATCCAGCAATTGCAGCCCGTGTTGCAGGCATTGCTGCCGGGCTTCGAGCGTCGCGCGCTCCCGGGCTGCGCTCAGTTTCAACCACAAGCCCACGATGGCGCCGAGCACCAGCAATAGCAGCAGATTGGAGAGATCGCTCATCCCCGCAGTGTGTGGGCGTGACCGGGGCGAAGCAAGCTGGTTTTCGAGCTGTGCCCGTTGACCGGGGCAGGAGGTTCCGTGGTGAACGCTCAGCTCAACTGCAGGCGGAGTGACAGGTCGACAGCACGTACGTGCTTGGTCAGGGCGCCGACCGAGATGAAATCCACACCGGTGCGTGCAAACTCGCCAATAGTCTTCAAGTCGACGTTGCCGGATACCTCCAGCGGTACGCGGCCGGCGGTGTAGCGGACGGCCTCGGCCATCTGTGGCAAATCAAAGTTGTCCAGCATGATCCGGTCAACGCCTGCCGCTATGGCCTGCGACAATTCATCCAGATTCTCCACCTCGACCTCAAGCAAGAGGTCCGGCCGCTGTTGGCGTGCTGCCTGCACGGCGGCGGCGATGCTGCCAGCGGTGATGATGTGGTTTTCCTTGATCAGAATCGCGTCGTACAAACCCATGCGCTGGTTATACCCGCCGCCGCAGCGCACGGCGTATTTTTGCGCCACACGCAGCCCGGGAATGGTCTTGCGGGTGTCCAGAACCCGCACCGCCGTGCCGGCGACGGCGGCTACATAGGCGGCGGTCACGGTGGCGGTCGCCGATAGCAACTGCAGGAAATTGAGCGCCGCGCGTTCGGCGGTGACCAGTGAGCGAGCGTGACCGGACAGGCGACAAATCACATCCCCGGCGCTGGCCTGTTCACCGTCCCGAACCAACCATTCAATGCGCACGGCAGGATCAAAACGGCGAAAGCACGCATCAAACCAGGCGGCGCCTGCAATGACCGCCTGATCGCGGCAGGTCAGCTCGGCATCAGCCTGGGCGGTGATCGGCAGCAGCCCAGCGGTGGCATCGCCCGGACCAATATCTTCGGTCAGGGCGTGCTCGACATCGATAGCGATCTGCGCATCGCCTGGTGGCGCAAGCGATGAAACGGGGATCATTCCGTATCCGTGCCAGACGCTTCGCCGGTTTCCGGCTGGCTCAGCTTGCCGACGATTGCACTCATGGCGCGGTCAAACAAGGCGTTGGCCGCCAGCAGGCGGGCCTGGCCGTTGGCAAACAGCAGCGCCAACTCCTGCGGCGAATAATCAGCTACCTTGAGGCCACGCCGGTTGACGAAAAGATAGCGGCCGCTCATCGGGCTGATCCATGACAACTTGGCCCGATTCATGGCCTCGTCTGCAAGACAGAACTCCAGCCAGTTACCCGCCTGCAATGCCTGTACCTGCTGCCATTCGGCGCTATCCGGTGGCACGATGAGGGCCTCTTCCTCGTCGTCGATCGTGTCCTTCGGGCTGGCATCATCGTCGATGACCGGCTGAATGCTGTCAGGAATGGCCAGCATGGCCGCATCCTCCTCGATCGCGACAACTTCGTTGGCGTCCAGCTTTTCACCAAGCTGCTGGCGATAGTAATTGTGCAGCTGTCCGAGCAGGCGATCGATGTCCTGTTCCTGAAACGCCACATTCGCCAGGCCCTGGCGCAGGGCACGTTCGATACCGGGAAGCATCTGCCGCAAGATCTGTCGACTTGCTATGTCATTCGCCGGCTTGGTGCTGGCAATAAATTCGTCGATGAAGCGCAGGGCGCTCTTGAACTCTGGCGAGGTCTCACCCTGGCGCAGCAAGGTCAGTACCAGGTGGTTGGCCCACGCTCGGGCGAGTACGCCATGCACCAGCGGCGGAAGCGTCTGCTCACCGATACGATCGAGGATCGCGCGCGCGGCACGGCGTCTGGCTTGTTCCAGCTTTTCACGGCCGCGGGTGGATTCGGCGACGCGTTGCTCTGCCACTTCCGAGCGGCGCTTGTTGATGTCCTGGAATTGCTGGAGATCGGTCAACAGGCGCTCGAAAATACCCATGTCGTCATCGAAATCGTGCAGCAACTGATCGACGATCGATTTCACCTTTTCGTGCAGGCGATGATCGCGATCCGATTCCTCCGACCAGCTCTTGGCCTGCTCGGCGAGGCCATCCAGCAGCCGGCGTGCCGGGTGCTGGCGGTGCGAGAACATTTTCCGGTCAAGAATCGCTGCCTTGAGGTACGGGATCTGCAGCCGGGCCAGCATCACCTGCATCGCGGCGGGCAAGTTGCGATCTTCAAGGATGAATTCAAACAACATGCCTACCAGATCGATGGTGTCTTCATCGATAGTCGCTACATGACTGGGTCGCTCGCCGCGCAGCGCACCAATTTGGGTGAGCAGCTGCTGCTTCAGCTGCAGCACCTCGCGGCTGAGTTCGACTGCATCGTCCACCTGCGCGTAGCGCAGCGGGCCGGCACTGGCGATCTGGCTCTGCAGCACGCTGAGCGCGCCCAGCAGTTCATTCGCCGAGGGTAGCGGACCGCTTGGCTTGGCGTGGGCGTTGCCGCCTTCGCCGACCGGGCTGCCGGAGGGACCGCGTCGGGCGCTGAACAAGGCGTGCAGGGTCTGCAGCAGGTCACTCGGGATCTCGCTGGATTCTTCTGTTGCGGTGCCGGCGGAGTTTTCCGCCAGCTGAGCACCGGCGCCGGTAGCGGCGACCGTCCTGCCTTGATTGTGGCGCAGGATCTCGTGACGCAGTTGCGGCAGTACGCCGGCTCTCACCAGTTCGGTGTTGATCTCGTGGTAGAGCTCTTCCAGCATCGACAGCACGTAGCGGTCGAAGAGCTTGTAGATGATCAGTTTGACCCGCATGTCCGCGCTTAGCTCATGCAGAGCCAGGCGAAACGCCTGAGCCAGTGCGGTGGGAGCGACCGGGTTGCTCGCGTCATCCACCTTGTGTCCGCCGCAGATCACCGATAAGCGCTGATTCACGGAAAACAGCTCGCGAGAGAGCCTGGAGTCGTTCTTGCTGATCATGCTGGTGATTGCCAGCGATTCCTCCAGCTCGTTTTCGGCGACCAGCGACAACTCGATCGAGCCCAGCGGCGTCGATACCGGGCTGTTCTGCTGATGCAAGGGGTGGCTCAGTTCACCGATTTTGCGGCTGATCGTGCCCAGGAAATGACGTTCCACCGCCGGCCGGCGTTTGCGCACTTCGCGCATGCCATCGAAGTAGTGCATCTGCGCGGCGTTGTTTTCCGCCTTTTCGGCCAGGTCGAACAGCGCATCGTCAACCTGTTCGAAGGCATTGCCGATCCATTGCTGCAGGCGCTTGCCGGCGATGCCGCGGACCGCGTTCAGCAGTTCGCCCACACGCTCGCTGCCTGGATCCAGGCGCTGGCTCAGGTGGACGATTCGGGATGGATCACTGGCTTCGTTCATAGCCGTACCCCATGCAACATGTTGCCGCTGTCGCTGAAATCCGAACAAGCGGCCCGGATGCCAACGATAAGTCAAACCGGGAATTCATGCCATTTCGGGCCCCGTACATCGCCTGATATTACGCCTTGGGCCAGTCAGTGAGCTGGATCGTGCCAATGCCTTCCTCCGGGAGCATCACGGGAATGCCGTCCTCGATCCGGTAGATGACCTTGCTGTCGGTGGTGATCAGGCCCTCACTGACCCGTTGCTGCAATGCCACACCGGCGACGGACTCGACCTTGCCCGTGGCGATGGCTGCATTCAGTGCCTCGAGTTCGTGCTTGCCCAATGGGCGCACAGGGGTTTTGCTGACCGGGCAGCACAGGATGTCGAGTAGACGCTTGTCCATAGATGGATGGGCTTGGGTGTGCCGGGCTGGAGAAAGCCGCTACGATAACGGTTTTTGGACGACCCGGCCATGACAGGAACAACCAAGCCGCCGCGCGTGGGCGTCGTGATGGGTTCACGTTCGGATTGGGAAACCATGCAAAACACGGCCAGCGTCTTGACCGAGCTGGGCGTGGCGCATGAGGTGCGTGTGGTGTCCGCGCATCGCACGCCGGATCTGCTGTTCAGCTATGCCGAACAAGCCAGCGCGCGCGGCATTCAGGTGATCATTGCCGGGGCTGGGGGCGCGGCGCACTTGCCCGGCATGTTGGCAGCCAAGACCCGATTGCCTGTATTTGGCGTGCCGGTCCAGTCGAAGGCGCTCAATGGCATGGACTCGTTGCTGTCGATTGCCCAGATGCCGGCGGGCATTCCGGTGGGCACCCTCGCGATCGGCCGGGCCGGCGCGGTAAATGCCGGCCTGCTGGCGGCGGCGGTACTGGCCCTGCACGACCCTGATCTGGCCCGGACTCTGGATGAATGGCGGGCGCGGCAAACCCAGGCGGTTCTCGATCAACCGGATCCACGGGTATGAGTGAACGGCGGCAGCCCGTGGTGGGCATTCTTGGCGGCGGCCAGCTCGCGCGCATGCTGGCGCTTGCAGCAGCGCCGCTGGGCATCAAGGCCTTGGTGGTGGATAGCGCCGCCGATGCCTGCGCGGGTCAGGTCGCGCCACTGGTCGTGGCCGACTGGAACGACTACGCCGCACTCGAGGCGTTCGCCGGGCAGGTCGACGTAGTCACCTTTGATTTCGAGAACGTACCGGCGGAAACCGCGCACTGGCTGGCCGAGCGGGTGGCGGTGTTCCCGGCGCCCCGTGCGCTGGCGGTGGCGCAGGATCGGCTTGCCGAGAAAACCCTGTTCCGCGAGTGTGGCTTGCCGACGTCGGATTTCATGACGGTGGATACGCGCGAGCAACTGGACCAGGCGTTGGCCACGGTGGGCGCTCCGGCTATCCTGAAAACGCGTCGACTGGGCTATGACGGCAAGGGTCAGTTCCGTCTCGCCAGCGTGGCTGATGCGGAGGCGGCCTGGGCTGCCCTCGGTGCACAGGCTTCGGCGCACGGTCTGATCCTGGAAGCCTTCGTGCCGTTCGAACGCGAGCTCTCGGTGATTGCCGTGCGGGGACGCGATGGCGACTTCCGTACCTGGCCGTTGACCCGCAACTGGCACACGGACGGTGTGCTGGCGATGAGCCTGGCGCCTGCGCCGGATATCGATCAATTGCAGCAACGGGCCACGGCGCTGGCGCGAACGTTGGCCGAGCGGCTGGCCTATGTGGGTGTGTTTGCGTTGGAACTGTTTGTTCGCAATGGTGAGCTGCTGGGCAACGAGATGGCGCCGCGGGTGCACAACTCCGGTCACTGGACCATCGAAGGTGCCTGCACCAGCCAGTTCGAGAATCATGTGCGCGCCGTGCTCGGCTTGCCGTTGGGCGACACCGGCATGCGTGGTTTGTCCGCGATGTTCAACTGGATTGGCGATTTGCCTGATTCTGCGCTGGTGCTCGGTACTGTCGATGCGCACTGGCATGACTACGGCAAGCAGGCGCGACCGGGTCGAAAGGTGGGGCATGCCACGGTGTGCGCTGCGGATGCCGCCACGCTGGCTGAACGCATGAGTGGTCTGGCCGAGTCACTTGGACGACAGGAACAGGCGCGGCCGACCCTGGAAACCTTGCGTGGTTGACCCCTCCGGCGTCGGCCGGGCTTAACTTTCTGATATGATCTTGCGCCTTCGAAGTTTGCCTCGCGCAAACGCACGGGACCTTCAGCCAGTGTAAGTGACACCCCCTGCTCCTTGTGCTGTGCCTGCGTCGCTCGACGCCGCACCTTTGCCAGACATCTACAGACGTCCGGCCTCCATTCGTCGATGGAGGGGCGGGCGGCTGCTCAATATCAGGGAATCTCATGTCACTCTCCTTCGCGCAAGCGAAAAACAATGTCTTGTCCGGTCTCACGGTAGCGTTTGCGCTGGTTCCGGAAGCGATCGCGTTTGCCGTGGTCGCCCACGTCAACCCGCTGACCGGCTTGTATGCCGCTTTCATGATGTGCCTGATTACCGCGGTGCTCGGTGGCCGGCCGGGGATGATTTCCGGTGCGACTGGCGCGATCGCGGTGGTGATCGTGGCCCTGGTGATGCAGCACGGCGTGCAGTATCTGTTTGCCGCGGTGATCATGATGGGACTGCTGCAGTTGCTGTTCGGCATACTGCGCTTGGGCAAGTTCATCCGCATGGTGCCGTATCCGGTGATGCTGGGTTTCGTCAACGGACTGGCGATCGTGATTTTTCTGGCCCAGATGCCGCATTTTCAGCAGCACGGCGAGTGGATCGTCGGGCGTGCGCTGTGGGTCATGCTGGCCCTGGTGGCGGTATCCATGGCGATCATCTACCTGTTGCCGCGATGGACCAAGGCGGTTCCCTCAGCGCTGGTGGCGATCCTGGCGGTGGCCTTGCTGACCAACGTTCTCGGCATCGATACCCGCACGGTGGGCGACCTCGCCTCGATCAAAGGCGGCCTGCCTGGCTTTCATCTTCCCGAGGTGCCGTGGAATCTTGAGACCCTACGCATCGTGTTTCCATATGCGCTGATCATGGCCATGGTCGGGTTGATCGAGTCGCTGCTCACCCTGAATCTGATCGATGACATGACCGACACCCGCGGCAAGCCCAATCGCGAGTGTCTTGCGCAGGGTACGGCCAACCTGGTCACCGGCTTTTTCGGTGGCATGGGCGGGTGCGCGATGATAGGTCAGAGCATGATCAACGTCGGCGCAGGCGCGACTCATCGTCTTTCCGGCATCGTCGCGGGGTTGGGCTTGCTCAGCTTCATCCTGTTCGGCTCCAGCCTGATTGAGCGCATTCCGCTGGCGGCGCTGATCGGGGTGATGTTCGTGGTCTCGGCCAAGACCTTCGAGTGGGGCAGCTTGCGTGTGCTTGACAAGGTGCCGCGGGCCGACGCCCTGGTGATCGTGGCGGTGACCGCGGTGACCATTTTCACCGACCTGGCGGTGGCCGTGGTCATCGGCGTGGTGATCTCGGCGCTGGTTTTCGCCTGGCAGCACGCCAGTCAGATCGAGGTGGCCACGCGGATCGACGCGCGTGGCAGCCGCATCTACGAGCTGAAGGGCACCCTGTTTTTCGCCTCGACCAGCAATTTCCAGAACCTGTTCAACCCCAAGGGCGATCCCGACCATGTCGTTGTGGAGTTTGGCCAGGCGAGGGTGATGGATCATTCGGCAATCGAGGCCATCGATGCCTTGGCCGAGCGCTACCAGAAGCAGGGCAAGCGCCTGCATCTGCGCCACCTGAGTCCCGATTGCGCGGAGTTGCTGCGCAAGGCCAGCGGCATGGTGGAATCCAATGCGGTGGAAGATCCGCACTATCATCTGGCCGACGACCGGCTCGGTTGATCGTGCTGGTCAGACATGAAAAAGCGGAGCCGTTGCGGGCTCCGCTTTTTTTGAGCATGGCGCGGGGATTCAGGCGAGATTTTTCGCCGCGAAGTCCCAGTTCACCAGGTTCCAGAACGCTTCCAGATATTTCGGGCGGGCGTTGCGGTAGTCGATGTAGTACGCATGTTCCCACACGTCCGCAGTGAACAGCGGCTTGTCGCTGCCGGTGATCGGCGTGGCCGCATTGGAGGTGTTGACGATACTCAGCGAACCGTCGGGACGCTGCACCAGCCAGGTCCAGCCCGAGCCGAAGTTGCCGGCAGCGGACTTGCTGAACTCGTCCTTGAAATTCTCCAGTGAGCCAAAGGCCTTGTTGATGGCATCAGCCAGCTTGCCGCTGGGTGCACCGCCGCCCTTGGGACTCATCGAGTGCCAGTAGAACGTGTGGTTCCAGATCTGCGCCGCATTGTTGAACATGCCGCCGGACGACTTCTTGATGATGTCCTCCAGCGCGGCGTCCGCAAACTCGGTGCCTTCGATCAGCTTGTTCAGGTTGGTCACATAGGCCTGATGATGCTTGCCATAGTGATATTCCAGCGTTTCGGCGGAAATATGCGGTTCCAATGCATTCTTTTCGTACGGAAGCGGGGGAAGTTCGATGGCCATGAGAGGCTCCTTGGCGGTGGCTGAGGGAGATGGTCGGCGGCGGGGGCGGCAGCCGACGGCTGACTGATACAATATCGGTCCGCCTGCATTGTAAAGATGAATCACCGAGCTATGGACAACAACGAGCAAATCAAGGCGATCCTGGCCGAGCATCCGATCGTGCTTTTCATGAAAGGCACGCCGCAGTTCCCGATGTGCGGTTTCTCGAGTCGTGCAGCGCAGGCGCTGACGGACGCTGGTGCGGTGTTCCACCCCGTGAACGTGCTGGCGGATCCGCAGATACGCGCGGCGCTGCCACCTTTCGCGAACTGGCCGACATTCCCACAATTGTTCATACACGGCGAGCTGATCGGTGGCTGCGACATCATAGAGGATCTGAAATCCGCCGGTGAGCTGAGCCGGATGGCTAGCGATGTGGCGGGAGCCACGCCATGACTACCTTGCCCATGTCGCGTTTGCCAGCCGGCTGGACGCCGGCCGCCGATACGTTGGCTGATCGAGTGGTGCTGGTGACTGGCGCTTATGGTGGCCTTGGCGGGTCTGTGGCGCGCGCCGCCGCGCGCGCTGGCGCCACGGTCGTGATTACCGGCAAGCGCAAGCGTCAGCTGGAAAAACTCTACGACGCGATGCGGGAAGAGGGTCTGTCCGAGCCGGTGATTCATCCGCTGGATATGGAAGTGGCTACGCCGAGCGAATACGAGGCGCTGGCCGAGGGACTGGAGCGTGATTTCGGCCGACTGGACGGCATCGTGAATGCGGCCGCGAGCTTTGCCGGACTGACACCCATCTCGATGCATAAACCGGATGACTGGCTGCGTGCGCTGCACGTGAATGTGTCGGCACCGTTTGCGCTGACGCAGGCTTGTCTGCCCTTGCTGACCCAGTCCAGCGACAGTTCTGTGGTGTTTGTGCTGGATAACCCCGATCTGCTGCAGCGCGCGCATTGGGGTGGTTATGGGGTATCGAAGGCGGCGCTGGAGCGCTTCGTGGCGATCCTGCACGACGAGAACGACAGTGGCGCCTTGCGTGTTCATGCCTTGTTGCCTGCGCCGATGCGCACGGCGTTGCGCCGACTCGCGTACTTCGGCGAGGACATCATGCAGCGACCGCCACCGGATGCCGCGGCGGCCGCGGCGGTCTATCTGCTGAGCGGGCAAGCCATGCCGGCGCGTGGAGCCGTGCTGGATATGCGGGTCGAGTGAACACTCTGGCGTTGCGATAGCGGCGTCGGCCCCACCAGACTGGAGTTGAGATGGAAGCGCAGATGACCACGTTGTCGGCGGGAATCATGTTGTTTCTGATCATGGATCCGCTGGGCAATATCCCGTTTTTCCTGAGCCTGCTCAAGGACGTTCCGCCCAAGCGCCGTCGCTGGGTGATGGTGCGTGAATTGCTGATCGCTCTGGGCGTGCTGCTGGTGTTTCTGTTCGGCGGTCAGCACATCCTCCAGTTGCTGCAGTTGAAGCCGGATTCGATCAGCATTGCCGGCGGCATTGTGCTGTTCCTGATCGGCATCCGCATGGTGTTTCCGCCAGCCGATGGCGGCGGCATCTTTGGCAAGCAGGGGGAGGGTGAACCATTCATCGTACCCATGGCGATCCCCGGGGTGGCCGGCCCGTCCGCCATGGCAGCCTTGCTTTTGCTGACCAATACCCAGCCTGGCCGCACGGCGGACTGGGTGATTGCCTTGCTGCTTGCGTGGCTGGCTACTTCGCTGATCCTGCTCAGCGCCACCTACCTGTTCCGCTGGCTCGGCGAGAGCGTGTTGACGGCGCTTGAGCGCGTGATGGGCATGCTGCTGATTGCACTGTCAGTGCAGATGTTCATGTCGGGGGTAGCTTCCTTCCTGCACTCGGTTGCCTGAAACAATCGGGTCATCCGATTGCAACGCATGATTCTACGGATGGCCGTCCGGCTGTAATAACTTGCCGCCAGGATGGAGGAAATCCGAGGAGGCAGTCATGCTGAGTATCGAACGGTCCCTTGCCGAGCGCCTGCCATGGCTGGCGCAATACCCGCGAATTCAACGTCCGATGGCCGGAATGCTGGGGCGATTGGCGGATGAAGAGCGTTTCAACCGGGTGCTTGACCAGGTCGCCGGTGCCGAAGGCTTTGATTTCGCCGAGCGCGTGCTCGATGTGCTCGGCACCAGCTACTACAGCAATCCGCGCGATCGCGAGCACATTCCAGTCGAAGGCCCCTTGCTGGTGGTTGCCAATCATCCGCTGGGCATGCAGGACGCCCTGGCGCTGTTGCAGTTGATAGGCTCGGTACGCCGTGACGTGCGCATGCTGGGCAACAGCTGGCTTTCGGCGATTCCGCAGCTGAGCAAGTTGTTGCTGCCGGTGGACGTTTTCGGCCATGGCGCCGCCTCCCGCCTGCGCGGCGTCTATCGGGCGCTGGATAATGGAGATGCGCTTATTCTTTTTCCTGCCGGCGAAGTTTCGCGTATGGGTGCAGGCGGTGTGCGCGATGGACGCTGGTCGGATGGCTTCGCTCGCTTGTCCATGCGCAGCAAGGCGCCGGTGTTGCCAGTGCATATCGCTGCGCGCAATTCGACCATGTTTTATGGACTGTCGATGCTGGCCAAGCCGCTGAGTACGGCCATGCTTCCGCGTGAGGCCGTGGCGCAGGGCGATCGCCGGATTGGTTTCAGTATGGGTGCCCTGGTCAGCGCTGAAGAGCTGCAGCGGCGCAGCGGCGGGTCTTCGAAGCAGGCGTCCACGTTGATGCGCCGGCACGTCTATCGTGTAGGCCGCCATCGTGGCCTGATATTTGGTGGACTGGCGCCACTGGCGCTGCCCGAGCCGGCGGAGCAGGTGGCGGCCGAGCTGGCAGGTGCGGAAAAACTGGCTGAACTGGGCGATGGCAAGCAGGTGTGGCTGTTTCAGGGTGCGACTGACAGCCCGGTGATGCGTGAGATCGGGCGGCTGCGTGAGCTGACCTTCCGCAAGGTGGGCGAAGGTACGGGTGCGCGCCGTGATCTGGACGTGCACGACCCGCACTACGAGCATCTGGTGCTGTGGGACCCCAAGGCCTTGCGCATGGTGGGCTCGTACCGCTTCGGTCATGGCGCGCGGCTGATCGAGCAGCACGGCATGAAGGGCCTGTACAGCTCCAGCTTGTTCAGTTATTCGTCGAAGCTGGAATCACGCTTGATGCAGGGACTGGAGCTGGGGCGCAGCTTTATTGTTCCCGCTTACTGGCGTTCGCGTGCGCTGGATCAGCTATGGCAGGGCATCGGCCTTTATCTGCAGCGTCATCGCGAACTGCGTTATCTGTTTGGCCCGGTCAGCATGTCGGTGACTCTGCCGCGTGAGGCGCGGGAATGGATCGCGGCGGCGCATCAGCATTATTTTGGCGCGCCTGGTCTGGCTGCCGCGCGGCAACCGTTCGTGATTTCGCCCGAGGTTGTCGAAGGTGTGCGGGTTGCCCTTGAGGGTCTGGACGCCTCCGCGGGGCTGGGCAAGCTCAAGCATCATCTGGATGCACTGGGCGTAACCATGCCCGTGCTCTATCGCCAATATGTCGATCTGGTCGAGCCCGATGGCGTGCAATTTCTCGATTTTGGCGAAGATCCGGGCTTCTCTGGTTGCGTCGATGGCTTGGTGATGCTCGATCTTGCCAGCCTCAAGCCCGCCAAGCGTGCACGCTATCTGGGCCATGTGATGGGTGCCGAAGTCGCTTCACAAGAAGTCGTTTCACAAGAGGTGCGTGAGCGGGCCGGATAAGGAGTTTCGACTTGCAAGTTGTTACGTGCGACTGTTACGCAAGTGTCATATACTGCCGTTAAAGTTCTTTTAACAACTGATTGGCAGGTGGGGAGGACCCACCACGTCCGGTTTTCATGCGGACACCGAGAAAGCCCAGGGAAAACATGCGTCTTGAAAGCGGTCTGGCTATGCCGGAAGTCTTTTTGCGTGTTTTAGTCTCATCAAAATCTTACGTTGAAAGCTCTGAGGGGTCATCCAAGAATGAACAGTCGAATCCGCGCCAAGGTCCTGCCGTTTGCCATCGCCGCATTGCTTGCGACGGCACCGGCCATCGCTCAGAACGTCACTTCCTCCGCCGTCGGCGGTCGCGTGGTCGATGCCAGTGGTCAGCCGGTTGTCGGCGCCACCGTGCAGGTCGTGCACACGCCCTCGGGCACCACCAAGATCGTCACCACCGACAAGGACGGACGTTACACGGCGCAGGGTTTGCGCGTAGGCGGCCCGTTTGACATCACAGTATCCAAGGCCGGCCTGCAACAGTCCGAGCAAGACAATGTCTACCTGCAGTTGGGGCAGACCTCAGCCATCAACCTGCAGATGAGCGCCAGCGGCACGCAGACGGCGAAGAATCTTGTTGGCGTCACTGTCACCGCCTCGTCGTTGGCGCAGACGTTCTCGTCCGACAACAAGGGTTTGTCGACCAATGTCTCGCAGGCTCAGTTGCAGGCCACGCCGCAGGGTAACCGTTCGATCGACGATATTGCCCGGCTCGACCCGCTCGTCAATGTCACCGATCAGGGCGACGGCTCGATCTCCGCGATGGGCTTGCCCAATCGTTACAACAACATCAGCGTCGATGGTGTCTCCGTGGGCGACCCGTTCGGCCTGAATGCGAATGGCATGCCGAATCAGAGCACCCCGATCTCCTCGGACACGATTGCCGAGTACAACATCTCCACGAGCAACTTTGACGTCAGCTCCGACACCGTCGGCGCCGACATCAATGCGGTCACCAAGTCCGGTACCAACGAATTCCACGGTTCGGCCTATTACGCCTACCGCAATGCCAATAGCCTGGTCGGCAATGCCGGCTGGCTGGACAGCAGCAGCCCGTACTACAACTACACCGGTTACAAGAGCGATCGGACCGGCGGTTTCACCCTGGGCGGCCCGCTGATCAAGGACAAGCTGTTCTTCTTTGTGTCCGCCGAGCGCGAGCAAACCACTGGCATCGGCGCCGACTCCGCCAACGGCCTGGACTACAGCCTGGGCAACGGCCCGTCGACATCCAACAAGCTGTCGCCGGGAGATGTGCAGAAGATCATCGATGCCGCCAAGCAGGTCGGCCTGAAGCCGGGCACGTTCGGTGGCGCCAGTGCCGTGACGTTGCTGGACAAGCGCTATCTGGCCAAGCTGGACTGGAACATTTCTGACAATCACCGCGCCAGTCTGAGCTACAACAGCACCAAGGAAACCTTGCCCGAGATTCGCGGCAATTCCTCAAACACCGTGGGCCTCAGCAGCTACAGCGATACCAAGGCGATCAACACCGACAACTTGTCGCTGGAGCTGTACGACGACTGGTCGAACAACTTCTCCACCGAGACCAAGATCGGCTACCAGCACTATGTGCAGAACACGACCGTGGCCAATCAGCAGCCGCAGGTGCAGGTGTATATCAATGGCACCCGCTCGCCGTCCGTAAACCTGGGCGAAGAGCAGTACCGGGACTTCAACAAGATCGACACCAAGAAGACGTCCTTCTTCTTCGCGGGCACCTATTATGCGGGTGACCACACGATCAAGGGCGGCATCTACGCCGAAAGCACCAAGATCTACAACCTGTTCGGTCGTACCGAGTTCGGTGCCTACACGTTCAACTCGATCGCCGATTTTGCGGCCGGCAACTACTCTCAATACAACCTGTTCCAGCCAGCGCCGGGTTACACCATCAACGACGTGGCCGCGCAGTGGACCTATACCCAGTACAGCCCGTTCATCCAGGACACCTGGCAGGTCAACAACAACTTGTCGTTGCAGTACGGTCTGCGCATGAATATCCCGGGCTCGAACAAGAACCCGATCTACAACCCCGCATTCCAGCAGGCGTTCGGTTACCCGAACAACAACTCGCTGGGCTCCAAGAACAAGGTGGTGGAGCCGCGCTTCTCGTTCAACTACGCGTTTGACACCAAGCGCATGATGCAGCTGCGTGGCGGCGTCGGCCTGTTCCAGACGTTTCCGCCAACGGTATGGATGACCAATCCCTACCAGAACAACGGTGTCACGGTGTCGACCTATCGTTCGTTCAGCCCCGCGACGGCGCCGTTCAGTGCGGACCCGTATAACCAGAACATCCCGACCGGCAGCACCAGCCAGGTGGGTGATGTCGATACCATTTCGCCGAACTTCAAGTTGCCGACCGTATGGAAGGCAAGTTTGGCCCTGGATCGCGAGCTGCCGTGGTGGGGCATGATCGGGTCGGTCGAGTACCAGCACACCCAGGCCCAGGATGCCATCCTGTATCAGGCATTGAACCTGGGTACGCCCAGCGGCACGTTGCCGGACGGTCGCAATCAGTATTGGACGATCCCGAATGCCAGCCCGTATGCGTCGGGTCAGCGGCCCAATGCAGGCAAGAATCCGGCCTTTGCGACCACCTCGACCCTGCTCAGCAATACCAGCAAGGGCAAGACCGACAGTTTGACCCTGGCGTTGGCCAAGCCGTTCTCCGACGATTGGGCAGGTAGCCTGAGCTTGACGTTCAACCATGCTACCGAGGTCAATCCGGGCAGCAGCTCGCAGGCTTCGTCGGGTTATGCGTACATTGTTCGTACGAACCCGAACACGAACATTGCGACCACGGCCAGCCGCAATATTGCCAGGAGTCTGAAGGCGTCGCTGACCTGGAAGCATCACTTCTTCGGTGACTACAACACCATGGTGTCGGCGTTCTACAACGGGCACAGCGGCCTGCCGTACAGCTGGATCTTCTCCGGTGATGTCAATGGTGACGGGATTACGTACGAGGATCCGGCCTACATCCCGACGCTGAACGATCCGAAGGTGAGTTACGGTTCGGCCAGTGCGCAGGTGGTGCAGCAGTTCCAGAATTTCATCTCCAACGACAGCTATCTGCGCGGTCATCGTGGCCAGATCGCCAGTCGCAATGGCGCGCACTCGCCTTGGGTGAACCAGCTCGATATGTCATTCCAGCAGGAAATTCCTGGCCTGTTCAAGGGCAACAAGGGCATCGTTCGCCTGGACGTCTACAATTTCCTGAACCTGCTAAACAACAAATGGGGACAGGTGCGTAACGTGGGCAGCTACGATACCCGCACACTGGCGGGTTACAGCGGTGTCAATGCGCAGGGCCAGTACATTTATTACTTGCCCACCGACAAGAACGGCAATTACCAGCCGCAGCAACTCAGCGTCTATGACGCTGGCAGCAATCCGACTCGCGTTGTGTCGCGCTGGTCGGCCATGCTGACGGTGCGTTACACGTTCTGATTCACGCTGTAACGCCGTCGCCACAAGAAAGCCGGTGCCCGTGAAGGCGCCGGCTTTTCTTATGGCTTGACCATGGCTTGCCTACGCGCAAAGCTAGCGGGCTGCAGTCAGTCCACATGAGTGCAAAGGAGATCAACAGGAATGAATGACATCAGCATCGCTGCGGCCAGCCAGCGCGCCACTGTCAGTGCGCGAATTTCGCCCATCGGCGGGCTGGACATACTCTCGCGTAGCGAAGTAGCCAGGCTGCGTGGGGCCAGCGATTCAAATTTGCATGCGCTGCTGCGCCGTTGTGCGCTTGCGGTGCTGACTTCGGGCAGCATCAGCGATGACCCCAGGGCAATCCTGGAACAGTTTCCAAATTTCGACATCCAGGTACTGCAGCAGGATCGGGGCATCAAGATCGAACTCAGCCATGCGCCCGCGCAGGCATTTGTCGATGGTCAGATCATCCGCGGCATCAACGAGCTGCTGGTGGCCGTGGTGCGGGACATTGTCTACGTCGCCACTCAGTTGGAGGAGGATGGCGAGGGACTGGATGGTTCGGCCGGGCTGACCCAGGATGTGTTCGCCATCCTGCGCAATGCGCGCATTCTCATGCCACAGATCGACCCCAATCTGGTGGTGTGCTGGGGGGGGCATTCGATTTCGCGGGAGGAATACGAGTACACCAAGCGCGTGGGTTACCAGCTTGGCTTGCGTGGCATGGATATCTGCACTGGCTGCGGTCCCGGGGCGATGAAGGGTCCAATGAAAGGGGCTACCATCGGCCACGCAAAACAGCGCCGCCGCCGCAATCGCTATATCGGCATTACCGAACCCGGCATCATCGCCGCCGAATCGCCGAACCCCATCGTCAATCACCTGGTGATCATGCCGGACATCGAGAAGCGCCTGGAAGCGTTCGTGCGCATGGGACATGGCATCATCGTGTTTCCGGGGGGAGTCGGGACCGCGGAGGAAATTCTCTATCTGCTCGGCATCCTTCTGCACCCTGATAATGCGAACAGCCCGTTTCCATTGATCTTCACTGGACCAGCGGAATCGGCGGCGTACTTCGAGCAGATTGACCGCTTCCTGCGGCTGACCCTCGGCGATGCAGTGGCGCAGCACTACCAGATCATCGTGGATGATCCCGCGGCGGTAGCGCGCGCAATGGTCAAGGGAATCGACAAGGTCCGTCACAACCGGCTCGATACCAAGGACGCCTTCTTCTTCAACTGGGCGCTGCGGGTGCCGCTGGAGTTCCAGTTGCCATTCCGGCCCACCCATGAGGCAATGCGCGGGCTGCAGATTCATCGTGATCGCCCCCGGCACGAGCTGGCAGCGGATCTGCGCCGGGCGTTTTCCGGCATTGTCGCCGGCAACGTCAAGGAGGAGGGTGTACTGGCGATCGAGCAGCATGGTCCATTCGCGATCGACGGTGATCCCGAGATCATGCGCGCGCTGGATCAACTGTTGCAGGCGTTCGTCCAGCAGCACCGCATGAAGCTGCCAGGCAGTACGGCGTACGTTCCTTGCTATCGTGTGGTCACCCACTGAAAAGGCGCGCGGAAATTTCGTGTGACGTCTTGACAGCTAGCGAGTGCAACGACAAAATACGCAGCTCACGCCCGAATAGCTCAGCTGGTTAGAGCACTTGACTGTTAATCAGGGGGTCGCAGGTTCGAGTCCTGCTTCGGGCGCCATCTTTCAAAGGCCAGCAAATCATTGCTGGCCTTTGTTTTTCTGGTGACGCCAAAAATTTCAGCGTGTCAGCGTTCGACTCTGTGATTCGTCCAGAGGTACAGTTTCGGTACACAGCCGATACTGGAGCGCTTCATGGCAACGATTGTGCGAACGCCTTCGGAGACGTGGAAGGCCGTCATCCGCAAGCAGGGGTGGCCGACCACGGCAAAGACTTTCCGTACTCAGCGTGACGCCAAAGACTGGGCGCGCCGCACCGAGGATGAAATGGTGCGTGGTGTGTACATCGAGCGCGGCGCATCTGAGCGCCTTACGCTGGGTGTGGCGTTGGATCGCTACCTGTCGGAAGTAACGCCGACCAAAAAGGCCGCGACACAGCAGACTGAGATCGAACGGGCGAAGCCGCTGCGGGCCTTCTTCAGCAAGTACTCGCTTGCGGCCATTACGCCCGACCTGGTGGCCCGCTATCGCGACACGCGGTTGGCCACGGCACTGAAGCCACAGAAGGGGTCAAAGGTCATCCGATTGCTGTCCGCCTCAACGGTACGTCTTGAGCTTGCCTTGCTTGGCCACCTGTTCACTACAGCGATTCGCGAGTGGCGCTTGGGACTCGCACAGAACCCCGTAGCACTGGTGCGCAAGCCGAAGCCCGCGGAAGGCCGCGACAGACGTCTGGATGAGGCGGAAGAGCAAGCGCTCATGAGGGCCGTGGATGCGTACTCGAATCCGATGCTTGGTTGGATCGTGCGTATCGCGGTGGAGACAGGCATGCGTTCTGGTGAAATTCTGGGTCTCCGGCTCGGCCAGGTCGACGTCAAACGTCGCATTGTCCGCCTGTCGGATACCAAGAACGATGCGGCGCGCACTGTGCCGCTGACACGCAGTGCCACTCGGGTCTTTCAAGAAGTTCTCAGCCATCCGTTGCGTCCGCGCGGCTGCGCGCTGTTGTTCTTTGGCGAACCAGGGCGTGACGGAGAGCGTCGCCCGTACAACTTCAAGAAGTCGTGGAACGGAATCAAAAAGGGACTCGGCCTTGCCGACCTGCATTTCCATGACCTGCGCCACGAGGCGGTGAGTCGTCTGGTGGAAGGTGGTTTGAGCGATCAGGAGGTCTCCGCGATCAGCGGGCACAAATCCATGCAGATGCTCAAACGCTACACGCACCTGCGAGCGGAGGATCTTGTGGGCAAATTAGATGCTCTGACGAAACGGTAATTCCCGCAGTTCATAATTGGTTCATGTTTGCTTAAACGATTCATTCAAAAGGACAACTGCACACGAGTGGTGACAGGGTGTTCTTTACGCTGTTCTGGCTTGTCACCAATTCCAAAACCAAGATATATAGTCTTGGTTTTCAATAAGTTGCAAGAACTCACCTTCCTGCATACTCTCCGTACTGACCGTAATTCCACGGTGATGTGAGTACGTGAGAGATGACCACCGAAGAGTATTTGCTCGGGCAGTTCGGGCCGCTAATGGGCATCGCCGATATTGCCAAGCTACTTGGTAGGTCGGCCGATGGTGTGCGCGTTGCGCTCTATTCCGACAGCGATGTTTCCCGTCGGCTCAAGCCGACGATGGTGCGGGTAGGCCGCCGTGTCTACTTCCGTACCCTTCAGGTGAAGGATGCCCTGCGGCTCGATGTTCCTGGCGAACTTGGCTCATAACGGCCATGAGCGATGCAGTCGTGATTCGGCAGTTCAGGACGAGCTGCTTCACCGTTCTCGGGAACGAAGTCATCAGGGATCGTCGCCTTAGTTATCGGGCGCGAGGGCTTCACCATGTCCTCCTTTCGTTGGCCGAGGGCTATCAACTTCGTGTTTCGTGGCTTGTCGACCAAAGCACCGACGGTAGGCATTCCGTCCTCAGCGGCCTGAAGGAGTTGCAGCTTCATGGCTACCTTGAGATTCGCAGGGAACGGAATGTATCTGGGCGCTTCGTACGGACGGTCTGGGTAGTCACCGACACCCCGGCGCAGACCGGTGGTGCCCCAGAATCCGAAATTCAGACTGTGGGTGAAGAGTCTCACCAGAATCCGGATTTCGGTAGTACGGAAAACCGGACTGTAAGTACAGAAGAACCTTCCGTAGAAAGAACTACTACTACGTACAGTGGTGGTGTTGAGGCAGCGCCGGACAACATGTGCTTGGTCGTGCCGAGGCAACTGTCTGAAGGGGACAAGCCAGGGATCGTTGCGCTTTTGCGCGAAGTGCCAGTGACGGACGCACAGACCTTGCTGGACGAGCTGGCTTCGGCGCTGGAGGCGCCGGGAACGATCAAGACCACTCCAGGACGCTGGTTCTGGGGTCTCGTCCAGAAATATGCCCAAGGCAAGTTCAATCCGGTAGGTGCGCACATTATCGCCGCACGTCGCGCAAAGCCGAAAGCGCTCGTGAAGGTTGATCAGACTGCAGCCGCCAATCCGGAAGTGGCACGGGCGCACATCGCGAAGATCGCGGCAGGGCTTCACATCGCAGACGTAGGAGCCAAGTGATGGCGGCCGGGAGTGTTCTCAGTGTGTACCTCGCTGGTGACATGAAATCGCGGTGGATCCCGGTGACCGATACCGCCCACATCGCTCAGGACGCGATGAATCAGGCGCAAAACATCGCGCAGTTCATCCAGCAGGTCGAGCAGCTGAAATTGCAGGTCGCACAGCAAAAGCAGCAATTCGCGGCACTGACCGGCAGCCGCAACCTCGGCAACATTTTCAACGATCCGAAATATCGCCAGTACCTGCCGGCGGACTGGCAGCAGGTGTATGACCAGGTGCGCTCTGGTGGCTACGCCGGCCTAACGGGAACCGCACGGTCGATCTACGACAAGAACCATGTCTATGACGCCTGCGCGTCGCTGCAGGACGCCGATCAGAAGTCCGCCTGCGAAGCCGATGCGGTGAAGCCGGCTGTCGACCAAGGCATGGCCACCGACGCCTACAACACGGCCACGAGCCGTCTCGATCAGATCGAGCAGTTGACCAAGCAGATCAATGCGACGAACGACCCAAAGGCCATCGCGGAGCTGCAGGCTCGCATCGCGACGGAGCAGGCCGCCATCCAGAACGAGCAGACGAAGCTGCAGCTCTATCAGATGGTCGCTGACGCTCAAGACAAGATCCAAGAACAGCGGCAGCGTGAGCTCAACCTGCGTGACGCCGCGCGACGTGGCTACGTCCAACCCCAGCCGCTGCAAATGACGATTGGCGGTAGCGAATGAACGCTGGTGCACATGCTCGTAATGTGGTGTACCTGAAGGACAGGCGAAAGAAGTCAGCCCGTGCCACGTCGCTCAACTATCGCGACCTCGCGAGCTACTGCGACTCGCCTGAACGGGTTGGCGATGTGCAGGTCATCCTTCGGGCCGATTACTGGCGCGGCTTCACCATGTTGGTCTCAGATGATCGCGATGATCGCAAGACGATTCGGGTGGTCGACGACAACAACAGGCCGCACCGCTTCCGCACGTTTGAAGTCGCGATGGACGAATTGATCGACGTGCCCTCTATTGCCGAGCGAATCATCGTCGACTTCAGTCGCTGGAAGTGATGCCGAGCCAGCAGGTCGAAAGTTCCGTTCCCACTTTTTGGAAGGAGAGAAACATGTTCTACGTTCTTGCACTGATCCCGGCCGTGATGATGAGCCTTGCCATCACGCGCTTCTGGTTCTGCCTTCGCCGGCTGGGTTATGCCGGGGAGGTCGTCGGCCGTGCTCCCAACATGCTCGCGCTCGATGGAGTATCGCTGCTTATGGCAGCCCTGACGGGGTACTGGAGCCTGCATAGCTGGTTCGGCGTCACCCTGCCGATCCTGCAGAACGGCCCTATGCCCGAATGGCAGGTGACCTTCATGGCCACGGTTAGCAGCGTCGTTAGCTGCGCGGTGGCCTATTTCAATGCCGGCGAGCGCTTCGTTCAGCCGAGTCTAGCCGGCATGGGTGAAGCCGCACTGCGGACGCTGGTGGCGCTGCGAATCATCGACGCCGTGGAGTTGGCCAGGTTGGCGGCGCGCGGCCAAGTCTATGCACGCAATGCAAGCAACCAACCTAGCAAGGGCCAAATCATCGACGTCAAGGAGGTTCGGAAATGAAGATCGTTCATACCATCGTGTTGACCGCTGTCGTCGGCCTGTCCGCGTGTGGAAGGGGTGAATCGGTGCAGACTGTCGACTGGTACAAGACGCATGACGCCGAGCGCAAGGCAATGGTGGATCGCTGTCACGCCGATCCCGGCGAATTGGCGATAACACCGAACTGCATCAACGCCGGCCAGGCGAGCAATGTCAAGGCGGCCGAGAGGCGGGGTTACGTCCAGCCAGCTCCCATCCACGCCAAGATCGGGGGATAGCCACCATGGGCGGACCCGTCATCTTTCAGTTCATGGGCGATTCGATCGATTTCGCCTTGCGCAGCTTCGTTGCTGTCACGTCCACCCGGATCATCTTCGACTTCACGTTGTTCGCCATCTCCTTCACCTCGATCTATATCAGCTTCATGGGCTACGCGATCATCACCGGGCAGGTGCAACAGCCGTTTAGCACGTTCCTGGTCAAGAGCACAAAGCTGATCCTGATTACGACGTTCGCGCTCAACGCCAGCAACTACTCGCAGTGGGTCGTGGGGACCCTGCAGGGGTTGCAGCAAGGCATCACGGCGGCGTTCAGCAGTACCGATGCACATGCCAACGTGTACCAGACGCTGGATCAGACGCTGGACAAGGGGCTCTCCATTGCGGCGGATTTGCAACAGAAGGCTTCGGGGCGGGGTATCACGGAGATGGGGACGGCCATCAGCGAAGAGATCAACGCGGCTATCGTTGCGCTGTCGACTTTGCTCATCATGTTGCCGGCAGGTGCCATGATCATCATCGCCAACGCCGACCTGACGCTCATGCTCGGTATCGGCCCACTGTTCATCATCTGTTTGATGTGGCCGCCCACGGCCAAGTTCTTCGACAGCTGGTTCGGGATGGTGCTGAACTACATCCTGCGCATCGCACTGCTTTCGGCGGTGTCTGCTTTCGCGGTGGCGGCGTTCTCCGCCTATACCTCATCGGTGAATCCGGCCGGCGACCAGAACACACTGTTCACCGCGCTGTCCATGGCCGTGATGGCGGGCATCCTCACTTGGCTTCTCCACGAGACGAACAACATCGCTTCAGCTCTGGCTGGCGGCATGTCCTCGGTGGCAGTGACCTTCCGAGATTTGGCCGCACCGGTGGTTGGCGGCGTGCGCCTGACGAAGGGCACGGGCAACATGCTGAATCCGGTCAGCACCCGGCGTGATTTGCAATCCGGAATGATGTCCACCGGCACACGGCTCGATCACCTCATGGCGGGCAATACCATGGCGAATCCTGCTTATCGGCAGGCACTCAGGGACAACATCGGACGCAATTGGGGAGGGAAGCGTGGCGGCAGGGTGACGGGTTCATGATGTCGAAGCCGTTCGATGGGAACGCTCCTTGTCGGCTTCACAAGTTTCGATGATCGACCGAGGCAAGGCTTGTCCGCGCCTCTTTTCTGCGCGACGCTTAGACCCGCCAGCAAGGAACCAACAGTGATGAACCGCGAAGAGAAACTACTGACGCACGATGAGGCCGCGCAGGCGAAAGGGAACATTCCGGAGAAAGAGCGCCGGCGGCGTGCCGAAGCCATCGCACACGCCAAGGCTTCAGTGGGACTGGAGGGCTTCGTTTTGTCGCCAGCCGATCTGGAACATGCCGAGCGGTTTATCCGCGGGGAGATGACCTTGGCCGAGTTTGTAGGGAGGAAGGTCGATGTCTGAGTTGATGCGAAGCGGGGCAGACCGCGGGGCAATTTCAATGACACTTGAGGGGCAACCGAATACATGACCGCTGACGTGGATCTGGTCGAGCTGGCAAAGGCCGCCCAGGCGTCGGCCGAGCGTTCGATTGCGATGATCGACGAAACAACACGCCTCGTCGCCGCTAGCAATGCGCACATTGCAGCGATGGAAGCGAAGGCGAAGGTCGAACGAGAACAACGGACCAACCCGCCGCACCGTAGGCGCACGCCGTAATGGGTGCCTCACAGACGATCTGGAACGCCCTGGCCACCCTCCTTCAGGAGCGGGCCGCTGGCCGGTCGTCGGATCAGTCTCGACGCTGTTGTCGCAGACGCGCTGTATGGTCACGTGGGGCATCAGTCGGACCAGGTTGGCGCGACTGGTCTCGTACCGCGCGCACCTTGGTCTCTGGGCCGCCGCCCGCGACCCTCGCCGCCACACGGGCCAAGTGCCGCTCGGGACTGTCCAGCCCGCAGTACCAGATCACCAGCTCGTAACCAGCAGCGGCTGCCGCCAGCAGCAAGCCGGTGACTGTCTGTCCACCCAGCGTGGTCTCGAACATGTAGTCGGTATTGTCGGTGATCGCCGCGCGCAAGCGCTGTACACTCTCCTACCATGGGAGTGCGTTGGCCGCATCCTCGGTCAGGCCGGGGTTGGCTGCCAAGATTTGGCGGGTAGCTGAAGTAGGCGCCGCCAGCCTGGCGTAGCGCCTGATGCGGCGATGCTGTTCTCCCTGCGCCCGTTGACCCGGCCAGCACGGTGATCCGCGCCATCAGTGGCCCGGCCACTTGGCACCGCGCACGGCAGCCTCACCCAGTTGCTCGGGCGTCGCCGTGAACAGCGCGTCCACCGCGGACTTCGCCGCCGGCGTCTGCATCCGCGCCACCAGCACATCGAATTCGGCCGTTAGCTGGGCCAAAGGATCGGGCAGCGCCTCGATCAACTGCTCATAAGCCTCGATCTCCGGTAACTGTTTCTCGAAGTCGTTCAGTCGGGCAATCGTGCGATCCAATGCCGCCGCCGCTCGGGCGATGGATGCTTTCAGTTCGGTAAGCAAGGCAGACAACTGCTCCGCCTGCTCTCGCGTGAGCCGAGAAGAAGCCTTCATCTGCCACCTCGCGCATTGCATGGGTGGTCCAGCATGCCACGTGCCGCATAGGTCGACACCACAACAGCAATACAACCCCAAATTCGTTGGGAAATGCCGGTCGCTCTTCGGGACGGCCCGTGGATCTGTGGACAATCCGGTATTGCCGGATTCCGGCCTAGCCGCTGCGCGGCTCCCGGTGGACAGCCCGTGGACGACACGTCGCCCACCGCCTGCCCACCGGTCGGCCGTTGCCCACGAGTTCCACCGGCTCCGGGCAGCTTGTGTGATGAAGAACTTCTAAGCCAACCAAAGCTTCAGGCCGGCGTACGCTGAAGAACTCCCGCGAGTGCGCTGAACAACTCCCGCGAGCGGTATGAACACCAGTAAAAGACCGCCGGTCACACTGCGCACCTTGGCTTCCGGGTATTCCGTGAAGAACTGCCTGGTGGTTGATTGGGCTATTTTTCGCGTCTAGGGTCCAGAACTTATTAAAAATAATTGGGGAAGAAGCGTTTGGGCTATTGCAGGATAGGCTGTCGCCGGCAGATGTCACATGCGCCCTCAGCGAAGCTGTCGTATCATCGAGGGGGAACAAAGCTTGGGAGTCAGGGATGATGAAGTGAACGCGGAGTTCTTCGAGCGGCTCTACAGAGGCTACCTCGCCGAGCACCTGATCTCTGGTGAGTTGTTCGCCAGATCCTTCGAGGTCTTCAGGCTGCCCGCCGACTTCGGTTTTGATCTGGTGGTGACAAACCAATTTCAGACAAGTCAAGGACGCACAGAGTCGGCGGCCTCATTTCCCTTTTCGATTCAGGTCAAGTCGCGGTGGCTGAAGCCAGAGGATATTACGGTTGGCCCCAATGATCGCCCACAGGCCAACTTCACCTATTGGCTTAAAGAGGATGAGGTCGAGCTTCTTTCCAAGCATCCCAATTCTGCCGTTGCATTTGTGCTCTATATGCCACCGGTCGATCGGGAGGCCCAGACTCGCTTCTTCATCATCCACGCTCACGACATAGTGCATATGCTCAGCTATGGGTACCTGAGGTCGTGTGAGAGAGGCTATGAGCTTATCGGCCGGGTTCGCGATGTTCCACGCGTGGAAAAGGGGCAGTTTGTGAAGGAGCTGCTTGGTGCTAATCACATAACTCAAGAAGGCGCTCGGAGGTTAACTGCGGCATTGCCTGATTCCTTCAGACTGAATTGGGACGCAAAAGCGTACTTTCAGTTCGCCAGATCGCCGCATACAGCAGATTGGTCAGGGCTGGTATGGAGGACTATCGACGTCTGCACGGACTTGTCCGAGTTTCCAAATTTTCACCCACTGACGCTTGGGTGACTGGGCGGTGATGGAGGTTGGATGTCCAGACCGAAGCTGATACCTGTCCTGCATCGTAGGTGGCGGGTTGGATCAGCTTCGCCTGCCGCCACCATATCGCTCTGTGCGAAGCAAACGGCTCGCTTTTGCTGGCAACCTTCGAATGCCTGTGTGCAGCCAGATTGGGCACACGCCCGATGATGAACGAAGGTGCTTGATTGGGAAATAATTTAGGTGTAATTTCCGCTTAACGAAATTCAGTGCGAGCGTTGCCTGTGACCTCTCAAGCCGAAAAGACCATCGTCGATGCCTTGCTCAAGCACTTTCCCAAGGCTCTTTGCCACGGGTTGGAGGAGGGTTTGGTTGCAGCTGGCGCACGAGCTTACCGTGACAGCGCTCAGCGCCATGAAGGTCATCTTCCCAGTGTTCTGGGGCAGGCGCGCCACTTCCACTCCAACGAGCAGTTCGCGCTTGCTTTGGATATGGCTGGGGTCGCGCATAATCCGCTTCGCGGTAACGACATCATCATCGGCGAGCAGGGGCCATTGCTGATCGGTCGGTTCTGCACTCACCACAGTAAGTGGAACAACGCCAAGCGAAGCAAGCGTCGGCTTGATGTCGCCAGTCACAACCAATGGCTCGAGCGTATGGTTCAACCAGGGCTGTTTGGGGAGCGTTCCAAAGGGCCTCAGATCGCTGTATTCCTTGTGTCGGTCTACAGCAGCGATGTGCGCATTCAGCCCGAACTTCCCTTGTCAGTCGAAATTGCCGTGCTGGATACGACCCTCTCCGAACGGTTGTTCAGTGAACCGTTGACCTCATTCCTTGGCCGTTACGCGCAGCCTGCAGAACAGCAAGATATCGCTCGCGTTCGGCTCAAGACCATCGTCAAGAAGCAGCAAGACTCACAGCCATGAAGCGTGGTGTAAATGGATTCCGTCCGGAGCGCCTTGCTCAGGTGCTCGACGCGCGTGGAATTTCGCAGGTGCAGCTGGCTGCGATCGCTGGCGTGTCCACTGGGTCAATCAGCAAATGGAGAAACGGCCTGCAGGAGCCTCAGGCAGACGCGCTGGCCAATCTCGCGCGGGCAGTCAATGTGCAGCCTAGTTGGTTTCTCCGGCCCATCCCGGAGTTCGATGCTAGTGTGCAATTGTTCCGGAGCAATGCTTCGGCGTTGAAGTCAGCGCGTGCCCTGATGTCTGCCCGCCACGCTTGGTCGAAGGAGCTGGCTGCGGAGTTCGGTGAGTTCGTGGAGTACCCAAACGTGGCATTTCCCGAGCGCAACTTTCTCGACCCAAACGAGATCACCAACGAAGAAATCGAGCTTGCTGCGTCGGAATGTCGCCAGCTCTGGAAGCTTGGGCTTGGGCCAATTCCAGATGTTGTACTTGCTATCGAGAATGCTGGCGGCATCGTTGTGCGCGAAGTGACGGGTGTCGCACGCATTGAGGGACTTTCGAGCTGGTGCGCCGTCAACGGTCGTCCGTTTGTATACCTGAGTGCTGACAAGGCCAATGGCTTTCGTAGTCGATTCGATGCTGCGCATGAGCTGGGGCATGTCGTTCTGCATAAGCACATCTCGCCACACATCGCTCAGGTAAACCACAAGGAAATGGAGCGCCAGGCACACTACTTCGCAGGCGCTTTTTTGTTGCCTGCGGAGACGTTTTCGGCGGAGGTTCCGCCCATGCCGACCTTGGATACGTTGCTTGCTCTCAAGCCACGCTGGAAAACTTCCGTTGCTGCGATGCAGATGCGTCTTGCGGCTTTGGGGTTGATCGACGAAAGAGAACAATTGAATCTTTGGAAGCGCCGGTCTGCTCGTTTCGGAGGAAAGTCCGAGCCGCTGGATGATCAGCTGATTCCAGAACAGCCGCGTCTGCTGCGACGGGCGATCGCCATGATGGTCGAAGGGGGGGTATTTCTACGGGAGAACATCCCCGATAGGGTAGGGCTGTCTGCCGGCGACGTTCAGAATCTGGCTAGCCTGCCCGAAGGCTATTTTGCGGCTGGATGTGGGCAAATCATTGATCTAAATGCAGTTCGTCTTCGCCGCAGCATGCGCGATCCAGCCGTTTGATCTCCTGTGCGGCTACTTGCCGTCAATATACCTAGGAAGGTATAGTGTTCCGACTATTCGTACACGATGATGCCGAAACTGACTTGGAAGATCTGTGGTCAAACGATCATGTTGCTGCGGCGCGGATCACCGTTCTGCTTGAAGAATGCCAAGGCAACCAAGATCTTCTGGACAGGCTGACACAACACAAATTCGGTGCGGATCGATCCGCTGACATTGATGTCAGCATGTGGCAAGAACAACAGCAAAAGCGCAGGAATCTGTGGCGAGTAAAAATATGGGACTTGGAGAACAAGGGTCTTCGTTACCGCATCGTTTACGCCTTCATTCCACAAAAGCACACTTACCATGTGCTGGCTGTCGCCCCCAGGGAGTTCAATTATGACGAAAGCCATCCGCTCACCCAGCGCATCCTCCGTGCCTACGAAGAGCTTTGAGCGCGTTGGCGATGGGGTTACGTTGCTTACCAGCTCGGTATCCGAGCGTTGCCAAGTGTTTTCTTTTGGCGACTACCTTTCACCTGCCGAGATCGCACCAAGTCGGCACGTTGCCATTACCGATTTGGTTTCGAAGTGGGATGCGAATCCTGCTCGACGTGCTGCTATGGAAGAGGCTCGTCGCTGGTTGGCTGACGAATTTCATGGGGATGACGGCGTTACTTTGCGTACCCTACGTATGCGCAAGGGGCTGTCTCAGCAACAACTGGCAAGCGCTATCGGAACGAGTCAGCCGCACATCGCTCGGATTGAAGGGGGGACCGACAATCTGAATATTGATACCTGCCGGCGAATTGCATCTGTTCTTGAAGTGGACATGAACTCGCTAGATCAAGCACTTCGTCAGCAGCAGAAGGTCGCCGAGGCGAAGCTCCATTCATGAACCGCTACGCGCATTCAACATTCTGCGATGACATTCGGCACGAGGTGGGTGGCAAGCTAACCCTTGTTGGCATCTATGCTGGCGACCTTCTCGTTCCGACATTTCCGTGCGTGTTACCGAAGCTCTGCCTCGTGCTAAATATTCTCACGTCGAGGAGTCAGCCTTTCCAACGTTTGAAGATCCGCATACTCAAAGACGAGGAGACCCTCGCAGAGGGCGAACTTCCGATGCAGGATTTGACCGCTTCAGTGTCAGACGCGATTCCAGAGGACGGCGAATCTGACGAGACAAAGCGGCTGCTTGGAATGACCGCACATTTCGTGTTTTCACCGCTTAAGCTCGATGGCCCTGGGGTCATTCGAGTTTTCGTCGAAACCGAAGACGAAGAGATGAGGGCGCCTGGTTTGCGCATCGCGCAAATGCAAGCGATTTCACTTGCTGACCTTGGCGGTTTAGGCGAGGCATCAGAGCAGCCGGAATGAGCGTAGAGCGGTACACTGGCGGTACACCGCTCAGCTCGCCGACCCTTCGTTCAACTTCGCCAAGCTTCTGATTGTAAAATGCTTTTAGCTTCCCCAGCCTTCGTCAAGCTTCGCCAGGCTTTCCATAACATATTGATTTAGCAGCAAACTGTTAATCAGGGGTCGCAGGTTCGAGTCCAGCTTCGGGCGCCATATCGTGAAGGCTTCGCATCTCTGCGAAGCCTTTCTCGTCTCCGGGAGTCGGTTTTTGGCGTCGTTTGGTTTCGAGAGCTTCAGCCAGGCAGGCCTGAATGTGGTGCTGCCGCCACCGATGCCATGGCTCAATGGGTGCGCATGCAACGCTCTGTTTGCGCGGCATTGGCCGGGGCGCCGCGAACGCGCCCTGAATTGGACACCACCACGGTCAGTGCGGGCTCGCTGCTGCCAAGTTGACAGAACGCCAGCGTGAGGTTGCTGCCGCGGGCGCTGCCGTCAGGGCGAAATCGCACGTCGCGTCGCCCGGTGCTGCTGGTGATGCGCATGCCGCTGGCATAGGCCGCTCCGGTGTATGACGGCGTGCCATCGGGCTGATGGTCGCCATCGGTGTCATGGCTCAATAGCCAGCCGCTGTCCCAGCGTGTGGTGTTGCTGCATTGCCTGCCATCTTCGCTGGGGCAGAACAGCGTTTGCTTGCCCGTGCTGGCCGCCGTGAAGCGGGCGTTTTGCAGTGCGGAGATGAAGTCGATTTGTGCTGTCTGCAGCCGATTTCGGCTCAGCAACTGACGCAGTGAGGGCAGGGCGAGGCCTGTCAGGATTGCGGCGATGGCGAGCACCATGATCTGTTCGACCAGAGTCATGCCCCGTTGCGGGCTGACGGGCTGAGGTATCCTGCAAGCGGCCATGCCATCGCTTCCTGCGCTGAGCGGAAGCTCCATGCTAGGGCGATGACAGGTTGCCGACAGTGGGCCGATGGTGCCACCGATGTCCGCCTCTGCTGACTCAGTCTGTCAGCAGGCCGGATTTAAAATAGGCCACCGCGCCCACACCTGTAGCCGATGACTGACCGCTTCCGACTCGTCGCCCCTTACCAGCCCGCCGGCGACCAGCTGCAGGCGATCCAGCGTCTGGCCGAAGGCTTCGAGGCCGGGCTGGCGGCGCAGACCCTGCTCGGTGTGACAGGTTCGGGCAAGACCTACACGATTGCGAACGTGATCGAACGGGTGCAGCGGCCGGTGATCGTGATGGCGCCGAACAAGACGCTGGCGGCGCAGCTGTACGGCGAGTTCAGGGAGTTTTTTCCGAACAATGCGGTGGAGTACTTCGTCAGCTACTACGACTACTACCAGCCGGAGGCCTACGTGGTGGCGTCGGACACCTTCATCGAGAAGGATGCCTCGATCAACGAGCACATCGAGCAGATGCGGCTGTCGGCGACCAAGGCGCTGCTGTCGCGCCGCGACTCGATCATCGTTGCCACGGTGTCGGCTATCTACGGCCTCGGCAATCCCGAGGACTACCTCTCGCTGCGGCTGATCCTCGCCACTGGCGAGCGCATCGACCAGCGCAAATTGATCCACCAGCTGACCGAACTGCAGTACACGCGCAACGAGATGGAACTGCGTCGCGGCACCTATCGGGTGCGCGGTGAGATCATCGACGTGTTTCCTGCCGAGTCGGAGACCGAGGCGCTGCGCATCGAGTTGTTCGATGGCGAAGTGGAGAAACTGGCGCTGTTCGATCCGCTCACCGGCGAGACGATACGCAAGGTGCAACGCTATACGGTGTATCCACGCACGCACTATGCAAGCACGCGCGAGAGCGTGCTGAACGCGATCGAGACGGTGAAGATGGAATTGACGGAGCGGCTGGAGCAGCTGTATCGCGACAACAGGCTGCTGGAAGCGCAGCGGCTGGAGCAGCGCACCCGCTACGACATCGAGATGATGGCCGAGGTCGGCTACTGCCAGGGCATCGAGAATTACTCACGGCATCTGACCCGGCGCCAACCGGGTGAGCCGCCACCGACCCTGTTCGACTACCTGCCGGCCGATGGCCTGCTGGTGGTGGACGAGTCGCACGTGACCGTGCCGCAGCTGGGCGCGATGTACAAGGGCGACCGTTCGCGCAAGGAGACCCTGGTCGAGTTTGGCTTCCGCCTGCCATCGGCGATGGACAACCGGCCACTGCGTTTCGAGGAGTGGGAGCAGCGCGTGCCGCGGGCGATCTATGTCTCCGCTACGCCGCGCGCCTACGAATTGGGCAAGTCGGGCGAGGCGGTGGTCGAGCTGTTGGTGCGCCCAACCGGCCTGGTCGACCCGGAGGTCGAGGTGCGGCCGGTACGCACCCAGGTCGACGACCTGCTGGGTGAGGTGCACAAGCGGGTGGCGATCGGTGATCGCGTGCTGGTCACCACCCTGACCAAGCGCATGGCCGAGAACCTCACCGAATATCTGGCCGAACACGAGGTGAAGGTGCGTTACCTGCACTCGGATATCGAGACGGTCGAGCGCAGTGAGATCATCCGCGACCTGCGCCTGGGTGAGTTCGATGTGCTGGTGGGTATCAACTTGTTGCGCGAGGGGTTGGACATGCCCGAGGTGTCGCTGGTGGCGATTCTCGATGCCGACAAGGAGGGTTTCTTGCGCTCGACCGGTTCGCTGATCCAGACCATCGGCCGTGCCGCCCGCAATGTGCGCGGCAAGGCAATCCTGTATGGCGACTCCATCACCCGCTCGATGCGGGCGGCGATCGACGAAACCGCCCGCCGTCGCGAGAAGCAGCTGGCATGGAACCAGGAGCAGGGCATCATCCCGACCACGGTGGTGCGCCGCATCGCCGACATCATGGAAGGCGCTCGCAGCGAGTCTGGTAACCGCCGCGGCAGCAAAGCGGCTCGAGGCAAGGCGGTGGCCGAGCAGCCAGCGGACTACTCGGCACTGTCTGCGCAGCAGGCGGCGGGGATGTTGAAGAAGCTCGAAACCCAGATGTACAAACATGCGCAGAACCTGGAATTCGAGGATGCGGCCCGCTTGCGCGACCAGATCCACCAGCTCAGGGAACAGTCCCTGCGTTGAGCGGCCAGCGAAGGCGTCATGGCGGGGATATTGTCCGTTGGCATCCGCTGCCGTATACTGCGCGGCTCGCGGCAGGTTGAGCCGTGAGACGGGCGGTTAGCTCAGCGGTAGAGCACTTCCTTGACATGGAAGGGGTCACAAGTTCGATCCTTGTACCGCCCACCAATTCAGTAACCCATGGATCCACTGGGTTTATTAGAGGGGAGCCCGGCAGGGTTCCCCTTTTTCATGGGCAGGCCGGGTGAGCGGCCGAGTCCGAACACGTATTCCATCGCGACCGGCACTCAGCCCAGGCTGGCTTCCAGTGTCTGGCAGATGGTTTCGAAGTCCTCGTCCGTCATCCACGGGCTGTTGCTGATGCTTAGGCTGCGTGCGGCGAAATCGCGTGCGTGCGGCAGATCCCTGGTTGGAACCACATCGGCCAGGTAGGCATAGTCGGGCAACGCGTGGATGAACAGCCGGCTGACGCCGAGCCCGGCACCCCACAACTGCGTCAGTGCCACGTCGCGACGTGCCTGGTCCGGCAGCAGCAGGAGCAGGAACGGCCAGGTGCCTTGGCTGCCGGGGTTGTCGTCGAATACCTTGATGCCTGTCATGCGGCGCAGTCGGCCCAGGCGCCGTTTCGCCTGGGCGCGTGACTGTTCGAGGAACGCGGGCAGGCGTGCGGCGGCACGGGCACCTACCGCCTGGCGCCAGTGGCCTACGCGGTGCAGCGGGATCTTCATCGGAAAATCATCACCGACTGCGGCGACCGGATCGCCCTGGCGCAGTGACCTGCGCAGGGGGTTGCCATAGGCCAGTCGCAGCCCGCGCGGTCGGTACAGCGCGGCGTAGCCGAGCAGCTCGATGCTGCGGCGGATTTCCCAGCCGGGTCGCTGCGGCACCATGCGTTCGGCGGTGCGTGCCAGAAGTTCGCGCATCGGCGGATCACGCGCCAGCAGCAGGCCGCCCTCGTAGGTCGACAGCCCCTTGCCGGCAGCCAGGCTGAAAAAGCCGATGTCACCGGCAAGGCCGACGCTGACGCCGTGCTTGCGCGCGCCCAGCGCTTGCGCCGCATCCTCGATCACATAGGCGCCGACACTTCGCGCGACAGACAGCGCGTCATCCACATCAGCGACGCGTCCGGCCAGATGGGTGGGGACGATCGCCAGCGTGTGTTCGTCACAGAGCCGGCGCAGCGCCACCGGGTCCATGTCGTAATGCCCTTGCCGCAGGTCACACAGCTGCAGCTCCAGCCCGGCCTGGTGCACGGCAATCGCGACCAGCGGGCAGGTGAAGCCGGGCACCACCACGCGGTGGCGCTGCGGTTGCAGTTCGCGCAGGGCGTTGAGCGCAATCAGCAGGCTGGCGGTGCCGGAGCATTCCAGCTGCAGCGGCGGAGTGCCCAGTTGTGCGGCGACGATACGGGTCAGCGCCGAGGCCGGGCCGGGGCGCAGATCCCCCAGGCGTAGCGGCAGGCCGGCGGTGGGGGGCAGTTCCTGGGAGCGTCGTGGCAGCATGCGCTGAGCTTAACCGGTGCGCGGAGCCTGACTGTCAGGCGTCGGCTGGTTCGGCCACGTGCTCGTGGCTCTCGGCCAGGCCCAGGCAGACGATGCCGGCGACGATCACGATGGCGCCCAGCACGCGCGGGAGGGTCAGGTGTTCGTCAAACAGCCAGATCGACAGCAGCATCACCGAGACCACCTCCAGGTGCGAGGCGGCGAACGCGGGGCCGATCGGGGCATGCTTGAGCAGGGCCATCCAGGTGAAGAAGGCGCCGACATAGCCGACCACCGCACCGTAGACCCAGGGCTGGCTGAACACGCGCAGCAGCCAGCCGATGCTGGCCTGCACCGGCAGTGCACTGTCGCCGGCATATTTGAAACTGATCTGCGACAGCGTATCGAAGGCCATCAGCAGCAGGAAACCAAACAGATAGAAGCGCTTCATCCGGCCAACCCCACGATCGCCACGCCCAGGGTGACCAGCAGGATGCCGGCTACCCGCATCCGGGTCAGCTTTTCGCCGAACAGGAAGCGGCCGGCGACCATGATTGCCACGATATTGATCGATCCCAGCAAGACGCCCTCGGACAGCGGCAGCAGCGACAGAAACGCGATCCACACCAGAAACTCGATGATGTAGCAGCTGAGCCCGAGCCACAGCCAGGGTCGCGCGGCCATGTGCCTCCAGCGCGCCAGCCCGTCGCCGGCTTCGGGATTGCCTGCGGCGGCCTTGAACGCCAGCTGGCCGCCGGTGTCCAGCACGATGTTGAGCAACCACAGACTGCCGACCAGGGTCGTGATGGAACCTGCCGCGGGCGTCATCAGGCGGCGATCAGTTGTGCGCTTTCGTCCGCGACGATGCGCTCGAAGAACGTGGCCGACCGTTCGATCAAGGTGCGCCGCTCCTTGTCGATGGTGATCATGTGGTAGCTGTCGTTGAGCAGCAGCAGCTCGGTCGGTGCGCTGACTTCACGCATCACCAGTTCGGCATTTTTCAGGCTGGCGACGTCGTCTTCGCTGGCATGGGCGATCAGGCAAGGCGCAGTGACCTGCGATAGCTGCCGGCGCACGCTGGCGGCCAGGCCGTACATCTCGGCCAGCGAGTACCAGGGGTTGCCAGGCAGGCCCGCGGCGGCACTGTCGCCGCCGAGCATGGCGGCGCTGATCTGTGCGCGCAGGCGCTCGTCGCGAATGCCGTAAGGTGGTTGTTCCATGAAACTGCGCCCACGCCCGATGCCAAGTTTTTTCAGCAGAGGCAGCATGAACGAGAGCCGCGCCATCCGCGGAATGCTCCAGCCGTCGTAGCGGAAGGTGGCGCCATACACGCCAACGCCGGCGACATGCTGCGGCCGATCCGCTGCCAGCTTCAGCGCCAGCAACGCACCCATCGACAGGCCGCCCACAAACAGGTGGTCGACTTTGCCCAGCATCTCGTCGGCGGCTTTCTCCACGCTGGCGTACCAGTCGTGCCAGCCGGTGGCGAGCAGGTCCTCGACGTTGCCGCAGTGGCCGGCGAGTTGCATGCCGTGCACGGTGAAGCCGGCGCGGTTCAGGCCCTTGCCAAGCAGACGCATTTCCATCGGCGTGCCAGTCAGGCCGTGGATCAGCAGTACACCGCTGCGGCCACCCTCGAAGAAAAATTCAGTTTGCTGGATCACGCGCCTGCCCTGTGCTTGACGGGCGCTGTCAGATTCGATCGACAGCCGCCCAGGTTGCGGCGCAGCTTGGCAGCTGGCGGTTTCCTCAGTCTTTCGGTGCGGCTGTGGTCGGACGGCCGCCGAAGCGCACGATGACCCTTTGGCCGATGCGCAGGTCCTGTGGTGAGTCAAAGGCCAGCACACATTCAACGGTGCGGGCATTGGCGCGCACCTGCGGATCGTTCTCCAGTGTGCCGGGGCCATAGACCTTGCCGATACGCAACACGTGAGCCGGCCAGTGGGTGTCGTTGCGGCCATTATCGGGCACCACATCGGCGTGCATGCCGGGCTGGACCGCTCCGACGAAACTCTCGTTGAGCTCAGCACGCACGATGCGCGGTTTGTGCGGCAGCAGGGTGAACACTGGGCCCGAGGTGGGTGAGACATTGGCCCCGGGCTGCGCCGAGACCTGCACCACGTCGGCGTCGAACGGCGCAAACAGACTGTGCCGCTTCAATTCGTAGCGGGCTTCGTCCAGCTTCTGGTTGGCCATGTCCAGCGCAGCGTGCGCGCCCTGTTGCTCGGCGTCGAGCTGGGCGGCGAGTTGGTGGGCATCATCAGCACTCTGGCCGTCACCGGCCCCGGCGGCAACGGCGGCGCTCAGGCGCTGCGCATGTTGTCTGGCGGCTGCCAGCTGGATACCCAGCAGCTTCAGTTGCGCCTGCGCCTGTTCGCGTTGCGCTTGCGCGGCATCGACGGCGAGCATGGCTGAGCGGGTGTCCAACTGGGCCAGCAGCTGGCCTTGCTTGACCCTGTCTCCTTCACGCACGGCCACTTTGGCCAGCGTACCTTCGCGCGGCATCGACAGCATCAGCAGGCCGCCTTCGATGTCAATTCGTCCGCGGGCAACCGCAGCATAGGAGGGCGCCGGAGGGGCATGGTTGGCACCCGGATCGGCAGGTTTTGAACAGGCCGCCAGCAACAACGAGAGGCTAAGCGCGAGGCAACCAAGGCTGAGCAGTTTTACTCGATGTGGGCGTCGAGGCGAGTGGGATTCAGCAGTTTTCATGGGCGCAGCTTCATGACGAAATTCCGTTGCTGTCGATGACCGGCACCTGGTTGCGTCGGTCGCTGAGAATGCGACCGTCCTCCATGGCCAGGACACGATCTGCGTGGACAACCAGTCGCGGGTCGTGACTGACGCACAGCACGGTTGTGCCGTGCGTCTTGGCGATCCGGTGAAGGATGTCGATGATGATCTGGCCGTTCGCGGCGTCCAGTGCGCTGGTGGGCTCGTCAGCGAACAACAACTCAGGCTCCTTGGCCAGTGCGCGGGCAATCGCCACGCGCTGTTTCTCTCCGCCGGACAGTTCGGCCGGGCGCAGCAACATCCGATGCGCCAGGCCTACCTCTTCCAGAGAGCTGCGTGCACGCTGACGCGCTTCCTGACGCGACAGGCCCATGTGGCTGAGGGGTAACTCGACCTGTTCGATGGCATTCAACGCGGGGAACAGGTTGAAGCCCTGGAACACGAAGCCCGTGTGTTGCAGGCGAAAGCGCTCCAAGGCACGCAGATTGAGCTGACCAAGCTCGCTGCCGAGTGCGAGCACGCGGCCGCCGTCCACTTTCTGAAGCCCGCTCAGCACGGCCAGCAGGGTGCTTTTGCCGCAGCCTGAAGGGCCGGAGATCAGGGTCAGCTCGCCGGCTTCAATACTCAGGTCGAGGCCATCCAGCACCTGGGTGCGTTGATGCCCTGAAAAGAAGGCCTTGCTGATGCCGTCCGCCCTGAGGGCCGGAACATGCTGTGGCGCGCTGGCAATGGCAGTCTGCATGATGGCTACCTCAACAACGAAGCGGGGTCGGCGCGACGGAGACTGCGCATGGCGGCTAGTCCCGAGACTGCCGCCAGCGCCATCACCAGCACGATGCAGACCAGTGCCGCCGGCACGTTGAGGACCACCGGCACGTCCTGGCTGCGCGCCAGCAGCATCAGTACGATACCAAGCACGCTGGCGCCGAGCAGCCCCAATGCTCCGACCCAGAACGCCTGCTCCAGTACCACGCGGCGCAACGCCGCCACGCCTACGCCAAGCGCGTTGAGGGTGGCATATTCGCGTATCGAGCCGTTGACGGCGGCAATCAGCGTCTGGCTGGTAATGACCGCGCCGACCAGGAACACGATGCCGGCCAGAAACATGACGCCGGCCCCGGCGCCGGTGTCGAACAGCCAATAGCGCACGGATCGGTTCGCGAAATCGCGGGCGCTCCATGCGCTGTAGGGGCCGAACGCCTGCTCTCCGCGCAAGCGCTTCGCCACGGCATCCGCCTGCGTCGGGTTCCATAACTTGGCCACGAGGTAGGTGGGCCCGACGTCGGTCGGGTCATTGTCGAGCCGACGTGCGGTATCGAGCGAGCACAACACGTTGACGCCACCGAGCGCGCGCAAACCCGTACTCACGCCGACTACATGCACTTGGTGGCCGTTGATGGTGGCCGTCTGGCCGATGTGCACGCCAAGCTGATCGAGCGCCGAGCGATCGATGACGATTGCATCCGGTTCGGTCAGGCGTGCGCGCAGCGCGGGAGACAAAGCCTTGGAGAACATCAAGCCATCAGCGGAAGGATCGATACCTGAGACGAATACCGATACTCCCCCGGTTTCACGGGATCCGCGCCAGTCGCCATCGACCCAGAGGTACGGCTCAACCCGCTCCACGGCCGGATCCATCAGGATGCGCGATTCCACATCAACATTGATGGTGCGGCCCAGACCCACGCTCTGGGTGCCCGGATAACCCACCCAGACATCGCCACTTGAGCCAGTGACGTACAAGCTGGTGCTGCCAAAGATGCCCAGCACCAGGGCGAGCTGAAGCAATTGCAGCAGGCCGGCAAAACCCACCGCCAGGATCGCCGGCAGAAAGCGGCGCCATTCGTAGATCAGCGTCTTGCGCGCGAGGGCAACCATCAGCGCTGTGCCCCTTTCGTCGCGGCGCCGGAACCAGAAGGCTCGTTGCCGGGGACTTTGTCTGCGTCAGCTGCCGGCAGAGGGGCGCCGCCCAGCGCCTTGAACAGCGCGACATAAGCCAGGCTGTGTGCGGAACGGGCATCAGTCAGTTCCAGCAAGGCCTGGTCGGCGGCGATCTGGCTCTCGGCTCGATCAAGCGGGCCGTCCAGCTGCAACTCGACCCGTCGCTGCATGGCCTGGTCGGCGTGCTGCAGGGCTTGCCAGGCGATGGTGCTGTGATCTTCCTGCTGCTGCTGCTGCTGAAGGCTGCCGAGCGCCGATTCGACTTCGGCGACGCCTTCCAGCACGGCCTGCCGGTAGGCCATCACGGTCGCTTTCAACTCGTAGCCTTTGGCATGGGTAGCAGCCAGGCGCATGCCCCAGTCGAAGAGTGGGATATTGATGGCCGGACCCACGGATGCAATGCCAGTGGGAGAATGCGAAACCCGGCGATTGGTGTTGACGTTGGCTGCCCAGACCAGCGAGCCACCGAGGCCGATGTTGGGAAACATGTCCGCATGCGTCAGCGCGAGCTCGCCGGCGGCGCGCAGCACATCAGCTTGTGCGCGTACGATTTCCGGGCGCGTGCGCAAAAGATCGGCCGGCGTCGATTCGAGTTGCCAGGCACCCAGCTCAGGTAGCGCACCGGCCTTCAGCCATGCCGCATCCGGATGGTTCTGGCCGAGCAGCACAGCCAGACGCTGGGCACTGGCGTTGATGCTCTGACGTGGCGAGGCCAGGGCCGCCTCGGCTTGTTCGAACGATGCATGCGCCTGATCCACCGTGCCAGGTGCCACCAGTTGCAGGCGTTGGCGTATCTGCAGCAGTTGCCACTGCTGCTGGCGCACCGCGCTGATTTTCAGCAGCAATTGCTCCTGCTCCTGCGCGGTGCGCAGGTCGATCCAGTTACGCACGACCTCGGCCACCAGGCTGACGCGCGCAGCATGCAGGTCAGCGACGCTGGCATCGAGCGCGCTCTGGGATTCACGTCGTGTGCCTTCGGCGCGACCAAACAGCCCCAGTTCCCAGGTCGCGTCGAACCCGGCGACAAAATAAGAGGCGGTGGCGTCAGGGTCGATTGCATCGTTGGTTCGCGCACTGAGCGCGGGAAGATAACGTGCATGAGCGCGTGAATGCAGTGCGCGCGAGGCACGCAGGCGTTCGACTGCCTGTGCAACATCGAGATTGTTGGCCAGCGCCTGATCGACCAGGTTGTCGAGTTGCGGATCGCCGAACGCATGCCACCAGCCATGCAGGTCGGTGGGTTTGGGATGTGCCGAGGCCACCACGTGCTGCCATTGCGCAGGCACGGGCGGGTCAAGCCGGGGCAGCGGTGCCGCACATCCGGCCAGCGCGAGCAGCAGGCTGCCAAGCAGGCCCATACCCAGTCGGCTGGCTCGAGTTGGCTTGCTCAATCGAAGTGACACTGTGGATACTTTTCCATGGCAATGATTTGACGCCGCGTCCGCGGTTGATTTTTTTGTAGGGACGACGTGCGCCATTGTCGTACACGAGAATTTGTCTATTCTGAGGGCGCGGTATCGTATAACGCCAGTCAAGCAGTATCTGCCCGAACGTTCGACGCGGCGAACTTCGCTTTCGTTTGGGTCACGCCGGGTGCACTGGCACGGGAATCGGTGGCGGAAAGCGAATTTCCACGCGCAGGCCATGCTCCTCGACGAGCCTGAAAGCGACTCTGGCGTGATGTCGCTCGGCAATGCGCTGGACGATTGCCAGCCCCAGGCCACTGCCTTCCGTGGTGTTATCGGCGGCGCGAAAAAAGCGCTCGCTGAGTCGTGGCAGCAACTCCGGCGGTACTCCGGGTCCGTTGTCTTCCACACTGAGACACGCCCCACCATCGGCAACGGCACGTAAATTCACCGTTACGATGCTGCCCCGGCCAGCGTAACGGACGGCGTTGTCGATCAGGTTGTCGAGCAGATCCAGCATGCTGGATGTGTCGCCGAGTACGTTCAGCACCTGCCGATTGCCCTCGTAGCCGAGGTCCACGCCGGCCCGAATGGCGTCGTGCACGCGTTGGGAGACTGCTTCGGGGATCAGTTGTCCCAGATTGAGCAGTTGCAATTCGCCGCCATCCAATGGTTTGGCCTGCGCGCGCGTCAGCGCCAGTAGCTGCGACGAGGTACGGGCGGCGCGCTGGGTCAGTCGCTGGATGTGGGTGAGCGCGTCGGCCACGGTTTCCGGCCTCGGATCGGCGATGGCGCGGTCCACGTGCAGGCTCAGCCCGGTCAGCGGTGTGCGCAGCTGGTGTGCCGCGTCGGCAATGAAGCGGTCCTGCAGCGCCAGCATGCGGCGCAACCGGCTGAACAGAGCATCAATGGTACGGGTCAGCGGCTGGATTTCCTGGGGTACGTCGACGCCGTCGATCGGGGTCAGTTCGTGCGAACGGGCAGCCAGTCTTGCGGTCAGCGGGTCCAGCACTCGCAGGCCGCGACTGACCCCGAACCAGACCAGCGACAGAACGCAGACGATCAAGGATGCCTGCGTCAAGATCGACAACAGGAGAATCTCGCGTGCCTGGTCGTGGCGGTCGCGCAAGGTCTCGGCGACGGTGATGATCAGGCTATCGGTGGGATCGTGCGGGGAAATCGTACGTATCGTTGCCGCACGCAGGCTGTGCTTGTCCAGTTTTGTGTTGTAAAGCTCCGGCGCGGCATTGATCGACGGCATCGGTGCGGATCGTGGCAGTTGCGCGTTACCCGCCAGCAGGCCATGGCGAGCACTGCTTACGCTGAAGTAACTGTGTCCCTCGCGGTCGTATTCGAGCAGAAAGCGCGCCTGCGGGCTCAGTTTGTTGCCCAACTTGTCGTTTCCCAGCATGTTGGCCAGCATCAGGGCGTCATCGCTGAGATCGCGATCGTGTACCCGATTGGCATAGGTCAGTGCCACGCCATAGGTAAGCAGGGCGTCCAGCATCAACAGCGCTGCCATGGGAATAAGCAGAAAAACTAGCAGGCGGCGACGCAAGCTGGGGCGTCGCTGTCTGGTCGACTGTGGGCTCATGCGGGGGCATCCGTGGCGGCGTCAGTCTCCTCCAGCAGGTAACCGAGACCCCGAATCGTGCGCACACTGGTACCGCTGCCGTGCAGTTTCCGGCGCAGACGATGAATGGCGATATCGAGGCCATTGTCCGTGAGTTCCTGATCCCAGTCGCACAGGGCCTCGATCAGCTGCGCGCGGCTGGTGACGCGGTCAGGGCGCAGCGCGAGCGCCTCGAGCAGGCCGAATTCGCGGGCGGTGAGTTCCAGTGCCGTCTGGCCAATCCATGCGCGGTGACCGGGAAGGTCCAGGCGCAACTGGCCCAGCAGCAATTCGGGCTTGCCCTGGCTGCTTGATCGTCGCAACAAGGCACGGACGCGGGCCTCGAATTCGACCAGCGCAAACGGCTTGACCAGATAATCGTCTGCGCCCAGGTCAAGTACGCGGATGCGCTCGGTCATGCCATCACGCGCGGTAACCACCAGCACGGGCATGCCGGTTCCACGGCCGCGCAGCCGGCGCAGCACTTCGGTGCCATCCAGTGCAGGCAGGCCAAGGTCCAGTACCAGCAAATCGTAGTGGTGATCACGCAGCGCGATATCGGCCAGGTTGCCGGCGGCGACGTGATCTACCGCGTGACCACCATGTCGTAACGATGCACAGATGCCCTCGGCAATGGAAGGATCATCCTCGGCCAGCAGTATCCGCATCGTGAGCTCCCGTGTGACGGGCAAGTGTGGCCAGCAAGGAGGGCGTGATCAAGCTCGCTGCGGGATCATCGCCGATTCCGCCCCTCGACCCTGCCGCGTGCGTCGGGGCTCCGCGCAGGCGGAGTATGTTGCGACCACGATTGCTTGCGGCAGTTCCCGTTGAGTCCGTGATCGGCACCGCGTCCTTTGCAGTGGCAACGATTTGCCTTGCGTTGGGAGCGGCGGGCGCAAGCGCTACCGTGATGGTTGCAGGCGGCCCCGCTGACCTGGATCGAGGCCGTGCTCAGGCGTACGCGCGGTGATGCTCTCGGTGCGGTGGATAGTAGGCAAATACGTGGTTGTGGCTGCCGTAGAAGTCCATGTTCTCGATGTGCTCGCCGCCAAGGCGCTCGGCCACACGGTCGGAGGCTTCGTTGCCGATACGCACCAGGCTGATCACGCGGGGCGCATGCAGCTGGCCCCAGGCGAAATCGAGCGTGGCATTTCCGGCCTCGGTGGCATAGCCCTGATGACGATGTTCGGGCTTGAGCATCCAGCCCAGCTCAAGATCCGGCCAGCCGTCGGGGTTCAACAGACCGGCACGACCGATGAACTCGCCACTGTCCTTCAGTTCCAGCGCCCACATACCGTATCCGCGCAACTGCCAGTGTCCGAGCAACATCGCCAGCGAACGCCAGGCATTGGTGCGATCGAGCGGCAGCCCATCGCCGACCCAGCGGGTGCTGTCGGGATCGGCCAGCATGGCGGCATAGTCGTCGAAATGCTTTTCGGTCAGCGCGGTCAGGCGCAGTCGCTCTGTTTCAAGGGTTGGTATGTCAAACATCACAGTCAACGGTGGGCGGTAGCCAGCAGTTCGGCAAGGGCGCGTGTGCTGCTGGCAAGGCTCTCTTGCCAGGACAATCCGACAATTGTCTCACCTGTGACCGAATCGACAAAATCCTCCGCTTCGCCGGGCGGCAGCAGGTGGCGGTAGTCCACGGTGATCTCGCCGCCGGCGGGCAATTCCGTCAGGGCAAACACGAAGCCCAGGTGCCACAGTCCGTTGGGTGTGAAGCTGTGGTTGATGTAGCACTCGTCCGGCCAGTCCGGCGACAGTGTGTAGCGGTCCTCAAACCAGCGGGCGCTGGCGTGCAGCTGATTGCGCAGATCCGCCGACGCGATGATGTCGGCGTGACGAAAAGTCTGGTTGATCGCATCAGGTGCGGTGATGATTTGCCCGGCGGCTACCTTTTCGTCGAGAAACAGGCCCTTGCCCGCTCCACGGATGGCGGAGGGGGCGATGTGATAGCTCGGCAGGATCATCGGGACAAGGCGGCAGCTTGGGGAGAAACGCGCGAGTGTAGTGCATGCCGCGTACCCCGCGATCGGGGCCGCGGCGTGGCCACCGTCCCTGACCCAGGGTCATTCCTCAGGTAGGGCCTTGTCGCGGTCTGGCCTGGCTGCAGCACCCCGTTTGGCCGCCTTCGACGCGGCCGCGTCGGCGAGCAGGATTGCGCTGCGGTTGCGTTCGATCGTGGCCTTGCCAATTCCCTTCACACGGCGCAGGTCGTCGGCCTTCTTGAATGGCCCGTGGGCAACGCGCCAGGCCACGATGGCGTCGGCGCGCGACTGCCCAATACCGTCCAACGACTTGGCAATCGTGGTCGCGTCGGCCTGGTTGATGTTGACCGGGGTGGCGGCGAGCAGCAGCCCGGGCAGGGTGAGACTCAGTGCAAGGGCGATGGTGACTAGCTTGCGGTACATGGCCTTCCTCCTTGAATTGGTGATGGTGTGATGACGACAGCGGCATCCGGATGCCGCTATTTCACTGTGCTTGCCCGTCGTTTTGAGCGCAGTCGGGTGTCGTGCTGCATCGGCGTGCGTGATGCCCGTTCGCTCTTGTGGGCACTCGCCCGCGTACGTGTCGGTGCCATCCAGGGGCGCTGCTACAATGTTCCATTACCCGTCAGCCGGAGCTCTCCCATGGACACCAATCGCCTATCCCGCTTCGTGAGCGATTTATGGGATGCCGAGATCGTGCCGCAATTGGTTGAATACATTCGCATTCCCAATAAGTCGCCGATGTTCGACGCGAAATGGGCCGAGCACGGTTTCATGGATGCGGCGGTCAAGTTGATGGAGGACTGGGCCCGCTCGAAATTGAGCCAGCTGCCGGGCGCCACGCTCGAAGTGGTGCGACTGGAAGGGCGTACACCACTGATCTATATCGAGGTGCCGGGGCACGGCGACGACACGGTGATGCTTTACGGCCACCTGGACAAGCAGCCGGAAATGACCGGCTGGGCCGACGACCTCGGTCCGTGGAAGCCGGTGATCAAGGGCGACAGGCTGTATGGCCGTGGCGGCGCCGACGACGGCTACGCGATCTTCGGCTCGCTGGCCGCCTTGCTGGCGCTGCATGACCAGGGTATTCCCCACGCGCGCTGCGTGATCATGATCGAGGCATGCGAGGAGTCGGGCAGCTACGACCTGCCGTTCTACGTCGATCACCTGGCGGCGCGGATCGGCAGCCCCTCGCTGGTAGTGTGTCTGGATTCCGGCTGCGGCAACTACGACCAGTTGTGGCTGACCACCTCGCTGCGCGGCATGACCGGCGGCAATCTCACGGTGCAGGTACTGGAGGAGGGCGTGCATTCGGGTGACGCCTCCGGGGTGGTGCCGTCGAGCTTCCGCCTCCTGCGTGAACTGCTGTCGCGACTGGAAGATCCGGTGAGCGGCCAGATCAAACCGAAGGAGCTCTACGTGGAGATCCCGACGCAGCGTGTCGAGCAGGCCAAGCTCTCCGCCGAGGTGCTGGGCGAGGAGATCTATGACAAGTTCCCCTGGGTGGAGGGCATGCAGCCGGTCAGCCACGATCTGGCCGAGCTGGTGCTCAACCGCACCTGGCGCCCGCAACTGGCGGTGACCGGCATCGGCGGCATGCCGCCGTTGGACAGCGCCGGCAATGTGCTGCGCCCGCAGACCTCGGTGAAGTTGAGCCTGCGCGTGCCACCCACTCTCAGCGGTGCCAAGGCGGGTGCGTTCGTCAAGCAACTGCTGGAGAAGGACCCGCCCTACGGCGCCAAGGTCAGCTTCGTGCTGGAGAAGGACGGCAGCGGCTGGAACGCCCCGGCGCTGTCGCCGTGGCTGGAGCAGGCGGTAAGCGATGCGTCGCAGCATTACTTCGGTGCACCGGCAACTTACATGGGTGAGGGTGGCAGCATTCCTTTCATGGGCATGCTGGGTGAGAAATTTCCGCAGGCGCAGTTCCTGATCACCGGCGTGCTGGGGCCGCATTCCAATGCACATGGACCCAACGAATTCCTGCACATTCCCACCGGCAAGAAAGTCAGCATGGTGGTGGCCGAGGTGGTGGCACGCCACCATCAGCGGGCGCAGAAGGGCTGAGTGGAAGCGGGTTCGATGAGCGCCGATACGTCCTATCTGACCGGGCAGTGGGCGCAGGTCCGTCGTCGCGTCGATGACGCCTGTCGCGACGCCGGTCGTGATCCGGCCGAGGTCAGCATCCTTCCGGTCAGCAAGACGTTCGGTGTCGGCCTGATCCGTGCGGCGGTGGCACTGGGCCTGCATCGCTTTGGCGAAAACAAGGTGCAGGAGATCCGCGAGAAGTCGGTACCGCTGGCTGACTGCGCTATCGACTGGGTGGTGATCGGCCACCTGCAGACCAACAAGGCAAAGGACGTGGCAAGGCTGGCCAGCGAGGTGCAGTCACTGGATCGGCTGGAACTCGCCGAGGCACTGCATCGGCGGCTGCAACACGAAGGTCGTGCCATCGACGTGCTGGTGCAAGTAAAAACGTCGCCGGAGCCCAGCAAATTCGGCTTGCCGCCGGAGGGGTTGCCCGCGTTCCTGAACTTGCTGCGTGGCTATGACACGCTTCGGGTCCGTGGCCTGATGACCATGGCGACCCAGTCCAGCGATCCCGCCGAGGTGCGAGCCTGTTTCCGGTTGCTGCGCGAGTTGGGTGCTCGGGGTTTGGCTCAAGGCCATGATTTGAATAAGCTTTCCATGGGGATGAGTGGCGACTTTCCGCTCGCTATCGCCGAGGGGGCCACCGAACTGCGCATTGGCACCGCCATTTTCGGTCGACGGGGCTATTCCGTTAACTGACGGCTCACGGCTTCCATGGCGCGGTTGATGTTCACGCCCATTCCTCATGCATTTTGCCAACCAGATCAAATTCTTGCGTGGAATGCGCAAGGGTTCACGATTTATTGAAACGACAGAGTTCAATTAACCTCAATCCAACATGCAGCGTCAGGGATCTTGTTACCGTCACAACCTCGTCACGTCGTCAGCTTTTGCAGGCGGCCAATCCTGTGAACACCAAGGGATTTCCCCTGCATGCCCATCAAGCGATTGACCGTAGTAGGCGCGCTCTTCTCGGTGCTGCTGTTGTCCGGTCCGGCTCACGCCAGCAACACCCCGTCCAGCAGCACTGAGGCTGTCAATGCTCCCGCGATATCCAATGCGGCGGGGTCGTTGATGCAGCAGATGCCTTCGTTGAATCCGGGCCAGACGCTGGGCCAGTCGGTGCTTCCCGGCGATATGGGTAGCTTGCTGGCCGGCATCGCCGCCCCCCGCAGCGCAGCGGATGACCAGGCCCGCAGCGACGCACCGGCACCGGTGGTCAACGGCACCGAAAACATCACTGATCTGCGCAAGGCCTTGTTGGCAGCCGCCATGAGCTTGCGTGACGTGCGCTATGTGCGCGGCGGGCATGATCCATCCACCGGCTTTGATTGCAGCGGTTTCGTGCGCTACGTGTTCTCGCATGCCATCGGCCTGCAGCTGCCGAGCAACTCGGCGTCGCAGTTCCTGGCTGGGCTCAAGGTCAAGCGTGCGGACATGAAGCCGGGGGATCTGGTGTTCTTCCATACCCACGGCAAGCACCGTATTTCCCACGTTGGCATCTATATCTCGAACGGCCACTTCATCCATTCGCCGACCACCGGCAAATCGGTGGAAATCTCCAGCCTTGATAATGGCTATTGGGCCAAGCGATTCGCCGGGGCCAAGCGTCCAGAGGCGATGGCACTGGCCGCCAGCAAGGGTTGAGACGCTGGCGTTGATGCTCCGAGAAGCCGCCTTCGGGCGGCTTTTTCATGGTGCGCCCGGCAGGGCGCACCTGCTTGGAGGTGAAAGTCCTCTACTCACCCGGCAAGGGGAAGAGTTAGCCAGAGGCAAGGGCGATTTGGGTGACTGGTCGTCTGAAGGAAGCCCGAGGCAAAGCGC
>Ga0307375_10000120_pt1 | contig 106052 bp, 103 predicted proteins | sample TR1MG_FD_202531 | JGI IMG/M metagenome (GOLD analysis project Ga0307375, IMG submission 202531) | Soil microbial communities from Risofladan, Vaasa, Finland - TR-1 | ecosystem: Environmental > Terrestrial > Soil > Coastal area > Acid sulfate soil | place: Finland: Risofladan, Vaasa... | reverse complement strand
CTCCCGACTCGCGGCCCTTGAAGGTTTCAAAGTAGCCAGCCCATTCGGCAGAAACCGATGAGCTATCGGCCAACCAGGCGTCGTAAAGCGATTCGACGTAATCGGCGTTGCCGCCAGCGAGTTGGGATGATTCGAAGAACTCGCGGATCAGATTTGTACTCACGTCACCACCGGCAGGGAAGGGATGCTTGCAGTCATCCGTGACGAGAAACATCGCGGTTTTCGGCCGGATTTCATGCCGGCAGCCCGCGCCAGCGGATGACTGGGGACAATCCGGTCAATTATAGCCTTGGCCTGCTGCGGCGCGGCAACCCATTCATCGCGGAAAATTGCGCCTGGGCGGCGGCCGGAGCGCGGCGCCGAGGGCCGTGCTTCATCGAATGCCGCGTTTTCAATAGGTTTATTGGCGCGAATGATTCGTGTGGTGTCGAAAAGCGGGCCAGCTGCCGTTCATGCGGAACAGTTCGCTGGCTCAGATATCCAGCGTCTGCAGCACACCTGCACGCTCGGCACGGTCCCAGACTTCATCGAAATGCTGCTGCAGCGGAGCCTGGCTGGCGCGGTCGTTGCGGGCCGCGCGCCCTTGGGAACGGTCGGCCTCGGGCAGGAAAAGGTAGCCGCCGACGTCGTTGAGCAGAAACGCGGAAACGTAGGCCAGGTCGGTCTCCTCGACCGGCAAGCGAATCTGGAAGGCGCTGGAAAGGCGTTGCGCCAGGCTGATCAGCCGATGGTCATGGCGCAGTGCGGCGGCGGGGTCGTGCAGCAGGATGCGGATCTGGGCACCCCGGCCCGAGATGCCTATCCGGCGAAGTTCGTCCAGCTCTTCCGGGCTGGCATAGCTGTCATTGCCCAGGATCGGCAGATAGATCGACAGCCGGTGGCGCGCGTCGCGCAGCAACTGCAGTCGAGCAGCGGCGCCTTCACTGCGGGTACCGGCAGGCAGTGGGCCGATGTCGTGCAGCACGGGCTGCTCGTCAATCTCGACGGAGATCAGCGACATGCGCATGGCGCGATGGGCCAGCCCGGCGTCCTCGAACTCCTCGCCACTGGCCTGAAACCCTTCGCGTTCATAGAAACCGATCGCGCTGACCTGGGCGTCCAGCGCCACTTCCGGCCACCCGAGCGAGCGGGCGCGGGCGATCAACTCGCGCAGCAGCGCCGCCCCTACGCCCTGTCCGCGCCATTCCCGCCGTACCGCCATGCGACCGATCTTGTGCGCGGGCGTGAGGCGGCCGCAACCGATTGGCTGGTCGGCTTCATCCCGGGCCAGCACATGCCAGCAATTGACATCAAGACCATCGCGTTCACGTGATTCGGGCACGCCCTGTTCCTGGATGAACACCGTGTGGCGCAGGTCGAGCAGGGCTGTGCGCTCATCGTCGCGCGACCACTCCACCGCCTCCACACGGAAGTTCTGCAGTTTCATCGGCGCCGACGGGTCTTGCGCGGCAGCAGATGCCCATCATTGACCAGGGCCAGCAGCAGCGCCTGCTCGGTCTTGTCCAGCTTGCTGCTGACGGCCAGCTCGCTCTGTTTGCACAGCTGATGTGCCAGCGCGGGCGTGGCCGCATAGGCCTGGCCGCTGACAAACAGCGTGCAGCTGGACTTGCCCTTGCTCCAGGCCATTCGCGACCACGGGTGGCGCAACAACTGCGCGCCAGCGGCGAGCTGTTTGGCCAGGGCTTCGCCGGTCAGCGGCTTTTCCAGCGGGGCTGGCACCTGTGCGTTGCGGTAGCGGGTGATGAAGCGCCCGAACCAGTCCCGCAACATGACATCGTCCAGCGCTGCCGCGAACGGCAAGGCGAACCTCAGGCGGTCAATCGCCGCGCGATCGATCTCGCCGGTAGCCTTGGACGGCTTCAGGTCGGGGTCGGTGTAGCGCAGGTCATCCGGCAGGTGCTCGGCGATATGGTCGGCCAGGTCACCGGTGAGCTCGGCCTGCGACGGTGCGCGCATCCCGATCGAGAAAGTCATGCATGGGCCGCCGAAGGCGACGCCGTCATGCGGCACGCCTGGCGGCAGGTACAGCATGTCGCCCGGTTCCAACAGCCACTCGTGGGTCGGCTCGAACTGCGCCAGTTGCTTCAGTTCAACATCGTGGCGAAATTCCTTCGGCGCCATCGGGTCGTCGCTGATCGCCCAGTGGCGCAGGCCAAGGCCCTGCAGCAGGAACACGTCGTACTGGTCGATATGGGCGCCGACGCCACCGCCGGGCTCGGCATAGGAGACCATCACGTCGTCCACGCGCCAGCTGGGCAGGAAGCTGAAGTGCTGCAGCAGCCCGGCCACGTCAGCGTCCCACTTGTCGACATCCTGCACCAGCAGGGTCCAGTTGCTGTCCGGGGTCTTGGCGAAGTCCGCCTCGCTGAGCGGGCCCGGATTCACATGCCAGCGATCGCGCTTGTCGTCATGCACGATCAGCCGCGCCAGTGCGGCGGGCTCGCAGGCCAGCCCGGCCAAGTCGTCCGGCTGCAGTGGCGGTTTGAAGTTGGCAAAGGCGTTGCGGATCAGCAGCGGGCGCTTCTGCCAGTAGTCGCGCAGGAACTTGGTCGGGCTCATGCCCAGGGGGCGGGTGGCGCTGCCGCGAACCTCGATAGGGAGTTGCTTGGTGGGTTTCATCCCGCCATTGTAGTGCTCGCGGCAGTCTTCGTCTCAGGCGCTGGCCATCAGATGGAACACATTGTTGGCGCCCAGCGCCAACACCGCAAAGCCGGCCAGCAGCGCCGCCGCTCGTGCGGGAACCCAGCGCACGAACAGGGCGCCGAACGGGGCGGCCAGCACGCCGCCGATAATCAGGCCCAGCACGGCCGAGGCATGGCTGACGCCGATGGCGAGCAGGAAACTGATGCTGGCGGCGACACTCACTACACATTTCGCCAGGTGCACGCTGCCGATCACCGCCCGTGCCGGCAGTCCGCGGGCCAGCAAGGTGGTTACGGTCAGGGCACTCCAGCCGCCGCCGCCGATGGCATCGACAAAGCCTGCGATCAGTCCCGTTGACGCGGTACCCGCAGGAACATCGCTGCGCTCACCGGGCGGGTGGCGGCTGCGAAACAGCAGGAACAGTCCCATCCCCAGCAAGTAAGGCGTCAGTGCCATGCGCATCCAAGCGGCAGGTACGTGGATCGCCACCAGTGTGCCAAGCAGGGCGCCGACCACGCCGGGTATCGCCAGGGCGAGAAACAGCGGACGGCGCACGTTGCCAGCCAGCAGATGACTGATGCCGGAGGCGCCGCAGGTGAAGGTTTCGGCGTAGTGCACGCTGGCGCTGGCCGCTACTGGCGGCATGCCCAGACTCATCAGCAGCCCGGCCGAGGTTACTCCGTAGGCCATGCCCAGTGCGCCATCAACCATCTGGGCAACAGCGCCGACGGCGATGAAGACAAGCAGTTCGCTCACGTAAGCATGTCAATCGGCAGTTGGGTTGCGGCGAGTATCGGCCAGCGATTGGGTCAGCTGGAAATGAAGTGGCGGCATAACGACATGCCTACATATGTTTTCACTTGCCTGTCCTGTTTTTCTAGCATTGGCCGTCAAGAAGTAAAGACGTCCAAAGGACATGTCGTGAATGCTGCCCTGAAACCTGTCATCCCGGAATCGACGCTCGACGCCGAGCGACTGGCCTTGCTGGCCAGGTTGACCACCGGTCTGTCACCTGCCGCGCTGTACTGGATCGCTGCGTATTCGGCGGGGCAGGCGGCCCGGTTGCAGGAGGCGCCGGCTCCCGTTGCGGAGCCAACCGAGCGCTTGAGCATCGTCTATGGCAGCCAGACCGGCAATGCCCGGAGGGTCGCCGAGCAGTTGGCCGCCAGGGCGGAAGCCGCAGGTTTGCCGGTGCGACTGTTGCGCGCCGGCGCCTATCCGGTGCGCGAGCTGGCTCAGGAGCGCTATCTCGTCGTGGTGATCAGCAGCCAGGGCGATGGCGAGCCACCGGACGATGCGATCGGCTTCTTCGAGTTCATCGCCGGCAAGCGCGCACCCAGGCTGGCGCAAACGAAATTCGCCGTGCTGGGGCTGGGCGATTCCAGTTACCCCAAGTACTGCGCCGTGAGCCGGTTGCTGGATGCGCGGCTGGCGGAGCTGGGCGGCACTCGTTTCGCCGAACTGGGCGAGGCCGACGTGGACTTCGAGCAGGTGAGCGCCAACTGGTCGGAGCGCGCCCTGGAGACCGCCCGCGAGGCGCTGAGCGCATCGACAACACCATTGCGCCAGGCCAGCGTCCTGCATGCCATCTGCTCACTGCCAGCCCATCCGTCATACACCCGTGAGAAGCCGTTTCCTGCTGCCGTATTGGAGAACCAGCGCATCGTGTCGCGCGATAGCGAGCGCGATGTGCGGCATATCGAGTTGTCGCTGGAAGGCTCCGGCCTGCGTTATGAGGTCGGCGATGCGCTCGGTGTCTGGCCTGAAAATTCGCCCCGACTGGTGCAGCAGTGGCTGACACTGTTGAAGCTCGACGGCAGCAGCGAAATCGAGCATGACGGTCGGCGCCTGCCGCTGTCGCGCTGGCTCAGTCACGAGCGTGAGCTCACCCGGCTGACCCGTTCGCTGGTGGTTGCCCAGGCGGCTGCCAGCGGCAACGGTGAGTTGAGCCGGTTGTTGCAGCCCGAGCACAAGGAGGACTTTGCAGCGCTGCTGACCAGTCATCAGCCGATCGACCTGTTGCGTCAGTTCCCGGCGCGCTGGGAACCGTCGCAACTGATCGCGGCGTTGCGGCCGATGACGCCGCGACTTTATTCGATTGCATCAAGCCCGGAACGGGTCGGTCAGGACGAGGTACATCTCACCGTTGCTGTAGTGGAGTACACCGCGCATGGAAGCGCCCATGAGGGTGCGGCATCGGCCTTTCTGGCGGCGGCTGGCGACGACGTGCGGGTGCCGGTGTTCATCGAGTCGAACGAGCGCTTCCGTCTACCCGCCGATGGCAGCCGGGATGTGATCATGATCGGCCCTGGCACCGGCGTCGCGCCATTCCGTGCTTTCGTGCAGCAACGCCAGGCGACGGCGGCCAGCGGGCGCAACTGGCTGTTTTTCGGCAGCCGCCACTTCCAGCAGGATTTCCTGTATCAGCTGGAATGGCAGGAAGCGCTGGGCAGCGGGGCGCTGAGCCGGCTGGATCTGGCCTTCTCGCGGGACAGCACACAGAAAATCTACGTCCAGCATCGCCTGCGCGAACGCGGCCGTGAGCTCTACGCATGGCTGCGTGAAGGCGCGCACCTCTATGTCTGTGGCGACTCCGCCCACATGGCGCGCGATGTACATGAGGCGTTGCTGGACATCATCGCCACCCATGGTGGCCGGTCCGCCGAGGATGCTGGTGCCTGGCTCAGTGAGCTGATGCAACAGGGCCGCTACGCCCGCGACGTCTACTGACCGGACCCACAGTCATGTCTTCATTCGAAACCATCAAGCAGCAAAGCCGCTACCTGCGCGGCGGCATCGCCGAGGGCCTGATCGATCCGGTAACCGGATCGATCAGCGAGGACGACGGCAAGCTGATCAAATTCCACGGCAGCTACCAGCAGGACGATCGCGACATCCGCGACGAGCGCCGCCGACAGAAGCTGGAGCCGGCCTACTCGTTCATGGTGCGTGCGCGTTTGGCCGGCGGCGTGATGACGCCGGCGCAATGGCTGGCGTTCGATGCGATCGCCAGTGACTACGCCAGCAGCGGCCTGCGCATCACCACGCGGCAGACCTTCCAGTGGCACGGCGTGATCAAGCGCAACCTGAAGCCGACCATCGCGGCTATCGATGCGGCCATGGCCAGCACCATCGCTGCCTGCGGCGACATCAACCGCAACGTGGTGTGCAATACCAATCCGGTCGAATCGGCGGCGCATGAGCTGGCCTATGACTGGGCGGTGCGCTTGTCCGAGCACCTCAAGCCGAAGACTCGCGCCTACCACGAGATCTGGCTCGACGGCGAAAAGCTGGTCGGCGAAGAGGAGCATGAGCCGCTGTACGGGCCGACTTATCTTCCGCGCAAGTTCAAGATCGGGCTGGCGATCCCGCCGCTCAACGATGCCGATGTGTTTGCCCAGGATCTGGGCCTGATTGCCATCATCGAAAAGGGCGAGCTGCTCGGTTTCAATGTGGCGATCGGCGGAGGCATGGGTGCCAGCCATGGTGATCCCAGCACCTACCCGCGGCTGGCCGACGTGATCGGCTTCGTGCGGCCGGAACACCTGCAGGCCATGGCCGAGTCAGTCATCTCGGTGCAGCGTGACTGGGGTGATCGGCAGGAGCGCAAGCACGCGCGGCTCAAGTACACCATCGATACGCGCGGGTTGGAGGTGTTCAAGGCAGAGGCGGAAAACCGCCTTGGCGAGGCGCTGGAACCGGCGCGCGCGTTTCACTTCGAACACAACGGTGATCGCTACGGCTGGATCCAGGGGCACGCCGGTCGCTGGCACCTGACCTTGCAGGTGGAGTCCGGTCGCTTGCTCGACCGACCCGGCCAGACCTGGCTCAGCGGCATGCGCGAGCTGGCCCGCGTGCATACCGGTGATATTCGCCTGACCTGCAACCAGAACCTGATCATCGCCAACGTGGCCGCGGCCGACCGCGCCGCCATCGACGCGATCGTCGCCGGCCATGGCCTGGACGGCTATCTGAAACACAGTGCGATACGCCAGCATGCGATCGCCTGCGTGGCGCTGCCCACCTGTGGTTTGGCGATGGCTGAAAGTGAGCGCTACCTGCCGCAGATCCTGCCGAAGCTGGAAGCCCTGCTGGATAGCCATGGCCTGATCGACGCGCCGATCCTGCTGCGCCTGTCCGGCTGCCCGAACGGCTGCTCGCGCCCGTATCTGGGCGAGATCGCTCTGGTCGGGCGCGCGCCGGGTCGTTACGACCTGCGCCTGGCCGCCGATTTCAGCGGCCAGAGGTTGAACCAGGTCTACCGCGAGAACATCGACGAGACAGCGATTCTCGATGCGCTCGATCCGTTGTTTGCGCGCTACGCTGCCGAGCGTGGCAAAGGCGAGGGCTTTGGCGACTTCCTGCTGCGCGGCGGTGTACTCACGCCGCCGCCGCGGCGGATCGCCGCCACGGTGCTGACATGAGCAGCGCAGCGAGCCAGGTGCTCGGGACTGGTCCGGCCGCGCTGGCGGCGGTGAACGCCACGCTGGCGCGGCTCACCGCCGAGCAGCGGGTGGGCTGGGCGCTGGAACACCTGCCTGGCACGCACATACTGTCGTCCAGCTTCGGGGCGCAGGCTGCGGTATCGCTGCACCTGGTCGCGCAGCAGCAGCCCGAGGTGCCGGTGGTGCTGATCGATACCGGCTACCTGTTTCCCGAAACCTACGCCTTCGTCGACGAGCTGACCACCCGGCTGGGGCTGAACCTCAAGGTCTACCAGTCGCCGATGAGTCCCGCCTGGCTGGAGGCTCGCCACGGCCAGCTGTGGGAGCAGGGTGTGACCGGCATTGACCGCTATAACCAGATGCGCAAAGTCGAGCCGATGCAGCGCGCCCTGACCGAACTCAACGCCGGCACGTGGATCGCCGGCCTGCGCCGGCAGCAGTCGCGCAGTCGCGCCGTCATCGACATCCTCGAGCATCGCAACGGTCGCTGGAAGCTGCACCCTTTGGCTGACTGGACCGATCGCGACATCGGCCAGTACCTCTCGCGTCACCATCTCCCCTACCATCCGCTGTGGGAGCAGGGCTATGTCTCGATCGGCGACTGCCACACCAGTCGTCGCTGGGAGCCGGGTATGGACGCCGAAGACACCCGCTTCTTCGGGCTCAAACGCGAGTGCGGGTTGCACAGCGTTGTCTGAACGCGCGGGCTTGCCGTGGCGGGGCGTTTGGGAAACCTGCAAAGCAACGCACGCAGCTCGTTCGGGTGGTGGCGGCAGGTTGGTGGGCGGTGGCTATACTGCAAACGCTTCACGCAGAGCATTCCCCTCGACTGGACGCCCCCGGCAAGGTGACGATGGATACGCGAATCGAGACTTGGCTAGTGCCGCGGGTAGCCGCCGGACGTGCGCGGGGTGGTCGACCCACCCAGCAGGATCAGCTGGTCTGCCTGTACGATCCGGTGGCGGATGCACGGCTGCTGGTGGTCGCAGACGGCATGGGTGGTGACGGTGCGGGTGAAATAGCCGCCGAGGGTGTCATTCATGTGGCACAGCAGCTTTGGCGGCTGGGCCAGTGGCGAGAGCAGCCGGGAGCCATTTTTCTGGAGGCCTTGTGTCAGCAGGCCCATGCCGAGCTGCGTCGCCGTGGCCAGGGCTTGCCCGGCGGTGAGCCACATTCAACGGTGGTGGCCTTGCTGATAAGGGGCAATCGCGTTTCCTGGGCGCACGTGGGAGACAGCCGTTTGTATCGTTTTCAGGGGCGGCGTTGCATCGGGCAGACCGAAGATCACAGCTTGTCGCAACAGAAAGTGCGCAGGGGCGAGATTGCCGCGGAGCAACTGGCAAATGATGCGGACCAGCACAAGCTGCTGCGAGGTCTGGGTGGTCAGCTTGTGCCGCAAGTGGATCACGGTGCGGCGGTGTTGAGGCCGGGACAGACCTTTGCCCTGTGCAGCGACGGCATATGGGAGCACCTGTCGTCCGACGAGTTGGCGCAACTGGCCCGGCGTCGCGATCAGTACCGTGCGCTGCAGGAGGCCATCGCCCTGGCGCTGGAGCGCGCTGGCGAAGCGGGGGACAATGTCGCCTTGATATTTTTTCGGGCGGGTTGGGCGAGTTGGTTGTGGCGGTGGATGGCCCGTCGCGTCGATCAGCGAGCCCGGCTGTCACGTTCACCAGAGCACAGTGCATGACACCGAGACGAATGTGCAGGAGTAAGCGCCCGGGGTTGGCGGGAGCGATGGCCTTCTTCGCCGGGTTTGCCTTGCTGCTGGTGGCAGGCTGCGGGCCGATCAGCAAGCTCAATTCGCGGGTGGTGGTGCAGCCGGTTGCCCCCAGTGACACGGCGTCGCAGCCTGCGGACGAATCAGCCAGCGACACGTCGCTGGCTGAAATCATCAACAAGCAGATCCTGCGCGGTCACTATGGCGAGGGTGAAAAAGCCCTGCGCTCGTTCCTGGTGCGGCACCCTGGCGACCGTCAGGCCGAGGCACTGCTGCGGCAGCTGACGGTTGACCCCAGGCAGATGCTGGGTCGCGAGGGGAGCATCTACGTGGTGCAACCCGGTGACTCCTACAGCACGCTGGCCGCTCGCTATCTTGGCGACGCAGGGTTGTTTCTGGTGCTGGCCCGCTACAACGGGTCGACCAATCCATCGCTGCTTCGCGCTGGCGAAAGGCTTCACATGCCTTCGTCTGCCGCCGTCGGGGGCCAGAGCAGCGGGCTGGTCGCTGCCGGATCCACGACGCGGCCCGAGCAGGTTGGCAGCGCGCAACCCGCAGTCCCTGGTTCGGGCATGGTCACGGAGTCGTCGGTAGTGAAGGCAACCCGGCTGCAGCAGGAGGGCATTACCTTGATGGATCAGGGGAAACAGGCCGAAGCGCTGGCCCGACTTGATCAGGCCCTGACCACCTATCCGCAGCTCAGGCCGAGCGGGCCTGCCGCGGTATCGCTGCGCAAGCAGCTGGTGTCCAGCTACCACCAGCGCGCCATCGTGTTGTATCGCGATCAGCATCTGGATCAGGCCATCACGCTATGGGACCGGGCGCTGGCGATCGATCCCAAGTTCGAGCCGGCGATCATTTATCGCGCCCGTGCGATGGAACTCCAGCTCAGGCTCAAGCAACTCTGACGTGGGCGTCATTCCTGCCGTTTCACCAGGGCGTCTGCCGGGCGTCAGGTTCGGCCGCGCTTCCGCTCGCCGTCAGAGTCTGGTATCGGGATGATCAGCGTGGGTTGTTCGATGCTGGCCGAAGGAGCGCTGGCGTCGGTTTTTCGGGTTCGGCCACGTCCGGATTGCAGGGCGCCATTCATCAGGTTGAACGTCGCAAACACGCGGCCCAACTCGTCGCGGCGGGCCAGTCGAATGCGATAGCTGAAGTCACCTCGGGCGACTCGCATCATCGCGCTGCCAAGCAGGTCGAGCAGAGTCAACAGGCGACGGGACAGCCAGTAGGCTGAACCCACCACCGCGGTGAGTGTTACCAGCAGCACCGCAACAATGACCCATAACGTGGTTTTCTGCGCGGCGCGCAGGGGCGCATCGCTGATTCCCAGGCGCAGATCACCCACCGTGGCCGACTGGTAGCGGATAGGCATGTCGAACAGCAGCATTTCACCTTGCTTTGAATCGTTGGCGATGCGGCTGCGATAGCTTTGCATGTCCCCGCTTCGTCCCGGTGGCTTCTGGCCCGTCAGTACCGGCAAGTCTTGACCGATTTGATCCTGCAGCGTGCTGGCGATGATTGCGCCATGACGATCGGCAATGGCGAGGTAGCTGATTTGCTGGTTACGGGCGACGTCTTCGACCAGGGCGCGTGTGGCGGCGCGATCACCGAGCAGCAGATCCTCGGCCGACTCACTGGCAATCATGTGCCCCAGTGAACTGCCGAAGTCCAACGCCAGGCCGGTCACGGCGATGTTCTGCTTGGCATAGATGGCCGCCAGCCCAAGCAGCAGGGTCAGACTCAGCACGATGCCGAGGATGCCCGACCAGCGAAGTCGCAGGGAGATGATGCGGCTGCCCAGGGGCTTTTCGAAGAGACGGTCGTACTCGCGGCGGGCCAGGCGCAGATCCTCGACTACCTCGGCACCGCGCTGGTAACGCGCTTCCGCGGCAGGCGCCAGCAAGGTGCTCACGATGTCCAGAAGGATCGCCGGAGTGGCCGGGTCACGTGGCAGGATCCTTGGGCGGCGTATCCGACGGCGCTCACGGATCAATTTCTGCATATCTTCGGTTTCCCGCCACGGGAGTTTGCCCGTGACCAGCCAGTACAGCATGACGCCCAGCGAAAACAGATCGCTGCGCGAATCCGTGGGATCACCGCGAAGGTGCTCCGGGGCCATGTAGGCGGGAGTGCCGCCGATCTCCGAGCGCGGGCGGTCAGGTGTCGCGTCTTCTTCGCGTCGCTCAGCGATGCCGAAATCGCTGACCTTGACCTGATTCCAGCTGTTTCCAAGCATGATGTTGTCAGGCTTGATGTCGTGGTGGACAACGCCTTTGGCGTGGGCGTACTCAAGCGCAGCGGCGATTTTTTCTGCAAGTTCCAGGATCACCGTGATGGGCGGAAAGCCTTCGCGTGCGACACGACTGGCCAAGGTCTCGCCCGAAAGTCGCTCCATCGCGATATAGGCGTGTCCATCCTCGCTCTCTCCTGCATCGAAGATGGTGAGGATATGCGGATGGGTGAGATGGCCTGCTGCCCGGGCTTCAGCCACGAATCGCCGCCGATAGGAAGGGTCGGTCTCGACCTCGCGGTGCAGGCACTTGATGGCCACCTGGCGCTGGATATCCGGGTCGAATCCGGCATACACCACTGACATGGCGCCTTCGCCAAGCACTCCCTCGATGCGATAGCGCCCTATCGTTTTCGGGAGCTCGTGTTCGCTCATGGCCAAGAGGTCACAAGAACCGCCACGCCAGCCAAGCCAAACCAGTCAACATCAGGCCAAATACCAGCCAGCGCAGCCTTGTCGAGCGTGGTTTGCCCTCACGCGTCAGGAACAGGAACTCGGCCTGTCCGAGCCGGATGTGGTCGCCATGTTTGAGCGTCGCCTCGTGAATGCGTTTGTCATTCACGTAGGTGCCATTGGTGGATAGCGTGTTCATGATCATGTAGTGCCCCGGCTGGATGATGATCCAGCCGTGGGAGGCTGAAACGCTCGGGTCATTGATCATGATGTCGTTGTCGGCGCTTCGCCCGATCGTCTTCCTGCCGGATTGAAGCGAGAAACGCAGGTTTTCGAGGCCGGGACTGATCCCTTCGAGCACCGGTTCGTGGGCACTTGCCGGGCCGTCTGAGGCAAAGCCGGCATCGCTGGCATACTGGCGCAGTGATTCGGTGGAAAACAGCCGGGTTCCTTGCGGGCCGGAAGTTTTTCTTCCGACACGTCGAGATGGCGTTTGGCCGGGACTGCTCATGAAAATCTCGGGTTTGGAAGCAGGTATCAACTATAGCCAACTACGAGGTGGGCCGGAGGTGAAGTGCGGCCAGGAGCCACCCTTGTTCAGGTCCGGCCCTGGCTATCTTGGCTGCAACCCCGATGCATGGGAAGGCTCGACTGGCGTCAGGCGGCGACCTGGATCTCTGGTTGCCGGCTGATGCAGTAAACCGCGGCCGGAGGCAGGTTGAGCAAGGCGCTGCCGACCCGATGAGCCTGCAGGTTCAGTCGCTGCAGCAGCGCGGGCGGCAGCGGGCAACGCAGGCCGTAGGTGAACTGATAGAACGTGCCGCCGGCAGACAATTGCCGGTCGAACACGCCCTGCACGATGGCAGCGACCTGGACCGCTGGCATGGAAAGCAGGGGCAGGCCGCTGACGACGGCACAGGCCCGTTCTTCGCCAAACAATGGCTCGGTGTTTCCAAGCTGGGCGGCATCCATGCGCAGGATCGTGGTCTGCGGATAGCGCTGGCTCAGCGCCTCGGCAAAATGCGGGTCGGCTTCGATCAGTGCGAGTCGGTGGGGCAGTACGCCGCGTGCCAGCAGTGCACGAGTGAGAGCTCCCGTGCCCGGGCCCAGTTCGATCACCGGACCATCCAGGGAACTGATATGCATGGTCATCAGGCGTGCCAGCGCCGGTCCCGATGGCGTCACTGCGCCGATGCTGCGCGGATCGCGCAACCATGCACGTAAAAAGCCCAGGGTGTCGTTCAAGGACATGTTTTGGTTTTCGCCGTCGAGCCAGGATGCGTCAAGTTAAACGATTTGCCTTAACAAAATGTTTCCGGTCGCGCACGGGAGGCTCAGCCACCGGCAGCGGGCGGCATCTTCGAGCGAACGGGCACGTCGACACTGCACAGGCCAACCTTGCCCGACGACACCTTGTAGAACGCGTCATGCCGATGGCGTTGTGCATCCAGCAGCGAGGCGAAGGTGGCGCTGTCGGTGCGCAATACTTCGACCGCGGGACGCTGTTTCACCGGCAGCGTCGAGGCCAGCCGCACGGACTGGATGATCGTGCGCTGGGCCGGCTTGGTGTAGAAGCCCATCGGCCCGTCGCCGCGCGGCAGGCCAGACAGCAGCGGCATGCCTTCCAGCACGCGCCCGGCGATGGCCAGGTTGCGGTCCAGACGGCGTGGTGCCTGGCTGATCACCGCATACAGCTCATTGCCGCTGCCGGTCTCCGGGCCGATATCCCGACCGACGCCGACGATGCCGTAGCAATGGGTGATCCATTCCTGCCCGCTGGCCGGATCACGTGCCACCGGGAAGCCCTCGGAGAAACCGACCTCGGGCGCGTAGACGTCGCCATCGGGGAGCGCCGTCCATTCCAGCTTCGGGTCGATCGGCCGCGTGTATTCCGGCGGCAGCGTGCTGCTGGCCTTGCCCAGTGAGCGGAGCTTGCTCTTGTCGCTGTTGTCGTCGCTGGCCGGATCACCCCATTGGGTCACGAAATTGTCCTGCACCCGCACGATCGCCAGCCCGTCGTAGTAGTGCTCATGCGCCAGCGTGCGGATATTCGCCGCATGCCGCGGCGTGAAATCCGGCGCCAGCTCGATCAGCACGCGCCCGGTGCTCAGCTGCATCACCAGCAGGTTGCGCGGATCGGGCGTGCGCCATTCGGCGTGTTTGGAAGCGGCCAGCAGTTGCGCCGCGCTCGGCGTCGTCGTGGTCTTGCCCGGTGCGGCAAGCGCCGGCAACGCGAGCAGACAGGCGCCCAGCGCGGCGGCGAGGTGGCGGCGATACGGCATGGCTTTCCCCTTTTGTGTAGTGTCGCCCGTCATCCAGCGAAAGACCACCGAGTCGCACGTGGTGCGGTGCTGCGCCATTGTCCACGCCAGCGCCTGTTCCGAGTAGGGGAAAGTCCGACAGGCTTCCAGCCAATCGATGCTGGGATGATCTTGGTCAGTGCGACCGTTCCCCGTCCTTTCCCTGCGTGCCTCCGCGCCACGCGCCTGGCGGCAGTCGTCCGCGATGCGGGGCCGATCCGGGAGCACCGTTGCGCAGCCGGGGCTTTGACAAGCGTATCCGAATGGATACAATGCCTGATGAACATCGTCCTTCAATCCGATGAATTCAAGGCATGGCTCACCGGCCTGAAGGATCAAACCGCGAGGGCGAAAGTGCTGGTCCGGGTCAAGCGTCTCGCTGCAGGCAACATGGGTGACGCAAAGCATTTCGACGGAATCAGCGAAATGCGCATCGACTATGGCCCGGGCTACCGGATCTACGTCGCCAGGAAAGGAAATGTCTTGTACCTGCTGCTGTCCGGCGGCGACAAGTCGAGCCAGCAAAAGGACATCGAAAAAGCAAAAAAGATATTGGCGGCAAGTTCGTCGCCAGTGTAGTGCCCAGACAGGTAGCACCAAGACAGGAGCGTGTCATGTCCACCCACTTCTCGGCGTTCGATGCCGCCGAGTATCTCGACAGTGACGAAGCCATTGCCGCGTACCTCAATGAGGTTCTCGAAGCAGACGATGCCGACATGTTTCTGTCTGCGCTTGCCGACATTGCGCGGGCACGGAGCATGAGCAAGGTGGCCGAGGATAGCGGCCTTGGCCGCGAAAGCCTCTACAAAGCGCTGCGGCCAGGTGCCAAGCCCGGCTTCATCACCGTATCCAGGATCATGGGTGCCCTTGGCGTGCGCATGATCGCCAAGCCGGTCAAAGCCAAAATCAAGGGCCGTGGCGTGCTGAAAACGGCCAAGGTCGCGCCCAAAGCTCGCCCAGCCAAGGCGCGCGCCAGCGCTTGATTGCGCCGTTGCCGTGTCGTCGAGACAACCCGATGGGTCAAGACAGTCCGGCCGTGAGGACAATCTTGGATAAACCGGGGCTCCAGATGGTATGGAGCCAGGATGAAGGTGAAAAGGGGCATGAATCTCAGCAAATCCACGATTACTGAATCGCATCCCTGAGCCAGAAGACGATGACGGAGGTCTTGGCTGCGAAGCGCTCCGCGTGCTCGGCCCCGGCCGGAACAAGGCACCATTCGCCGGCGCCTATTTCCCGTTCGATGCCATCAAGGGTCAGGTAAAGGACCCCTTCGGTGACGAGCACATGGTTGGCCGTGGGATGCGTGTGGGCTGGCGTGCTGGTGTTTTCGCGGGTGGCGACGGTGACATCGCAGGAGGCGCCATGGATCCTGCCCAAACCGAGCAGGGCATCGGGAATGTGTGCCAAGGGATACCCCCGGGTTCAAATGAGGAAGTCGGCAGTCTGACAGCGCGTCGATCCGGCGCCGTGATCCAGGTCAGCTGGCGAGCGCCGGTTCGCGGAGCCAGCGATTCGTCGCGGCCGCAGCAACCGCAGGGTCGGACCTGTTTCCTAAAGCGCCATCGACGGCCGCTGCGCCATCGCCGCGCGCCAGCGCTGCAGATGCGGATGCCGCTCGTCGGGCCTGATTTTCACCACGCGGGCAAAATCCACCGTCACCACGGCGGTGATGTCGGCGATGGAGAATTGATCGGCGGCGATGAAGTCGCGGCCGGCCAGCCGCTCGTCCAGTATCACCAGGAACTGCTGCGCGCGGGCCACGCCGCGTTCGGCCAGTGCGGGGATCTGCGCGTAGTCAATCGGCCCCGGCAGCGCGCGGTTGGCCATCGCCGGTGAGCTGTTGCGCAAGGCCTCGGCGACGGCGAGCAGGCCATCGAACTCCATGCGCCAGTTCCAGCTGGCGATCTCGGCCTTTTCTTCGGGCGTGCTGCCCAGCAGCGGCGGCTGCGGAAAGCTGGCCTCCAGCCATGCGCTGATCGCGGCGTTGTCGGTCAGCAGCAGCCCGTCGTCGGTGCGCAGCGCGGGCACCGTGCATTGCGGGTTCACAGCGCGGTAGGCCGCGCCCAGGTGCTCGCCGCTGCGCAGGTCGACCTGCACGGTGGCGTGGGCGACGCCTTTTTCGGCAAGCAGGATGCGGGCGCGACGCGGGCTGGGGGCGGTGGCGCAGTCGTACAGGGTGAGCATGACGGGAGCCTGCTGGGGAGGGAGGTGGATCAGCCGGGTGCAGCCAGTTTGTCCTGGGTTCGCGTGGCGAAGTCGCCGGCGTCGTGGCGCTCGTGCAGCTGGCTGGACGGCTCGCCCCAGGTGCGGTTGACCATGCGGCCGCGCTGCACGGCGGGGCGCTGCGCGATCTGCTCGGTCCAGCGCATCAGGTGGATATAGCCTTGCACCTGCAGGAACTCGCCGGCGTCGTACAGCGCGCCCTTGAGCAGCGCGCCGTACCAGGGCCACACCGCGATGTCGGCGATCGTGTAGTCGTCGCCGGCCAGATAGGCGCTTTCGGCCAGACGCCGGTCGAGCACGTCGAGCTGGCGCTTGACCTCCATCGCGTAGCGGTCGATGGCGTATTCGATCTTGCTTGGCGCGTAGGCGTAGAAGTGGCCGAACCCGCCACCGAGAAACGGTCCGCTGCCCATCTGCCAGAACAGCCACGACAGGCACTCGGCGCGCGCCGCGCCGGCGGCCGGCAACAGGGCGCCGAACTTCTCCGCCAGATAAAGCAGGATCGCGCCGGACTCGAACACCCGGACCGGCACCGCGCCGCTGCGATCCAGCAGCGCCGGAATCTTGGAGTTCGGGTTCACCCCGACAAAGCCGCTGCCAAACTGCTCGCCGTCGTTGATGCGGATCAGCCACGCGTCGTACTCCGCGCCGGCGTGGCCCAGCGCCAGCAGCTCCTCCAGCATCACCGTCACCTTGACCCCGTTCGGCGTGGCCAGTGAGTAGAGCTGCAGCGGATGGCGACCGACCGGCAGCTCCTTGTCGTGGGTGGCCCCGGCAACGGGCCGGTTGATGTTCGCAAAGCGACCGCCGTTGCCGGGCTTCCAGGTCCAGACGGGTGGTGGGGTATAGGGAGACGAGTTATTCATGCGTTGAGCTTCAAGTCGAGAAAATGGAGGAAATACGTTAGGTTAGATCCCATATCTTGGCGCATCGGTAACCGAAACGACATGGAATCTAGACCAATGGCTGATAGTGACGAAGGGTCGTGGCGTCAGGAGCGGTCAGTTTTCAACCGGCGCCAACATCCCTGTCTATGCGGCGGTGCGTCTTTCTGCCTCAATGCAGCGTAGATATCCATTCATAGATGTTCCAAGATGTTCCAATATATTTGACGAAAATGGCCTATTCTGATACGATTGCCACACCAAGGAACATCGGGAGGCCGCCATGGCCCAGACCTATACCGCCACCGCAAAACAGAACCCCGGCCGACAAGCTTGGCTTGTCGAATTCCGGCATCCGCTACGCTTAGACGGCAACGACAAGCCGGGAAAAAAGACGCGCAAGGGGCTTGGCACGCCGGACGCAGCGCGTGCGCAGTTCTTGGTCGACCAACTGAACGCGCTGCTCGCCAACGACGCTTTGTGGTCCTTGGGCGCGAGAGGTGAAGCTGAGAAACTCTATGACCCCGCGGTCGTAGAAATTTTCTACGGCGAAATCGAGTCACGTACCCCTGACTCCCGCCCGCTACGCGACAAGCTGCTGCCTCTGCCGAAGCGCGAAGACGGATATGCCAAAGTCGTGATGCTGGGCGTACCTGGCGCAGGCAAGACTACCCTCGTGCGTCAGCTCATCGGCACACACCCGAAGCGGGAGGCGTTCCCTTCAACTTCCCTGAATCGCACCACCACCTTTCCCACGGAACTGGTGTTGCATCCTGGGAGGTACGAGGCCGTGGTCACGTTCATGTCGGAACACGAGACTCGCTTTGAGGTGGAGGAATGCGTCTCGGCCGCCATCGTCGACGCAGTTGATGGTGACGAGCCCTTAGTGGCCCGCACGTTTCTTGAGAAGAGCGACATGCGCTTTCGGCTCAAGTACCTTTTGGGCGACTTGGACGAACAAGACACCGAGAAAGACCCGTACGCCGATGAGGGCGACGAGGAAATCCTCCCCGAGGGAGATAACAACTCGATAGTGGCTGCCACCGACCGGCAGCGAAATGCCGCTGTCGTTCACGACTATGTCGCGCGCATGTTCAGCATTGCGGCCAAGTGCAAAGCAGTTATCGAAGCCGAACACGGCCCGCTTGCTCACATGCTGCCGCCCGACCGCACCGCCGCGCTTGACCTTGTCGAGGAGCAAGCCGACGCGTCTGAGGAGTTCCTGCAGCTTGTGTCCGATATCCTCGACGAACTCCGTACCAAGTTCGAAGCCATCAGCGCAATCGGCAAGTTCGACAAGACCACGACAGGCTGGCCCAAGGCGTGGGTCATGAAGGCCGCCCCTGATGAGCGCGGCTCATTCATCGCCGCGCTTCGCTTTTTTTCCGGCATCAGCGATCGTTCATGGGGGCGGCTGCTGACCCCTCTCGTGAACGGCATGCGCGTACAGGGGCCGTTTCAAGCCGCATGGGTGACGACCGAACGACGGTTGGTTCTGATGGACACCGAAGGCCTGGGGCACAAGGCGAACTCGACGGCAGATCTTCTCGAACAGACGGCTGCGCTGTTGCATGAGGCCGATGTCATCCTGCTGGTCGATAGCGCTAAGAATGGGTTAACCAACTATGCAGCCGGCAAGGCACTGGAAAGCATCGCCAACACGGGCCTGACACGCAAACTCGCCATGGTGTTCACGCACATGGACATGGCTTCGGAGTCTGGGTTGAAGGGGCAGCGGCTGCACGACCAAGTCTTTTCCGGCCTGCGAAATGTGGTGGACAACCAACTTTCGAAGTCGCTAACCGGTGAATCCGCAAGGTTCCTGCTCGAGCGTTTGCAAGACCACACGTTCTATGTTGGTCGCATCGACAAGGCCGAAGCGCGAGGCGCGGAGCCTGAACTGAATCGGCTCTTGGCACACCTGATAGCCGAGCAGCCTCCTGTCATCAAGCCGGTCTCGGTCCCGCAGTACAACCCAGTTTTCCTGCTGATGGCCATCCAGGAGGCTGCCCGCGATTTCCGCAGGCAATGGCAAGGCATCTTGGGCATCGCGCCAGATTCCGACTACAAGCCTCGGTCGTGGCAGACCATCAAGGCACTAACCCGTCGTTACGCCGAGAACTGGGGTGAGAACTTCGAACTTCGACCGACTGCGAATCTGCGCGCAACACTGGAGACTGCGGTGTCGCGATTTCTCGAAGGCCCGATTGGGTGGACAGACGACCCGACGCCTGAGCAAAAGCGCGATGCCATCGAACGTTTGAAGACGGCCGTCACCAAGCAGCTACCCGACCTCGCCCGACGACGGCTGCGCGAGCAGCCTCAGTCTTCTTGGCATGAAGCGTGGGTGCCGCGTGGAACCGGCAGCACCATCACTAGGCGCATTCGTATCGAAGGCATCTACCAGCGGCAGGTGCCGATTCCTGATGCCCGCGGCGACGAGACCGTCATCGAATTCATGAACGAGATGGAGCACGCGGTGAGAACTGCGCTGACCGAGTTCGAAGCCCAGGTGAAGGTGGAAGCGCAGAACGGCGTTGCTGCAGTTCCGACGAAGTCTGCGTAGGGAGCGACCATGGCCGACACCGCTTGGAACGACGGGCATCGCGTGCTGTATCACTGGCAAGGCTTCAACGAGGAGCGACTGCGTAGTGCGCTAGCTACTCGAACGCTTTATTGCTCAAGCCCCTCAGCCTTTAACGACCCTTGGGACTGCAAACCTCATTTCAACACGGAACTCTTGGTCGATTCGGCGGAGAACGAGAAGCACGTTCAATGGGCCGTTGACTTATGCCGTCGCAAGACCACCATGTCCGTCGCCGACATCGAAAGCATGCGGCGAATATTGCTCACAGACCGCGCGCGAGCGGCGGCGCTGATTGTTGAAATCTCAGAAGGGCTCTTTCCCGAAATCAATCAACGCTACCGGGTGTACTGCCTGGGTCCAGATGTCGGCAACCTGCTTATGTGGGCACACTACGCAAACGACCACAGGGGTATTTGCCTTGAGTTCAGCCTTAGGAGCGAAGTGATGTGCTGCGCGCTTCGCTGCCGTTACCTGCGCGAGTTCCCGTTGATGAAGGCGTACTCGCAGACTGACGACGACAACCTGTTGCTCCTGCTCGCCAAGGCTGAAGCATGGGCCTACGAAAAGGAGTACCGCCTCGTAGCGCAAGAGCGGTCAGTCGCAATTCCGGGCAGCGACACGCTGATGACCGACAACGGTCTCTTACAGCTGAAGGATGGTGCATTGACGGCAGTCATCGTCGGCTGCCAAGGCGACTTCGAGAGTGTCCAAGCGCTCGTTCAAGCCACTGCTCCCACGGTGAAGGTGAAGCGCGCGGTGCGAGTGCCCAATCGTTACGAGCTTCGAATCGAAGGATAGGCAATTGCTGCGGTGGCTGCATATCAGCCGACGCCGCATTGATTGCCGTCGCACGCGTACTGCTGGACAGGGTGGCACCCGCCACCCATGACTTCCAGCCCACGCACTATGCATAACTTCGCACTATGCTTCAGTCATACCTGAGCCGAAGTGCGGGGCAGCCGTGGATGACGTCGCCAGCCAGCTGAAGAAATTCCAGAAGGAGCTTGCCGCTGGCACGGTGTCGCTGGTGCTGCTGGCGGTGCTGGCGCAGTCGCGCCAGCCGCTGTATGGCTACCAGATCGCCAAGCGGCTGGAGGAGCTGGGCGACGGCGTGCTGGCGGGCAAGCAGAGCGCGCTGTATCCGGTGCTGCGCAATCTGGAAGGCGCCGGGCTGCTGTCCAGCGAGGTCGAGCCTTCGGTCAGCGGGCCGCCGCGACGCTATTACCGCATCACCAAACCGGGCCGCGACGTGCTGCGCGCCTGGGTCGCGGCGTGGACCGCCACCCGCGATACCGTCGACCAAGTCCTGCAGGGAGAGTTGTGATGAACACCCCGAACGCGAGCCGTGCGCCACGCACCATCAATGAGTATCTGGAACAGCTGCGCGCCGCGCTGCGCGGTGCCGACCCGGCGCTGGTGCAGGATGCGCTGTACGACGCGGAGGAACATCTGCGCGCCGAGCTGGCCGACCAGCCGGGACGCAGCGAGGCGGAGATGCTGCAGAAGGTGGTGGGCAGCTACGGCGCACCGGAGGAGGTGGCCGAGCTTTACCGCGACCAGGAGATCACCATCCAGCGCGCGCTGCGCCCGCCGCCGCCGCCGAAGCGCCGCTCGCTGGCGGGGCGCTTCTTCGGCGTGGCGGCTGATCCGCGCACGTACGGAGCGCTGTTCTACATGCTGCTGTCGCTGGCCACCGGCATCTTCTATTTCACCTGGGCGGTGACCGGGCTGTCGCTGTCGGCGGGGCTGTCGGTGCTGATCATCGGCCTGCCGTTCATCGTGCTGTTCTTCGGCAGCGTGCGCGCGCTGTCGCTGCTGGAGGGGCGCATCGTGGAGGCGATGCTCGGCATGCGCATGCCGCGGCGGTCGGTGTATCCCGAACAGGGCAGCACGCTGATGCGGCGCATCGGGCGCATGTTCACCGATGTGCACACCTGGACCACGCTCTGCTACCTGTGGCTGATGCTGCCGCTGGGCATCACCTATTTCACGCTGGCGGTGACCCTGCTCGGCGTGTCGCTGGCCTTTATCGCCGCACCGCTGGCGCTGCTGTTCGACCGCACTGCTTGGGGCTGGCTTCTCGCCGATCATCTCACGGTCGACTGGGGTTTCGGTCCGCACGTGCCAAGCTGGGGCGATGCGCTGGCGCTGTGCATGATCGGCATCGTGCTGCTGTTCGCCACCCTGCACCTGGCCCGCGCGCTGGGGCGCATGCACGGCCATATCGCCAAGCACATGCTGGTGCCGCGCGCGGCGAGCTGAATGCGGAGATTTTTGATTCGGCCCGCAAGCAGTGCAGGTGGAGTCTGTTGCTATACCGATCTGGCCCGCAGGCTGTGTCGATGGCTACCCTTCGACTCCGCTGCGCTACGCTCAGGGCGAACGGATGGGAAGTTCATGTTGAACGGTGGTGATGACGCACTCGCAGCCTGGATCGATGGCGCCGGCTGGCGCCGCATCACACCAGCTGCAGGTCGCGCGGTGTGGCGCCGGGGAACACCGACTGCAGCTGGCTGTTCGTGAGGCCCCAGCTGCGCTTGAAGACGCCGCCGAGCAGGTCGCGGTAATTGGTGAGCACGGGGTAGTCGCGGTTCTGCAGCAGGCTCTGCGAGTTGACGGCGACCTGATCGCCGGCGATGCGGCCGCCGTTGACCTTGCCGCCGAGCACCCAGTGCACGGTGCCGTGGCCGTGGTCGGTGCCCTTGTCGCCGTTCTCGCGGAAGGTGCGGCCGAACTCGGACACGACCACCACGGTGGTGTTGCTCCACTCGTCGCCCAGTGCGTCGGCATAGGCGGCCAGGCCCTCGCCGAGGTTGCGCAGGTTGTTGGCCAGGCCGCCGCGCACGCTGCCCTGGTTGACGTGGGTGTCCCAGCCGCCGACATCGACAAAACCGAGCCGGTACTGGTCGCGCATCAAGGTAGCGATGCGCCGGGTTTCGGTGGCGAAATTGCGGGCGCTTGGCGCACCGCCACTGGCCTTGACCATCTCGTTGCGCAGATCGTCGGAGATCGTGCCGGGCAGCGCCAGCCCATCGGCGGTAGCGGCGGCCAGGCGGGTGCCCCGGTACATGTCGGACAGGATCGCCGATTGCCGCGCATTGAAGCGAGTCTTGGGGTCGGCCTTCAGCGACATGTTCGGGATGTCCTTGCCGGAGCCCTGAAAGCTCAAGGGCAGATCCCTGGTGAAAGCCATGGCCGGCACGCCGCTGAGTTGGCCAGACAGGCGGGCCAGAAAGCCGGAGCGGAAGTTGCCGCGCTGCATGGTTGGCTCGCCGGACTCGATATTGTTCTGCGTCTCGAAGTGGCTGCGCGAGAGGTCGTCGGTGCCGGCGAACGGCACGAACGCGATCTGCCTGCGCTGCCATAGCGGGTAGATCGAATCGCGCAGGATCGGGTTCAGCCCCCAATTCGCGTCCAGTGCGATCGCACTGTTCGGATTGTTGGCGTCTGGCCGGGCGATCGCCAGGCTCGGGCGTGATTCGTAGTAGAAGTCACTGGCGTAAGGCACCAGCAGGTTGTTGCAGTCATAACCGCCGCGCAGGAACACCAGCAGAAAGCGTGACGAGGTGGCGGGTGCGGCGAACAGCTTGCCGCTGAAGGACAGGCTCGGGATGGCGACGGCGGTACTGGCAGCGGCGAGCAGGAATTCACGACGGTTCATGGCGTACCTCGCAGAGCAGAATTTGCAACCCAGGTGGGAGCGACAGGAATCAGCGGTAGTTGAAGTCGGGCGATGACAGCAGGTAGGTATTCCATTCCTGGGCTGTGGTGGCCTTGTCCAGCGCAGTGCGGGTGGCCTGGGACAGGTAGGGTTTGATGGTGGTGCGATACAACGGCGAGTCCAGTTTCGGTACTTCGCCCGCCTGCATCGGCGCGCGGCTCCCCTTGTCGTCGGCATCGGGCATGAACAGCCGATTGCGGCCGCTGCCGATGGCACGTGCCATCACGAATCGCGCCGCCATCTGGCCCGAACCCGACCAGCTGGCGGCATCCAGCGGCCAGCCGTCGGGCGTGATGCGACCGAACACCGGCTCGCCCATCTGGCTGAGCCAGTTGATCAGCGGTGCGGCATTGCTGATCGGCTGGCCGTCATACGCCAGGCGCATGGCGGAGACCATGTACTGGGTGGGGTCCTTGAACTTCCTGCCGGCGCTGGCGAGCAGGGCGGGCGAGTCGAACATCGTGCGCAACACGGCTGCGATGTCACCATCGGTGTGCTGAAAGGTCTGTGCCATCGCCGCGACCAGTGCCGGTGGCGGCCGGTCGGCAACGAAATATTCGGCCAGCTGGCGCGAGATGAATTGCGCGCAGTAGGGCTGACGCGTGATCAGATCCACGGCCTGCTCGATCTCGTCGTAGCCGCTGCCGCGGACAGGCTGGTCAAGGAATGTCTTGTCGCTGAAGTCGTGCTTGTTCGGATTGAACACGAACAGGCCGTCACGAACGAAGCCGGGGTGCATGCGACCGAAGCGGCCCTGTTGCTGGCCGCCCCTGGGGGCGATGCCGGCACCGGTGAGTATCAGCGCCAGTTGCTGCACGTCCTGTTGCGTGTAGCCGGCGCCCACGCCGAGCGTGTGCAGTTCCATCAGTTCGCGCGCGTAGTTCTCGTTGGTCTTGCCTTTGACGTTTTTCACGTTGTCCAGGAACTGCAGCATCGCGGGGCTCTTCAGGGTAGCCATCAGCAGGTCGCGGAACTTGCCCAGCGCATGCGGCCGGATCACGTTTTCCTCGTAGTCCGTCGCGACCAGGCGCACGCCGCCCTTGGCCGCGTAGACGCTGAAGTGGTTCAACCAGAACCACACCATCTGCTCTTTCAGCTGGTTGCTGCCGTAGATCGCGTGCAGCAGCTCGGCCTGCTGCGCCTGCCGGGCCAGTTCACGTCCCTGCTTCTGCAAAGCCTTCCTGGCAGCGACCTTGGCATCGCCGTCGGGCATCGACTTCAGGCGTTGCCGCGCCTGGATCGCTGAGGCAACAAGTTCGGCCGCTGGGGTGCTGATTGCGGGGTAGCTGTTGATCAGGTTGCGGATGGCCAGCGGCAGGGAGTCATGGCGGTCGGCCAGTTGCTCGTCAAGCCAGCGGCTGCGACCGAGTTGCTCATAGCGCACCAGCGTGGCCGAATCCACCCCGAAGGTGGCGCGCTGCAGCCAACGAATATCGTCGTGACTGGGTGGTGGAGCGGATTGCGCCGCCAGCGTGGCGGGCATGAACAGGCCGGCGGCCAAGGAAATCAGGCAGCGGGAGGCGAAGATCAGCGACTTCCGCGGGGCAAGTTCGACGTACATGCGTGAAACCCTGTCTGGTCAGGACTCGCGGCAGGCGGCCCGTACGCAGGTTCAACGCAGCAGCTTGCCGGCGGATGACAGGAGGCGGCACATCTGCCGCCTGCGTTCAGAATTCGTCGACGAACTCGATGCCGGCGGAAACGTCGTTGACAATCATTTCGGCCTCGCCGCGCACGGTGTCGGCCAGGTTGTCGTCCTCGGCATCGACCTCGATGCAATACACGTGACCCTCGTTGTCGGCCACTGATTCGCTGGAGCTGGAGTCGTCACGCATGCCCGGCGTGAGGTCATGGATTTCTTCCACGTGTTCGATGCCGTCGATGCCGTGCAGGCCCGCGATGACAGCGTCGGCGTCGGCGCGGCTACCGATCAGGCGAAAACGGATCATGCTCATGCGGGCTCTCCTCAACGGGATTTCTCTGGCCCATGCTGGCAAGCGGAACGCATGCAAAAGGTGATGCCCCGCTGCCGATGGGTGCGCAAGCGGGCTACCATGCCCGTTCGCCAACGCACCACATGAACGAAGATGCCCAAGACCTACGACCGCGACTATTTCGACAAGTGGTACCGCGACCCGAAGCATGCGGTGAGCTCACCTGCTGAACTGCGGCGCAAGGTGGCGATGGTGGTGGCGCAGGCGGAGTACTACCTGGGCCGGCCCATCCGCAACGTGCTCGACGTGGGCTGCGGTGAGGCCACCTGGCGCAAGCCGTTGCGCGCCCTGCGCCCGGACATCGTTTATCGCGGGCTGGATGCCAGCGAGTACGTGGTGGCGCGCTACGGCCGCAGCCGCAATATCGGGCTGGCGGGTTTCGGCCAGCTCGAACATCTGCGATTCGATACCCGCTTCGACCTGATCGTGTGCACCGACGTGCTGCATTACCTGAAACCGGCCGAGATCCGCGCCGGCCTGACCGGCATCGGCGAGATGCTTGAAGGCGTGGCGTTTCTGGAGGTGTTCACCAACCGCGACGACGTGGCCGGCGACCACCACGGCTTCATCGCGCGCGCGCCGGCCTGGTATCTGCGCGCGTTCGGTGAGGTGGGCCTGTTGCCCTGCGGCTCGCACTGCTACCTCGGGCCGCGGCTGGAGCGGCATATCGCGGTGCTGGAGCGGGCGCAGCTGGGGTGAGATGAGACGCGCGGAGTGGGGGATGCGTACAGCGCAACACTTGGCGAATCGGCCCATCAAATCGCCGGTGGGAGCGACTTCAGTCGCGATGCTTTCGCTCTGGATGTTCTGCCGCGGCGGGTGGATTGACGCGCGCGGCGGGCATGAGGCTGAAGCATCGCGGCTGAAGCCGCTCCCACAATGATGGCGGGGCGCGGGGCCAGTGCTTGCTGCGCATTCATCCGGAGGATTTGATTTGGCCGGTCGCCGTCGCGAGCTTCCCTCACCGACTCAGGGGCGCAGTGCCTGACCTGCGGGGGTTACCACGCGTGCCGATTTGCCTCCCTCCATTGGCGAGGGCCGCGTGGCTTCGCGCGTTGACAGACCTTCCCGCTGTCACCTTTTGCTTCTCGTTTTCATGCTTTTCCCCGCCGATCCTGGTCCCCCGCCGTCTTGTCCTTGAACCGGCACAGGTCGCCGATCACGCAGTGCGGGCAATCGGGCTTGCGTGCCTTGCACACATAGCGTCCATGCAGGATCAGCCAGTGATGGGCGTCCTGTTTGAACTCGGCCGGGATCACCTTGACCAGTTTGTCCTCGACCGTGCGCACGTCCTTGCCGGGTGCCAGACCAGTGCGATTGGCCACGCGGAAGATGTGGGTGTCGACCGCGATGGTCGGTTCGCCAAAGGCGGTGTTGAGCACCACGTTGGCGGTCTTGCGGCCCACGCCGGGCAGTGCCTCCAACGCTTCGCGGCTGCGCGGTACTTCGCCTTCGTGCTGCTCAAGCAGCAAGCGGCACAGTGCGATCACGTTCCTGGCCTTGGCATTGAACAGGCCGATCGTGCTGATGTAGCGCTTGAGGCCGTCCTCGCCCAGGTCGAAGATCGCCTGCGGCGTGTTCGCCACCGGGTAGAGCTTCCTGGTGGCCTTGTTCACGCCCACGTCGGTGGCCTGCGCCGACAGCACCACCGCCACCAGCAGTTCGAACGGCGTGGTGTAGTTGAGTTCGGTGGTGGGATGCGGGTCGAGCTCACGCAGGCGCGTGAACATGTCGAAGATGTCGGCGCGTCTCATCATTTCGGCCCCTGCTTGGCCTTGGCCCGGGCCAGCGCCTCCAGCACCGGATTGCGCTGCGTGCGGCTGTCGACGGCGGCCTTGCGCGCGGCCAGCTCAGCCTCACGTTCGGCGCGCAGCTGCTGCAAGCGTGCCTCGCGGCGCTGGAAGTGCGTACGGGCAGCGTCGGCATGCGCGACGTCGATCAGCTGCGCTGGCATGGGCAGCAGCACGATGCAGTCGACCGGGCAGGCCGGCACGCACAGCTCGCAGCCGGTGCAGTCGTCGTCGATCACCGTATGCATCAACTTGGACGCGCCCACGATCGCGTCGACCGGGCAGGCCTGGATGCACTTGGTGCAGCCGATGCAGTCGGCCTCGACGATGCGCGCGAGCGTGCGTGGCTTCTCGATGCCGTGTTCCGGGTTCAAAGCCAGAACGGGCCGCTGCAGCAAGGCGGCCAGCTTCTCGATGCCTGCCACGCCGCCGGGCGGGCACTGGTTGATCTCGGCCTCGCCGCGGGCGATCGCCTCGGCATAGGGCCGGCAGCCGTGATAGCCGCATTGCTCGCATTGGGTCTGCGGCAGGATGGCGTCGATGCACTCGACCAGGCTGTCGGCGGAATGGTTCTGGGCGGGCTGGGACGTCATATGCGCGGCATTGTCGCGCATATCGTCGAAGCAACCCTACCGCGGCTTACTCGTTTGCTTCGCCACGTCCGCGTCAGCGGCAAACCGGCGCGCGCAGAACTCGCCATGGCTATACCATGCCTTGATCGCGCCCAACCGTCCAAGGATCCACATATGCATGCCATCGACCCCACTGCGGTCTTGCTCGACAAGGAATCCGAGGCTGAATCCTCGACGCCCGAGAAACGATCGCCCCAAATCGAGGAGCGCCTGTTCAAGGCACGTACCATCCTGATCTATGGTGGCATCGACCAGAAGCTGGCCGAGCGTGTCACCGCGCGCATGCTGGCGTTGCAGTACGAAAGTGACGATCCGATCACCATCTTCATCAACAGCCAGGGTGGCCACGTTGAATCGGGCGACACCATCTACGACATGATCAAGTTTGTGAAGCCGGAGGTACGTATTGTCGGCACCGGCTGGGTAGCCAGTGCCGGCGCGCTGATCTATTCTGCTGCCAAGCGAGAAAATCGCTTCAGTCTGCCCAATACCCGCTTTCTGCTGCATCAGCCCTCCGGTGGTACCGGTGGCTCGGCCAGCGAAATCGAGATCCACGCGCGCGAAATCATCCGCATGCGTCATCGCCTGAACGAGATTTTTGCGCGCGAAACCGGCCAGACAGTGGAGCGCGTCGCCAAGGACACCGAGCGCGACTACTGGATGTCGGCGGAAGACGCGGCGACCTATGGATTGGTGGGCAGGATCATCACCAGCGCGGGCGAACTGGGCTGATTCCATCTGAGCGAACAAAAAACTCCCACCTCGCAGTGGGAGCTTCTTTCCAGCAATTGATGCCGTGCGCCTATCTGACCGTTGCGCCGGGAATCGCGCCCTGGTCCGCATCGAGCAGGAACAGGTCGCTGCCGCCGTCGCCGGCCGAGAGAATCATGCCTTCGGACAGGCCGAAGCGCATCTTGCGCGGGGCGAGGTTGGCGATGAATACCACATTGCGACCGACCAGCTTCTCCGGCTCGGCGTAGGCGGCGCGGATGCCGGAGAAGATCTGGCGCGTGCCCAGTGCGCCGGCATCCAGCTCGAAGCGCAGCAGCTTGTCCGAGCCTTCCACGAATTCGCAGAGGGTGACCTTGCCGATGCGCAGGTCGAGTTTGGCGAAGTCGTCGATGCCGATGGTGGTGGTTTCGGCGCTGGCGCTGGCGGGGGCAGTGTCAGTCATGGGCTTGCTGGATTCCCTGAGTTTCTTTGCAGGTGTCGGCGCGGGCGCGGTCTCCGCGCCGCCGAGTGATTCTTTCGATGCCTCGACCATGGCTTCGACAAGCTTGGGGTCGATGCGGGCGAGCAGCGGCTCGAACGCGCTGACCGTGTGGCCGTACAGCTCGCGGCGGGCGTCGTGGAAGCTGGTGATGGGGGCGGCCAGGAAGGCTTCGGCGGCAGTGACGGTGATGGGCAGCACGGGTTTGAGCACGCCGGCGAGCAGGCGGAATGCATTCAGCGCCAGCGTGCAGACTTGCTGCAACTCATCGCGGCGGCTTTCGTCCTTGGCGATCACCCACGGTGCCTTGACCGCGATGTAGCCATTGACCAGGTCGGCCATGGTGACGAAACGACGCGTGACTTCGGCGAATTCACCCTCGTCGTAGAGCTGCTCGATACCGTCGTAGTGCGCCAGCAAGGTCTGCCACAGCGCACCTTCCTCCGCCTCGAAATGATCGGCCAGCTTACCGTCGAAAAATTTCTGCACAAAGCCGGCGGTGCGGCTGGCGATGTTCACCCACTTGCCGATCAGGTGCGAATTGACGCGCTCTTCGAAGGCCTTCAGGTCGAGATCCACGTCGACCGGTGCGTCGCTGAGCATGGTGGCGAAGAAATAGCGCAGGAATTCCGGGTGGATGCCGGCGTCGAGATAGGTGCGTGCCTGGATGAAGGTGCCGCGCGACTTGGACATCTTGGCGCCGTTCACGGTGAGGTAGCCGTTGACGTGCAGCGCGGTCGGCGTGCGAAACCCGGCGCCATGCAGCATCGCCGGCCAGAACAGGCCGTGGAAGTTGATGATGTCCTTGCCGATGAAGTGATGCATCTCGGCCGTGCTGTCGGCGCCGAGGAAGTCGTCGAACCTCAGGGTCGAGCCGGGCTGCTCGCACAGCGCCTGGAAGCTGGCCAGGTAACCGATGGGTGCGTCCAGCCAGACATAGAAGAACTTGCCCGGCGCGTCGGGGATCGGAAAGCCGAAGTAGGGTGCGTCGCGCGAGATGTCCCAGTCCTTCAGGCCGCCGTCCAGCCACTCGCGCAGCTTGGCCGCCACGCCGCTGTTGGCGACTGGCTTGCCACCGCTGAACTTGCCGGCGAACCAGTCGCGCAGCAGCGGCTCGAACTTGCCCAGCTCGAAGAAGTAATGTTCCGAATCGCGCAGCACCGGGGTGGCGCCCGACATTACCGAGTACGGGTTGATCAGGTCGGTCGGCGCGTAAGTGGCGCCGCAGTGCTCGCAGTTGTCGCCGTACTGGTCCGGCGTGCCGCAGTTCGGGCACACGCCCTTGATGTAGCGGTCCGGCAGGAACATCTGCTTTTCGGGATCAAACAGCTGCTTGATGCTGCGCTTGGCGATATAGCCCGCATCACGCAGGCGCGTATAGATCAGCTCGGCCAGTTCGCGGTTCTCGTCCGAATGCGTGGTGTGGTAGTAGTCGAAGCTGAAGTGGAACGCGGTGAAATCAGCTTCATGCCCGGCGCGAATTTTCGCGATGTACGCCTCTGGCGTCATTCCAGCCTTCTCGGCGGCCAGCATGATCGGCGTGCCATGAGCATCGTCCGCGCTGACGAACACCACCTCGTTGCCCATCATGCGCTGTGCCCGCACCCAGATATCGGTCTGGATGTAGCCCAGCATATGGCCCAGGTGCAGCGGGCCATTGGCGTAGGGCAGGGCGTGGGTGACGAGCAGACGGCGACTCATGATGGGCAGGCACTCCGGTTTGACTGCGTATTATGGCATGGCCGTCCAAATCTCCGGCTGCCAGGCGAGGCACCGGACCGAACGAAAAAGCGCGCCGAAGCGCGCTTTCAATTTCGCCGATGCGGTGTCGATCAGGGCTGGCGTTCCCATACCTGCGAGCGACCGATCCAGGAAAAACCGATGAAGCCGCGAACGCCGAGCTTCTGGCCGCCGTCAAGCATCGACAGCTTCACTTTGTAGACCTTGCCTGTCTTGGGGTCGAGGATCTTGCCGCCGTCCCAGACGTCGCCATCCTTGTGCACGCCCCACATCATGTTCAGGCCTTCGACGGGCTTGTCCTTGCGATCGCCGCTGCACTTCTTGCACAGGGCAACCGGACCGTCGCGGGCGATATCTTCCGGACTGCGGTTGAGCAGCTTGACCACGTGCGCCTGCAGCTCGCCGTTGTTTTCGGTGATCTGCACGATCGACTTGGCCTGGCCGGTCTCGTCATCGATGGTTTTCCAGTTGCCGACTGGGGTGTCAGTGGCCGCAATGGCGGTGGCGGCAGCCAGCAACAGGCTGGCGGCGATCGCGAAACGAAACGCATGCTTCATGGTGTTCCTCCCGTACGAAAGCGTATGGAGGAGAGACTGGCGAGGTTCGGTGGAGCCGTCAAGCTGCATTGCGCAAAGCCCGTCGCGGGGGTCCGGGCTGCGCCAGGTACCGATGGCGAGCTGATCTGGCTCAGCGGCCGGGGCCGATGGGCTGGCATAATGAGCGCTCCCCGCGACTACCCCGAGTTGACATGACACAGGCGAATGAAGCCCTGGTGCGCCAGATCCTTGGCGAGCTGACCGATAACCACACCGGTGCGCCGCTGGCCGAAGCGGTGCGCGCCGTCGGTGTGGACGGCGCGCGGGTTTCGGTGGACCTGCAACTGGGCTATCCGGCGGCCGGCGCGATCGAGCGCCTGACCGGGGAGGTGCGGCGGGCACTGGAAGCCTCCGCCGCGATCGACGTGGCGACGGTCTCGATTACCAGTCGTGTGCACGTGCACAAGGTGCAGGGCGCGTTGGGCCCCTTGCCCAGCGTGAAAAACATCATCGTGGTCGCCTCCGGCAAGGGTGGCGTGGGCAAGTCCACGGTGTCGGCCAACCTGGCGCTGGCGCTCCAGGCTGAAGGGGCCACGGTGGGCGTGCTGGATGCCGATATCTACGGCCCCAGCCAGCCGACGATGCTGGGCGTGCACGGCAAGCCGGAGTCGCCGGATGGCAAGAGCATCACGCCGATGCAGGCGCACGGAATGCCGGTGATGTCGATCGGCTTCCTGGTGGAAGCCGACACACCCATGATCTGGCGCGGCCCGATGGTCACCCAGGCGATGATGCAGTTGCTCACCGATACGCGCTGGGGACCACTGGATTATCTGATCATCGACCTGCCGCCAGGCACCGGCGACATCCAGCTGACCCTGTCGCAGAAAGTGCCGGTGGCCGGCGCGGTGATCGTCACCACGCCGCAGGACATCGCCCTGCTGGACGCGCGAAAGGCGCTGAAGATGTTTGAGAAAGTCGAGGTGCCGGTGCTCGGCGTGGTGGAGAACATGGCCACCCACGTGTGCTCGAACTGTGGCCACGAGGAACACATCTTCGGCGAGGGCGGCGGCGAACGGATGGCGGCGCAGTTCGGCGTGCCGTACCTGGGTTCGCTGCCGCTGGATATCCGCATCCGCGAACAGGCTGATGGCGGCACGCCCACCGTGGTGGCCATGCCCGATTCGGAGCTGACCGCTCGCTACCGCGAGATTGCACGCAATGCGGCCGGTCGGCTGTCGCGGCAGCCGCGCAACAAGTCGCTGGGGCTGGGCAAGATTGTGGTGCAGGGTGCGCCGGCCGCGAACTAGCGTGGTTTTTGCCTGTCAGATCCGGTTGCCCGGCAGGCGCGGGACTCGTGCCGTGGTATTTTCCCCATCTTTGCCCGCGCTGATCCGTGGGCCGCAGCCGATATTGACAGTGGAGATCGCGTGAGCATCAAACCCGACAAGTGGATCCGCCGCATGGCGCAGGAACACGGCATGATCGAGCCGTTCGAACCGGGCCAGGTCAAGCTGCGCGATGGCAACAAGCTGGTTTCCTATGGCACCTCCAGTTATGGCTACGACGTGCGCTGTGCGCGCGAGTTCAAGATTTTCACGAATATCAATTCCACCATCGTCGATCCGAAGGCGTTTGATCCGTCGAGCTTTGTCGATGTCGAGGCGGACGTGTGCATCATTCCGCCAAATTCGTTTGCGCTGGCACGCACGGTCGAGTTTTTCCGCATCCCGCGCAAGGTACTGACGATCTGCCTGGGCAAGAGCACTTACGCGCGTTGCGGCATCATCGTCAACGTGACGCCGTTGGAGCCGGAGTGGGAGGGGCATGTGACGCTGGAGTTCTCCAACACCACGCCGCTGCCCGCAAAAATCTACGCCAACGAGGGCGTGGCGCAGATGCTGTTTCTCGAATCCGATGAGGAGTGCGAGACCAGTTACAAGGACCGCGGCGGCAAGTATCAGGGGCAGCAAGGCGTGACCCTGCCACGCACCTGATATGCGTTGCTGAATGGACGGCGCGGATGTTCCGCGTTTGCCCCGAGCCGGCGTTACACTCCATCCGATTCCACCGATTGATAGTCCAGGAGACCTGCATGATCCGATTTTTCACACTGCTGAAGCGCGGCACCGCCGCGATCATGCTCGGCAGCCTGCTGCTGCTTGCCGGTTGTCACCTCGGTGGAACCAAGGGTGAGGTCGCCACTGCCTCGATGAAAGGGCAGTTCGGTGCGGTGATCAAGTCTTACAAGGATGGTCAGTTCCTGGTTGATGGCGCAGTGCTCTCTGCTACGGATGCCGGCAGCCACTTTGCCTACCTGAAGGACCAGGGCAGGTTGCCCAAAACGGTGCTGCTGGAGCCGAGCGACGACTCCAAGATTCGCAAGCTGCACCTGCAGTACATGGCGCGGATGCAGCTCGATTACGGATTCCGCGTCTACTACGACGACAAGGGCACGCTGAAAGAGATCAACCCGCAGGACACCAAGGCGCGTAGGCTGGAGGATCACCACGAAAGGGCGCCGATGCACGATGCCGAGCCGCGTGATCACACCGGTGCGCCCGGCAGCAACGGCGGTCCGTGATTTCAAGCCGCTGGCGTGCGCTAATCAGGAAGCCCGCGAAGTGATTCGCGGGCTTCCTCGTTGCAGGCGGGAGTGATGCGCCGGGACGTCTGCCGAACCGGGCAGGGTTCAATCGAGGCTGCCGCCGGAAATCCTGCGATCGCCCGTCATGCCGATGGCCGTGCGCAAGGCCAGCAGCAGCCCCTGTTCCACCTGCGACTGCGCCATGCTGGCGGCACCGGGACGCCGTGCTGCCTGCGCCGGCAGGTAGGGGATGTGGATGAAGCCGGCCCGCACGCCGGGCTGCTGCGACGCCAGGTGCAGCATGGCGTAGGCGATGTGGTTGCACACGTAGGTGCCGGCCGTGTGCGAGATCTCGGCGGGCAACCCCGCTTCGTGCAGTGCTGCCAGCATCGCCTTGATCGGCAGGGTGCTGAAGTAGGCAGCCGGGCCGCCGGCAATCACCGGTTCGTCGATCGGTTGCGCGCCGGCATTGTCGGGTATGCGCGCGTCCTGCAAGTTGATCGCCACCCGCTCCAGCGACAACTTCGGGCGACCGCCGGCCTGGCCCACGCCCAGTACGATCACCGGCTTCAGCTCGTGCATCGCCTCCTTCAGCACGCTTAGCGAAGCGTCGAATTCGGTGGGCAACTGGCGCGCCACCACCAGGTGGCCGTCGATGCATTGGCCGTGCAGGCCGTGCACCGCTTCCCACGAAGGGTTGACGTTCTCGCCGCCAAACGGATCGAATCCGGTCAGCAGGACGTGCGGCAGGGGTTTGCTCATGTGTGGCCTCAACGAGATCGGTTCAGCGGAATACCAGCAGCCACATCAGCAGCACGGTGCTGAGGAAGATCCACACCGCGCTCCAGGCTTGCGCACGGATCACGCCATACGGATTGCGCAACTCGAGCAGCGCGGCCGGTACCAGGTTGAAGTCGGCCGCCATCGGCGTCAGCAAGGTACCGCAATAGCCGCACAGCATGCCCATCGAGCCGAGAATTGCCGGGTTGGCGCCATGCTGGTGGATCAGCAGCGGCAGGCCGATGCCGGCCATCATCACCGGGAAGGCGGCAAACGCATTGCCCATGATCACAGTGAACAGCACCATGCCCAGCGCGAACGCCAGCAGGCAGGCCAGCGCGCTGCCAGTTGGCAGGTAGCTGGTGGCGATCGCGGCGATCGCCGTGCCCACGCCGCTCTGGGTGAACACCTGGCCCAGCGCCGCCAGCAGCAGCGGCAGCAGGGCGGCCCAGCCGATCGCATCGAGCAGGCGCCGACCCTCGGCCACACCCTCGTGCATCGGTGTGCGAGCTACCCGCGAGGCGGCGAACAGCGCCACGACACAGGCCAGCGCCAGCCCGGTCAGGGTCATCTGTGGCGCGGCGAATACGGCGTGCCCGGAAAACACCAGATAGCTACCGAACAGCGCCACCAGAAGGGTGACCAGCGGAATCAGAAGCGCTGGCACGAACAGGGTATGGCCAAGCCGGATTGCCGATTGCAGGCGCTGCTCGGGGCTGCTGTTTTCGGGATGTGGCTTGCGGTGCAGCTGTGGCGCCAGGAGGGCCAGCACGATCACCCCGCCACCGGCGATCTGCGCCGGCAGGGCGTGGCCCGCCGCCGATTGCGCCAGGATGAAATCGCCCGCGCCAAACAGCAGCCCCAGCACCAGCCAGAACGCAGTGTGCCAGCCGTGGCGGTCACGCAGGTTGCGCAGGCCGGTGTAAATGAGGAAGGCGGCGATCAGCCAGTAGGCGTATTCGATGCGCAGCATGCTCAGCCACCCTCGTTGATGCGCAAGGCGGCGGCGCGGCGTTGCAGGCGCCGCTGGTACAGCCACACGCGCAGCGACTGGATGATGAAGGCGGCCATTGCCGTAGGCAGGGCCCACAAGGCGATCGCCAGCGGACTCAACTCGATCCCGTGCTGGCTGTAGAAACCCTGGATCAGCAGCACTGCACCCAGCGCAATGAACACGTCTTCGCCGAAGAAGCGCCCGACGTTGTCGGTGGCGGCGGCGATGGCGCGCAGTTCCTCGCGATCGGCCTGATCGAGGCTGGGCAGGATCTTTTCCGCCGCTGCCTCACCCATCGGTGCCAGCAGTGGGCGCACGGTCTGCGCCGCGCCGGCGACGCCAGTCAGTCCCACGGTGGCGAGCAACTGGCGCAGCAGCAGGTAGCCGATCAGCAGTCGCGCCAGGGTCAGCCCCTGCAGCCTTGCCATCCAGCGTTGCGCGTGTTCGCGCAGCCCCGCTCGCTCGAGCAGGCCAATAGCCGGCAAAGTCAGCACGAACAGCAGCAGCATGCGGCTGGAGACAAAACTTTTGCCCAGCAGGGCAAGCAGCACAGGCAGCGACATGCCGGAAAGCAGCCCGCTGACCAGGGCCGCAGTGACTACCACAGGTACGGCGTTGAAGCGCAGCGCAAAGCCGATCACGATCACGGCGACGCCGAGCAGCGGCCAGTAGTTCATGGATAAATCTCCAGGGAAGGGGGAGGCAGGGTCACGCCGCACCCGGCGCGGCGATGTGCAGGCCGGCGGCTTCAAGAGCCGTGCGTAGCTGTTGCGCCAGCGACAGCGCATGGGTGCCGTCGCCATGCAGGCACAAGGTGTCGGCCTGCAGCCTTACCTGCAGGCCATTCGCGGCCTGCACCAGGCCGTCGCGTGCGATACCGATCGCTTGCGCGGTGGCTTTGCTGGCATCGTCGATCACCGCGCCTGCCTCGCGGCGCGATTGCAGCGAGCCATCAGCGAGGTAGCGGCGGTCGGCAAAGGCTTCGGCGGCCACCGGCAAACCCAGCGCCTTGCCGGCGTCGATCAGCGCCGAGCCAGCCAGGCCGAACAGTCGCAGTTGCGGATCGAAGGCATGCACGGCGCGGGCGATGGCATCGGCCAGCACACGGTCGCGCGCGGCCATGTTGTACAGCGCACCGTGCGGCTTGACGTGGCTCAGACGAGTGCCCGCAGCCTGGGCGAACGCGTGCAGTGCGCCGATCTGGTACAGCGTCATCGCGTAGACCTCGTCTGCGCTGACGTTCATCTCGCGCCGGCCGAAGCCCTGCAGATCCGGCAGCGAGACATGCGCGCCCATCGCCACGCCATGCGTTACCGCCATTGCTACCGTGCGCCGCATGATCGTGGGGTCGCCGGCGTGGAAGCCGCAGGCGATGTTGGCCGAGCTGATCAACGCCAGCAGGGCCTCGTCCTCGCCCATGTGCCAGGCGCCGAACGACTCGCCAAGGTCGCAATTGAGGTCGATGCGTTTCATGGGGCTCGCTTCAGTGGGGCTGCAGCATGCGTAGCGCGATGCGGTGAAGCAGGCGCGTGAGTCGTTGTTCGCGTTCGGCCAGGCGGGTCAGTGCCTGTTCCAGCGTGCATGGCCGGAAGCATACGGTATCGCCGGGACGGCGCTGCGCCAGCCGCGGCAGGTCGACCGCGGCAACCTGGCCGACTCGGGGGTAGCCGCCAGTCACGGGTGCCTCCGCCATCAGTACGATCGGCTGGCCGGAGGGCGGCAGTTGCACCGTGCCGGGCAGGGCGGCCTCGGAGACGAGCTCAAGCGGTGCATGCAACTGAAGCGTTTGGCCATCCAGACGGCTGGCAGTGCGATTGCTGTCCTTGCTGATGACGAAGCGGCTGCCGCACAGGCGCTGCTGCGAGGCTTCGTCCAGCTGTGTCGTGTGACTGCCGTGCAGCAGGGCGAGCGGTTGCTGGCCGAAATCGAACCAGGGCTGCGGATCCAGTCCCCATGGCAGCAGGCCGGCGTGAGCGGTTGGTGATGACCCGGGCCATGCCGCGCTGGCACCGATCGGCAACGCGTCGCCGCTGCGCAAGGCGCGCCCCTGCGCATGGCCGAGTCGTGCATGCAGGTCGCTGCTGCGGCTGCCAAGCACGGGTGGCACATCGAAGCCGCCTCGCACTGCCAGGTAACCGCGGCAGCCGATGCGCATGCTGCCGAGCTGCAGCACGCTGCCGGCAGGCAGGTGGCAGGCTGTCCACGCGGGCAGGTTGCGTGTGCCGACGCGTGCGGTCATCGGCGCGCCGGTCAGCGCGATCCATGCGGCCTGTTCGAAGCGAAGAGTCGGGCCGAGCAGGGTGCATTCGATGGCGGCTTCGTCGCCTCGGTTGCCGACCAGGGCATTGGCCAGGCGCCAGGCGGGGTTGTCCATGACACCGGCGCGGCCCACGCCGATCGCCGCATGGCCAGGTCGACCGGCGTCCTGCAGGCTGCTCAGCAAGCCCGGCTTGAGCACGGTCACGCTCATTGCACTCGATCCGCATCCAGCCGTGCAAACTCGTCTTCGCCGATCACGCGAAAGCGCACCCGGTCACCGGCCACCAGCAGGGATGGCGAGATGGCGGTGACATCGAACAGGCACAGCGGTGTGCGCCCGATCAATTGCCAGCCGCCGGGTAGCTGTTCCGGATAGATGCCGGTCTGGTTGCCGCCGATGGCGACGCTGCCGGCCGGTACGCGCTGGCGTGGATCGCGGCGTCTGGGCATCGCCAGCGTCGGATCCAGTCCCAGCAGGTAGGGGAAGCCGGGGGCGAAGCCGATCATCGCCACCTGGTACCCGGCGCGGACATGTCTCGCGATTGTTTCATCGACGCTCAGGCCGCAGTGACTGGCCACCTCGCTGAGGTCCGGCCCGTGAGCACCGCCGTAGCACACCGGAATGACGTGTTCGCGTGTTGGCGCGAGAGCCTCGGCACTCCCGGCCAGCGCCGCCAGGACCGTTTCGCGCAGGCTTTTCTGCGGATCGGTTGCCAAGCCATCGCCCCAGGCCAGTGGATCGAAGCGCAGCAGCAGGCTGGCGTAGGCCGGCACGCATTCGAGCTGCGGCAGTTCGTGTTGCAGGCGGGCGCAGGCGGCCTGCACCCGCGCATTCACCGCGATGTCGATGTGCTCGCCGAAGCGCAGCAGCAGTGCATCTTCGGCGATGGTCTCAAGCTGGACGGGTGGCGTCGGCATCGACTCAGGCCGTGGGGTCCAGTGCCTGTCGCAACGCCGCCAGCCGTTCATGCAGTGCCGCTTCGGCATAGCCGACAGCCTTGCCATGCCCCCACACGGGACCCGGCCATGCTGCATCGCCTTCGCAGCGCGCCACCAGATGCACGTGCAACTGGCGCACGCTGTTGCCCAGCGCACCGAGGTTGAGTTTGTCGCATGGCGCGACCGCGCGCAGTGCGCGCCCGGCACGGTTCACCTCCTGCCACAACGCGGCCTGTTCCTCATCGCCCAGGTCGGTGATCTCGACCAGTCCGGCACGACGCGGCACCAGCACCAGCCAGGCGTAGCGGGCGTCGTTCATCAGCCTCACGTCGGATAGCGGCAAGCTCGCGACCAGTCGGGTGTCGGCACCCAGTCGCGGATCGAGCGCGAACGACTGACAGCTCATGCGCCGGCCAGATGCTGATCGAAGAAGGCCATGGTCCGCTGCAGGGCGAGCGAGGCGCTGGCCTCGTCATAGCTGGCGCCCACGTCGCGGTTGAAGCCATGGTCGGCGGGATAGGTGAAGGTCTGCATCTGTGGCAGCAGTTCGCGGTGCCGGGCGACCATCTCGGGCGTGATGTGCTGGTCCATTTCGCCGAAGTGGAACATCACTGGCGCTTTCGGCGACTCGTGCAGAAACGGCAGGTTGCGCGCGCCGTAGTAGCTCACCGAGGGCAATCCCAGCCGCAGTGCGGCCAGCAGGGCCACGCTGCCGCCCCAGCAGTAGCCGACGGCGCCGATCTTGCCGGCCGAGGCAATCGCCTCGGCCGCGCTGGCGACATCTTCCAGGGCCCGCTCCAGGCCCAGTTCACCCACCAGCTGGCGACCCTTGGTGAAGCCAGCCTCGTCGTAATCCAGTTCCACCCCGGTTTCCAGGTGGTCGAAAAAGGCCGGGGCGATCGCGGTATAGCCGAGTCCGGCAAAGCGATCGACCACGCTGCGCATATGCGCGTTGACCCCGAAAATCTCCTGGATCACCACCAGGCCGCCCTTGGGCTTGCCCTCGGCTTGGGCCATATAGGCGCCGATGCACTGGGTGCCGCTGGTAGGAAGATTGATGTGCTGGCCCATGCTTGCATTCCTGTCTTGGGGGAGCGCTGATTCTACGGGGAACGGGGAACAGCAAGAGCGAAAAGATCGTTGCACGACCGGCGTCGGCTTGTTCGCCTGCTTCTTCGCCCTTGTTCCCCGTTCCCCTATAATTCCCGGTTTCCCGCGCAATTCACGGTATCCACCGCCCATGTCCCAGGCAGCACACAAAATCGGTTTCGTCAGCCTCGGCTGCCCCAAGGCGCTGGTGGATTCGGAGCGGATCCTCACCCAGCTCAAGGTCGAGGGCTACGAGATCGTACCCAGCTACAACGCGGCTGACGCGGTGGTGGTGAACACCTGCGGCTTCATCGACGCGGCGGTGCAGGAGTCGCTCGATGCGATCGGCACCGCGCTCAACGAGAACGGCAAGGTGATCGTCACCGGCTGCCTGGGCAAGCGTGAGGGCTTGATCCGCGAGGCTTATCCCGACGTATTGTCGATCAGCGGTCCGCAGGACTACGCCAGCGTGATGAGCGCGGTGCATGCCGCGCTGCCGCCGCAGCGCAACAAGTTCATCGACATCGTGCCGGACACCGGAGTCAAGCTGACCCCGAAGCACTACGCCTACCTGAAGATTTCCGAGGGCTGCAATCACCGCTGCAGCTTCTGCATCATCCCCTCGATGCGCGGCAACCTGGTCTCGCGTCCGGTCGACGAAGTGCTGCTGGAGGCTGAGCGGCTGGTCAGGGGCGGGGTGAAGGAGCTGCTGGTGATCTCGCAGGACACCAGCGCCTACGGCGTGGATGTGAAGTACGCCGAGCGTCAGTGGCGCGACAAGACGTATCGCACGCGCATGACCGAACTGTGCGAAGGCCTGTCCGAACTCGATGCGTGGACGCGCCTGCACTACGTCTACCCGTATCCGCACGTGGACGAGCTGATGCCGCTGATGGCCGCGGGCAAGCTGTTGCCGTACCTGGACATTCCGTTCCAGCACGCCAGCCCGCGCATCCTGAAACTGATGAAGCGCCCCGGCAATATCGACAAGACGCTGGAGCGCATCAACAACTGGCGCAAGGTGGTGCCGGATCTGACCATCCGCAGCACCTTCATCGTCGGCTTCCCCGGCGAGACCGATGCCGAGTTCGAGGAACTGCTCGACTTCCTGCGCGAGGCGAAACTCGACCGCGTGGGTGCGTTTGCCTACTCGCCGGTGGACGGTGCCAGGGCCAACGAGCTACCCGATCCGGTGTTCGAGGAACTGAAGGAAGATCGCCTCGAACAGTTCATGGCGGTGCAGGCGGAGATTTCCGCCGCCAAGCTGCAGGGCAAGATCGGCCGCACCATCAAGGTGCTGGTCGACGAGGCTGGCGCCGATGGCGCGGTCGCGCGTTCGTCGGCTGATGCGCCGGAGATCGACGGCACCGTGCAGATCGCCAATGGCCAGAAATTGAAGCCCGGCCAGTTCGTCGGCGTGGTGGTGGAAAGCGCCGACGAGCATGACCTGCACGCACGCCTCGCCGGCTGAGCCATGCGTTATCACGCGCCGTCGCGCGAGGCAGTCGATCCGGCCGTGTTCAGTCGACTTCCGCTGGCGGACTGGCGCGAATACGCGACCCTGCTCGAAGGCTCCGCGTGGCCTTCGCTCGAGCAACTCAATGCCTGCCTGCCGGCGGACGCGATCCACCGTTTCGTGGCGCAAACGCCAGCGCTGCTGGCCGACGGCCTGCACTATGAGCAGCGCATCGCCGAACACGGCCGGATCGCCACCCGTGAGGGCAACTGGCACGACCTGCTCAACGCGCTGATCTGGCTGCGCCATTCCGCGCTCAAGCAGGCACTGAACCGGCGCCAGATCGCCGAGATCGCCCGCATGGGTCCCAGGCAGCGTTCGCGCCCGCAATATGCGCTGACCCAGTTCGACGAAGGCGGCGTCATCGTGTTGCTGCGCGATCCGGCCCTGCTGGCGCTGTGGGATGCACACGACTGGCATGGCCTGTTCTGGCAACGTCGACAAGCCTGGCTTGATGGCAGCATCCAGTTGTCGCTGTTCGGGCATGCGCTGCTGGAACTGGCCTTGAACCCGGGGAAATTGCCGGTCGGCAAGGCGCTGGTATTCCAGTCGGCCACCGCCGATCTTGCCGGGGTACAGCGCCTCTGTGTCGAGGCGATTCTCAGCGGCCGACTCTTGAACGACCCGCTGGAGCTCCGCCCGTTGCCACTGGCCGGCATGCCTGGCTGGCATGACGACAACGTCGGCGAGACCTTCCATCTGGCCACACCGTGCTATCAGCGGCGGCGGGAAGGGCGGGAGTATCCCGCAGCGGTGGTTTGCTGAGGCCAGTCCTGGGCGTGAGCAGTCAGAACTCAGGGTACGCCATGCCCCTTGCTGGCGACCCAGATCGCGTACCAGTCTTCGGCATCCAGTCGGACCCCTCGAGTGCGGCGACCGCCTCACGCAGACCTTGCAGCCGGCCGCTGCCGGTAATTGGGTGCGGGCGCGAGGGGTGACGCAGGATCCAGGCGTAGGCCACGGTGGCGAGACCGACGCCGAGACGGGCGGCGATCGGTTGCATCACCTGACGCACGCACTGGGCTTGCGCGCCATCGTCACGGAACAGCCGGCCACCGCCCAGCGGCGACCAGATCATCGGGCGCAGGCCCAGTTGCTGCGCCTGGTCGAGCGTACCGTCGTCCAGCGCGTCCATCATCATGACGGACGGACTCGCACAACACCTTCCCGCGCGGGACGCAGTGCTTAATCGTTCCGCGCAGGACGACTTGGCCGATTTCTCAAGCCGCCTCTAAAAAGTGGGCGATATCCCTCGTAGACCGCTGGAAGAACCTTTTGACGAATGGCCGCTTTGCAGCGTCTAGTTCGAACACCGTGATGTCCGCACTGGGTGGCTTGCGAGTGAGGAACCCGTCGCATTGTGGCCAAACTATGCGAGATCGCGCATCTGGGTGCGCGCGCCTCGCTCTGCGGGTAGGAGCGGATGCGCCTTGAGCTGGCCGAAACGGTCTCGCACCTGCGGGCCGTCGCGTTTGATGGCGTCTTGGCATTGGCGCATCCGGTCGAACGCTTCCAGCCCGGTTTGAAGCAGGAGCCAAGCGGAACTTGTCGTTACCTTACGAGCATTGCCATTTACCTCGCCCCACAAAAAGCCCGCGCAGGGCGGGCTATTAGGTCAGTGGTTGTGTCTGGCGGTGTAACAACTTGTTACAGTGACGATGGGCTTGGTCTACCTACAACGCTCACGCCGCAGAAGCGTGCTCGTAGATCGCTTCAAGCGCGGCCCTGGCTAAAAATCCAGACCGTGTCTCGGTGCTCTTGCCAACATAGCTATCAATTTGCTTCAAGACCCTTGTGGAAATCGAAATGTTGACGCGCTCCACGTCGGTGGTGAAGTCTTCCATGCTTACTTCGATGACACCCCATGCCCAGCCCCTGAACTCGGGGTCGGCCATGTGTTTCTCCAATGATTTGGCCTTAGGTATGGCTTGACCGGCGTCCAGTGCTGTGTTGATCCACAAGGCGACGGCTTCTTTAGCCATGGCATACGCCTCGTCGAGAGTGTCGCCGGCTGAAAAGCAGCCCGGAAGATCCGGCACGACAACACCCCATGCGGTGGTTTCGTTGCCAGTTTCGATAGCGATTGGGTACTTCATGACACTTTCCTTAAAGGCCTGCGGCCTTTCTTAGCTTGGCGACCAGACCAACGCCAAGGTCTTTCTTTGGGTGCGGGACGCTTAAGTGTTCTGGCTTGGTGGGGTGCTTGTAGATGTGATGCGAACCGCTGACCCGGTCGAGAACCCAGCCATCCTTGGTTAGCTCCTTAATCAGATCTCCGCTACTCATGGTGTGTACCATACACACCAGAACAGGTTTCCGCAACCTCAATCGTGGCGCAAGTCAATTCACGTTTCTTCCCATTCATCGACATCTTCGGCGGTTCCGTAGTCCTATACGCGAGGGTTCATGGCTGCCGGGTTGCTGCATCAGCCAGCCTTCCGCTTGATGGCCGTCACGTTGCCGCCTTTCGGTAGCGTCCCGCAGTAGGCTGCCCATTCCTTCATCAGCACGGCGCGACGCTCCACGAGCTTGGTACGCCGGTATGCGGCTTCGGTGGCGTTCTTGATCGTATGCGCCAGCGCCGCCTCGGAGACTTCGCCGGGGTGATTCGTGCACTCGCTGGCCCAATCCTTGAGCGTGGAACGGAATCGATCATCCGGCCGCGCCCGTTAAGGGGCGAACGCGTGCCGCGCGCCAGCGTGAGCACGAGTGCGCCCGACAGGTAGCAATCCAGTCGGTCGCTGTACAGCCGCACCTTCAGGCGGTGACCGAGCAGTGCCATGTAGCGCACGGTGAAGTCTTCTTCCTCGGCCAGGTTCTTGAAGGCTGCCGACAGGCTGTCGGTGCGGTGTTCCTGCGGCGTGCCACCGGCCTGCCACCGGCCTGCCACAGGGCGTTCTGCAGTCCCTTGGACAGGGCCTCGATGCTCTCCCCGCCCTCGACCACTTCGACATGCTCCCAGCGCGAGAAGGCCAGCACGAAGTGGTACAGGATGTGTGCGAACGCCGTGCCGCCGATGGTGATGCGCAACGCGCCCATGGCGGTGAAGTCCGACAGGCCTCGGTGGCCCGGCGCATGGTCTTGAGGAAAGAACACTTCCTTGGGTGGCCCTTCCATGGCACGCCATTGGCGCACGTGCCGTTGCAGGGTGCGCAGCATGCCGTCGGGGAAGCATTCGGGATGATCGTCCTGCAGCTTGCGCAGCAGCGTGATGGCCATCAGCTTGGGAGCGTTCTTGAGCAACGGCGCGATCTGCATGTCCCAGACATCGACGAACGGATCGGCGCGCGAGCGCCAATAGCGCCAATAGCGCCGAGGCGCCGGCCAAGATGATTGTCGCTCCCCAGGCTGGGCTAGCAGCTTGTCCAAATGCCCACGCCAGCGGGCCGGATGTCACCCGTGCGAAGGCCGCGAACGGTCGCCCAGCTTAGAACGGCCGTCGACCGCGCCGATATTCGCTCCGGCATCCTGCCTCCGCAGTCGACTTGTCGTCCGGAACGACAAGGACAGCCAAAGGCTGGCCTTGGAACTCGTAACGCGGAAGGGTGAGGCCCAAGGATGGTCCGAAAACCCCCTGCAAGACTTGATGGCGCGTTTTGCGAATCCGCAGCGGCCGCAGCCAGCGTCAGCCAATCGCCAAACCCCGCAACGCCACACCCTCCGGCGTCACCCGCAGCACCGAGCCTTGCTCGTACCAGTCACCCAGCACGATCCGCTCTGCTTGCTGGCCGTCAAGTTTGAAGCGATGAATGGCCGGACGATGCGTATGCCCATGAATCAGGCGCGTGACCCCGGCGTCGCGCAGGGCGGTAGCCACGGCGTCGGCATTGACGTCCATGATACCTTCCATCGTGCTGCCGGTGTGTGCGCGGCTGTCCTCGCGAGCCTTGGCGGCAAAGGCGCGGCGTGCCTCCAGCGGCATGGAGAGGATCTGCGCCTGCCACTCGGGGTTGCGCGCCTGCCGGCGCACGGCCTGATAGGCGAGATCACCCGTGCACAGCACGTCGCCATGCATCAGCAGGGTGGGTCTGCCTTGGATGTCATGCACCGTACCGTCGTTCAGCAGGGCCATGCCGGCGCGTTGGGCAAAGGCGTCGCCGATCAGGAAATCCCGGTTGCCGGCCATGAAATACACCGGCACACCGGCATCGCCGACGGCGCGCGTGGTGGTAGCGATTCGGCGTGGCAGTTCGGCATCGTCGTCGTCGCCGATCCAGGCTTCGACCAGATCACCAAGGATGTAGAGAGCCTGCGCCTGACGAACTTCGTCGCTGGCCAGGTAGTGCTCGAACAGGTCGGTGATCCGCGGTCGGCTCGGGTCCAGGTGCAGGTCCGAGAGGAACAGACTGCTCATCTCCCTCAACCTGTGCTCGCCGATTTACGATCTTTGCCGGCCGGCTTTCTTGCAGGTTTGGCCGTTGGCGAGTCGGGCTTTGGTGCGTTCGCCACGCTGCTCGCCGGTGTGGGTGGCTCTTCGCCGATGACGCGCGCGCTCTCGATGACCACGAGCGGGTTGGGCACATCAGCGGCAAACGGGCCCAGCGGCCGGGTTGGCAGGGCTGCAATCTTGTCGACCACGTCCATGCCCTTGATCACCTTGCCAAACACGGTATAGCCCCAGGTGAGCCCGCTCTGGTTGCCGACGAAATCCAGGCGGCGGTTGTCGACCAGGTTGAAGAAGAACTGTGCGGTGCCGGAGTTGGGGTCGGCGCCACGGGCTACCGCCATGGTGCCGCGAAGGTTGGACAGGCCGTTGTTCGCTTCGCTGGGGATGGCCGGTCGCGTACGTTTTGGTTGCAGATCGCGCGTATACAGGCCGCCCTGCACGAGGTAGCCGGAGATCGCCCGGTGCATCAAGGTGCCGTCGTAAAAACCGTCGCGCACGTACTGCAGGAAATTGGCCACGCTCTTGGGCGCTTTGTCCGGGTAAAGCTCCACCGTGATGTCGCCTTGCGACGTGTGCATCAACACCCGTGGCGCAGGAGCTGACACCGTCGCTGCAGGGCTTGCGCCGGGCTTGGCGGCTTGTGCCACCAGGGTCAGTGGCAGGATCAGGAGCAGGGTGGCGAGCAGGGATTTGAACATGAGTATCTGGACGTCTTGGCGTGGGTAGATGATACGCGGCCGCGGCACGGCGTGTGAGCGGCATGGATCAGCTGCTGGAGATGTCCAGCTTCACCCCTAGTTCGATCATCGGTGCCTGTTCTTGCTGCAGGTCGGCTTCGGTAAGCGGGTGCTGTTGCAGCCATGCCAGCGGCAACTTCAATCGCAGCGACTTGCTGCTTGCGGCCAGTCGCATCTGCGGCAGCGATTCGGCCCGTCGAGCGCGTCGAAATAGAACCGCCATTCGCAACAAGGCCGTGATTTGTCGCGAGAGGGGACGATAGCGTTGTGGCAAACCCAGCACGATAGCCTTGTCCGGCTTGCGCCGGTGCATCTCTACCACGGCCGCAAGCAGTTGCTGTTCCTGGCGCGAGAAGCCAGCCAGGTCGGCATGGCGCAGGATGTAGGCGCCGTGATGGTGATGTTGGCTGTGGGCGATGGCCAGGCCGATTTCGTGGACGCGCGAGGCCCAGGACAGCCACTCGCGGGCATCGCCATCCAGTTTCCAGGAGGTGGCGACCTGGTCGAACAGCATCAGTGCGGTTGACTCCACGCGGCGCGCCTGGGCGCGGTCGACACCGTAGCGGGCAGCAAGCGCGTCGATGCTGGCGGTGCGCGGATCACTGCCGCCGGCGCGACCGAGAAGATCCCAGAGCAGGCCTTCGCGCATGGAACTGGAGCATACCCGCAGGCGCTCGATGCCAAGGGCGGCAAAGGCGGCTTCGAAGATCACCACGCCGCCGGCGATCACCGGCGCGCGGTCATCGCTCAGGCCGGGCAGTTTGAGCGTGCCGATCTGCCCTTGCTCGATGATCACGTCGCGCAGCGAGGCCAGCGAGGCCGGCGTGATGCCGTCATCGGAGAACTTCATCGCCTGCACCACTGAGCCAATCGACCTGGCCGTACCGGAAGAGCCGTAGGCCTCCTGCCATCCGGATTCGAGATAGTCCTCGGCAAACTGTTGAAGCAGGACGCCGATCTCGCCGCTGGCCTTGCTCCAGCGCTTGCGGGTGATCTTGCCACCCGGAAAAAATCGCAGCGTGGATGCTATGCAACCAGCCTGCACGCTTTCGGTATGCAGCGGTGCGAGCCCACGCCCGATGATGAACTCGGTGCTGCCACCGCCCACATCAATCACCAGCCGTGGCTCACGCGAGGCGGGTAGATCGTGCGCGGCGCCGAGAAAGATAAGTCGACCTTCTTCACGCCCGGAAACCACTTCGATCGGGTGTCCCAGGGCGGCTTCGGCCGCGGTCAGAAATGCCTGTGGCGAGGCCAGTCGACGCACGGTATTGGTGGCCACTGCGCGCACACGAATCGATGGCAGACCCGCGATGCGCTGACCAAAGCGCGCAAGGCAGTTGAGCGCGCGGGCACGACGTTCCGCATCGAGGGTGCCGTCGGCACGCAGGCCGGCGGCCATGCGCACCGTGTCACGCAGCCGGTCGATCACCCGGGGCTCGCCGTGTTCCATGCGTGCCACGACCATGTGGAAGCTGTTCGAGCCCATATCCACGGCAGCGATAAGTTCGTCGTCGCGAATGGGTGTCTGTTCAGCCTGGCTCACGCCTGGACTCCGGCAACGATGGAACGCGAATTCTCGCACGCATGCGTGAAAGGGGCGAACTCATTTGGCGAGATCAGCCTACTCACCGGCAAAAGCGGTCTAGCAGGCCTTGCTGCGCGCTATAGGGTGGGTGATCGCCGGGCTCGGCGCGCACATAGCGGCCATCGCTACCGAGCAGCCAGGCATGGGTGTTGTCGGCCAGGCTGTTGGCCAGGGTCTCCTCGAACACTCGCGCAGCCAGTTCCGGATCGAGGATCGGAAAGGCCACCTCGATGCGACGGGTCAGGTTGCGCTCCATCCAGTCAGCGCTGGCGCAATAGAGTTCCGCCTCGCCGTCGTTGGCGAACCAGTAGACGCGGCTGTGTTCCAGGAATCGGCCGATGATCGAACGCACCCGGATGCGCTCGGAAATCCCGGGCAGGCCGGGGCGCAACGTGCAGGCGCCACGCACGATGAGGTCGATCTCCACGCCGGCCTGCGATGCGCGATACAAGGCTTCGATGACCCGCGCTTCATTCAGCGCGTTGAGCTTGGCGACGATGCGTGCAGGGCGTCCGGCCTTCGCGTGAGTTGTTTCGCGTTCGATTTTTGCCAGCACGCTGGGATACAGCGTGAAAGGGGAATGCAGCAGTCGCTTGAGCTCGATCATCGGGCCCAGCCCTGACAGTTGCTGGAATACCTTGTGCAAGTCTTCACCGATTTCGGCGTTGGCGGTCATCAGGCCGATGTCCGTATACATGCGGCTGTTGACCTGATGGTAGTTGCCGGTCGACAGGTGCGCGTAACGGCGCAGCATGCCGTTTTCGCGACGCACGATCAGCATGATCTTGGCGTGTGTCTTGTACCCGACCACGCCGTAAACCACCTGCACGCCAGCTTCCTGCAAGCGCGCGGCAAGGCGAATATTGGCTTCCTCGTCGAAACGCGCACGCAGTTCGATCACCACGGTGACATCCTTGCCGTGGCGCGCAGCCTCCACCAAAAGGTCGACCAGCGGGGTGTCTTCGCCGGCGCGGTACAGGGTCTGCTTGATCGCCAGGACCTGCGGATCGGCGGTAGCCTGGCGCAGCAAATCGATCACCGCAGCGAAGCTCTGATATGGGTGATGCAACAACACATCGCGTTGGCCGATCAACTCGAACTTGTTGCGAGCACTGTCGAGTGCCGCTGGAAGTTGCGGATTGAAACGGGGGAATTTCAGTTCATGGCGATCCAGCCAGTCATAGATCAGGCCAGCGCGGATAATGTTGACGGGGCCGCTGCAACGGTAAACGTCGCTCTCGTCGAGATCGAAGTTCTGCATCAGCAACGAGGTGATCGACTTGGGGCAGTCGGTAGCGATCTCCAGACGCACCGGGCGGGCATAGCCGCGACCGAGCAATTCCTCGCTGAGTGCCAATGCGAGGTTTTCAACCTCGGCCTCTTCGACAATCAATTCGCTGTTGCGGGTCACCCTGAACTGGTATGAGCCCACCACTCTGAAGCCGGGAAACATCATGTCGACGAAGGCCTGCAGCAGTTCGGCCAGAAACACGAAATGGTCGCCGTCGCCGCTGACCTCGGTCGGCACGCGGATAATGCGCGGCAGCGAGCGCGGTGCACGCACGAGAGCCATGTGGCCCTCGTGACCGAACGCATCGCGGCCCTTCAGTACCACCGCGATGTTCAGTGTCTTGTTGAGAATGCGCGGGAACGGATGCGACGGATCCAGCCCCAGCGGCGACAGCACCGGCAGCACCTCCTGCTCGAAGTAACCCTGCAGCCAGCGGTGCTGACGCGCACTCCATTGCTGGCGCGTGAGGATGTGGATGTTCTCGGCATTCAGTTGCGGGCTGACCTGTTCCTGCCAGGTGGCGTATTGCTCGTTGACCAGATCGAGAACACGGCTGCGGATCTGCGCCAGCAGCTCACCCGAAGCCACGCCATCGGGCCCCGGTGCCGCCGAGCCATAGGCGTGATGATGCTTGAGCATGGCCACGCGCACCTCAAAGAATTCATCGAGGTTGTTGGCTACGATGCTGAGGTAGCGAAGGCGCTCCAGCAGGGGCACGCTGGCATCGCGCGCCATGGCGAGCACGCGGAAATTGAATTCGAGTGCGGCCAGTTCCCGGCTCAGGTAGAGCTGGGGGGAGGCCAGGTCGATGCTGTTCGGATGGGTACGCGAAGGTCGGGACATGCGTCATTCTGGCCCATGAGCTGCGCCCGCGTACATGCCACGCCGCTGCCCGATTCAGCTCTCGTCGCTTGTGGCGGGTGTCAGCACGCGAGCGGCAGCGAAACGGCAGCTGAAGGTGGAGCCCACACCCGGTGTGCTTTCGATCTGCAGGTGCGCCTGATGCAGGTTCAACACATGCTTGACGATCGAGAGCCCCAGGCCCGTGCCACCGCTGTCGCGCGAGCGGCTGGATGAAATCCGATAGAAGCGCTCGGTGAGCCTAGATAGATGATTGGCCGGAATACCGAAGCCGGTATCGTTGACGGAGTAGATCGCGCCGTCCGGCGTGCGTTGCCAGCGGATCGTGATGCTGCCACCTGCCGGCGTGTAGCGCACCGCATTGCTGACCAGGTTGGACAGCGCACTGTGCAGGTCCTTGGACGAGCCGAGCAGATCGGCATCGGTGGATGATTCGAGCTTGATCGTGTGGCGGCCCTGGCTCAGCGCCTCGGCTTCCTTGCGAACGGTGGCGAGCAAGGCCGCCATCGGTACCCGCTCATCGGAGACCGCATGCTGTGTTTCCAGCCGTGACAGGGTAAGCAGATCCTCCACGATCTGGCCCATGCGCTTGGACTGCGAGCGCATTTCGCCAATCACGGCAGCCAGCTCGGGCACGTCCTCCGGGTCGATCAGTTCGAGATAGCCGTGAATCACCGTCAACGGAGTGCGCAGTTCATGCGAAACATTGGCCACGAAGTCACGCCGCACCTGTTCGAGCCGGTTGAGGTGACTGATGTCGCGTGCCAGCAAGAGTTGCTCGTGATCGCCGAAGGGTAGCAGGCTGACGTTGAGGTGGCTGCTCGCTTGTCCCGGTGCCGTGGCGTCGTTCAAGGGCTCAAGCGCGCCGTCGCGCAACCAGTCGGACAAGGCGGAGCCGGCCAGCCGCTGCTGCAACGGCACGCCCCGATCCTGCGGACGACGAAGCCCCAGCAAATTTTCGGCCGCATGATTGAACCAGCGGATATGTTGCTGCTGATCGATCAACACGACAGCATCCGGCAACTGGCTGGCGGCATTGCGCAGATCGCGCAGATTGGAGGCAAGGCGGCGGGTGCGCGTCATGAAACGGTCATGCTGGATTGGAGAGCTGGGTGAGGGGGCGGTGATCATGAGCCCGGGTATGTGACCGAATGGAGTCAACAGCAAAACGATTTCGGCCAGTGCGACCAGGGCCACTCCGGTGACCAGCAGGCCGCCAGCCAGCCAGCCCAGCAAGGCGCCCACCAGCAGGGCGCCAGCCAGCACTGCCGGCAATTTCCATGGATAAGTCGCAGGTCGGTTCATTCAGGGCTGCTGCTGAAGCGCGTGGGACCAAGGCGCCCAGCATCGGCAAAAGGCTCTCTCGCCGCAAGCACCCAAAGCGGTTCAGATGCTGGTCGAGAAGCGGTAGCCGCTGCCGCGTACGGTCTGCACCAGGTCATCAAGCTTCCATGGCTCCAGTGTCTTGCGCAGTCGCCGAATGTGCACATCGACCGTACGCTCCTCCACGTACACGCTGCCGCCCCAGACATGGTCAAGCAACTGGGTGCGCGAATAGACCCGCTCGGGATGGGTCATGAAGAAATACAACAGCCTGTATTCGGTTGGGCCGATCGGCACGGGATCATCACCAGCAAATACCCGGTGTGCAGGGCCGTCGATACGCACGCCACCCAGTTCGACCATGCCGGTGCCGTCGTCGCCCTGACTGCGTCGCAGCACTGCCTTGATCCGGGCGACCAATTCGCGGGTGGAAAAGGGCTTCACCACGTAATCGTCGACACCGGCCTCCAGGCCGTTGATGCGGTCCATCTCCTCACCGCGCGCGGTGAGCATGATGATCGGGATCTCGCGGCTCAACTCTTCCTTGCGCAGGCGCCGGGCAAACTCCAATCCGCTGGTACCAGGAAGCATCCAGTCCAGCAGGATCAGGTCGGGCACCTGCTCGGCGATGGCGAGTTGCGCTGCGCGGGTGTCAGCGGCCTGCATCGCGTCCATGCCAGCTTTTCGCAGGGCGAAGGCGATCATTTCGCGAATCGATGTCTCGTCTTCAACGATCAGGATCCGTTTATGCACGCCGTGGTCTACCAGTAGTTGTGACGGGAGTATTGCAGCCTATATGTGTTACATCTCGATGACTGCGGGCACGCGCTTGCGCAGATGGTAGCAGTGGCTGGCCAGTGGGAGGTGCCGCTGGTGACGTCGCTCAGGGCCGGCGAGGTTCCGTGGTCACGGATGGCGACCGTCCGGATTGTCGTCGGTCTGGATCCTGCGCTTTTGCAACTCCAGCACCAAGGGGGTCAGTTCGGTGATGCGCGCCTGGATGCGCACGCGAGCGTAGTAGTCGAGATCTCGGCGTTGCAGGAGTCGTTTGAGCTGCTCCAGTGCATCGAACGGCCGCCCGGCATAGTAGCTGGCATCGGCGAATGCTTCGCCAGCACGCACGCTGTCACCGGCCTGATCGCTGGCGCGGGCGTAGGCGCTGTAGATTTCCGGTTCGCTGGCATTGTCGAGCAGGGGCCGCAGCAAGCTGGCGGCGAGGCCGGCCTGCTCCTTGTTGCCATCCATGGTGAGCGCGTTGGCGTAGGCCAGGGCGACTGCGCGGTTGTTCGGCGATCGTGCGTTGAGCGCACTGTAGATGCTCAGCGCGGCCGCCCGATGTCCGGCCTGGAGCTCGGCGTCAGCCAGGGCCAGCTTGAGAATCAGGTTGTCAGGCCAGCGCTGCAGCAACGGCTGCAATTGCACCATGGCTTGCGCGCCACGGCCGCTGCGGCTTAATGCCAGTGCGTAGCCGTAGTGATTTTCCGGTGTGTCAAAGGCGCGTCGGGTCTCCAGGTTGGATTTGTAGTAGCTGGACTCACGGGTGGCGTCGCCGGCTAGCACGCGCACGCGTTCGCGCATCAAGGCATAGGTGCTCAGGTCACCGGCCTTGGGCGAGGGCATCAACTCGGAAGGGTCTTTCACGAAGGCGATCGGCGCCGTCATCCGGGCCCACTGTTGCCGGTCCATGGTAGTGGCTGGGGGAAGCAGCTTCTGGGCGGCGATCAGCGCGCCGGCACGGGCCTTGGCGTCACTGATGCGCATGGTCGTCACCGGATGAGTCTGCAGCAATGCCGGCACGTTCTCGCCGCCCGCGCCTGCGCTCATCGCATCCTGCATGCGCTGAAAAAATTCGGCCATCGCATTCGGGTCGAAACCGGCTCTGGCCAGTGTCTGGATACCTGCCCGGTCAGCCTCGATTTCGTCCTTGCGGGTGAAATTGATCGACTTCTGCGCGATCAGGCCCTGGCCGCCGGCGAGAACCGCCATGGACGCGTCGCCGCTGCGGCTGCTGGCACCGGCCGCTATCGCGCCCAACAGCACCAGCGCCATCAGCGGTGCGTCCTTTTTTGAATCCTCAAACGCGCGCTGCAAGTGGTTCTGCGTGATATGGCCGATCTCGTGAGCGATCACGCCAGCCAGTTCGCTTTCGGTACGGGTGATCGTGATCAGGCCGGAGTTGACGGCGATATAGCCGCCGGGCGCCGCGAAAGCATTGATTTCCGGATCCTTCACGATGAAAAAGGCGAAGTGATCCTTGGGCTTGTCGGAGTTGGAGGAAAGCCGGTGGCCAAGGTCGTTGATGTAGTCGTCCAGCAGCGGGTCATCCACCACCCGGCCCAGGGCGCGCATCTGACGCAGCATGGAGGCGCCATAGTCTTGCGCCTCCTGGGGTGAAATCAGCGCGTTGGCCGAGCTGCCCAGGTCGGGCAGACGCACATTGTCCTGCGCCCCCGCCGTGCAAGTGAAGGTGGCGCTGATCAGCGCGGTCAGCAAGCGCAGTGCCAGTCGTCGTGGTGCCATGGTCATAGGTAGGCGACAATAGCACTCTGACCGCCATGGGCGGCGTCGGTTCAGTGCTTGAGATGGCTGCCGGCGGGCCCCATGCTGAGGCGAACCTTTTTACGTTGTCCGGAGTTGATGTGATGCCCAAGATCGAGGTCTATTCCACGGCGGTATGCCCGTACTGTGTGGCGGCCAAGAACCTGCTCAAGTCCAAGGGGCTGGAGTGGGTCGAGGTACGCGTAGATGTCGATCCGCTCCAGCGTGACGCCATGCTCGCCCGCAGCGGTGGTCGGCGTTCGGTACCGCAAATCTTCGTCAACGACCAGCATGTCGGCGGCTACGATGATCTGGTGGCTGCTGATCGCAGTGGCAAGCTGAGTCAGTTGCTGGAGCCGGCGGCATGAGCGACCGCCTGACTGAATTCAGCATGTTCCGTCAGCGCATGAACGATCGCATCCTGTCTGAGGACAATCAGGTCGTCAGGCGTTTCTTCGCGCTGGACACGCAGACCTACAAGGCCGGCGCGCTGGACGTGAAAACCAAGGAGATGCTGGGCCTGGTCGCCTCGATGGTGCTTCGCTGTGACGATTGCATCAGCTACCACGTCGCGCAGTGCCAGCAGGCAGGCGTGCAGCGCGACGAGTTCTTCGAGGTATTCAGCGTGGGCCTGGTGGTGGGAGGGTCGATTGTCATCCCGCACCTGCGCCGGGCCGTGGATCTGCTCGATCAGCTTGAATCGGGTAGCGAGGGTGAGGCGGCTGCCTGCGCTGACCACGCCTGATTACGGCGTTTGATCGCCGGCGCGCTCCTGCCACGGGTCGGCCGCATGCAGCTTTTTGTGATGCTGCATGCAGGTATTTTCAACGTCTTGCGGGGTCCTTTCCCTGTTAGTACAGCGTTGCATCGGCGATAATTGTCCGGTTTCGGCGTGTGCCTTCCCCCACGAGCGCGCGCTGCTCGCTGTTTCGTTTCAAGGAGTTTTCCCATGAGCAAGACGATTGCGGTGATCCCCGGCGATGGCATCGGCCCGGAGATCATGACCGCTACCCTGCGCGTGCTCGACGCGCTGGACTGTGGCCTGAATTATGAATTTGTCGACGCTGGCATGGTCGCGCTGGAAAAGCATGGCGATCTGTTGCCGCAGGCAACGCTGGACAAGATTGCCGAGCACAAGGTGGCTTTGAAGGGGCCGCTGACTACGCCGATCGGCGGCGGCTTTACCTCGATCAATGTCACCCTGCGGCGCCATTTCGACCTGTACGCTAACGTGCGGCCGGCGATCAGCTTCCCCGGCACCAAGTCGCGCTACGAGCACATCGACATCATCACCGTGCGCGAGAACACCGAGGGTGCCTACCTGGCCGAGGGCCAGACGCTGTCCGACGACGGCGAAGTGGCCCAGTCGATCATCCGCAACACACGCAAGGGCAGCACCCGCATCGTGCGTTATGCTTTCGAGCTGGCGGTGAAGAAGGGCCGCAAGAAGATCACCGCGGTGCACAAGGCGAACATCCTCAAGACCAGCACCGGCCTGTTTCTCAACGTGGCGCGCGAGATCGCCAGGGAATACCCGCAGATCGAGTTCAACGAGATGATCGTGGACAACACCTGCATGCAGCTGGTGATGCGGCCCGAGCAGTTCGACGTAATCGTTACCACCAACCTGTTCGGCGACATCATTTCCGACCTGTGCGCCGGTCTCGTCGGCGGTCTCGGCCTGGCGCCGGGCGACAACATCGGCGCGAATGCGGCGATCTTCGAGGCCGTGCACGGCTCGGCGCCGGACATTGCCGGCAAGGGCATTGCCAACCCGTGTGCGCTGCTACTGGCCGCGGCTGACATGCTTGACTATCTGGACATGGTCGCCAAGGGAACCCAGTTGCGTCAGGCGATTCGTACCGTCATGACCGACGACCGCGACAGCGTGACCCCGGATATTGGCGGCAAGGGCAGCACCGGCAGTTTCGCCGATGCGATCGTAAAGCGCATCAAGGGCTGAGTACTGGCCTCGTCGATCCAAGAAAGTCGCGGCAGCGCAGCCGCGGCTTTTTTTGTGACGTCGATACTCAGCGCGTTGACGGCTGATACGTTCCCGGCAAGCTCTGGAATGGAATCGCGATGCGGTTCCAGGCGTTGATCAGGATCACCGCCATGTTGAGGTCGCCCAGTTCCTTCTCGCTGAACTGCGCGCGTGCCATCTTGTACACCTCGTCGCTGACGCCGTGCGGGTCGAGTCGGGTGACCGCCTCGCACCATTCCAGCGCGGCGCGCTCGCGATCGCTGTAGAACGGCGCCTCGCGCCATGCTGGGAGCACATACAGCCGCTGTTCGGTTTCACCACTGGCACGCGCATCCTTGCTGTGCATGTCCATGCAGTAGGCGCAGCCGTTGAGCTGCGACGCGCGCATCAACACCAGTTCGATCAGGGCCGGTTCAAGGCTGCCGGAATGTACATATTTGTGCAGCGCGAAAAGAGGCTTGATGGCTTCGGGCATAGGGGCCGAGGATTGACGGGATGACATGGGAACTCCTTGGGTTGTGCGGCCGGATGGGCCGTTCAATGCAAGGACGTGTTGGCCGTCGATTTCGTGACAGCCGCCGCCAGCCGGGCCAGTTTTTCCGGCTGGCGCAGGGCGTGGATGGCGCTGATCTGTTTGCCGTCGTCGTCGATCCAACTGGCCGTCACCAGGCTGTCCCCCTGCCAGCTGAGTAGTGCTGGCGTGCCGTTCAGAAGCCGGATCTCGTGATGAATGTTATGCCCCTGCTGTTGCTGGGCGATCTGCATGTACAGCCGGGCCAGTCGCTCGACGCCATGCAGCGGGTGCAGCGTAGCGGTGGCCAGGCCGCCGCCATCGGAGATGTGCATGGCGTCCTCGGCGAACAGCGCGCGCAGCTTGTCCATGTCCGGTTGCCGCAGGGCTTCGGCGAAGCGCTCCAGCAAGCGGTGCTGTCGGCTGATGTCGAGCGCGGGCTGGCGTGGGCGATCCTCGCGCAGGCGCTGTTTGGCGCGATGCACGCGCTGGCGACAGGCATCCTCGCCGATGCCGAGCATCGCCGCCGTCTCGGCATGGCTGTAGTCGAATACCTCGCGCAGCAGAAAGGCCGCTCGCTCCTCGGCGCCGAGGCGCTCCAGCAGCAACAGGAAGCTGAGGGTGAGGCTTTCAGCGCGTTCCAGCCGGGCGTCTGGCTGCTCGGACTCGGCCAGCAGCGGCTCGGGCAGCCAGGGGCCGGGATAGTGCGCGCGTTCGGTCTTGGCGCGGCGCAGGCGATCCAGCGCCAGCCGGGTGGTGACCGTCACCAGCCAGGCTTCGGCGTCGTCCAGCGCATGCGGGTCCTGCACGTGCCAGCGAATCCACGCATCGTGCAATACGTCTTCAGCATCGCCGGGAGTGCCCAACATGCGATAGGCGAGCCCGAAAAGGCGTGGACGGTGCTGCTGGAACAGGACGGTTTGGGGATCCATGGCGTTCTCCGGCGAGGTACGCATCAAGGACGCGCGGGAGTCACGCGATGTGACTGATCAGCGCAGGAACGGCCACGGTGCCAGGAAAATCAACCACATCAGCAGCACGATGCCGACGTACTTGCCGGCCTTGTACAGCTTCTTGTGTCGGCGCTTGAACTCGACCTTCCACCTATGTGCTGCGCCCTTGCGCTGGCTCAGTGCAAAAACCCGGTTCACGAAGCCGGTCTGTTCGGTTCCCGCATCGTCGTTCGGCGAGGCGGTGATCCTGCCCATGAACGCGCCAACCCGATGGTTGATCGCACTCATCCAGCGGGTGCGCAGCGGACGTTCCACATCGGCGAAAAGAATCACCCGGGTCTGCTCGCTGTTGTTCTCGGCCCAGTGCACATAGGTTTCGTCGAATACCACGTCCTTGCCGTCGCCCCAGGCGTGTTCCTCGCCATCGACGAAGATGCGACAGTTGCGCGAGTTGGGCGTGATCAGGCCCAGGTGGTAGCGCAGCGAGCCGGCGAACGGGTCTCGGTGCGGATTGAGTTTGCTGCCCGGCGGGAGCAGGGCGAACATCGCCGCCTTCACGCTGGGAATCGCCTTGAGCAAGGCAACCGTCTGCGGGCACAGCGCCTCAGCCGAGGCCAGGGGTTCACCATACCATTTCAGATAGAAGCGCTTCCAGCCCTGCTTGAAAAAGCTGTTGAAACTGGCGTCGTTGCTTTTTGCTGCGGCACGGATATGGCCTTCGTCGAACAGGCGTGCGGCCTCGTCGCGGATCGTCTGCCAGTTCGCCTGCAGCAGGTCCAGTTGGGGAAACCCGCGGCGATCGAGAATCGGCCGGGCCGGCACGGCCGAGAATGCATACATCATGAGATTGTACGGAGCAAATATCGCTGAATGGTCGACCAGTTGCCGATCGAAGCGCAGCCGCACACGGCCGCGTAGATGTACCAGCAGTGTGGATAACGCGAACAGTGCGAACAGGGCAAACAGGACGATGCGCAGGGTGAGGGGCATGGGATCGGGTGCAGGCATGACGAAGCGGTCAGTGCGTCATTCTACTCGCTTGCCTGCTGCGACTTCGATGCAGGCAAGACCCGTGCTCGGCTTCTTGCATGGAAAGTTGACTGCGGATGGAAGCCAGCGCGCGCCGGGTCTGTGGATCGGACCGTGAGCGCGCGCTGACTGGGCTACAGCGTTTCGGCTGCGAAATCCGCCAGTCGCGAGCGTTCGCCCCGGCGCAGGGTGATGTGGGCGGAATGCTCCCAGCTTTTGAAGCGGTCGACGGCGTAGGTGAGGCCGGAGGTGGTCTCCGTGAGGTAGGGGGTGTCGATCTGTTCGACATTGCCCAGGCAGATGATTTTGGTGCCCGGGCCGGCGCGGGTGACCAGGGTTTTCATCTGTTTCGGGGTGAGGTTCTGCGCTTCGTCGATGATCAGGTAGCGTGACAGGAAAGTACGCCCGCGCATGAAGTTGAGCGATCGGATCTTGATGCGCGATGCCAGCAGGTCATTGGTAGCCTGGCGGCCCCAGCTGCCGCCGTCCTGGGGGTTGGCGAGCACTTCGAGGTTATCGGTCAACGCGCCCATCCACGGTGTCATCTTTTCCTCCTCGGTGCCGGGAAGGAAGCCGATGTCCTCGCCGACCGAGACGGTGGCGCGGGTCATGATGATCTCGCGATAGCGTTGCTGGTCCATGACCTGGGCCAGGCCGGCGGCGAGTGCCAGCAGGGTCTTGCCGGTACCGGCATTGCCGAGCAGGGTGACGAAGTCGATGTCCGGGTCCATCAGCGCATTGAGGGCGAAGTTCTGCTCGCGATTGCGCGCACCGATGCCCCAGACATGGTGGTTGGCATGCGAGTGGTCGTCGAGCAGGACCAGGGTCGCGCTGGTCTCGCCGAGCTCAAGCACGCGCATTTCCAGTTCATTTTCACCGGGAAGGAACAGGCATTCATTCGGGTACCAGACTTCGTCGTCGCGGCGATTCACCTCGTAGTAGGTGTGCCCGCGTTCTGTCCATGATCGAACTTCGGGGTGCAGATCCCAGAAATCCGCGGGCAGTTCGGATGAGCCGGTGTAAAGCAGGGAAAAATCGTCCAGTGCGCGATCGTTCTCATAGTCCTCCGCGACGATGCCGTTGATGCTGGCCTTGATCCGCAGGTTGATGTCCTTGGTAACCAGGATCACCTCCCGGTCCGGGTGCCTGTCGCGCAGCTCGATCACCGCCGAGAGGATCTGGTTATCCGCCTTGGTGTGTCCGTTGCTGCTGGTGCGGTGCTGGAAATACAGCCGGCCCACCGAGCCACCGCGCTTGAGCTTGATGCCTTGCGGATTGGTGAGCTCGAGTCCTTCGCCGAGGTCGTGCTGCTTGCCTGCTTCAATGAGCTCGTTGAGGAATCGACTGACCTGGCGGCCGTTGCGCGACACTTCCGAGGCGCCTTTCTTCTTTTCGTCCAGTTCCTCCAGCACGGTCATGGGGATGAAGACGTCGTGCTCCTCGAAACGGAACAACGAGGTCGGGTCATGCAGCAGGACGTTGGTGTCGAGTGCGTAGATGCGCTTGCTTCCGATCATGCGGAAGTGTCCTCGCTGGTGGGTGAAGTGGAAGGCCGCGCGCGGGCATGGCTTGCGGTTGAAAACAACGGCAGGGTGTTCAACGGGTGGGAATCGCGTCGAGCACGGTTTGGGCGTGGCCCGGCACTTTGATACCGCGCCATGCCTGGGCCAGCTCGCCGTCGGGGTCGATCAGGAACGTGCTGCGCACGATGCCCATGTGGCGTTTGCCGTACAACACTTTTTCGTGGATGACATCGAATGCCTGACACCATGTTTCTTCAGGGTCGGAGATGAGGGAAAAAGGCAGTTCCTGCTTGGCGGCGAAGTTGGCATGCGATTTCACCGAATCACGTGACACGCCAATGACTTGTGCGTGGCGCTGGCGAAATGCTGGGTGGAGGTCGCGGAAATCCTTCGCCTCATTGGTGCAGCCAGGGGTACTGTCCTTGGGGTAGAAATACACCACGACCCATTGGCCCTTGAGACTTGCCAGCGTCAGTTCACTGCCAGCCTGGTCGAGCCCCTTGAGGGTGGGGAGTTTTTTGCCTATTTCGGGCATGACTTGTCCTGCACGGCCTGTGCGCCGTGGTTCTGGCTGGAGTGGAGTGAAGCGATGCGCAACGTTGCGGCGGAGCCGGCAGGGCGCCATCTGGCGCACGGGGCGATCGGAGTTGATCGACATGCTGGCGGCAATGCAAATGTCCTTCCCGGCGTGGGCATGGACACAGACTAGCGCGTGCGTGGACGGTGTTGACAGTCCTTGTCAGACGCGCGTGATCGCGCGATGCTCATGGATCGCTCTGGCGGCCTCAGAATTTGACCGGATCCATGATCGCGTCGAGATTCAGGCCATCGCAAAGCTCGAGAAAATCGTCGCGCAACGCGGCAATGTGGATTTCGGCCGGAACGCCGATGGTGAACTGGGCCTGGAACATCTCCGCGCCGGTCTGCATGGCGTGATATCGGGTGGAGTTGAGTTGCTCGACACTGATCCCATGCTGGCTGAAAAAATCCACGATGCGAACCACGATGCCGGGCCGATCGGCCGCCACGACTTCCACCAGATAAGGCAGCAGGTGCGAGCTGTTCTCGCGTGGGCCGGTGCGGTAATGGGTCAAGTGCAGGCTTTCGTCGCGCGCCAGTTTGGTCAGCGCGGTTTCCAGTTTGGCCAGCGCATCCCACGCGCCGCTGGCCAGCAGCATCAGCGATACCTCGGTACCGATGGTCGATACGCGCGATTCGGACAGATTGCACCCGGCATCGGCGATCCGCTTGGCCAGAGCCAATAGGGGTGACTTGCTCGCCGGAGTCAGCGCCTGGATCAGCAATTGGTTGTCGCTACCCGAACGCGCCGCAGCGGGAGAAGAACCGGAGGAAGGTTTCAAAAGGGCATGCCTGTGACGTTGGTCCGCGCGCGGCGGAAGCCTTGAGACTACTCCGATCAAGCTTACTTGCCCGCCTTGCGAGGCGGCAAGTAACATGCGCCATTGGCCTTGCAGCGGAATTGGTACGTGAACATTCGTGGAAGCATTTGTGCATTGGTCACCCCGTTTGCGGCTGACGGCGCACTCGATCTTGGCGCTTTCGGGCGTCTGATCGATTACCAGATCGCCGGCGGTACGCAGGCGCTGGTGGTAGCTGGCTCCACCGGCGAGGCGCACATGCTCGAACACGATGAGTTCGATCGCCTGCTGGTTTACGCCCTGGAGCGTGTGGCTGGGCGGGTTCCGGTGATCGCCGGTACCGGTGATGCGGGCACGGCCAAGACAGTGGCGTTGACCCGGCGGGCGCAGGCGTTGGGCGCCGACGCAGCCCTGGTGGTGGCGCCCTATTACGTGCGCCCGACCCAGGAAGGGTTGCTTCGGCACTATCTGGAGGTGGCCGAAAATGGCGGCTTGCCGGTGCTGCTCTACAACGTGCCCAGTCGCACCGGCTGCGATCTGCTGCCGGAGACCGTCGCCGTGCTGAGCGAACATGCTGCCATCATCGGCATCAAGGAGGCGCTTGGGGATCGCGAACGAATTTCGGCCTTGGTGGAACTTGTTCGCCCGAATTTCGTCTACCTGTCCGGTGACGATGGCAGCGCTGGCAGGGCGATGCTCGCCGGCGCGGCTGGCACGATCTCGGTGGTAGCCAATCTGGTGCCGCAGGCATTCCGGGCGTTGTGCGATGCGGCTACTGGCGGCGATCATGCAGCCACTATGCAATGTCATGCGGCGCTTGAGCCGTTGGTGAAGGCACTTGATTGCGCGCCCAATCCAATCGCGGTCAAGGCAGGCATGCCTGTCCTGGGGCTGGGTCTGGCCGTGCCGAGGTTGCCACTGGTGGAATTGAACGACGGTCCGGATCGCGCCCGATTACACCAAGCGCTGTCCAGTCTGGCATCCTTGGCGACTGTGGCCGGTTGACGGTTGCCTGACTTACCTTACGGAAACTGACTAAATGAAGAAAACCTCGCTCCTCGTCGTCCTGCCTGCGGTGGCCCTCAGTGGTTTGCTGCTTTCCGGCTGCGGCATGTTCCGCTCGCACAAGGCATGGGAGACCGCTCAGCAGGAGTCGCCATTGGAGATCCCGCCGACGCTCAATCGGCCCTCGACCAGTGATGCGTTGGTCATTCCGCCGGCGGGTGCGAACACCCCAACCTCGAATGGCGCGACAGCGAGCGTGGGTGGCGCTGCGGGTCAAGCGGGTCAAGCGGGTCAGGTGTCTGATGGTTTCCTGCACAAGGGCAGCGTTGAGAGCATCTACAGCCGCGTAGGGCAGGTGCTTGCCGGGGGCGATCTGGGTCAGGTGGTCAGTCATGACGATGCACAGCACAGCTATGTCGTCAGCCTGACGGCGGCGGAAATCCAGCAAAAGAAAGTGGGGTTTTTCCGTCGCATGTTCGGTGGGGGCAAGAGCGCCTCCGCGGATGGCGTGGCGCATCAGGTTCAGATCAGCATCGGCAGCAGTGGCGTGAACGACAGCGAAATTCGTGCGCAGGGCGACTCCACCGCAGCGGTGGCCAAGGTAATCGATACGCTGAGGTCGAGCCTCGGCAAGAAGTAAGTCCCGGTCGGCAAACCTGGGCCGGCCCGCGCGGGCCGGCCCAGGCGCCAAAGAAAAACGCCGCCCGAGGGTGGCGTTTTTGTATTCGGGTGTGACGAATGGGATCGCTCAGCGCTGCAGCAGGTTCAGTTTGTCCTGCTTGCCTTCCCATGCCTTGGCGTCGGCCGGTGCGTCTTTGCGCTCGGTGATCACCGGCCAGCCCTTGGCCAGCTCCGCGTTGAGTGCCACGAACAATTCCTGTCCGGCAGGCACGTCGTCCTCGGGGTAGATCGCGTTGATGGGGCACTCCGGTTCGCACAGAGTGCAGTCGATGCACTCGTCCGGATCGATCACCAGAAAATTGGGGCCTTCGTGGAACGCGTCGACCGGGCAAACCTCAACGCAATCGGTGTATTTGCACTTGATGCAGTTATCGATGACGACAAAGGTCATGTTGCCGTGCACCTCTGGAGGTAGTGCCTTGCCGGGCGTGGATCCTGACCAAGCATGGATCCAGTCGCGTGCCAGCCGAGGTTGAAAAAAATGGTGCTCCCTACGAGACTCGAACTCGTGTTCCCGCCTTGAGAGGGCAGTGTCCTGGGCCACTAGACGAAGGGAGCGTTATGCTGCGAGGCGCGCTAGTATAACGGAAATGTTTCGCACGGCAATGCTCCAGACGCATCGGCCTTTGTCGTTCGAAGCACGCTCCATGGGAAGGCGTCATTGCGTTCCGGTGGGACGATCCGCGATGCTGGCCATCGCACCCCCTAATCGCAAACCACGGGCGGCTTCGCCCCGCAAGGATTTCGACCGCTTGAACCTCGAATCAAGGACTGACCTCACGCCAGCGCTGCGGATCATTCCGCGCGACCAGCACATTATCTCGCGCAAGAACATCAGCAAGGCGGCGCTGCGGGTGCTCTACCGGCTCAACGAGGCTGGCTATGCGGCCTACCTGGTCGGTGGGGCCGTGCGTGACCTGCTGCTGGGGGTTCAGCCCAAGGATTTTGATGTCGCCACCAATGCGACGCCAGACGAGGTCAAGAAGCTTTTCCGCAATTGCCGCCTGATCGGTCGGCGTTTTCGGCTGGCGCACGTGGTGTTCGGTCCGGAAATCATCGAGGTGGCCACGTTCCGAGGGCTGGGTGAGGAAGGCGCTGAGGGTGACCGGCATATCGTTGACGGACGCATCGTGCGCGACAACATCTGGGGCACGATCGAGGAGGATGCGATCCGGCGCGACTTCCGCGTCAACGCGATGTACTACGACATCAGCGATTTTTCCGTGCGTGACTACGTCAATGGCATGCAGGATCTGCAGGATCGCGTACTACGCCTGATCGGCGCCCCGGTCGTGCGCTACCAGGAGGATCCGGTGCGCATGCTACGCGCGGCTCGGCTGGCAGCCAAGCTCGACATGCGTGTTGATACAGCCGCGATGGCACCCTTCGAGTCGTTGGGGCCACTGTTGGCGGATGCCGCGCCGGCGCGACTGTTCGACGAATCGTTGAAGATGTTTCTCAGTGGCAACGGCCTCAAGAGTTTCCACATGCTGGAGCAGTGTGGCCTGCTGAAGTTCCTGTTTCCCGCCACCGCGCGTGCGCTCAAGCGTGGCGACGAGGCTTTGCGTGCGTTGGTCGAACACGGTCTGGCCAATACCGACGCGCGTATTGCCGAAGGCAAATCGGTCACGCCGGCCTTCCTGTTTGCGGTGTTGCTGTGGGGCGAGGTGCGCGATTTGGCGCATCACTGGATGGCGCGCGGTGAAGATGGCAACGAGGCGTGGGCGCGCGCCGCGGCTCAGGTGGTGGGCGAGCAGTGCCAGCGGGTTGCGATACCGCGGCGCTTCACTTTCACCATGGAGGAGATCTGGTCGCTGCAGCCGCGTTTCGAGCAAATCCAGCGCAAACGGGTGTTCCGCCTGATGACACACCCGCGCTTTCGTGCCGCTTTCGATTTTCTGCTGCTTCGCGCGGACGAGTCGCCAGCGATGCGCGAGTTGGGTCATTGGTGGGCACACGCACAGCAATTGCCGCAGGAAGTGTTGGCTGCCGCGCTGCCAGCCGGTGGAGGCAGTGCCGCCAGCGAGCCCATGCCGATGCCGGCCGCACGCAAGGCTCGGCCGCGCAAGCGCAGGCGCAAACCAGGCGACAAGCCGGGCTCCATGTGACTCGGGCTTTCGTTGCGTTGGGCAGCAATCTGGGTGATCCGCGGCGTCAGGTACTCGATGCGGTGTCAGCGCTGGGGAATTTGCCTGATACACGGGTAGTGAAGTTGTCGTCCCTGTATCGAACGCTGCCATGGGGCGTGCTGGAGCAGCCGCCATTCATCAATGCAGCGGTTGAACTGGATACCGATCTCTCGCCGCTCACCCTTCTCGATGCCATGCTCGATATCGAAAAGATGGCTGGTCGCGTCAGGGCGCAGCGCAACGGACCGCGCACACTGGATCTTGATTTGCTGCACGTCGATGGCGTGCGGATGGATGATCCGCGCTTGATATTGCCGCACCCGCGCATGGCTGAGCGGGCGTTCGTGCTGCTGCCTGTGCATGATCTTGCGCCGACGTTGCCGCTGCCCGGTGGTACGGTGGATGAGCTGCTGGCGAGGCTTGATCTGAGTGGTTGTGAAAGATTGCCTTGAGCCATCCCGGTGTGGCGCCGGATAATCAGTGCTTCCGCTATTTCAGGAATTGCCGTGTACGTGCAGAACACCAGTGTCCCCGAGCGCAAGCCGGTTACCGTGCCAGGCTTGCTGGCCATGAAGGCACAGGGGCGGCGCATCGTGATGCTGACCGCCTATGACGCCAGTTTTGCGTGGCACCTGGAGTCGGCGGGTATCGACATTGCCCTGGTGGGCGATTCATTGGGCATGGTGGTGCAGGGACATCGCAGCACCCTGCCGGTAACCCTTGACCATATGGTCTATCACACGGCGGCGGTGGCGCGTGGGCTGGCGGCGACCTTGCTGGTCGCCGATCTGCCATTCATGGCCGATCGCGATATGGCACACACACTGGAAGCCGGCGCGCGCCTGGTCGGAGAGGCGGGCGCGGCCATGGTCAAGATCGAAGGTGCCGCACCGCACATCCTTGAGGCGATCGCCGCGCTGAGCGCGCGCGCGATTCCGGTATGTGCCCATCTGGGCTTGACGCCGCAATCAGTACATAAATTTGGCGGCTTCCGCGTTCAGGGCAAAGAGCAGGCGGCTGCAGATCGGGTGCTATCCGAGGCGCTGGCGGTGCAGGCCGCGGGTGCGGCGCTGCTGGTGATGGAAGGCGTGCCGGTGGAACTGGGGCGGCGGGTGACTGAGGCCGTATCGATCCCGGTCATCGGCATTGGCGCCGGGCCCCATTGTGACGGGCAGGTGCTGGTGATCCATGACATGCTCGGCATTACACCGGGCAAGCGTCCGAAGTTCAGCAAGGATTTTCTTGCCGGTCGTGACTCCGTCGCGGCAGCGATCAGCGCGTATGCCGAAGATGTGCGCAGCGGCGCCTTCCCGGCCCCCGAACATTGCTTCAACTGAGTAGCGAGTCGTCGCGCCATGCAGACCGTACAAGATGCCCCCGCCTTGCGGGCCGCCATTCGCGGCTGGCGTGCCAAGGGCCAGACGGTGGGTTTCGTGCCCACCATGGGCAACCTGCACGCCGGTCATCAATCGCTGATCAAGCTGGCCCGGGCGCGCACCGACCGGGTTGTCGCCAGTGTCTTCGTCAACCCGACCCAGTTCGGGCCCAACGAGGATTTTGATCGTTATCCACGCACCCTGGTGCAGGATCAGGCCGCTTTGGCCGAGCAGGACTGCGACTTGCTGTTTGCACCGGACGTGGCGACGATTTATCCGTTCGGTGCGCAACAAAGCGTCAGTCTGCGCGTGCCGCAGATCACCGAGATCCTGGATGGCGCGCACCGGCCAGGACATTTTGACGGTGTCGCCACCGTCGTCTGCAAGCTGTTCAACCTGGTGCAGCCGGATGTGGCCGTGTTTGGTCAGAAGGACTACCAGCAACTGAAGGTGATCGAGCGCCTGGTACGGGACTTGTCGCTGCCGGTGAAGGTCATGTCCGCGCCGACGTTTCGTGCTGATGACGGTCTGGCGCTGAGCTCACGCAACCAGTACCTGTCGGCAGCCGAACGCGCTCGCGCACCGCTGATCCACGACACCCTGCTGCGGATGCGCGAGCTGCTGAGTCAGGGCCACCCGTGGAAGGTACTTGAGCAAACGGCCTCATCGCGTCTGGTGCGTGCCGGCTTTGTGCCGGACTACACCGTAGTGCGACGCGCCGAGGATCTGGGCGAGCCCGCCGAAGGCCAACGCGACGGCCTGATTGCTCTGATCGCTGCGCGCCTGGGCAAAACCCGCCTGATCGACAACTTGTTGTTCGATTGAGCCGACCGCATAGTCAGGGGATGGGGATGATGTTGCGGTGCAGCGTCATCAGCTCGATAATTGCGGACTTTGCAGATTGCTGCTGGATAGAACGTCATGCACCTGAACATGCTCAAGGCCAAGATTCACCGCGCCATGGTGACCCATGCCGAGCTGCACTACGAAGGCTCGATCGCAATCGACGGCTTGCTGCTGGACGCTTCGGGCATCCGTGAGTACGAGCAGATCCATGCCTGGAACGTCAACAGTGGCCAGCGCTTCGTCACTTATGCGCTGCGTGCCGAAGAGGGCTCCGGCATCATCTCGGTCAATGGCAGTGCGGCGCGCAGTGCCCAGGCAGGGGACCTGCTCATCATCGCGGCCTTCGCCCAGCTGAGCGAAGCCGAGTTGGCGAATTTCGCGCCCACCTGCGTGTACATCGCCGCTGGTGAAGGCAATCGAATCAGTCACACCAATAGTTCGATTCCGAAGCAGATGGCGGCGATCTAGACCGCCCCAGTCCCGGCACGTTGGCGTTTCAATGCCCATGCGACGTGCTCGCGGACAATGGCAGACGGATGATCGGCGCGCGCGGTGAGTGCTTCAACTGTTTTATCTGAGCGTGGCGCGTTGCCCAGCGCCACCGCGATATTGCGCAACCAGCCCTCGTAACCGGTGCGGCGGATGGCCATGCCTTCGGTGCGCTTGAGGAACTCCGGCTCGCTCCAGCCGAACAGTTCGACCAGCTTGGCGCCATCCAGGCTATGCCGCGGGGCGAAGTCGGGCTCCGTGGTTTCCTGCGCAAACTTGTTCCATGGACAGACCAGTTGGCAGTCGTCGCAGCCAAAGATGCGGTTGCCGATCGGTGCCCGCAAGTCTTCCGGAATGCTGCCCTTGAGTTCGATCGTGAGATAGGAGATGCAACGTGTGGCATCGAGTCGGTACGGGCCGATGATGGCCTGGGTCGGGCATATCTCGATGCAGCGGCTGCAGCTTCCGCAGTGAGCGCTCGCGGGTTGATCGACCGGCAGGGGCAGATCGGTAAACAGCTCGCCCAGGAAAAAGTACGAACCGGCACGACGATTGATCAGCACGGTGTGCTTGCCGATCCAGCCCAGTCCCGCATTGCGAGCCAGCGCCTTTTCCAGCACCGGGGCGGAGTCGACATAGGCGCGATAGCCGAAATCGCCGATCACCCGATGGATGCGTTCGGCCAGCTTCTGTAGCCGGTTGCGCATCAGCTTGTGGTAATCGCGGCCCAGCGCATAGCGCGCGACATAGCCAACTTCGCCATCTTCCAGCACGCCCCAGGCGTTGGCCGTGCCGGGCGGGATGTAATCCATGCGTACCGAAATAATCCGCCGGGTACCGGGTTCCAGCTCGGCCGGCCGGCTGCGGCGGGTGCCATGGCGGGCCATGTACTCCATCTCACCATGATGGCCGTGCTCCAGCCAGCGCAACAGGTGCAGTTCGTCCTCGGCCAGATCGGTGCTGCTGATGCCGGCCTCGGCGAAACCCAGCTCGATCGCCCAGCGCTTGATGTCGCCCGCAAGAGCGACATAGTCGGGTGGGGCGAGCGAGGCGGCTGTGGACATCGTTCCATTGTAAGCGTGGCGGATGCCTATAATTCGCACATGCCTGTCCATCCATATCACCGCGATCTGCACACTGTCGGGCAACTGCGTGACATCGAGCGCGCGGCCATGGCGGCCCTGGATATTTCCGGTTACGAGCTGATGCGGCGAGCCGCGACGGCGGCGTTGAACACGTTGCGACGGCGCTGGCCGGACCAACAGCACATCTGCATCCACTGCGGGCCTGGCAACAATGGTGGTGACGGGTATCTGTTGGGCGTGCTGGCGCGCGAAGCTGGTCTGCGGGTGGAATTGGTCGCGCTCTCGGTCGATGCACATGCTGATGCTGGCACGGCACGCGCGGCGTGGCTGGCCGATGGTGGCACTATCCAGTATTGGGATGAGCAGGCGGGCTTGCCGCAGGTCGGGCTGCATGTGGACGCGTTGTACGGCATCGGCCTCAACCGTGCGCCAGGGGCGGCGGCAGCCCGTTTGATCGAGCTCATCAACGACAGCGGTCGACCGGTATTGGCGCTGGACCTGCCCAGCGGGCTGAACAGCGATAGTGGGCATTGTCCGGGCACCGCCATCCGTGCGGATGTCACCCTTGGCTTTCTTGCCGACAAACGCGGATTGCATACCGGGCGTGCCGCCGATCATGTCGGTGTGCTGGAGCTGGCCACGCTTGGTGTGCCGGACCAGGTCTACGCTCAAGTGCGGCCAGACGCGAAATTGCTGCTCGGCGAAACGTTGCCGCCGCGCCGGCGTTATGCCAACAAAGGTGACTACGGCCATGTGCTGGTGATCGGTGGCGAGCATGGCATGGCCGGCGCGGCGCGTCTGGCCGGCGAGGCGGCACTGCGTGCGGGGGCGGGGCTGGTCAGTATCGCGACAAGGGCTGAGCACGTGTTTGCACTGAACGCGGCGCGTCCGGAGTTGATGGTGCGCGCGGTTGATGGCCCGCAGTCGCTGACGCCGCTGCTGGAACGCGCCAGCGTGCTGGCGCTGGGCCCCGGCCTGGGTCAGGCCGCCTGGGGGCACGCCTTGTGGCTGACCGCACTGGATGCTGAAAAGCCGCTGGTACTCGATGCCGATGGCCTCAACCTGCTGGTCGCCGAGCCACGGGTCTTCTCCGCGCCGACGGTGCTGACGCCGCACCCCGGCGAGGCGGCACGACTGCTTGGTGTAGCCACTGCCGAGGTCGAGCGTGATCGATTTGCGGCGGCGCGCGAGCTGTCACGTCGCCATGCGGCGGTGGTGGTGCTCAAGGGAGCGGGCAGCCTGATCGCCGATCCCGATGGACGTCTGGACGTCTGTCCCTGGGGTAATCCAGGAATGGCTTCCGGTGGAATGGGGGATCTGCTCACTGGCATCATTGCTGCTTTCCTGGCACAGGGTTGCAGTGCGTGGCAGGCCGCCTGTCTCGGCGTGGGTCTGCATGCACGTGCTGGCGATCACGCCGCGCGTTACGGTGAGCGTGGGCTGCTGGCCAGCGACTTGCTGGCACCGCTGCGTGCGCTGGTCAATGGCGTGGACGCGGGCGGGGCTGAGCATGACTGACCGAGCCGCACATGGTCATATCGAATTCGGGCGAGAGTGGTCATTGCCCGATGAGGCGGCGACCGGCCAGTTCGGTGTGCACCTGGCACAGGCTCTGGATGGAGGGCTGGTGATCTACCTGGAAGGCCCGTTGGGCGCTGGCAAGACCAGCGTTGCGCGGGCCTTGCTGACCGAATGGGGGGTGGGTGAAAGGGTGAAGAGCCCAACCTACAGCCTGGTCGAAACCTATCCGGTTGGCGATCGAACGGCATGGCATCTTGATCTGTATCGCATTGCTGATCCGGGTGAGCTGGAGTGGCTGGGGCTGGATGCCTTGGCCGCCCCCTCGGCGTTGGTGCTGATCGAGTGGTCCGAGCGCGGAGCAGGTGCCTTGCCCGCAGCTGACATGGAGTTGCGTCTGGCCTACGCGGAGCCCGGGCCGGGGCGCAGGGCCTTGCTGCGGGCGTTCACCGGGCGCGGGGAGCGGATGCTGTCACGGCTGGCTTGATCGAGGCTAACTCATGATTTTTTCAGGAGAAATGGCGAAATCTTCGTGACGGGAGCGATCTGTTGCCAATGCGCAACTTGCAGCTGATAGTTGGATACAACCTGATGAATCACTCGCAGGTTATGGATATTCAAAGAAAAACCCGCTTGCATTCGCCATGTGAGTGAGTTTCAATGCGGCACATGAAGGGCTACCTGAACAACTTGGGTGGATTGGTTGCCGCCGCGATCCTGGCGATCGCGCCCCTGTACGCCGCCAAGGCGGCTGAACTCAAGGATGCGCGGGTCTGGGCTGGTCCTGAATACACGCGTGTCGTGCTCGACGCCACCGGCCCAATGAAATACTCGGTCAAGCAGAAGGACGGCCAGCTAACGGTTGAGTTGGCAGACAGCAATGCCAAGGCCGGCTTTTCCGATCCACAAGCGAGCGGCCTGTATCGGGGCATGACCCATACCCGCGTCGGCGACGGTCTGGTGCTGACCGCCAAAATCGACCCGGCCAGCCGGCTGAAGAGCTTCGTGCTGCCATCTCGCAGTGGCTCGGATTACCGCGTGGTGCTGGATCTGTACCCAGGGAATGGCAAACTCGGCGATAGCGTCGTCAGCACGTCCGCTCCGGTCGCCGCCGCACCAGTCGAGATCCCGAAATACAGCAACCCCACGCACAGCCGCCGGGTGGCGGCCGAGCAGGCGGCGGCCATGCTCAATGGCCAGCGCGCCGTGGTGGTGGCGATCGACCCCGGGCATGGTGGCAAGGATCAGGGCGCCCATGGCCCGGGCGGGACGCTGGAGAAGAACGTTACTCTGGCAGTGGCCCGCGACCTCGCGGCGGAGATCAATCGCCAGCCCGGCATGAAAGCCATCTTGACCAGGGATGGCGACTATTTCATCCCGCTCAAGGAGCGCTACCAGATCGCCCGAGAGAACAATGCCGATCTGTTCGTGTCGATCCACGCCGACTCGTTCACCAACGATGATGCCAGGGGGGCGTCGGTATGGGTGCTTTCGCCGCGCGGGAAAACCAGCATGGCGGCGCGCTGGCTTGCTGACGGGCAGAACCGCGCAGACCTGATTGGAGGTATCAGCCTCGACGACAAGGACGACGGTCTGGCCAAGGTGTTGCTCGATCTGCAGCAGGGCTGGGCGATGCACGCCAGCGACGAGGTGGCCAGCAACGTGCTGAAGGCCCTGGCCAAGCTGGGCCCGACCCACCGTGGCTACGTCGAGCGCGCCAATTTCGTGGTGCTGCGCTCGCCCGATGTGCCCTCGATCCTGGTCGAAACCGCCTTCATCAGCAATCCGGCTGAAGAGCGCAAGCTGCGTGATCCGGCGCACCAGAAAAAGCTCGCCGAGGCGGTGATGGGCGGTGTGAAGAGTTATTTCGAAACGACGCCGCCGCCGGGAACCTGGTTTGCGGCCCAGGCGGCAAAGAACAACGGCACCCGATTGGCCTCAAACACTTCAGGCTCGGCTGGCAAATCGGTGGCATCGACTGCCATGTCCTCCTCAAGCAGTCGGGGCAAGGCGCGTGACATGCACAAGGTCGGACGGGGCGAGAGCCTCAGCAGTATTGCGCGGCGGTACGGTGTCAGCGTGGGCGCCTTGAAGAACGCCAACCAGATGAGCAGCAATACCGTGCATGCCGGCGCCGTGCTGGCCATTCCCACCAGCTGACGCTCCTGGCGCCAGGGCACGCTGCCCGTTCGCTGCTAAAGTTCGCGGATGACTTCCATCCGTTTGCTTTCCCCTGACCTTATCAACCAGATCGCCGCCGGCGAGGTCATCGAGCGTCCCTCATCGGTGGTCAAGGAACTGGTCGAGAACAGCCTCGACGCCGGCGCCACGCGTATCGAGGTGGATATCGAAGCCGGTGGCGCGCGCCTGATCCGCGTGCGCGATGATGGTGGTGGCATACCCGTCGACGAACTGCCACTGGCAGTGGCCTCGCATGCAACCAGCAAGATCGGCAGTTTCGATGATCTTGAGCACGTTGCCAGCATGGGTTTTCGCGGCGAGGCGCTGGCCTCGGTGTCGTCGGTCTCGCGCTTCGCGTTGACCTCGCGCGCCAGCGGCCAGGACACCGCCTTCCGCATCGAGGTCGATGGCGGCAAGCTGCAGGCGGCGCGGCCGGCGCAGCATCCGCCAGGCAGCAGCGTGGAAGTGCGCGACCTGTTCTACAACGTGCCGGCGCGTCGAAAATTCATGCGTGCCGAGCGCACCGAGTTCGCCCATATCGACGACTTGTTGAAGTCGCTGGCGCTGGCGCGGGGCTCGGTCGAGTTTCGGCTCAGCCATAACGGCAAGCCGGTGCGCATCTGGAAGTCCGCGCGCGACGAGCAGGCGGCGTTGCAGCGGGTAGCCGAAGTGCTCGGCGAGGAGTTTCCGGCGCGGAGCCTGCGCATCGATCACGCCGCGGCGGGCCTGCATCTGTCGGGCTGGGTCGGCTTGCCGACGGCCTCGCGGGCACAGGCCGACGCGCAGTATTTCTACGTCAATGGTCGTCTGGTGCGTGATCGCATCGTGGCCCATGCGGTTCGGCAGGCTTATGCCGACGTGCTGTTCCATGGTCGTCATGCGGCGTTCGTCTTGTATCTGGAACTCGACCCGGCGGGCGTGGATGTGAACGTGCATCCGGCCAAGCACGAGGTTCGCTTTCGCGAGCAGCGGCTGGTGCACGACTTCCTGTTTCGCACCTTGCATGAGGCGCTGGCGCAGACTCGGGCTGGCTCGCACGCGTTGCCCGTCAACGCGACTGCGACGGCGCTTCAGCCCGCGTCGCACACGCCCGCTGCGGCGATGGCCTCAGCCGCATCCTGGCCAAGCCAGTTCAGCCAGAACCGGCTGAACCTGGGCGTGCAGGAAGCGCCTCTGGCGGGTTATGCGGCCTTGCTGGGTGAGCACGCACCGCCGCCGGGTTCCGCCACGTCGTCGTTGATGATGCCAGTCGCAGAAGGTGAGGCGCCGCCGCTGGGTTTCGCCATAGCGCAGCTGAAAAACATCTACGTGCTGGCCGAAAATACGGATGGTCTGATCCTGGTGGATATGCACGCCGCCCACGAGCGGATCACCTATGAACGGCTCAAGGCCGGCCGCGCCTGCAGCAACCTGCGCTCGCAGATGCTGCTGGTGCCGCTCTCGATGGCAGTCAGTACCCGGGAAGCCGCCGCCGCCGAGGAGCACGCCGAGGCACTGGCCGAATGGGGGTTGGAGTTGTCGCGCAGTGGGCCGACCGCGGTGGTCGTGCGGCGGATTCCCGCTCTGCTGGAAGGCGCCGATGTCGCCCAGCTCAGTCGCGACGTGTTGTCGGAGTTGGCCCAGCATGGCAGTTCGCGACGATTGCAGGAGCTGGAAAACGAGTTGCTCTCCACCATGGCCTGCCACGGCTCGGTGCGCGCGGGGCGGCGTTTGAGCCTGCCCGAGATGAACGCGCTGCTGCGTGAAATGGAGGCCACCGAACGTTCCGGACAATGCAATCATGGACGCCCAACCTGGATCCAGTTGAGCGTGGCCGAGCTCGACAAGCTGTTCATGCGCGGTCGTTGATATGCGCTCCGAATACCTTGTTTCGCAGGAACTGGAGACAATCGCTACCGCCCCCCCTTGTTGTCGCTGCCATTCTGGGAGTTGCCACCGTGCATGCCGCCGATATCGATAGTTACAAGCAGAGCGTCCAGCAGTGGCATGCCGGCCGGGTCCAGCGGCTGACGGCGCCCGACGGGTGGCTCAGCCTGATCGGGCTGGAGTGGCTGAGGCCGGGCGAAAACCGCATAGGCCGCGCCGCCGACAACGACATCGTGCTCAAGGCCGGTCCGGCACATCTGGGTGTGATCGAGCTGGCTGGTGATGGCTCCATGCATCTCGAGCTGATCCCGCATGGCGGTGCCCTGATTGATGGCAAGCCGCTGCAGCAGGCTATGCTGGTCGACGACGCGCACGCCGGTGATGCAGCGCCGACCATGGTGAGTTTCAGCAGCACGAGCTTCCATGCCATCGATCGTGATGGCCGCAAGGGGCTGCGCCTGAAGGATACCGATGCTCCCAGCCGCAAGCACTTTGCCGGGATTGATTCGTTCCCGGTCGATCCATCGTGGCGGATCGAGGCGACCTGGGTGCCGGCCAAACCCGGCCAGACCCTGGAGATGGGGACGGTGATCGGTACCATCGACAAATACCCGGTGCCGGGGACGTTGGAGTTTTCCCGCGACGGCAAGCACTTCGAGCTGTTGCCGGTGATCGAGGTGCCAGGCGGCAAGCAATACTTCATCGTGTTCGCCGATCGCACCAGCGGCAAGGAGACCTATGGCGCGGCGCGTTTCCTCTACGTCGATCCGCCGAAAGGTGGCAGGGTCGTGGTCGACTTCAACAAGGCCTATAACCCACCGTGCGCGTTCACGCCGTTCGCCACCTGTCCGCTGGCACCACCGGAAAACCGGCTGGACCTGCGGGTGACCGCGGGCGAGAAGAAGTACGCCGACGGACGGCACTGAGCCACGAGGCGATGACGCAGGAGCCCGGCAGCGGGCTCCTGCGGGCCAAGCTCAGCGGCCCTTGAACTCGGCCTTGCGCTTCTCCAGGAACGCGCTGGTGCCTTCGCGCATGTCTTCGGTGGAGAACGCCAGCGCGAAGCCCTGGGTTTCGAACTCGAGGCCCTGGTCGATCGCCGCCTCGCCACCTTGCAGCACCGCGTCGAGAATGCCGGCGGCAGCCAGCGGGGCGGCAGCTGCCAGTTGATCAGCCAGCGTGTTCACCGCTTCGTCGAGCGCATCCGCGGCCACTACGCGGGTAACGATGCCCAATTCATGGGCGCGCTGGGCGTTGATTACGGCACCGGTCAGGCACAGCTCCAAGGCAGCGCCACGTCCGGCCAGCCGCAGCAGGCGCTGGGTGCCACCGAAACCGGGGATCAGGCCGAGGTTGATTTCAGGCTGGCCGAATTTTGCCTTCTCGCTGGCAATGCGCAGGTGGCAGGCCATCGCCAGCTCCATGCCACCGCCCAGGGCAAAACCCTGGATTCGTGCGATTACCGGTTTACCCAGGCGCTCGATCGAGCTCATCAGGCGCTGTCCGGTGCGCGAAAAGCCTTGCGCCTGGGTTGGCGTGTAGCCATGCATCTCGGCGATGTCGGCGCCCGCAACGAAGGCTTTCTCGCCAGCCCCGGCGAGAACCACGACGCGCACGGCGTCATCCTGTGCAGCTTGTGCAAATGCCAGGGTCAGCTCGTTGAGCGTGTCCCGGTTCAGCGCGTTGAGCTTGTCGGGACGGTTGACGACGATGGTGCACACGGCGCCGCGATGGCCGAGTTCCAGGTTGCGATAGGCCATGAATGGCTCCCTGTGGATGAAAAGCGGTGATGGTAGCAGCGGGAACCTTTGTCGCCAGCGGGGTTCTCAAACCCGTGCGCATACGCTGCAAGAATGCGGTGAACCGCTTACGATGAGGCCCTCGGAACCACCATGGCGACAGGTTTGACTCGATGGGAATTGGCATGAAACATCTGCGTGGCTGGTCGCTGGGCGCTTTGCTGCTGGTCGGTGCGGTGCATGCGCAGGACGCTTCCCGGTCGGCGGCCGCGCAGGTGAAGCCGGACAAGGCCAGGCTGTCCTACGCGATTGGTTACCAGATTGGCAGCCGATTTGCCGACGGCACACCGGATATCGACCTGGCCACCCTGCAGCGGGCGATCCAGGATGCCTACGCCAAGCGCAAGCCGACGGTGTCGATCCAGGACATGCATTTGCAGTTGCAGCGATTCCAGCAGCAGATGCATACCGAGGCATTGCAGGAGTTCAAGCGGATCGCCGCGACCAATGCGCGCAAGAGCGCGGCCTTCATGGAAAAGAACCGGCAGCAGCCGGGTGTGGTGCAATTGCCATCCGGTATCCAGTACTCCGTGCTGAGCAAGGGCAGCGGCAAGGTCAGCCCCACCGTGACCAGCACGGTGGTGGTGAACTACCGCGGCATGCTGGTTGACGGCACCGAGTTCGACAGCACTTGGGCGCACGGTGCGCCGGTCAGCTTCACCGTGAACAAGGTGATCCGCGGCTGGCAGGACGTGATCCCGCGCATGCACGTCGGTGATCGCTGGAAGGTGGTGATCCCCCCGCAGCTTGCCTATGGCGAAGTCGGTTTCCTGCCGCGGATCGGTCCCAACGAAGCGCTGCAGTTTGAAATCGAGCTGCTGGCCATCAAGCCCGATTCCGGCCAGCCCTGACCTTCGTCGGTGATAACATGACGGGGCATGTCAAACGCTGCTGACCCCGTCGAAACTCTCCCGATCACCCCCTGTATCGGTACCTGCCGGCTGGATGAGCGCGGCTATTGTGTGGGTTGCCTGCGCAGCGGCGAGGAAATCGGCCGCTGGCGCCTGATGAGCGATCCGGAGCGGCTGCATGTCATGCGCATGGTCCTGCCGGGCCGCAAGCTGTCGTGATCGACGAGCTGACCAAGGCGCTGCTGCCCCTGTCGGCACCGCCGTCCGGGCCGGCCTGGAACCATGCCGACATGACCGAACTGCTGGGTACCAGGGAGCGAGCGCCGGCTGCGGTGCTGGTCGGTTTTCGCGAGGGCGTGCAGCCGCGGCTGGTGCTTACAGTGCGCACCGATCACCTGCAGGCGCATGCCGGCCAGGTCGCGTTCCCCGGTGGCCGCAGTGAGCCGGAGGACGGCGATGCGTTGACCACCGCCCTGCGTGAGAGCGAGGAAGAGATCGGCCTTGATCGTGCGCTGGTGACGCCGCTGGGCTTTCTGGATTGCTTCGAGACGATCAGTGGTTTCCGGATCACCCCGGTGGTGGCGCGGATTGCCGCGCAGGCGCAGTTGTATCCGGCGCCGGACGAGGTGGCCGAAGTGTTCGAGGTGCCGCTGGCGTTTTTGCTGGAGCCGGCCAACCTGCGGCGCTACATGATGGAGTTTCGTGGCCATCAGCGACCGATGGTAGAGTTCGTGCACGGTGGCCATCGTATCTGGGGGGCCACCGCTGCGATGCTGTTCAACCTGCTGCACAGGATGGGACGCGCATGAGTCTGAAGATCACCTTGATCAACGCCGCCGAGCTGGCCGCCATCCCGTCGGGCGAGCTGCTGCTGGTCGATTGCCGCTTCGATCTGGCCGATCCGGGCAAGGGGCAGCGTGAGTATCCGGAAGGTCACATTCCCGGTGCCGTCTTTGCCAGCCTCGATCGTGACTTGTCCGATCTGTCGCGGCAGGCCGAGGGACTGGGGCGGCATCCACTGCCACTGGAGGCGGCCTTCAACACGCTGCTGTCGCGTTGGGGCTGGCGAGCGGGCATGCAGGTGGTGAGTTACGACATGGCTGGCGGTGCACTGGCGGCGGCGCGGCTGTGGTGGATGTTGCGCCTGGTTGGCGTGCAGGCGGCGGTTCTCGATGGCGGTTATGCGGCCTGGTTGGCAGCCGGGTTGCCGGCAGAGACAGGCGAATCCGCTTCGCGGTCGCCAAGCAAGCTCTCGATGCACTACGACCCAGGCCAGGTGGTGCTGGACCACGCGGCGCTGTCGAGCGGCTTCAGCGGCCAGTTGCTGGATGCCCGCGCTGCGCCGCGTTTCCGTGGCGATGTCGAGCCGCTGGATCGGGTCGGTGGACATGTACCCGGCGCGCTCAATCGGCCCTTTTTCGACAACCTCGGCAGTAACGGCTGTTTCAAGCCAGCCGAGCAGTTGCGCGCCGAGTTCGCCGACCTGCTGGGTACGACCGCACCACGCCAGGTGGTGCACATGTGCGGTTCGGGCGTGACCGCCTGCCACAACCTGCTGGCGATGGAGCATGCAGGCCTGCATGGCTCACGACTGTACGCGCCGTCGTGGAGTGGTTGGGTCAGCGACCCATGGCGTCCCGTCGCGAAGGGCTGACCCTGCCGTCGCAGGAACCCGGCATCGGGCTCCTGCGACATACGCATCTCATTTCTTTTCTTTCAGCTTGGCTACCAGCTGTTGCAGCGTTGCCTGCGTCTCGGGGTGGAAAAACGCGTCGACGAAGTCCTCCAGCGGCAGTGCTTCCATGTTGGCATAGGCGCCGGCCAGATCCGCGCGCGCCAGCTTGCGGGTGGCGAGCATGGCGTGTGACGGCAGCGCCAGCAGTTCACCGAGCCAGTGCAGGGCGCGGGTGGTGACCTGGTCGACACCGGTCAGTTCGTCGACGAATCCGCAGGCAAGCGCCTCGGTTGCATCGATCATGGCGCCGGAAACCAGCAGGCGCTCGGCACGATAGGTGCCCACTACGCGGCGCAGCGCCAACTGGATCGCATCTGGCACGATCAGCCCCACCTGCACCTCGTTGAGACCGATGCGGAATGGCCCCTCGGCCATCACCCGGTAGTCGCAGAACAGCGCCAGCACGGCACCACCGGCCGGGCTGTGACCAGTGATCGCCGCCACCAGCGGAATCGGCGCACGCGCCAGTGCGGCGCACAGCGCGAAGAACTCGCGCCAGTATTCGAGCACGCCGGCGCGGTCGCGCTGCAAAAGTGCCGGCACGTCAACACCAGCTGAGAACAAGCCCTGCGCACCGGACAATACGATGCCACGCATGCCTTCCCGCACGCTGTCGTCAATGGCCGAACGCACGGCGCGCAGCAGTTCCAGATTCAACGCATTGACCGGCGGGCGGGCCAGCTGGATCTCGCGGATTTGGTCATGGGTGGTCAGGTTGAGCATGGCAAACTCCGGCTCGAAAAATTACGGTTGGGGGGTGTCATCTGCAGTCCAGTGATAGCGCACGGCATAGTCGAGGGTGGCCTTGCCACCGGCGGGCACATCGACATGGAATTCCAGTGTGTCGGCGGTCTGTCTGCTGGGCTTGTTGCTGGAGGAGATCAGGTTCCATTGCTGCCAGCGGTTGGGGTGCTCACGCACGGTCACGGTGCGCGGGCGGTCGCCGGCATTGCTCAGGCTGATGCGGAATGCCTCGTCCATGCTGCGGCCGTTCTTGTCCACGCTGAAGCGGGTGCGCGTGCGTTCGGCGCGCAGGTCGAATGCGGTGCCCAGGGTGATGGTGGCATCGCTGCCCTTGGGTGTGTCGTCGATGCGGCCTTCGCCGATGAACTGTGGCACACCGTGGCTGTCGGCAGTGAGTACGCGCAGGTAACCGGCAGGCAGGCTGTCGAAGGCTTTCAGGCGCAGAGTGCTGACGATGGCCGTGCCGCCGCCGGTACTGAAATCGGGGTTCACTATGGGTTGTCGCGGTTGGAAAACATTGCCGTTTTCGTACAGGGCGGTGCGCACGCAGTCCATCGTTCGACTGGCGTACAACGGCACCTGGCTGACGCTGCCATCGGGCAGGTCAACCGCCGCAGGCAGGGTAAAACTACGATAGTCGCCCAGGCTGTCCTGCCGTGGCAGTTCGGCACGGGCAGCGTTGGCGTTGTTTCCCCTGGCCATCGCCATCATCGGTCGCGGGGCCGAGGCCCTGGCCATGTTGGGCTCGCCGGCGATCAGGGTGAGTTGCACATCGTGCCAGTCGCGACCGCTGCGGTTGGCGATGCTGGCGCGCGATTCAAATTGCATGCGGCAACTGGTGCCTGACTGCAGGGTGGCAACGTAGGCAGCGCGCCAACCCAGCCCCGCGGTGGGGTAGCTGAGCACCGCCCGGGTGGTGCCCGCATGGGCCGCGTCCACCCGCAGATCCAGGGCGGATCCGGTGGGGAAATCGCCGCCACTGGTGCGTACGGCAGCGTACTGATTGATCAAGATGGTGCGGCCAAGTTCATCGCGCACCAGCAGGCTGTCTCCGGCCCGCAGCAAGCGGCCTTGAGCGATCAATTGGCCATTGTTACCGAGCACGTCGACGGTGCGCCCGGTCAGACCGGTCAGTGCGGCGCCGGCGCCTTGCGCCAGCAGCAGTCGCTGCGAAACCACTTTCGCAACACTGTCGGGGAAGCCCAGCGCGAGCGCTTCGGAATCGAGAAAAATCGGCAGGTCGCGGATCACCACGTCGTGGGTGCCGGCGGCGAGGGTCAATGAGCGTTGTTCGCGCACCACCGCATAGCCGTCGTCGACATCACCGCCTCCATGGCTGGCATAGAGCGAGGCGCTGTCGCTGCGATACAGGGTCAGTGCCGTGGTGTCGGCGGCTTGGGCAGGCGAGCTGCCAAGCCAGGCTGCGGTGCAGGCGGCAGCAAGGGCCAGGACGGTGCGACGTGATGTCGTCATCGGGCGAACTCCATCGTGGGAACCGGTGGCCATGATATCCACCGCCGGTGCATGGTGTGTGTGGATGGGATCACCTGGCCCAATGATTTTGTTGTCAGCGATGGCTCAGGCTTGCCGGGCTTGCCGCCTCGCGGATCGTTGCCGGCAAGGGCACCGTCTTGCCGGTGGCGGGGTTCATCCACACCATCACCACATGGCCCTCGCTGTATAACCGGCTTGGATCGCAGGCATCGACGATGCGGTGAGCCAGGGTCATCGAACTGGTGCCGAGCCGTGCGCAGCGCAGTTCGACGTGCAGTGAGGCAGGCCATTCGATCGGGCGTCGGTATTGCAGCTCACTGGCGGCGAGCACCGGCATCGATTCCTCGCTGAACCAGTCTGGTACCTGCTGCAGCCATTGCAGTCGTGCTTCCTCCAGGTAGGTGATTTGGGACAGTTGACGTGATTGAACGCGTCCAGGTCGCGCCAGCGCACGCTGATCGGGGCAACGAACAATGGCGCCCGCGCGGCATTGGTGGTGGCGACTGACGGGGTGGGCTGGATTGAGCTCATGAACGCTTCTTCCGCGGCATCGGCTTGTACTTGTCGGCCGAGGCGATGTGTTTGGTGGCGGCCTTGACTCGCTTCGCGGTGCCGGGCTTTTTCGCCTTGGTCGGTTTCAGGTGTGGCGCGAGGAAATGACCGGTGTGGGAGTTCGCGCTGGCGGCCACGGTTTCCGGCGTGCCGGCGACGAGAATGCGGCCGCCACCGGAGCCACCTTCGGGGCCGAGATCGACCACCCAGTCGGCGGTCTTGATCACGTCCAGGTTGTGTTCGATCACCACCACCGTGTTGCCTTGGTCGACCAGCTGATGGAGCACGTCGAGCAGTTGCTCGATATCGTGGAAGTGAAGTCCGGTGGTGGGCTCGTCGAGGATGTACAGTGTGCGCCCGGTGTCGCGCTTGGAGAGCTCCTTGGACAGCTTCACCCGCTGCGCCTCGCCGCCGGAAAGCGTGGTGGCGCTCTGGCCGAGCTTGATGTAATCCAGCCCGACCGCGCGCAGTGTGTCGAGCTTGCGCGCGATGTTGGGCACGTTCTCGAACAGCTTCAGCGCATCCTCCACCGTCATGCCAAGCACGTCGGCGATGGTGTAGCCCTTGTACAAGACTTCCAGCGTCTCGCGATTGTAACGCTTGCCGTGGCAGACGTCGCAGGGAACATAGACGTCGGGCAGGAAATGCATCTCCACCTTGATCATGCCGTCGCCCTCGCACGCTTCGCAGCGGCCGCCGCGCACGTTGAAACTGAAGCGCCCGGGCGTGTAGCCGCGGGCTCGCGCTTCCGGCACCTGGGCGAACATCTCGCGCAGGGGCGTGAACAGGCCGGTGTAGGTGGCGGGATTCGAACGCGGCGTGCGCCCGATCGGCGACTGATCGATATCGACGACCTTGTCGAACAGCTCCATGCCCTCGATCGACTTGTACGGGGCTGCCTGGGTACCTGCGCCATTCAATTCGGCGGCGGCGAGGCGAAACAGGGTGTCGTTGACGAGGGTCGACTTGCCCGAGCCGGAAACGCCGGTGACGCAGGTGAACAAGGCGGCCGGAATCGACAGGTCGACGCTCTTCAGGTTGTTGCCGCTGGCGCCTTTCAGGTGCAGCCAGGACGCGTCGTCGATCGGTTGACGGCGTTCCTTCGGCACCTCGATCGAGCGCGCGCCGGAAAGGAACTGACCCGTGACCGAGCGCGGCGAGTCGAGCATGTCCTGCACCGTGCCCTGCGCCACGATTTCGCCACCATGCACGCCAGCGCCGGGGCCGATGTCGAGCACGTGGTCGGCCATGCGGATCGCATCCTCGTCATGCTCGACCACGATGACGGTGTTGCCGAGATCGCGCAGCCGGGTGAGTGTGCCGAGCAGGCGCTCGTTGTCGCGCTGGTGCAGGCCGATCGAGGGTTCGTCCAGCACGTACATCACGCCGACCAGGCCGGCGCCGATTTGCGAGGCCAGCCGGATGCGCTGCGCTTCACCGCCGGACAGCGAGTCGGCCTGGCGATCAAGGGTCAGGTAGTTCAGCCCGACATCGTTGAGGAAGGTCAGCCGCTCATGGATTTCCTTGACGATCTTGACCGCGATCTCGCCACGCCAGCCGGTGAGCTTGAGGTCGGCGAAGAACGCCAGCGCGTCGTCGATCGAGCGATGGGTGAGCGACGGCAGCGCATGGTCGGCGACGAATACGTTGCGCGCCGAGCGGTTCAGTCGCTGGCCCTCGCAGGCCGGGCAGGGCTGGTCGCTGATGTACTTGGCCAGCTCTTCGCGTACGGCGCCGGATTCGGTTTCCTTGTAGCGCCGTTCCAGGTTCGGCAGGATGCCTTCGAACGGATGCTCGCGGGTGACCTTGCCGCCGCGTTCGGTGAGGTAGCGAAACGCGATCTTGTCCTTGCCGCTGCCTTGCATCACGGCCTGGCGTACGTTCGCCGGAAGGTCTTGCCAGGGCGTATCCACATCGAAGCCGTAGTGCGCCGCCAGCGAGAGAATCAGCTGGAAGTAATGTGCGTTGCGTCGATCCCAGCCGCGTACCGCGCCGTTGGACAGCGGCAGTTCCGGATGGCCGACCACGCGGGAGGCGTCGAATACCTGGGTCACGCCGAGGCCATCGCAACTGGGGCAGGCGCCCACCGGTGAATTGAACGAGAACAGCCGCGGTTCAAGCTCCGGCAGCGAGTAGTCGCACACCGGGCAGGAGTATCGCGACGAAAGCATTTGCTCGGATTTCGCGCCGTCGTCTGCCCCCGCGCTGTCCATGTTGACCAGGATCACCAGCCCGTCGCCGAGCCGCAACGCAGTTTCGAACGACTCGGCCAGGCGCTGCTTGATGTCCTCGCGCGGGCGGAAGCGGTCGACCACCACCTCGATCGTGTGCTTCTGGCGCAAGGTCAGTGGCGGCACCGCATCGAGGTCGACGACCTCGCCATCGACGCGGGCGCGCACGAAGCCCTGGGCTCGCAGTTGCTCGAACACCTGCACATGCTCGCCCTTGCGCTCACGGATCACCGGCGCCAGCAGCATGAAGCGATGTTCCGGATCCATCGCCAGGGTGGCGTCGACCATCTGGCTGACGGTCTGCGCCTCCAGCGGAATGCCGTGATCCGGGCAGCGTGGCGTACCGACGCGGGCATACAGCAGGCGCAGGTAGTCGTAGACCTCGGTGATCGTGCCCACGGTGGAACGCGGATTGTGCGAGGTGGACTTCTGCTCGATCGAGATCGCCGGCGACAGACCCTCGATATGGTCGACGTCGGGCTTTTCCATGATCGACAGAAATTGCCGTGCGTAGGCGGACAGGGATTCGACGTAGCGTCGCTGGCCTTCGGCGTAGATCGTGTCGAACGCCAGTGATGATTTGCCCGAGCCGGACAGGCCGGTGATCACGATCAGCTTGTCGCGTGGCAGGTCGAGGTCGATGTTCTTGAGATTGTGCGTGCGTGCGCCGCGGATTCGAATGGTGTCCATGACGCCGGGATATGGGGGGGAAGCTCAACTATACCAAGGCGTTTTGCGGGTTAGTTGCGCACGGCGGTCGTGCGCGCGGCCTCGTGGTTCCCCGCCATATCGTGGTTGTGGCTAAATGGGCGCCACCTCCAGCTCAGAGGAAAGGAGATGTTCATGCGCAAGTGGATGATAGTCACGGCGGCAGTGGCGATGGCGCTTGGGGTGACGGGGCGGGCCACGGCCGCCCAGCCCAGTGAAAAACAGGTGCGGCAGCTGTTCGAGGTGATGCATCTGAGCCAGATGTTCGGCCAGATGAACAATCAGATGGCCGGCATGATGGGGCAGGCGGCGCCTTGCGTGCCGGCTTCCTACTGGCAGGGTTTCATCGACGCTGGCGGTACCGAGCAGCTGCTGGCCCAGATGGTGCCGGTGTATCAGCGCCATTTCACGGCGCAGGATGTCTCCGGTTTGCTGAAGTTCTACAAGTCCGACCTCGGCCAGAAAGTGATCACGCAAATGCCGCTGACGATGGCGGAGGGAATGAAGATCGGCCAGCAGTGGGGCCGCCAGCGCGGTGAGGAGATGGTCAAACAGCTGCAGCAGCAGGGTACGCTTGATGCCAGGGGCCGTTGTCCGGCCAGCCCGGCGGCCAGCACGCCGCTGTCAGAGCCGTCGCCGTCCAGGTCATCCCATTGAGCGTGCAGGCGGGCTTTCGGAGCCCGTTCTGCCGTGCCGGCGGGCTTGTTGTGGTCATTATTTGACCAGTACTGGGGGAGGTCGTTATAATCCGCGGTTCGCCAAGCCCGAGTTTGGGTTATGGCGATACCCAAGAGAATAACGACAGAAGGGCATTCCCATGAGTTACGCAGTCATCAAGACTGGCGGCAAGCAATACCGCGTCATGCAGGGCGACGTCCTGCGCGTGGAGTTGTTGACCGCCGAAGAAGGCGCCACCGTGAGCTTCGACCAGGTGTTGATGGTCGGTTCCGGCGAGTCGGTCACCGTCGGTGCGCCGATCGTGGAAGGCGCTACCGTCAGCGCCACCGTTCGCAAGCACGGCCGCGCCGACAAGATCCGCATCATCAAATTCCGCCGCCGCAAGCATTACAAGCGTCAGCAGGGTCATCGTCAGCATTTCACCGAAATCGAGATCACGGGCATCAACGCCTGATTCAGCCGGAGTAGATAGTCATGGCACATAAAAAGGCAGGCGGCTCAACCCGTAACGGTCGCGATTCAAACCCGAAATACCTCGGCGTGAAGATCTACGGTGGCCAGGCCATCGAGGCCGGCAACATCATCATTCGTCAACGCGGCACCCAGTTCCATCCGGGCACCGGTGTCGGTCTGGGTCGTGACCATACGTTGTTCGCGCTGGTCAATGGCACGGTCAAGTTTGCAGTTCGCGGCGACAAGAATCGCCGTTTCGTCGACGTCGTGCAGGCCTGAGCCTTTCACGATGCGGCAGCGAAGGCCCCGCTTCGGCGGGGCTTTTCGTTTGTGCAGCAGGGATTGTGGACACAGGGGGCGGCTCGAACCATCCACTTGTTGCCTATATGATTTCCCCGTTGCCCGTTCCATGTTTCCCCACTTCCGGTCAATTCCATGAAATTCGTCGACGAAGCCCATATCAAAGTCCAGGCGGGCGATGGCGGCAATGGCTGCATCAGCTTTCGCCGCGAAAAGTTCATCCCGTTCGGTGGCCCCGATGGTGGCGATGGCGGTTTTGGCGGTTCGATCTGGCTGGTCGCTGACGAAGGCCTCAATACCCTGGTGGATTTCCGTCACCAGCGCAGCTTCAAGGCGCAGCGCGGCCAGAACGGCATGGGCAGCCAGATGTACGGCAAGGGCGGTGAGGACACCACCATCCGGGTGCCGGTGGGCACCATGATCACCAATGTCGAAACCGATGAGGTGATCGGCGACCTCACCAGCGATGGCCAGCGCATGCTGGTAGCGCAGGGCGGCAAGGGTGGTTTGGGCAATATCCATTTCAAGACCTCGGTGAACCGTGCGCCGCGCAAGGCCTCGCCAGGTACCCCGGGGGATGTGCGTGAACTGAAGATGGAGCTGCGCTTGCTGGCCGATGTCGGCCTGCTCGGCTTTCCGAATGCAGGCAAGTCAACCTTCATCCGGGCCGTGTCCGCAGCCACTCCACGGGTAGCGGACTATCCGTTCACCACGCTGGTGCCAAATCTGGGCGTGGTCAGCCTGGGTGTCGACCAGAGTTTCGTGATCGCCGATATTCCCGGCCTGATCGAAGGCGCGGCCGAAGGTGCCGGGCTGGGTATCCAGTTCCTTCGTCATGTCGCGCGCACGAGTCTGCTCCTGCACTTGGTCGACGTCGCGCCCATTGACGGTTCGAACGTGGCCGACCAGGTGCGCGCCATCGAACTGGAGTTGGAAAAATTCAACCCCGAGTTGCTGGAGCGCCCGCGCTGGCTGGTGCTGAACAAGGCCGACATGCTCGAGGAAGACGAACGCGCCGAAGTGGCGGCGAAGATCATCGCCGAGCTGAACTGGGCCCAGCCCTGGTTCCTGGTCTCGGCCATTGCCCGCGAAAACACCATGGCTGTGTGCCAGCAGATCCAGCGCTTCTTCGAGGCGCAACGTGAGGCAAGCGCGGGCCGCACCGAGATGCTGCAGGGTGACGTGCGGCTTCGCGGCGAGTAGCGCGGCTGCACAGGCGCCCGCAGGATCGCTGCGGGCCAAAGCTGCATGCATACTCGTGACTGCCTGGGCGACGACCCGGGCTTGCGCAGCTGCGCACTTCCGTCGACACCGTGCCAAGAACCATCACTGTCGAACGGTGCTCATCGCTACGGCCTTCGATGTAGCCGATTGGCATGGCACTTTGCTCACGGAGTGAATGGCATGCGCTCCGGTGAGGCTTCTTGTCCCCGCGGCGGCGGGCGAGTGCGTAGTTATTGCGATTGATAACAAGAACGATTATCATTAACAACGTCTTGAACACGAACGGAGCGTTTCCATGCGACAGATCTTGATGGGCGCCAGCCTGTGTCTTGCCGGCTTGGCCGTGCACGCGGCCGACATGCCCGAATACAAGCTGGTGATCAGCAATCACGCCTACCAGCCGGCGGAGCTGAAGGTCCCCGCCGGGGTCAAGTTCAGGCTGGTGGTTGAGAATCGCGACGCGACACCGGAAGAATTCGAGAGCACCGAGTTCAACCGCGAGAAGATCGTGATGCCGAACAGTTCGATCCGTGTCTACGTGGGCCCGCTCTCTGCGGGACGCTACAAGTTCTTCGGCGACTTCCACCAGGACACGGCGCAAGGCGCGCTGTTGGTGGAGTAGGCCCATGCCCGGTATCGCATTACTGGTTTTCAGAGAGGTGCTGGAAGCGGCGTTGATCGTCACCATCGTCTGCGCGGCGACCCGCGGCGTGCCACGTCGCGGCCTGTATGTCACCGGCGGGCTGGTGCTGGGCGTGCTCGGCGCGATGCTGGTCGCCTTGTCTGCTGGCGCGCTGGCGGACGCGTTCAGCGGTGTCGGCCAGGAAGTCTTCAACGCCAGTGTGCTGCTGGCCGCGGTGCTGATGATCGGTTGGCATGTGCTGTGGATGTCAGGCCACGGGCGGCAACTGGCATCGGATATGAAGGCGCTCGGCGGTGCCGTCCGGAGCGGATCCAGTTCGCTGATGATGTTGCTGCTGGTGGTGGCGCTGGCCGTGTTGCGTGAAGGCTCGGAAGTGGTGCTGTTCCTGTACGGCATGGTTGCCGGCGGCGCTGGTGGTGTATTCGGTGGACTGGCGCTGGGCGTTCTCGGTGGGGTGGCGGTCGGCATTGCCTTGTATTTCGGGTTGCTGCGGATTCCGTTGCGCCACTTCTTCACGGCGACCAACGCGCTGCTGGTATTGCTGGCGGCAGGGCTGGCCGCGTCCGCCGCGCGTTACCTGGTGCAGGCCAACCTGTTGCCGGCGCTGGCCGACCCGCTGTGGGACAGCTCATGGTTGCTGTCGAATGGCTCGTTGCCGGGACAGACCCTGCATATCCTGATCGGCTATGACGCCCATCCCTCCGCCATCATGTTGGTGTTCTACCTGTCAGTGGTGCTGCTGCTGGTTGCCGGCATGCATCTGTTCGGCCGGCCCGGCGAACTCCGGCCTTCCGTGGTAGCGGCCGCCGCTAGCGGTCTCTGATTCCCTCAACTTTCGTACCCACGGCCTGCGGTGTCTGCGGCGGGCCTTACCCGAGGAATGTCTCGATGTTGCGTAAATTTCCTCCCCGGGGCATGGCCCTGGCTGCTGGAGTGATATCCATCATGTCGGCCTCGGTTGCCTGGGCCGGCCCGGCGCAAACGCTTTACACACCGATTGTCAGTTATCGCGAGTGGGAGCTTGAATGGCGCGGCGGCTCGCAGGACTGGGCGCAACGCGACAACGGCGAACAGGCCATGGTCGCGGCGGTTGGATACGGCATCACCCGACGCTGGTCCACCGAAGTGGCTGCCGAATATTCGCGGACACCGGGCAAGGCGCCACGGGTCGAGGAATTCGAATGGGAAAACGTCATTCAGCTGACCGAGCATGGCCGCTACTGGATGGATGTGGGTCTGTTCGCCGAATATGCCCACAACCGCCTCAAAGGTACCGACAAAATCGTGATGGGCCCGATGTTCCAGAAAGAGGTTGGACGCTCGCAGTTCAATCTCAACATCCTGTTTGATCGCCGCGTGGACAAGCGGCGTGCTGACGAGGCACCCATAGCCACCCGGATTTCGTACGCGCTGCAGTGGCGCTGGCACGGTTCGCAGGCATTGCTGAGTCCGGGGTTGCAGGGCTTTGGCAGCTTCGGGAGTACCTCGCGGCTGCATTCGGAGACGCTGAACCTCGGTCCCGCGATGTTCGGCGAAGCCAGGCTGGGCGGCGGGCGAAAGTTGAAATACAACGCCGCGGTTCTGGCTGGGGTGACCGGTGCCACGGCAGATCTGACCGCGCGTTTTCAGCTTGAATATGAGTTTTTTTGACACCGTACAGGGCGTTACGGGCAACGCCGGCACTCGCGCGCGAGGTGCTGGCGTTGGCCGCGGTTGGGCTCGCGATGGGCCAGCCCGGCGTTATCGAGGTGGCTGGCCCGTTGTCTTGGATGCTTCCGGCTTTTCGGCAGCCTGCGCGTCGCCGGCCTTGATCGGAGTTACTGGCTTGACCGAGGTGAGTGGCCCCACCGACGTGGTGCCCTTGAGCACCCGGAATTTCGGATCGTGGGGATTGTCGCTGGCGACCAGTTGCTGGTAGCCCATCGAGCCATCCATGGACTGGTCGTCCATCACGGCGGCCCCGACACGGGTACGACCCTGACCCTCCGAGAATTTGGGGTCGGGGGTGGCCGGCCCTGCCTTGGGCGCACCCATCACCATGTTGCCGGCCAGGCTGCCCGCACGCGAGCCGGTCATGGATGAGCGCACCTGCGCCCAGCGGTCCTTGGCCCGGCGCAAGGCCACTTTGTCGCCATATCCGGGGGTCAACTGCTGCAGGATCACGTCCGACTCCGTGAGCTGGGCGGGCGTCAGGTTGGAGCGCATCAACTCGCGTGCCTTCACGTAGGCGGGCTCGCCGCGTTCGGCGGCCAGCGTCATCCAGGCCATGGCGCGGGGCAGGTCGACTGACCCCGGGCATACATCACGCCGAGGTTGAATTCGGCCGGCTTGTAAGCCCAGGAGGCAGCCACCTCCCACATGTTGACGGCGAACGAATACTCTTTGCGGGTGAATGCGTCCGCACCGACACCAAAGTAGTACTGGCCCGGCCGCCCCTCGCTTTCAGGCGAGCCGCGCACATAGGCCGGGAGGTTGCCGGGCTGCGCCGCCGAGTCATACACGGGCGCCTGATTACTGGTTCGCGCTGCAGCGGGCAAGCTGGATGTTGCCAGCAAACCCAATCAATAGACGCACCACGGAAGCCTTCTGCATGGTCATGGCGGCGCGTCCTTGTGAAGTCACGAAAACAGTGGTTCGACGATACTCCCCGCCAAGCGGACGGTGCAACGGGAGGGTGAGGACGCGCCGGGACGGGTTGCCGGGGTTTCAAGGGCTACATCCGGAACACGCCATACCGTTGCGGCTCGATCGGTGCATTCAGTGAGGCGGAGATTGCCAGCCCCAGCACTCGGCGGGTGTCGGCCGGGTCGATGATGCCGTCGTCCCACAGTCTGGCGCTGGCGTAGTAGGGGTGGCCCTGCTGCTCGTACTGCTCGCGGATGGGCGCCTTGAACGCCTCCTCCTCATCGGCAGACCAGTGGCCACCGCGTGATTCGATGCCGTCGCGCTTGACCGTGGCCAGCACCGAGGCTGCCTGCTCGCCGCCCATCACCGAGATTCGCGCGTTCGGCCACATCCACAGGAAGCGGGCGCCATACGCACGGCCGCACATGGCGTAGTTGCCCGCGCCGAAGCTGCCACCGATCACCACCGTGAACTTGGGCACATGCGAGCAGGCCACGGCGGTGACCATCTTGGCGCCGTCCTTGGCAATGCCGGCCTGCTCGTATTTCTTGCCGACCATGAAGCCGGTGATGTTCTGCAGGAAAACCAGTGGCACGTTGCGCTGATTGCACAGCTCGATGAAGTGCGCGCCCTTGAGCGCGCTTTCGGCGAACAGGATGCCGTTGTTGGCGACAATGCCCACCGGGTAGCCGTGGATGTGCGCGAAGCCGCAGACCAGGGTCTTGCCGTAGCGTGCCTTGAACTCGTGGAACTCCGAGCCGTCGACGATACGCGCGATCACCTCGCGGATGTCGAACGGGCGGCGGGTGTCCCGCGGAATGACGCCATAGAGTTCTTCGGCAGCGTACTTCGGTTCGACTGGAGTGCGCAGCGCCAGCGGCATCACCTTGTTGCGATTGAGATGGCCAACTATGTCGCGCGCGATCGACAGCGCATGGGCATCATTTTCGGCGTAGTGGTCGGCCACCCCGGAAATGGACGTATGGACGTCCGCTCCGCCGAGCGTCTCCGCATCCACCACTTCACCAGTGGCGGCTTTCACCAGTGGCGGTCCGCCGAGGAAGATCGTGCCCTGTTCGCGCACGATGATGGTCTCGTCACTCATCGCCGGCACGTAGGCGCCGCCCGCGGTGCAACTGCCCATCACCACCGCGATCTGGGGAATGTTCTGTGAGGACATCCTTGCCTGGTTGTAGAAGATCCGGCCGAAATGCTCCTTGTCTGGAAACACCTCATCCTGCAATGGCAGAAAGGCACCGCCTGAATCGACCAGGTAGACGCAGGGCAGGTGGTTTTCCAGTGCCACCTCCTGGGCGCGCAGGTGTTTCTTGACCGTCATCGGGAAATAGGTGCCGCCCTTGACTGTCGCGTCGTTGGCCACCACCAAAACTTCAATGCCGTTGACTCGACCGATGCCGGTGATCAGCCCGGCCGATGGCGCGGCATCTTCATACATGCCGTGGGCGGCTAGCGGTGACAGTTCAAGAAAGGGTGAGCCAGGGTCAAGCAGGGCGCGAATGCGCTCCCGCGGCAGCAACTTTCCCCGGGCGCTGTGCTTTTCGCGGGCCTTGGCCCCGCCGCCCTCGGCATGTCGCGTCAGCTCCTGTCTGAGGTCATCGACCAGGGCGCGTAGTTGCGAGCTGCTGGCCTGGAATTCCGGCGAACGCAGGTCGATCTGCGATGCAATGACGCTCATGGGGTTGACTCATGGTGGCTGGCGGCCTTCATCGCCAAACGCCAGATGATAGCGGGTGTCGAGCGGTGACAGAAACAGGCGCACCACAGGGCATGATGGTTGGGCAAAAAAACGGCCGCTCAAGGCGGCCGTTTTTCAGGAAAGCAGCGAAGGGATTAGTTACCCTTGGCGGCTTCCTTGTTGCCAGCAGCGCTCTTCATCATGTCGCTGGCGCTGGCAGCGGTACCGGCAGCAGCCGGTGCGGCAGCGGTGGACGCAGGAGCAGCAGCGGTGGACGCAGGAGCAGCAGCAGGAGCGGCGGCGGTGGTCGCCGCTGCAGCCTGCTGTGCCGTGTCAGATGCCTGCTGAGCGGTGTCAGCGGACTTCTGAGCGTCTTGCGCGGAATCCTGCGCGCCATTGCTGCATGCCGCCAACAGCGCGACGAGCGCGGCGGCGAGTAGGGTACGCGTAAACTTCATGGTGGATCTCCTTTTGCCGTGGAATGCCGTTTGGCCGTGTATTATTAACGCGTTCGTGGAAATTACGCCACTTCTTTGTGGTGCTTTTCAGGCCGGCATTGAAACCGATTTAAGCAATCGTCATGTGCGGCGGCTGATTCGATACGCCCGAAATAATCCGGCGAGACCAGTTTAGTCCAGGCACTCCACAGCCAGGGCTGTCGCCTCGCCGCCGCCGATGCACAGTGCCGCGACGCCACGCTTGAGGCCTCGGCTCTTCAGGGCATTGAGCAGGGTCACCACCAGGCGTGCACCACTGGCCCCGATCGGGTGCCCCAGTGCGCACGCACCGCCGTTGACATTGAGCTTTTCATGGGCGATGCCGAGTTCCTTCATCGGTGCCATGGCGACCACCGCGAACGCCTCGTTGATCTCGAACAGATCGACGTCGCCGACCTTCCAGCCGGCCTTGTCCAGCACTTTCTGGATGGCGCCGACCGGGGCGGTGGTGAACCATTCCGGTTCTTGCGAATGGGTGGCATGCGCAACGATACGCGCCAGCGGTTTCAGTCCACGCTTGTTGGCGTCGTCTGCCGACAGCAGCACCACGGCGGCGGCGCCGTCGGAGATGCTCGACGAGGTGGCGGCGGTAATCGAACCGTTTTCCTTGCGGAAGGCCGGGCGCAGGGTCGGGATCTTGGTCACGTCGGAGCGGCCGGGCTGCTCGTCCGTGTCAACCTGCACATCACCCTTGCGGCCGCTTACCGTGACCGGCACGATTTCGTCGGCGAAGGCGCCATTCTGCTGCGCTGCCTTGGCCCGGGTTACCGATTCGACCGCAAAGGCATCCTGTTGCTCGCGGGTGAAGTGGTACTTGTCCGCGCACATTTCACCGAACACACCCATTGACTTGCCGTCATACGGATTGGTGAGGCCGTCCCAGGCCATGTGATCGACCAGCTGGCCGTCGCCGTAGCGGATGCCGGTGCGCGCATTGACCATGTGCGGCGCATTGGTCATCGACTCCATGCCGCCGGCGATCACCACCGTGGCCGAACCGGCCTTGATCAGGTCATGCCCCAGCATGATGGCCTTCATGCCTGAGCCGCAGACCTTGTTGATCGTGGTGCAGCCGGTGCCCGTGGGCAGGTCGGCCGCCAGTGAGGCCTGGCGTGCCGGTGCCTGGCCCAGGTTGGCCGGCAGCACGCAGCCCATGATCACCTCGCTGACATCCGCTGGTGCCACGCCGGACTGATCCAGTGCGGCACGAATGGCGGTGGCTCCGAGCTTGGTCGTGGGCACGCCCGTGAACTGGCCGAGGAACGAGCCAATGGCTGTTCGCTTGGAACCGACGATGACGACGCTGACATCCGACATGGGTAACTCCGCTGAAGACGGGAAGGCGCAAACGCCCGGGAAATAACGTGTGGATTATCGCAGCCAGACATGCAGACGGGCAAATCTGCTGGGTCCGGTCCAGCAGGCGCCTTGCGACACATTTCATTGAGTTTCCGTTGTGCCAAGATGTGGTTCAGGGTCGGGGCTCGGCGGGGCGGGAAGCCCGCTGCTCCGCGCATAACCATGGTTGCAGGGGTGCGGCATGACAATGAGTGAGTCGGGGTTGCGACGCCGGAAGGTGTTCTTGTTGACCGTGATGGCCCTGGGCCTGAATGCCTGCGGCGGCGGTGGCAATGTCAAGCCGACACCCGTCACCCCGGCGGCACCACCCACCACGCCCACCAGTCAGCCCCCGCTGGATGCCCAGCTTGCCCTCACCAACACCTACGTGGCGCACAACCTGGGCTTTACCGGCGCCGGAGTCACCATCGGCGTGGTCGACAGCGGCATCATGCGCAATCACCCTGCGCTCGCCGGGCGTGTCACGCAGGAGTTGATCTACGTCGATCCGACCGTAAACAACACCACCATTGACGATGTGGTAGGTCACGGCACCTGGGTGTCGGAGATTGCGGCGGGCAGCGCGTTCGACAAATTCCCCGGCGGCATCGCGCCTGGTGCGAGTCTGGTATCGGCGCGCATCATCAGCGATGTCGCTCCGAAGGACAATGGCTCGGGGAACGGCAATGTGGTCACCGCCACGGATGCGGCTTTCTTCGGCCAGACACTCAACCCGGCGCTGATCAGCGCCGGCGTTCAAGTGATGAACAACTCCTGGGGTGGCATCTACTGGGATACCACCAACGCCTCGATCAACCAGGCTTTCGCTGACGCCTACCAACCGTTCGTGACGCAGCATGGTGGGTTGGTGGTATTCGCCGCCGGCAACTCCTCCAATAGCAACCCCAGCGATATTGCCGCCTTGCCCAGTCTGGCACCGCAACTGGAGCCGGGCTGGCTGGTGGCGGTGGCCGTCGACAGCAACCAGCCGACCCAGCTGGCGAGCTATTCGAATGCCTGTGGCATGGCGATGAACTATTGCCTGGCCGCCCCAGGCAACGTGATCGTCAGCGGCAAGGACGATACCGCGACCAGTGCGTCCTATTACATCGTGGAGGGAACCTCGTTCGCGGCGCCGCAGGTTTCCGGTGCTGCTGCCCTGGTGTGGCAGGCTTATCCGTACTTCACCAACGATCTGGTGCGGCAGACCTTGCTGGGTACCGCCGATCCGCTGGGTGGTTCGCAGCCCAACCCGACCTTCGGCTACGGCGAACTGGATGTCGGCAAGGCGGTGAACGGACCCGAGCAGTTCAACTGGGGTGACGTTACCGTCAATTTCAGCGGCAACTCCAGCTGGAACAACCCGATCCGCGGCGCCGGCGGACTGATCAAGCAGGGCACCGGCACACTGAACCTGACGCAGCCATCGACCTATACCGGTGCCACCCAGGTGCAGGGCGGTACGTTGACCGCTGTCTCGCTGGCCTCCGGCGTGTCGATCAGCAGTGGTGCCACCCTGAGCAACACGCCGACCATCGGTGGCGCCGTCACCAATGCCGGCGTGCTGGGGGTCAGCGGTAGCAACGTCACCGTGGCTGGCAACTATGTCCAGCAGGGCAGTGGCCGGCTGGCGGTGTCGCTGGGCTCGGCGCTGAATGTGGCCGGCACCGCGACGCTGTCGGGTGGCGATTTGTACATTACCGGTACCAACGCCGGTTACGTGGTCAGCTCGCACACCAACGTACTGGCCGCCGGCGGCGGCCTTGCCGGCACGTTCTCGGCACTGAACTCCGCCGCCAACGTACTGCTCACGGCCACACTCAACTACGACGCCAACAGTGCCTGGCTGAACGTGGCGCAGGTCAGCGTCACGGCGGTGCAGGGTGCTTCCTATACCCCCGCTTCGTTCGGTGCCGCGCAGCGCGTGCAAAACGCCTTCGGGCAGATCAACACGCAACTGACATCTCCTGCGACCGGCTTGTCCGCGCCGGTCAGCGGCAGCTTCATCAACGCTGCAGCCAGCCTGCAGCAGTCGCCCAGCGTGGCGGCGGTGCAGAATTCGCTGCTGAGCCTCTCGGGCCAGCTCCACGCGGCCAGTGCGCAGATGACTCTGGACGGAATCGATGCTGGCACGCGGGCATTGTCAGAGCGCTTCGATCAACTGCTCAGTTCGCCTGCGTCATCGCTTGCGGTCGGCGGCTGGACGCAGAATCTTGGCTATCAGGGCAGTATGGCGCACCGTGGCTACGGCAACGTCGGTTATGCGCTGAATGGCTGGATGCTGGGTACGGACCAGCGGCTGGGCGGCAATGGGGTATTCGGTTACGCCCTGAGCCAGAGTCGGGGCTGGGGGCTGCTGGCTGCGAGCGCAGACCAGAGCTACAACCGCGCGGTCGAGGGCATGCTCTATACCGGCCTGATTCAGGGGCCGTGGTACGCCATGGGTCGATTCGGTACCGGTAGCTACTACAGCGATATGCGCCGTCATGTGCAGCTCGGCAGCACATTCAGCAACGTGGCCAGCAACAGCAGTGGTCGTTATGGCGTTGCCTATGGCGAAAGTGGTTACCAGCTGGCGTTGGGCCGCTGGCAGCTGACACCGTACGTCAACATGCAGTACGTGGCTATCCGCAACGATGGCTTCATGGAGCAGGGTGCGGGTGGTTTCGGCCTGCAGGCGTTGGCGCAGAACATCCAGCGCTGGCAGGCTGGCGTCGGCATGCGCGCGGCGCAAAGCTGGACGCTCGACAACGGCAGCAAGCTGACCGTGCAGGCACATCTGCTGCGGCAGCAGGCATTTGCCATGCATGGCGCCGTGCTCGATGCGAGCTTTGCCGCGCTCCAGCAATATGCGCCCGTCGGTGGCATCGGCCTGTCGCGCTATGGCACCGTCGCCGGCATGAGCGTGGACTGGAATCTGTCACGGCGCTCGGCGGTAAAGTTCGGCTACAACTATTTTTCGGGGCAGTACCAGCGCTCCAGCATGGGCATGCTCAGCTATCGGCTGGCTCTCTGAAAGTCTGATCCGGCCGGTGCCCTCGGGGGAGGGCGCCGGCCGGATCAGCTGTCACGCCTTGCCGTGAAACAGCTCGCGACCGATCAGCATGCGACGGATCTCGTTGGTGCCCGCGCCGATCTCGTACAGCTTGGCATCGCGCAGCAGGCGACCGGCCGGAAACTCGTTGATGTAACCGTTGCCGCCCAGGGTCTGGATCGCCTCCAGCGCCACTTTCACCGCGTTGACCGAAGCATTGAGCAGGCAGGCGGCGGGGTCGATGCGCGACTTCACGCCGCCATCGAACTGCTGCGCCACCATGTAGGCGAAGCCGCGCGAGGACTGCAGGGCGGTATACATGTCGGCGATCTTCGCCTGCATCACGCCGAAGGTGCCGATCGGTGCATTGAACTGCTTGCGTTCGCGCACGTAGGGCAGGGCCAGGTCCAGCGCCGCCTGCATCAGGCCGAGCGGGCCGCCGGACAGCACCAGTCGCTCGGTGTCGAGGCCGCTCATCAACACGCGCACGCCCTCGTTGACCTCACCGACGATGTTCTCCTCGGGGATCTCGCAGTTCTCGAACACCAGTTCGCAGGTATTCGATCCACGCATGCCGAGCTTGTCCAGCTTCTGCGCGGTGCTGAAGCCTTTCATGCCCTTCTCCACGATGAAGGCGGTCATGCAGCGGCTGCCGGCGACGCGCGGCGCGGTGCGCATGTAGACCAGCAGCACGTCGGCATCGGGCCCGTTGGTGATCCACATCTTGGAGCCGTTGGCGACCCATACGTCGCCCTTCTTCTCGGCCTTGCAGGTCATCGAGCCAACCACGTCGGAGCCCGCGCCCGGTTCGCTCATCGCCAGCGCGCCGATGTATTCGCCCGAGCACATCCTGGGGATGTACTTGCGCCGCTGCGCCTCGTTGCCGTTGTGGAAAATGTTCTGCACGGCGAGGTTGGAATGTGCGCCGTAAGACAGGCCGACCGAACCCGAGGCCCGCGAAATTTCCTCCATCGCCACCATGTGCGCCAGGAAGCCCATGCCGCTGCCGCCGTACTCGGTCGGGATGGTGACGCCGAGCAGGCCCATCTCGCCGAACTTGCGCCACAGGTCGGCCGGAAACAGATTGTCACGGTCGATGCGATCGGCGCGCGGAGCGATCTCCTTCTCCGCAAAGGCGTGCACGGAGTCGCGCAGCAGGTCGAGGTCTTCGCCGAGGGGGAACGGGCGCATGCGAGGTCACTCCAGGTTGATCAATCGGGGCCATGATAGCGCGTCGCCGGGGCTACCCCGGTCGGGCGGAGTCGGCGCGGGTGGCCCTTGCGAGCCACGCATCACGAGCTTGCGCTGATCTCCACGCCCAGCGCGGCGAGTCGGTCGCGCTGCTCGCACACGAGGTCCAGCTGAGCCAGCACCAGAGTGCTCAGATCCTGGCTGGCGCTCGCATCGGTCGGGGCAGGCGGCATGCCGTCGCGCTTGCTCGGCATGGTTGCGCTGTTCGTGCCCAGGGCACGGGCGAGTTGCTCCAGTGCCTCCACGGTGCCTGCGCCGGCCTGCCGCACCGAGGTCAGTGCCTCGGTTTCGGTGATGTGCTGCCGGTGCGCGCCCAGGGTGGAGAGGTGGGCGAGCAGGGTGTGCGCCGAAGTCAGGAAACGCAGCAGCAACTCGCTGCCCTGCTGGTGGCGATCAGGTTCACGCAGCATGTTGCCAAGCACCCCGCTCAGCGCCGCGTTGGCGTTGTGCGCGTCGCGCCGGGCGATACGGTAGTCCAGATCATCCTGTCGCCCACTGGCGTACTGGGCAATGATTCGCGCCAGGTAGCGTGCATCGGTACGCACGGTATCGGCCAGCACCTCGTTCAACCGGCGCCGATGCCAGTCCGGCAGGATGAACCAGGTGGCCAGTGCCGCGATGCCGGCGCCGATCAAGGTATCCAGCAGGCGTGGCCACATCATTTCGTAGCCGCTGCCAAGCTGGTTGAAACACAGCACCACGAACAGGGTCACCGCCGCCGTGGCCAGCGCATAGACGCGGTGCCGTGCAGCGAAAAACATCACGCCTGAAACCACCAGCAGCAGCAGCTGGGCCGGGCCGAAAACGAACAGATGCATGGCGGCCCAACCCGCGACCAGGCCGGCTACCGTGCCGGCTACGCGTTGCAGCAGCCGGTGACGGGTAGCGCCGTAGCTGGGCTGGCAGATCAGCAAGGTGGTCAGCAAAATCCAGTAACCGTTTTGCGGATGCACCAGACGCAGTACCGCGTAGCCCAGAAGCAGGGCCACCGCCAGCCGCAACGCGTGGCGAAAGCGCAGCGAGCGCGGAGTGAACTGGATGCGGATGCGCGCCCACGCCTCACCCAGTGAGCGCGGGCCGGGATCCTGCAATGCCTGGTCGACACCCACGCTGGACACCTGCGCCGCGACATCGCCCGTCAACTGCGCCTGGATCGCCGTCATGTTCCGATGCAGCGCCTCCAGCGAATGCATCAGCGGTTCGGCTGGTGGTGGGGTTTGCCGGCGCAGGGCAGCGATCGACGCGGCGACATTCTCCAGCGCGATGGACGCTTCCGCGGTGACCGGCGCGGCCACCTGCAGGCGCAGGGCATCGGCCCGGCGGTGGCAGCGATCCGCCTGCAATTCCAGCAGTCGGGCACAGCGGAACAGCACGTCGCTATGGAAGAAAGCCGCTGCCAGTGCGTCATACGGGTAATGCGACGAGCTCACCCGTTCGTGGATGTCCTGTGCCACAAAATATTGCTGCAGTCGGGCGGCCGTAGCCCCGCGCGGGCGTCGCGTGCCAATCCGGTCGATCAGCACCAGGCGGGTGTCATTGAGCGCGCTTACCACCCGCTCGTTTTGCCGTGCCAGCACCAGTTGCAGCGCATTGCGATCCAGCCCGGGCACCGGCACGAACAAGGCAGCCTTGGCATCGAGATAGCCGCCCAGCGCATCGAACAGACGCGCCAGCGACTGGCGTGTCGCCAGTTGCGGTGCGAGTGCGCTCCAGGCCAGCGAAAGCGCGCCATACCAGGCGGCACCAAGCAACAGCAGCCATGGTTGCGAAAGCAAGTCCGGCGTGGCGTGGCCGGGTAGATCCGCGCCGATCATGCTGTACACCGAGAGGATCAACGTGGCACCCGCAATGGTGGCGTAGCGCCCGCTGATCGCACCCAGCATCACCAGCCCAAACGTGGCCAGCGGCAGCGCCAGCGCAAACAGCCATGGCCATGGCGTCAGCCACTGCACCGCCAAGGCCGCGACGGCGAAGCAGGCCAGGGTGAGCAGCAAGGTGCCCAGACGGTTGCGCCAGTGATCCTCGGTTTCCGCCAGCGCACAGGCAATCGCGCCGAGCAGGGCGGGGATGGCCTCGGCAAAGCGGTTGCCGGGCAGGCACCACAGCACGATGCCGCCCAGCGCCAGGGCCACGCGCGCACACTCGGCAAAGCGGTCCGAGCCGCGCAGGCGGCGCCAGTAATGGAGCGGGGCGGAAAGGGCGTTCACGGGCATCAGCATACGTGACCGGCGCGCTCAAATATCGCCGGGTTCAGCAACGAAAACGCCGGCCCACGGGCCGGCGTTTCCTGGTGGCGGCAGGCGACGCTTACTGACCGCGCATGCGGCCCTGGAAGCGGGTACCGCCATTGCCCATGTGCGGCAGCTTGATCTTGCCGATCACGTTGATGCGCTCTTCGGCCAGACGGTCGGCGGCCAGGTAGGTCGGCACGTTTTCGGTCTTGCTGATTTCGAAGATGCGGCCCAGGTTGTAGTAGATCTGCCGCATCATGCGCATCGCGCGCTCGCGGTTGTAGCCGTCGATTTCCAGCGAGATGTTCATCACGCCACCGGCGTTCACCGCGTAGTCCGGTGCGTACAGCACGCCGCGGCGCTGCAGCTCGTCGCCAATCGCGTCGGTGGCCAGCTGATTGTTGGCCGCGCCACAGATGATCTTGGCCTTGATGCGGTCGATCGTCTGGTCGTTCACCGTGCCGCCCAGCGCGCACGGCGAATAGACATCGGCGTCCACGTCGTAGATCTCGTCCAGGCCTACCGCTTCGCAACCCAGCTCGTCCACGCAGCGCTGCACCAGATCCTTGTTGATATCCGTGACAAACACCTTGGCGCCCTGCTCGCGCAGCAGCTTGATGAACTCGCTGCCGACGTGACCCGCGCCCTGCACGGCGTAGCTGTACTTGCCCACGTCCTCGTTGCCGAACTTTTCCTGCAGCGAGGCCATCAGACCTTGCAAGGTGCCGTAGGCGGTGAACGGCGAGGGGTCGCCCGAGCCGCCATGCACCTGGTGCACGCCGGTCACGTACTCGGTCTCGCGGAACACGTATTCCATGTCGTTGACGTCGATGCCAACGTCCTCGGCGGTGATGTAGCGGCCGTTGAGCGAGTTGACGAAACGGCCGAACGCGCGGAACAGCGCCTCGGACTTGTCCATGCTCGGGTCGCCGATGATCACGCCCTTGCCGCCACCCAGGTTCAGGCCGGCCACCGCGTTCTTGTAGGTCATGCCGCGCGACAGGCGCAGCACGTCGTTCAGTGCCTCCTGCTCGGTCTTGTACGGCCACATGCGCAAGCCGCCGAGCGCGGGGCCCAGCACCGTGTTGTGAATCGCAATGATGGCCTTCAGGCCGGCGTCCTTGTTCTGGCAGAAGACGACTTCTTCGTGACCCGTCTTGGCGATGGTTTCAAAAATCATTGGAACGGTGACTCCGTTGATTGGCGGTGCCGGGAGGGCATCTGCAGATGATCGGCGGGGCTTGCACAACCCGCCTGAGTGGATGAAAACGCCGGAAACTCATCGCCCCGGACGGGGCCGGGGCGATGAATGAAGGCGCGCAGTTTAGTACGTCGGTTCGTGTTGCGGTGATGCGGTGCATCAAATCGCCCGCGTATGTGCCTTCGCCACATGCAAAACGCCCCGCGGGGCGGGGCGTCTGGCTGGCGTGGGGTTGTGGCAGCGGGTCAGTCCTGCACCCAGACACCGGCGCGCCAGTGCCAGCCATCACCACGCCGTTCCCAGTGCGGGTGCGCGTAACGGTAGCCGACGCGAACCGGTTCCCAGTGGCCGCGCACCGCCACGTAGCGTCGGCCGTTCCAGCGCCAGTAGCCATGCGCCCAGACATAGCCCGGTCGCGTGCCGGTGTTCTCCACCGCCCAAACCGGCGGCGCCTGGGGTGCCACCAGTTCCACATAGGCGCGCGGCGGCGCCTGTTCAATGACCACGGGGCGGCGGTGGTGGTGTACCGGCGCTTCCACGCAGCCACTTGCCAGCGCGGTGAGGGTAACCAGGGAGGCAAGGGCCATCGTACGCAGTGACATGGGGGTTTGTTCCTTGAGTGAATGGAGGGCTGAGACGCCGCCGTATATGCATGAATGCGATCCGGCCCGGTGCGACATGCCGCTTTTGCGGCAACGCAGGGTGACCGGTTCAGCGGCCCCAGTAGCCATCGCGGAAACGCCAGTGGCGCCCCATATGCACCCAGCGCGCGCGGTGGTAGTGATAGCCGGGGCGTGCACGCACCCAGTAGCCCGCCGACCAGAGGTGCCGATGGGCGGCCTGGTCCCAGCGCCAGAAACCCGGTGCCCACACGTAGCCGCGCCGGGCTGGCGGTACCCGCTCGAAGCGCGGCGGTGGCGGCGCCAGGCCGATGCCGATCCCCACGCCGACCGATACCTGGCCGGCGGCCAGCGCCTGGGGCGAGTAGATCGCTCCGGCCGAGGCAAGCCCGAGCCCGGCCAGCAAAGCCAGCTTGAGGGTCATGCTGTTCATCGTTGCTCTCCCGGTAAGCAGCCGCCCATGCGGCCTGCAGGGGTGAAAACGAGCGAGGCCGCCCGCTGTTGACTGGGCGCGCTCCACTCGTTCAGGTTCGTGATCGAAAACCGCCGCCGCGGCTTCGCTGACGGCCAAGGTGCCCACCACGGAAAAGCTGAATCGACCCGTGGAGCGCGCGCGGAGGATCAGTTATGCTGCATTGCAGTATACGATTTGCGCGCCAGTTCGTTGCCTTGCCCGGCGGATCTGGCCCATCGCCAGTCTCGACGCCCGGAGCCACCTCATGCCTCGTCGTTCCCCCGCCACGCCTGTCCCGCATGCCACGCCCGCCGCCCGATTCAAGCTTGGCACCGTACGTGCCGGCTTTGCCCTGGGCAGCCGCTTGATGCCGTCGCGCACGCTCAGGCACGCCACCCAGCTGTTCGCCACGCCGCTCGCCAGCAGCCGCTTGCGCGCCGTGGCCACGGTGCCAGGCCCGGGCATGCAGCGCGGTGAAATGATCATCCGCCACCAGCGCATCGCCGTGTACAGCTGGGGCGACCCCAGCCGGCAGCCGTATGTGCTGCTGGCGCACGGATGGTCCAGCTTCGGCCAGCGTTTCCAGCCGTGGGTGCCGCACCTGCGCTCGCTCGGCTACGCCGTGGTTACCTTCGACCAGCCCGGCCATGGCCGCAGCGAGGGTCGGCATTGCACCCTGCCGGATTTCGTCGACACCATCAACGAACTGGGTCGTTGCTTCGGCCCGGCCGCGCTGGCCATCGGTCATTCGCTGGGCGGTACGGCCCTGGTGCTGGCGCAGGATCAGGCATGGCAGGCGCACAAGCTGATCCTGCTGGCGCCAGCGGAGGACATGGTGGCCGCCACCGATCGCTTCTTTCACAAGGTCAGGCTGGGCCGGCACCTGCGCGGGCGCTTTTTCGACTGGCACGAGCGTCACACCGGCATTCATCCCGAACAATTGCAGGTGCATCGCTACCTGCCGGCGCTCGGCCAGCCCGGCCTGATCGTGCACGACCTGGATGACGCCGAGGTACCGTGGGAAGAGGGCGAGCGTTATGCGCGGCACTGGCCGCATGCGCGCCTGCTCACCACCCAGGGCCTGGGCCATCACCAGATCGTCGACGCGCCCCAGGTCATCGAGGCCGCGTTGGCCTACCTGCGCGGTGACGAGGTCGGCACGCGCGTGGTCGGCAGTGCGAACCTGACCAGGGCGATCTGACGCCGGTGTGAGCGCGGCGAACCCCGCCATGCATGCCCTGTCCGCCACGGCAGGGTTCGTCGCGCACTCCCGCCACGCAGCCAAACCCGTGTCGCCGTACGCCCCCGTACGGCGGCGACTCCAAGCGTGTGATGCCGAACCCCACTAGAATTCCGAGGATCAAGCACACGAAGTCCGGAGTCGCCATGAGTTCCCCCGCCAGCCATATCCCCGCCAGCACCGCGCCGGCCGAAACCACCCCGCTGCGCTTCGTCACCGCCGCCAGCCTGTTCGACGGCCACGATGCGGCGATCAACATCATGCGGCGGATCATCCAGGCGCAGGGCGCGGAGGTGATCCACCTCGGCCACAACCGCTCGGTCGAGGATGTGGTGCGCGCGGCGCTGCAGGAGGATGCCGACGCCATCGCGCTGTCGTCCTACCAAGGTGGCCACGTGGAGTACTTCAAGTACATGGTCGACATGTTGCGCGAGCGCGGCGCCGGCCACATCCGCGTGTTCGGCGGCGGCGGCGGCACCATCACGCCGGAGGAGATCAGGGAGCTGGAGGCCTACGGCGTCGAGCGCATCTACCATCCCAACGACGGCATGAAGCTCGGCCTGGTGGAGATGATCGAGGACGTGATGCAGCGCGCCAGCGCCGGGGCCGTCAAGCGCGCGGCGGGCCCCAGCCCGGCCATCCCCAAGGTCAATATCGACGACGAAATCTCGATCGGCCACATGCTCTCCACCATCGAGCAGGGTCGCCTCGCCGAGGGCGAGCTGGCACGCCTGCGCAAGGAGTGGAAACTCGCCGGCAAGCAAACCCCGGTGCTCGGCCTCACCGGCACCGGCGGCGCCGGCAAGTCGAGCGTAGTGGATGAATTGCTGCTGCGCTTCCTGCACGCCTTCCCCGAGATGCGCATCGCCGTGCTGGCCGTCGACCCGACCCGACGGCGTTCCGGCGGCGCCTTGCTGGGCGACCGCATCCGCATGAACTCGCTGCGCAGCCACCGCGTCTACATGCGCTCGATGGCCACCCGCCGCCAGCACGCCGCCACCAGCATCGTGCTGCACGACTGCATCGACTTCCTCAAGAGCCAGCCCTACGACCTGGTGATCGTCGAGACCGCCGGCATCGGCCAGAGCGATTCGGAAATCGTCGACCTGGTCGATTTTCCGGTCTACGTGATGACCAGCGACTACGGCGCCGCCAGCCAGCTGGAGAAGATCGACATGATCGACTTCGCGGAACTCGTGATCCTCAACAAGTTCGACAAGCGCGGCGCCGAAGACGCCTTGCGCGACGTGCGCAAGCAGTGGAAGCGCAACCGCACCGCGTTCAACATCAAGGACGAGGACGTACCGGCGTACCCCACCATCGCCAGCCAGTTCAACGACCCCGGCGTCAGCTGGATGTTCGCCAACCTGTGCCGGCTGATGCGGGAAAAACTGCACCTCGGCAAACCCGACACCGCCGCCGTAGGAGCGCACCCTGTGCGCGATCACGCCAGCTCAGGCGCCACGGATACCACCATCGCCCACAAGGTGGGCTCCTACAAGAGCACATGCGACTGGCAGCCCCGGCTCGACACCACGCTCAAATCCCCGCGCGCCACCGTGCTGATCCCCGGCGCCCGCGTGCGCTACCTCGCCGAAATCGCCGAGCAGGGCCGCGCCATCAACCACAGCATCGAGAGCCAGGCCGAATACGCCAGCAAGGCGCAGCACTACTACGAGTCGCTGAAGGAGCTGGGCGACGACAAGCTGCCCAAGCCGCTGGAGCTTTACCGCCACGCCGACCTGCACGAGGCTTTGCATCCCTCTCCCTCTGGGAGAGGGACTGAGGGTGAGGGTACGGCCGGAGCGAACAGCTCCCCGCAAGCCCCGAGGCCCCCCCCCCCACCCCCCACCCCCCCGGGGGGGGGGGGGAACCCCCACCCCACCCCCCAGCAC
>Ga0307375_10000119_pt1 | contig 106165 bp, 82 predicted proteins | sample TR1MG_FD_202531 | JGI IMG/M metagenome (GOLD analysis project Ga0307375, IMG submission 202531) | Soil microbial communities from Risofladan, Vaasa, Finland - TR-1 | ecosystem: Environmental > Terrestrial > Soil > Coastal area > Acid sulfate soil | place: Finland: Risofladan, Vaasa | collected... | reverse complement strand
CGTGCGCGTAGTGACGGTTCGCCGTCTCGTACTCCACGTGCGCCGTCGCAATCGTAATGCCCCGTTCCCGCTCTTCCGGCGCATTGTCAATCGAGTCGAACGAACGGAACTTGATGTTCGGATTGTGCTTCCCGAGCACCTTCGTGATCGCCGCCGTCAACGTCGTCTTCCCGTGGTCAATGTGCCCAATCGTCCCTACGTTCACGTGCGGCTTGCTGCGGTCAAATTTCTCTTTCGCCATAACCTTGTGCCTTAGTAATAACGGTAGATTTTTGCGTACTTCTCACGCAGGCCCTGATCGACTGCCTCAAGCGCGGTCAGGTACAACTCGCGCATCTGGCCCTGGTCGGAAACCGAAAGCTCCGCGTACAACTGCCTGGCCGTCTTTCCCGAGCGGGCCAACTGCTCATCCAACTGCTCAAAAACGCTCTTGCCGAGGACTTCCTCGAACTGCCGAATCGAAAGATTTTTCCGGTCCAGCTTTTGCAGGAACTGCTCAACACGGTCAGGCGCAAACACGCGCTCTATCGCTCCGCGGAGCAGATCAAACACTGCCTTCTGCTGAACCTCAATGCCTGCCTGCTCAAAACCAGCCTGCGACATTCTGCTTGCCCCAACTGCGATATCAAATAACTACAGGCAACCAGCCCGATCTCTTCTAGCGAGCCAATTGCTCTTTTCAAAGTTCTGGAGCCGATGACCAGGATTGAACTGGTGACCTCTCCCTTACCAAGGGAGTGCTCTACCAACTGAGCTACATCGGCCCTGCATTCCGTATCAAACTCTGGAGCGGGAGACGGGAATCGAACCCGCGACCAACAGCTTGGAAGGCTGTGACTCTACCACTGAGTTACTCCCGCTCACTTTGCCCGAGCGCTACCCCTCCGGCGTGTCATCCCGTTGCGAGTCCGCCGCACGCGCTTCCAATCGCTCCCGCAGATGTTGCTTCCACTGAGCCAGCAGCGTCAGCACAACCAGCACGCCTAGAACGGCCAGCGAAAACTCACGCAACGTGGCCGTGAAGTAAGGCCCCAGCGGAAGCTGCTGCTTCCCGTCGAGCGTCTTCCACTCGACTACACCGATCAGCGCAAACAGCGCCAACGCTCGATACAAACGGCTCATGAAAAATCCTGGTGCACAGGGGTGGATTCGAACCACCGAACTCCGCAAGGGAGGACAGATTTACAGTCTGTTGGCTTTAACCGCTCACCCACCTGTGCACGTTCCGGGAAGGGCTATGCCATGAATCGGTGCGCCAACCGGCGCTCAACAATCATCGCCACCGCTTACCCTGTCGATCGGGAAACCCGGCGCGCCAGCGAATGCAAGCCCCGGACCCAACATTGGTTTCAAAGATCCAGCCCGGCACGTATTCGGCCGAAGCCTTGACGGAGTCGCGAAGTAATTGCGCAGCCAGACTCATGCGCCACTGCGCTTGCGTTCCATGGAGTCCCCGGCAGACGGCTGCTCGGGGTTACCGGTAGATCCGTTAGGAGTGCGTTCTCTAGAAGAGTTGCCGCTCTAGTTCCCAGCGCTCACCGCGTCTAACACTTACACGCAGAAAAGACCGGGAAGACATGGGATCCGTCCCTGGTACGCCTCCGCTTGCGTACCCGGAAGTCAAACTGGAGCTGGCGAAGGGATTTGAACCCCCGACCCTCTGATTACAAATCAGATGCTCTACCAGCTGAGCTACGCCAGCAATGCTGGAACCCCCCTACCGCTTTCGAGTGCAAGGCGTTCCGAAACCTTCCCGGCGTCCGGGACAAAGGTCAAAGGTTAGCACACCCTTCGCCGGGCGTGCAACCAACCCTCCCTCGCACACGGGTACTGTCGCGGGTTCCTGCGCGTTCAAAAACCTCACAGGCTATCCCGACAGCGCGGGTGCTATGATTCAGCACCGAGAATGATTTTACCTGAAAACCCATTTGCTGGCTATTCCAGCCGGCATCGTTCCGATACCGGTCTTGGCCGTAATGAAAAGGCCGGTCTAAATCCCAGGAGATCATCGTCCACGCCGGCGGCTGAGCCCGGCATTACGCTGCGATGAAAACCCGCACACGACGCCTGATTGTTGTTCTCTCCGTACTCGCCGTATTACTCGCCTTCGGTGTGGCGGTCTTCCTGCGAAGCCGCGGAGCCCCCGAGGCCGCTCGCCTTCTACCCGATGGCGACGCCGTGATTTACGTCAATCTCAAAAACATCCGAAGATTGACCGCGTTCACCAACGAGCCCGAACCGCAACACGATCCCGAGTATCAGCAGTTCATCAATGCGACCGGATTCGAATTCGAGCGCGACCTCGATGTTGCCGCGTTCACCGTGCACTTTACCGGTCCCAGGAACGAAAAACGCTATTCGGAAATTTTCATCGGACGCTACGACGGCGCGCGCATGTCAGCCTACCTGCGCAAGCTGGCAAAGTCGGTCGAACGCTATCGCCAGTTCGACATCTACGACATCCCGGTCGAAAACCGCACGGTGCGAGTCGCTCTGCTCGGCATCGACGAGGCCGCCGTTTCCAACATGGATGATCCCGCGGTCATCCATGGCATGATCGACCGCTACCTGAAGCTGGCGCTGCCATTTGGCGGACCTTCGCTGGTGCGCGATTACTATCGCCGTGTTCCATTCGGCAGTCTGGTCTGGGGCATCGTACGCATTCCTGTTTCTCCCAAAGACCCACGCCAGGCACGTTCGATGACGCTGCCCGGCGGAATCGATATCTTCGTCCCTTCCGAAAGTGTCATGGTCGCCTCGATGCGTTTTCTCGGCGCCATCCATGCCCGCGCGGAATTCTTCACCAAGTCGGAAGCGGACGCCAAGCGATTCACCGATCAGGCCGGAACATTCCTTGCGCTTTTCCGCAGCATCGAGACAAGCGCACAACTTCCAGGCTCCGATCCCGACGTCAAGGCTGTCTTCGATTCCTTGAAGGTCGAGCAGGACAAAAACAAGTCCGTACTCAGCGCCACCATTCCCATCGGCTTCTTGAGGAAACTCTTCTCTGAGCCCCCGACTTCGCTGGCTCCACAGGCCGAACCGGAAACACCCGTGCCGTCACGGAAGTCAAAGCCGAAGCCGCCGGTAAAAACGAAAAAACGCTAAGTCGCATTACGTCTTCGGCCCGGTCAAAGACGCGATGCCGCAGAGACACGAACGCCGGAGCGTGGTAGCTCCGGCGAGTAAACTGATTCGCAATCCCTGATTAATTGTCGATCTTGGCTGCGCTGGCCAGAGTGGTGCGCAGATAGCGGTGCGGATTTACCGGCACGTCGTTGATGCGCACTTCGTAGTGCAGGTGAGCGCCCGTTGTGCGTCCGCTTTCCCCAACATATCCGATGATCTCGCCGCGCTTGACGTGCTGGCCGGGAGCCACCGCATACGCCGATAAATGGCCGTAGAGAGTCGAAATTCCGTTGCCGTGGTCAATCTTCACGGTGCGACCGTAGCCGTTTTCGAAGTCAGCAAAAGTCACGATTCCGTCGGCTGGCGCAATCACGGGTGTTCCATACGAAGTAGCAATGTCTATGCCGCTGTGGTAAGCGCCTTCACCGTTGAACGGATCAATGCGCTCGCCAAACGAACTGGTGATGCGTCCGGTAACCGGCCATAGCGTAGGAGCGGCAGATGCCCGCACCCAGTCCGCAAGCGAGACGGTGTGCTTAAAACCCATGCCAATGCCGGCGGCGGCAACTCCACTCATCGCCGATGTGCGTAGCGCATACAACTCGGTCAGGGAGTTCTTATACTGGTCCGTCTTCACGCCATCCGCGTCAGGCGTCAGTTTGGAGTTCGTCTTCAGCCCGTAAATGGCGGAGACTTCGCCGGCGATGGAACCCAGCGAGGCGACCTGCACATCCTTTTCGCGCGAGACTTTTTCGAGTTGGGAGTAGCGGGTGCGAAGCTGTTCTTTTTCGCTGCGAAGCTCGTTGAAACGCGAGACTTTCAGCAGCATGCGCGTATAGGAACCAGCCATCCCCGTGATGGTGAACATGCCGATCAGTGCGCCGGCCATGAAGACGTAGAGGTAGTGAACGGGAATAGGAATCTTGCGGAGTTGTCCCTCCGCATCACGCGCCACAAAAAGAATATAGAACCGCTTCCGCAATGCTCGCTCCAGTGGTTTCTGCGGCCTTCCGGACCAGTGCGCGCGTACATTCGCACTTTTCGATTGGAATTCGGAGGCCTTAACTACGGACTTATCGGTCCACAGCGGGGAGGAACCGAATGAGCGACGGTCTTGCTAAGCCGCCTGACTCAGCCCAACTACAAAGGGTTCGACGCCAAACCGTAACAGAGGGGTAATGGAGGTGTCAATCATCTCGAAGGTATCATCCCTATTACATTTCCCGACACTGTCCAGTAATCACTTAATACACATTGTCATCCAAGCCGTCGTACCTCAGTAAGTTACCAGTAAACAGGGTTTCTGATTTTGATGAAAAACTGTTTTCCGTCCGTCGAAATTATCCGCTGGATATGGCAGAGAGGTGGTCCCAAAACGGAGGTCGACTTATCAGGGCTTTGCGTAATAGCCTGCCTTGGCGCGCACGATCACGTCCGGGCGTGTGACCGAGATCCTTACGCGGCGGAAGGTACCGTCGTGGCGACGATTACCGGAATAGTATCCAACCGTGTAGAGGGTTCTCAGCTCGGCTCCGATTTGCCGGAAGGTTTCGCCGAGGTGCTCGCCATTGACCGCGTCGTAATCGCCTGCGCCGGTATCTTGCGCGATTCGCGCCATAACCCTCATGCCGTATTTGTCTCGCGACGTAAGCGTCTTTTTTCGCTCGGTGTAGCGGATGCAATACACGAGAATATCGGCGTTCTGCGCCGCCTCGATTGCGTCCATGACGTCGTGGGAGCTGGAGTTGTCCTCGCCGTCGCTGAAGACGATGAGCGCGCGACGGCCCTGCGTCGAGGTCTGCAACTTCCCGGTGGCGGCGTAATAGATGGAGTCGAATAGCGCCGTGCCTTCTGAACGATTCTCAACCGGACCAAGCTCTGGGAAGTTGTAATCGCCGTGCTCGTATCTCTCGTAATTCTTCATGATGTTATCGACAGACGGCGTGAGATCTGAAACCAGCCGCACGTAATTGCCGAAACAGATGAGAAAAGCCTGGTCCTGGGGAGCCAACGCGTCTTTCAGGAACTTCTCCAGATCGTGACGGTGCTTGCGAAAGAACGTCTTCTGGCTTCCGCTGGCGTCGATGATCAGTCCCACGGTCAGCGGTAGCGAGGAGTGATCGAAGAACTGAACCGTCTGCGGAACATCGTCCTCGAAAACGTGCACCTCACTCTGATTGAGGTCACTCACGGCAACGCCTTGGGGAGTGCGCGCGCTGAATGTCACGTCAATCAGGTTGACGTTGGCATGGAAGGTCGGTGTCTGCGCTTCACCGGCCGCGCATACGCTCAACAAGAAAAATAGAACCACGCTCAGACTCTTCCAGCATTTCATGGCCACAGAAAACGCTCCGTTGGTTCCTGAAATTAGACGAGCGAGACAGGGTACTCTTACATTCCTCCACAGATAAATACGCATCGCGTCTCAGGGCGAATGCAAATTTTATTCAGGCGTGCCTCTGCCGGCGAACAAACCGCGGAATCGCCACGGATGAACACGGATTTGCACGGATGAAAATCCGGAAGGAAAAGGGAGAACGGGAATGCGGCATTGTTTGTGCGTAGATCGGTTATAGTGGAAGCGCTTTGTCTATCACCGAACATCATCTAGTGGACCGCATCCGCAACCAGTCATTGGCGAGCCTACCCAAGCGGCGCTCGGGCGCGGGCAGCGTATTGATCGGCATTGGCGACGACTGCGCCGTGCTGGATATTCCCAGCGGATACGAGACGCTGGTCACCACCGACTTCAGCCTGGAAGGAATTCACTTCCGGCGCGAGTGGCATCCGGCGGACACGATCGGCCATCGCTGCCTGACGCGCGGGTTGAGCGACATTGCGGCGATGGGCGGCGAACCGGTGGCGGCATTTCTCTCGCTGGCCGTGCCGGCGGAGACTCCGCAGCGCTGGATCGATCAGTTCATTGCGGGCATGTTGCACCTGGCCAAGCGTTTCGGCGTCACGCTGGCCGGTGGAGACATAGCGCAGTCTCCCAATGGCGTGTTGGCGGATATCTCCGTGGTGGGCTCGGTGCCGGCCGGCAAGGCGATTCTGCGTTCCGGTGCACGGCCGGGCGACCGCATCTTTGTCACTGGAGAACTGGGCGCTCCGATTGCGTTGCTGGAAGAGATGTTCGCCACGCCCAAGCGAAAGTTCCGTCCGGCGTCATACCCGGCGCACTTCTATCCGCAGCCGCAAGTGGAGGTGGGACGCTACCTCCGCGACAAAGGTATTGCGAGTGCGATGATCGACATCAGCGACGGGCTTTCCACGGACCTGGCTCGCATTTGCGAGGAGAGCAAAGTGGGCGCCGTGATCAGCGCCAACGCCGTTCCGGTGGCATCGCTGGGAAGGCATGAAGTGGACCTGCGCCATGCGCTGCACGGCGGCGACGAGTACCAGTTACTGTTTACGGCTCCGCTGAAGCGTCGCGTGCCGAACGTGATTGCGGGTGTGCCGGTCACGCTGATTGGCTACATCGACGAGAGCGACGAGTTGGCGATTGAGCACGAGAACGGCTATACCACCGAGCTCGAACCGAAGGGCTGGGAGCACTTCTCCGCTGGCGCCAAGAGCACGGTCCGCACCGCCCGGAAGAAATAGCCTGGCTTCGTGGAGTTTGCCTGCATGCTGTAACGCAGTGTGACGTCTCCGCTTTTTTGAACGCGGGTGACACGATTCGCTGCAACCCGTTGTCCTATCACCGGGGTTTCGATGTATGCTTCACGCCATGTATCGCCACGCCCTTTTCCTTCTGTTGTTGGCCACCACCGTCGCCGCGCAACAGCCATCCGCACCGGCGCACGCCGCGCCACCACCGTCGCTCGAACAGTTGATTGCTAACGCGCAGCAGGCGTTGCCTCCATTCGAGAAAATCACGCAGATGAAGCGGCCGGACCTAGTGCAGGTGAATTCGCTCGATCCGTCGATCAAGGTGGATTTCCCGCTCGCCACATCAAACAATCTCCTGCGCACGCAGATTTACCACAAGCCCAAGGCGTACCTTGAGCGTCCCGCCGCTGAGGCCCTGGTGAAGGCCAACCAGGATCTGCGCAAGCTGGGATTTGGTCTGCTGATTTATGACGCCTATCAGCCATGGTGGGTGACGAAGTTGCTGTGGAGTGCAATGTCTCCGCAATACCGTCAGTTCCTCGGCGACCCTACCACGGGAACCATCCAGAACCGTGCCTGTGGAGTGGACCTGACGCTTTACGACGTAAAGACGGGACGTCCGGAGCCGATGCCGAGCGCCTATGACGAACTGAACGGGAAAGCATCGCCAAGCTACGCGGGCGGCGACCAGCAGGCGCAACTGAACCGCAGTCTGCTGATTACGACCATGCAGAAATACGGTTTTACGGTAAGCCCGACGAAGTGGTGGCACTTCGAATACAAGGACTGGCAGAAATATCCGGTGCTGAACATCGGCTTCCAAGATGTTCCGCCACCGCAAACCAACGATCCGTGCGTCTGCCAGGACCCGGTTCCAATCTCGACTCCCGATGCGCCCTACACGGAAGAAGCACGCAAAGCACGGATCAACGGAACGGTCCGCTCGTGGATGTTCCTCGGGGCCGATGGCGTTCCACGGCAGATAATCGTCTTCAAGCCGCTGGGGCACGGACTCGACCAGAAGGTGATCTCGACGCTGATGAACTGGCGATTTGAACCGGCAAACCTGGATGACAAGCCAATTCCGCAACTGCTGTCGATCGATTCCAACTTCCACTATCATCCGGGATTCAACGGCAGGTTGCCGGCGGCAAAACCGGCTTCGGCTTTGAAGAAGCGAGCGACTCCAAGCAAGAAGTAACGGCAAAGAGGATTCAGCGAGGCGTGTCCACGTCAGCACGAATGCATCGCGCGTGGTGCGCCGGGCCGACTGGATCGAGCGACGGCAGGGCGCGTGTACACTCGGCGATCCTGATGCCGCAGCGCGGCTCGAAGGCGCATCCGGGCGGAAGGCTGGCAATGACAGGCACCGCGCCCTCGATGGTGCGCAAGGGCGAGTGCCGGTCGGTGGCCAGTGTCGGTACGGAGGTGAGCAGGCCTCGCGTGTAGGGGTGCGCGGGGTGAAGAAATACTTCGCGGGCGGGTCCGGTCTCCACGATTGAGCCGGCATACATCACCGCGACACGGTCGCTCACCTGCGACACGACCGCCAGGTCGTGCGAGATAAATAGCATCGCCAGTCCAAAGCGCCTGCGAAGCTCCGCGAGCAATTCCAGTATCTGCGCCTGCACGGTGACATCAAGCGCCGTAGTGGGTTCGTCGGCGATGAGCAGCGCGGGGCGGTTGACGATTGCCATGGCAATCATGACGCGCTGGCGCTGTCCGCCGGAGAGTTGATGCGGGTAGTCGCGTGCGCGCTGTTCGGCGTCGGGGATGGCAACATCGCACAAGGCCTGCACGGCCCGCTCCCGCGCCTCGCGTTTGGAAACGCCGCCGTGGGCCGTGGCCGCCTCTGCAACTTGTTCACCGACACGCATGACGGGATTCAGCGCCGTCATCGGCTCCTGGAAGATCATGGACACACGCGCGCCCCGCAACTGTTGCATCTCGCGCGGGCTGGCCGCCAGTACCTGGCGGCCCTCGAAGACAATGCTGCCACTGGCGCGCGCCTGTGGAGGCAGCAAGCGCATCATCGCCAGCGACGTGACCGATTTGCCGGAGCCTGATTCTCCAACCAACCCGAGCACCTCTCCGGCAGCGATGGAAAAACTGACATCGCGCACGGCAGCAACCGCACCGCCATTGGCGGGGAATTCGACCGTAAGATGCTGGACATCGAGCAGCGAAGCCATGCGGCTATCGTAACAACTTTCCGGGAGCCGCACGGCGGGAAGCTGGCGCGACTACTATCCGAGGATGAGCGGCAGGCCACTCTTGCTGCCGCCGATCACCACCAGCTTCGCGCTTGGGCTCATCGCCAGGCTCCGGGTCTCCTCGATGGAAGCCTAGCAATGGACGCCGAAGCAGAAACTGGACGAACACATCCGCGAAGAATCGGACGGAATGGCGCTATGTAAATCGACAAGTGTGGTTCCAAGGGTTTCGCATTGGCACGATTGCTTGCTTGTAATTTACAAAAAAATGTTGAAGCAATGCCCATGTCTTGGCATGATGTCGGCCACCATGACGCAAGCCTCCGCACATCCTCTGCTCTCTAAGCACCGCATCGAGGCGCTGAGCGATGGAGTATTTGCCATTGCGATGACGCTGCTGGTGCTGGAAATCAAAGTGCCGGACCTGCCGCGCCACGCTCCGAGCTCTGCGATCTGGCAGGGATTGGGATCGCAGTGGGCGGTGATCTTCGCATTTATCGTGACGTTCGTGCTCGCCGCGGTGTTCTGGTCGTCGCAGCACATGATGCTGAACGCGCTGGCGCACCTGACAGCGCCGCTGCTGGTGATGAACCTGTTTCTACTGATGTTTGTCGCGCTGCTGCCGTTCTCGACGGCGATGCTGGGACACTTCATCAGCTCGCCGGTGGCAATCGCGATCTACCTGGGCAACCATCTTGCCATCAGCGGCGGCGTGGGCGTGCAGATGCTCTACGGTTCGCGCCACAAGCTGATCATGGAAATGGACCCGCATCGGTTGCAAAGGCTGAAAGCCCGGGTATACGCCGTGCCCGTGGGGTGCGTGGCTGCGCTGGGCTTTGCGGCGATTGCGCCTCAGTACGCTTTTCTTGGCTTCGCGCTGGTGATTGTCGCCGTGCGCCTGTGGGTAAAGCGAGGGGCGCGGCCCGCGCCGGAACCGCGTCGCTCTTGACGACTCGCGTTATAATCCGGGCCACCTATGCCCATTCCAAAATCCGCACTCGACCGCCGCAACTTTCTTGCCGTCACCACCCGCATGGGCCTTGCCACCACGCTCCTTCCGGGCGTGCTGTGGGCAATGGCCGAAGAGCACAAGAAGATCACCAAGGAGATGATTGGCCAGGCGGCTGAGATCGCCGATGTCGATATTCCCGACGCGGACAAGGACATGATGCTGGAGGCGCTGAACGGCGCGGTGAAGGATTACGACGCCGTCCACGCGCTGCATCTGGCGAACGGCGTCGAGCCAGCCATCCTTTTCAACCCCGTGCTGCCGGGAATGAAGATCGACTTCCCGAGGCGGCCGCCACGGCTGTCGCGCGTGGCCGTGCCGGCGACGCCGAAGAATATCGAGGATGTCGCGTTCTACAACGTGCGGCAGCTTGGGGAACTGGTACGCGCGAAAAAGGTGTCGTCGGTGGCGCTGACCGAGATGTATCTACGGCGGTTGAAGCGCTATGACCCGATTCTGAAGTTCGTGATCACGCTGACAGAAGATCGCGCGATGGCGCAGGCGAAGGAGGCCGATCGCGACATTGCCGCAGGAAAATATCGCGGGGCGCTGCATGGACTACCGTGGGGCGCGAAGGATTTGCTGGCCGTGAAGGGCTATCCAACGACGTGGGGCGCGGGTGGATTCGAGCACCAGATGATTGACGAAGACGCAACCGTGGTGCAGCGGTTGGATCGCGCCGGAGCAGTGCTGATCGCCAAGCTGACGATGGGCGCGCTGGCCATGGGCGACGTGTGGTTCGGCGGCACAACAAAAAATCCGTGGAAGACCGATCAGGGTTCGAGCGGATCGTCGGCCGGTCCGGCCTCGGCAACGGCGGCGGGATGCGTTGCATTCTCAGTTGGAACGGAAACGCTGGGCTCGATTTCGTCGCCCTCCACGCGCTGCGGCGACACGGGGCTGCGCCCGACGTTTGGCCGGGTGCCACGCACCGGGGCAATGGCGCTCAGTTGGAGCATGGACAAGATTGGCCCCATCTGCCGCGCGGTGGAAGACTGCGCTGTAGTGCTGCAAGTGATTCACGGTCCCGACGGACACGATGGCACGGTGCACGACATTCCATTCACGTGGGACGCCGGGTTGGACATTCATTCGCTGCGCGTCGGTTATCTCAAGGACGCGTTCGAGGAAATGCCCAAGGCCCCACCGGTGGCGGAAGATACTCCGCAGAGAAAACAGTTCCGCGAGATGCGCGTGGAGCAGATGAAATACGACAATGCCGCGCTCGACGTGCTGCGGAATAAGTTGGGGCTGAAGCTGATTGAGGTGAAGCTGCCTGAGTTCCCTTATCAGAACCTGTTGCCGATACTCAGCGCCGAAGCTGCGGCGGCCTTCGATGAACTGACGCGCAGCGGTCGCGACAAGCTGCTGACGGCCCAGGGCAAGAACGACTGGCCGAACACTTTCCGCGCGGCACGCTTCATTCCCGCCGTGGAGTACATCAACGCCAACCGCGCACGCACGCTCGGCATGGAGAAGATGGCGGAAATATTCAAAGATGTCGATGTAATCGTGGCTCCGACGAACGGCAACCCGCAACTGATCATCACCAACCTGACGGGACACCCGGCGGTGATTCTACCGGACGCGTTCCGTCCGGACGGAACGCCCACGAGCCTGACGTTTCTCGGCAACCTCTTCCGCGAAGACCAGGTTGCAGCGGTGGCCAAGGCGTACCAGGACGCAACGGACTGGAACCTGCGGCATCCGGAGAAGATTGAGGCGCCACCGAAGGAAGAGAAGAAGTGATCTGCCCAATCTGCGGCAGCGCGATTGCCGAGGGAACTTTCCTTTGCGAGACATGCCGGGAGAAGAATGCGTCGACTCTGAGCGCCGGAACTGCCAGTCCCGAATACAAAGGCTTTGGCGGCTGGCTCATTCTGTTCTGGATCGGAACCATGATCATAAGCCCGATCGCGCTCATCGTAAATACGGATGCAGAGGTGCGCATCGTCTTCCACTACTCGTCGGTTTTCCCAGCGTGGCGTCAATTCGTCGCGGTTGTCTCCCTGGGCAATCTCGTCACAGCCATTTTCTCGATGGCGGTGGGACTCTTCGTGGCGTTTTCCGTCCGTGGCTGCCGTCGTTTTGTGCTTGCGTTTATCGGAGTGCAATTGCTGTGGCACACGATCAGGTTCTCACTCCCGTTCCTTATAAGTGCAGCGCCCAAGGCACTTCAGAACACCTGGGTCCGAATATACGCAATGTCCATTCCACAATCGGCAGCTTATGCGTTCATCTGGGGTTTGTATTGGCTTCAATCCAAACGCGTGCGAAACACCTTCGGCGAGATTTAGCGAAGCAGAGCGATGATTTGCTCTACAGCTCTTTGGCGCGCTTCAGCCGTGCTACCGTGCGCTCGCGTCCGAGGTTGACCATGACGGCGAAGAGCGATGGCGCAACGGCCTGTCCGGTCAACGCCACGCGCGAGCCGTTGATGAGCGCTCCGGCCTTCACGCCTTTTTCCGACGCGAAGTCGCGCAGGACTTGTTCGGTGCTCTGCTCGGTAAACTCGGCGGCCTTCTCGTAGCGCGACGCCAGTTCGACCAGCATCTCGCGCACAGCCGGGTCCTTGAGGAATTTCTCGACCGCAGCAGGATCGTTTTCGTACGTGTCGCTGAAGAATGCGCGGAACGATCCGGCAAAATCCTTCAGGCTGCGGGCGCGCGATTTCACCAGTTCGATGGTTGCACCCAGTTGTGCGGCGTCCGTAATCTCCAGCGTCAACGCCGCCTTCTTCCATTCTTCTTCCACCAGCGGCAACAGCTTCTCCGAGGGGTAGGCACGGATGTATTCGGTGTTGAACCAGTCGAGCTTGGCGCGATCAAAGACGGCGTTGGAGTGCGCGATGCCATCGAGCGAGAAAAGTTCGATGAGTTCCTTGTCGCCTAGCACTTCCTTGCTCGAATCCTTTGGGGTCCAGCCGAGCAACGCGAGGAAGTTGCGGAAGGCTTCCGGCACAATGCCTTCGTCGCGATAGGCCATGACGCTGGTGGCGCCGTGACGCTTGGAAAGACGCGTCTTGTCTGGTCCGAGGATGAGCGGCACATGCGCAAAGACCGGACACGGGACACCGAGCGCTTCGTAGAGCATCTTCTGCTTCGGAGTGTTGGAGAGGTGATCGGCGCCGCGCAGGATGTGGGTCATGCGCATGTCGATGTCGTCGGCCACGACGGAGAGGTGATACGTCGGCACGCCGTCCGAACGGAGCAGGACGAAGTCCTCTATCTCCTCGTTCTGGAACTCGACCTTGCCGAAGACGGCATCATCAAAGACGGTCGATCCATGTTCCGGCACCTTGAAGCGAACGGCAGCGGGCTCGCCGGCCTGTTTGCGACGGGCGGCCTCGGCTGGGTCGATCTTGCGACAGGTTTCCGGGTACATGGGCGTTCGGCCTTCGTTGGACGCCTTGGCGCGATGGTCGTCCATTTGCTCCTTCGTACAGAAGCAGTAGTAGGCGTGGCCGTTTGCGATCAGCTTTTCAGCCGCGCGGGCGTAGAGGTCCATGCGCTGCGACTGGTAGAACGGGCCCTCGTCCCAGGTGATGCCAAGCCAGCTCAGCCCTTGCAGGATGCCATCGACCATTTCGGACGTGGAGCGCTCAAAGTCCGTGTCTTCAATGCGAAGGATGAGTGTTCCGCCAACGTGGCGAGCATAGAGCCAGTTGAAGAGCGCCGTGCGGGCTCCTCCGACATGAAGGTATCCGGTGGGAGAGGGCGCAAAGCGGACGCGAACGTCCCCGGGTGTGGACGATGGCGAGGTTGGGGAGGGTTTAGACGAAGAATTCTGGCTGAAATCAGGCATAGGGGACGTTTCCAAGTTGTGCAAAAGGATGATGTTACGCGTTTGAGCAGCAGGGCGGCAAGGGAGCTAGCCGGACGCCATGCCCCGAAAAGGTGCAGACGATAGCGGTAAAATAGTGCTGTCACCAGACTAATAATTGACGTAAATACGCGAAAACAATATATTTTGGCCACTGTGTTACGGACTCATCTCTCCTCGTTGTCATCGAAAACATGAGCATCTCTGTTCCAGGTAGCGTTCTCATTCCCGGCAGCGCGGCACTCGTCTTCCTGCTGGTGATTAGCTACTTGTATCGTCAGGCACGGGAATCGCAGTTCCGCCTCTGGCAATTTGCGTGGGCCGCCTATCTCGGCTACTTCCTGTTTGTCTCAATCGACTACATAAGCCCTTGGTGGGTCTGGCTGGCCGTGGGCAGGCTGTCGATCGTCACGCTGGCTACGCTACTGTTGATGTCGAGCCGCGTCCTGCAAGGTGCGGGACGTGTGACGCCCAGTTTGGCGGAGTTGAGCGCGGCAGGAGTGGGTTCGCTGTGGGCAGTGGCGGGCATAGCCCCATTGACTGCACAGAAGATTGATGTGCTGGCCGTCGTACCGGAGATCGGCTTGGCGGTGCTGCTGCTGTTCGTGGCGTGGCGATTCTACCGCCTGGGACGCGTGCGCGATTCGGTAGGGTTCCGGCTTTTCTCGTTCTCACTGTTCGCATGGGCTGCGTTGCTCTGCACGCGTCAGGTTCACGGCATGGAGAGTTCTGCTGCGGAGTTGATCGGTGAATTTGGCGTAATTCCAGAAATACTGCTTGGAGTCTCGATGGTGATGGCGATAGTCGAGTACGAGCGGGGGATGATCCAGGAAAACGCGCTAGCTCTCTCCACGCTGGAAGCGGACACTACACGGGCGCTCGCCGCGGAAGAAATCGCACCAGCCGTGGGGAAACTACTGGAACGCGTCATGCCGTCGGCCAAGGTACAGAGCGCGCTGATCTGGATTGACGATCCGTTGCGCAACGTCCTGCCCGTGGTCTATCGCGGATTCTCCAGTTATCTGCCGCTGCATTTGCAGAGGCCCGAACTCGGGGATGCAATTTCGCAGGCCAGTTACCGCCGGGGTGGCATTGCCACAATCCGCTCGGTTGTCGCCATGGATCGCCTAGTGGGGCAGCAGAGCGAGCAGGGCCTGGAAGAGCTGAAGAGCGCCCTGCTGCGTGAAGATATAAGGGCCTTTACGGCAATCAGTCTGGAGGGCCGCCAGCGGCAGATTGGATTTATTCTGCTGCCTCATTCGCAGACGCGTACTTTTGGCGCGGGCGAACTTCGTGTGCTGCTGGGACAGGCAAAGCAGATCAGCGCCACGCTCGACAATTACGTGCTGATGCACGAGACGCAGCGGCGCACAAGTGAACACGAGATGCTGACGCAGATCGGCCAGGTGGTCAGCTCGCGCCTCGATCCTGACGAAGTCCTGCGTGCGATCCACAAGGAACTGGCACGACTCTTCGACACCAGCAGCTTCTACGTCGCTTTCGCCGACGGTAACAATGTCCGGTACGAGTTTGAAACCGTGGATGGCGTGGTGCAACCGAAGCGGACTCGTCCCGCAGGGAGCGGGTTGGCCGAGTACATCCTGCGCACCGGCGATCCGATACTGCTCCGTTCGGAAGTTCAGCAGGTAAAGGAAGATCTTGGTCTGAGCGACGAAGACAATCGCGTGAAGTCGTTTGTCGGCGTCCCCATCAAGATGGGCGACCGCACCGCCGGCGTCATCTGCACACAGAACTTCGAACGCGAATTCGTTTACGAGCAACGCGACCTGGTTATGCTGCAAACGGCGGCGGGACAACTGGCGGTCGCGCTGGAAAATGCGCTGCTCTATTCCGAGGCGAGCCGCCGGGCCAAGTACCTCTCGTTCCTGAACAATATCGCGAACATTGCAATCTCCAGCCAGGGTTCCGACGAGATGCTTGAGCAGATTGTCACCAAGATTCAACGCAACTTCGAATTCGATCACATTGGCATAGGCGTGATTGACTACACGGCCAAGGATGTGGAGATTCGCGCCGAGGCGGGAACCACGGCGCAACTCCTGGGCAAGCGTATTCCGCTGGGCGTCGGCATTATGGGACGCGCCGCGCGCACGGAAGAGACAGTGATCGTGCAGGACACAGGCGAAGAACGGCTCTTTGGATTGCTCCAGGATTCGCGCTCGGTGGTGTGCATTCCACTGAAGTATGGCGACACGCTGCTTGGCCTGCTTAACGTGGAAAGCCGCAAGGATGGCGCGTTCGAACAGCAGGATATCCTGCTGTTGAACACGCTGGCCGACCTGCTGGCAACCGCGCTGCACAACACGCTCGTCTTCCAGAAAATGCAGCAGCAGTCAATTACCGACAGCCTGACCGGAATCAAGACCCGGCGATTCTTCCTCGAAGCATTGCAGTCGGAGTGGAAACGCGCTTCGCGTTCGGGACGGCCATTCTCGGTGGTGCTGCTCGACCTCGATAAGTTCAAGGAAGTGAACGATACGCTGGGACACCTGGAGGGGGACCTGGTGATTGCGCGCGTGGGCCGCCTGCTGGAGCAGAAGTGCCGGCAGTCGAACGTGGTGGCGCGCTACGGCGGCGACGAGTTCGTCATCCTGATGCCGGAGACGGGCGTGGAGCAATCGCTGATCCTGTCGGAGCGTTTGCGCGTATGGATTGCCACCGACCCGATGCTCAGCGAGCGGCACATCACCGGCAGCTTCGGCGTGGCAAGCTTCCCGCTGCATGGCGCGACCGTAAACGACATCATCCGCGTGGCCGACGCAGGCATGTACGTCAGCAAGCACGCCGGCGGCAACCGCGTCTCCACCGCCGAAGCCGTCAGCGAAGACAACATGATGGTGACGCATCGTCAGCACATGCTGGCGTTTATCGATGGCTTCCTGCACCGCGATAATCTCACGCCGGAGAGTGCCGGCGAACTGGTCACGACGCTGCAAAAGTTCAGCGCACCGCTCGATGAACCAGCGGCGCGCGAGCTTCTGCTGGAAGCCCTACGCAGCCTGAACCACTCCACCGAAGTGCGCGACTCACGCAATGGATCGCACAGCGAACAGGTCGCCGTCTATGCGGAGATTATCGGCAAGAAGGCCGGTTTGCCGGCGTCCGATCTGGAAGACCTGAAGCATGCCGCCCGCGTGCATGACGTTGGCAAGGTACTGCTGCCGGCGCGCATCTTCAATAAGTCCGGGATACTTTCGCCCGAAGACTTCCGCCTGTTTTCCATGCATCCCATGGCAGGGGCGACGATCCTGAAAATTGTGCCTGAATGGAAACAAGTGCGCGAATGGGTGCTTCATCACCACGAAAACTTCGATGGGACAGGGTATCCCAGCCAGTTGCGGGCCGACCAGATTCCCCTCGGCGCACGCATCCTGGCCATTGCCGACACGTACGTCAAGATGACTTCGGACGACGGCTTCTCCCCGGCGAAGAGTTCCACGCAGGCGCTGCGCGATATGGAAAATGCAAGCGGAACGCAATTCGATCCCGCGCTGCTCGCCATGCTGGTGGAACACGTGCGCGGCGCAAGTCCGGCAAGAGCGGCGAGCGAATAGCGCAATGCACGGCTACCGCCGAGATGCAATCAATCCCCCTCGAATGACATATTATCGAGAGTCCTTTGGATGATGCATTCGGCTATGGCTTCGTCCGCCGGGAGAATCGTCCACAGGCCGCGCGATGGAAGCGTGTCCAGTTGAGACACCGGTACCGTCGCGATCCAGCCTGGCGAACCGCCGGAACGGACAAGAAGGTTCAGGATACTGCGAACGGTCATGTTTCGAAGATCGCAGGGCTCGATTTGATGGGGAAACTCCGGAGCAGCAAAACTGCCTGCAAATCCACGGATAGCTGGGTTGAGTTTCAAGGACAGCGTCATCCAAAGCAGATTCGCAGCTTCAGGCAGGGAGGCTCTTCGGCGAAGCCTGTATTCTGGCAGTACCACGTCAAACAGGTTCTTCTTCGCCTTTCGCTCCGTTTTTGTTACCAGTACGACTCCATCCTCTTCCTTCCACTCGTATCCTTGGAACTTGCCCAGGATGGCGAGGAGGGCGTCATTGAGAGTTCCGTTATCGATGGAGACAGTAACGGTACCGCGCGCAAAGTTTTTATCGATCTCTTCGATGCCGACGGGGACATGGGTTTGGATTGCCAGCCTTACCAGCGCCACGGTAGGCGTAACGCCTTCGGCGGAGAAATGGCTGACGGGCCGCGACAACACGCCTTGCCCCACGACGGTTCCCAGCAGAGACAACAGCGTGGCAATTCGGAAGATACATTTCATCGGGTTCCTCGTGCGAGTGCTCAACCGCAAAAGCATCGTGGGCTGGCGAGTCGATATTTCCAGGTTCCGTTGGAGCACGTTTGGAATGACGGCTTTAGTGAAAGCTTCTCCGAGCAAGTGGAAAACTATACGCGTCATCGCGGGCACGCGGGGATGAACTTCGATCTTACGATACGTGAAAAGTGCGGAGGAGTTTCATTACAGAACGGAGTTCACGATCAGCGGCGGAGAACCGGTGGCCACGGCTGGATACCATCGAATTGCACGAACACAATCTCTGCGGACTACACCTTCTCCAGCAGTACCACGGCGTGCGCGATGCAGGCGTTCTCGGTGCCTGTGCCCTCCGGAGTCTTGGCCTTGATGCCGACGCAGGATGGCTCCACCTTGAGCAGCTTCGCCACGCTCGCCTGCAACTGCTTGGCGTGCGGACCGATCTTGGGCGACGAAAGAACCAGCGTCGTGTCGGCATTCACCACGCGATAGCCAGCCTTCTCGATGTGACGCATCGCCTCTTCCAGAAAGATGACCGAGTTCGCGCCCTTCCACTTCGGATCGGTGGGAGGAAACAGAGAGCCGATATCTCCCGAGCCCACGGCGCCGAGGAGCGCATCGGTCAGCGCGTGCAACAGAACGTCGCCATCCGAGTGCCCGGCCAGCCCCTTATCGTGATGCAGTTCGACGCCGCCAATCTTCAGCGGCACGCCGGGAAAGAATTCATGCGAGTCGTACCCGTAACCAATTCTCATACCCCTAATACCTCTGCCACGGATTTTCACGGTCGGACTTCTTGCTTATTTTGATCCGTGTATATCCGTGCCAATCCGTGGCAATTTTTTATTTTTTCTCTTGTGCCGCAAAGAATTCTGCCAGTTCCAGGTCGGCGGGCGTGGTGATTTTCATATTGCGCGGCGAACCCATTACCACGTGCACGTCCTGGCCGGCGCGTTCCAGCAGGGAAGATTCGTCGGTTCCAAGGAAGCCCTCGGTTGTCGCTTCGTCGAACGCCTTCTTCAGGATGGCGTAGCGGAAGCCTTGCGGCGTTTGCGCCTGCACGATGTGTTCGCGCGGAATCGTCGACATGATGCGCGCGCCTTCCGAGGTTCGCTCCACCTGCTTGATGGTGTCGATGGCGGGCACTCCGGCAATGGCCGCGCCATATTTCTGCGTCGCCTCGATCACGCCCTGTATGGTTTCCTTGTCGACGAACGGGCGCACGGCGTCGTGGATCAGGACGATGTCGTCCGGGGCGGCGGGCAGCGCATTCAACGCGCTCGCCACCGATTGCTGACGATGTTCGCCGCCTTCCACCAGGTTCACTCCGGAAAGTCCGGCTCGCTCCAGTTCAGCGGTGAAGGCTTCCGCTTCGCTTTTTCGCATGGCGATCCAGATGGCGTCCTTGGCCACGCACGAGGCGAACTTGCGGAGGGTGTGGATGAGGATCGGCACACCGTCAAGTTCGACGAATTGCTTGGAGCGCAGTTTGCCCTGCGCGGTGGCGGAGACGGAACCCATGCGGGTTCCAAGACCTGCGGCGGGAATAATGACAAATACCTTCATAGGGGGTTTGCAGTATATAGACCGCACTCAGCGGAATTCAAATCGGCTGCCGTCTTCCGACACGAAAGCCCGGCATATACGCCGGGCTCCGAGTCAGCTTTCCGGTTAGCCCTCGTTAGTGGTGCCGCCATCGGTCGTGCTTGTTCCCGAGGCAGGTGAGTTCGAACTTCCGTGGCCATTGGCCGCTCCACCCTGGTCCGGTAGCATGGCCGGCTGCGGGTTGCTCTTGCGTTGATCGGTGGGACGCGGTTCGGGACGGGCCATGCCGCTCATGCCGCGCTCGTCAAACTTGCCGAAGATCATCTTGCCCGCCGTGGTTTGCAGCACACTGGTTACGGAGATGTCGATGGTTTTACCGATCATCTTGCGTGCGTTGTCCACCACGACCATGGTGCCGTCGTCCAGGTACGCCACGCCCTGGTTATACTCCTTGCCGTCCTTCAGGATGAAGACCTTCATGGTCTCGCCCGGCAGCACAATCGGCTTCAGTGAGTTCGCCAGTTCGTTGATGTTCAGCACGTCGACGCCGTGCAGTTGCGCCACCTTGTTAAGGTTGAAATCGTTGGTGACGATCTTGCCCTCGTAAAGTTTGGCCAGCTCGATCAGTTTCATGTCCACTTCGCGCACGGCCGGGAAGTCGTCTTCCACGATCTGCACTTGCAGCGCGGTGATCTTCTGGATGCGTTGCAGGATGTCGAGCCCGCGCCGCCCTCGATTACGCTTCAGCGAGTCGGCCGAGTCGGCCACCAGTTGCAGTTCGCGCAGGACGAACGAAGGAATGGTCAGGATGCCGTCGAGAAATCCGGTTTCCGCCACGTCGGCAATGCGGCCGTCAATGATGACCGAGGTATCAAGGATCTTATAGCTCTTCTTTGACTGCTTTTCGCCGCCGAAGATGCCGCCAAGAGCCGCGAGGTTCAGCAGGTCTCCCTTGGCTGCGCCTACCGCCAGACCAACGTAGGCCATCAGCAGCATGACGAACAGTTGCAGGAAACTCTGCAGGCTGCTTTCGTGGACGCTGTTGCGGATGACTTGACTGAACAGGTATGCGCCAAGGATGCCGAGGACGCTGCCGATCGCCGCTCCAATCAACCGTTTCAGGCTGACGTGCCGCAGCCGCATCTCGAAAAGAATGACCGCTGCCCCGAGCAGCACACCGATGCCTGCGTCCACCCCGTGGCTGAACCCGAATGGCTCCAGGAAGTAGCACGCGAGTCCAATGACGAAGACGAATATTGCTCGTATGATAACCAAATCCAAGGGACCTCCTGAGAGAGCCCATGCCTGTAAGATCCCCGTTATCTACATAATATGAGATCGCTACAAGTACGGCCCCGTGACACCGCCCGAGTTTGGCGGACGAACTGACGTATCGCGGAGCAGAAAACAGATAAAAATTACTCCGCGGTGCGGCGCCCCCAAGCGGTACCGCACTACACCTAAAAGTATGCGGAAGTATATACCAGCGACTCAACTTCTGACTGCCCAATGATTTCAAGCATGGAAATACACTGCCGGTTATCACACAAGTAATCAACCTGTGGATGTTTCCCGTTGACCAGACCGGCTTTCCACGGCACCTTTGGTACTGCCGCGAATGAAAACAGTGACACTTTCCAATACTCCGCGGCGGAAACATCGATTTTGGCCGCCCCGCAAGGGGTAGATGAGCGGCCATGTTCTCCCAGGAGTTCGGGAGACTGGGAACCGGCGCACATTCTCGGGGGAGATTAGCGCCGGTTTTTCATTTCCAGCGCCCTCCAATAGCAAACATCCCGGAGTTCCGATTCGACCTCTCGCACCCTCTGACTGCATTCTCGCTGTATCCGTTGCTCCGGCAAGTTTGCGTTTGGAGGTACAATCTCGCGCATGAAAGCCATCATAGTTACGGACATCACCGGCCCCGAGGACTTGCAGCTCCGCGAAGTCCCCGAACCCACCCCATCGAAAGACGAGGTACTGGTTAAGGTGGAAGCCGTCGGCGTGAACTTTGCCGACGCGATGGCTGCGCTGGGAAAATACCCGGGCGGTCCCCATCCGCCGTTTATCTCTGGCCGCGAGTTTGCCGGCAGAGTGGTGGGAACCGGCGAACGCGTCATGGGCTACGCACAGTCAGGCGCCTGCGCCGAGTACATTGCCGCGGCGCGCAACATGATCTGGCCGCAACCGAAGCCGTGGACTTCCATCCAATCGGCTGCGTTTCCGGTGAACTATTTCACCGCCTGGCTCGCCTACTGGAAGGCCGGACTGATGCCAGGTGTATCGTCTCCCGACCCTTCTCCCACGTCGACTTCGTCGCACAAACGTGTGCTCATCCACGCCGCTGCGGGCGGCGTCGGTACGGCCGCCGTGCAGCTCGGCAAGATCATGGGGTTTGAGACCTTCGGCACGGCTTCGTCCGACGACAAGCTGGCGCGCTGCGTCGCCCTCGGGCTGAACCACCCCATCAATTACACGCACGAGAGCTACGAGCAGCGCATCATGGAAATGACCAACGGTGAAGGTGTCGATGCCGTCTTCGACAGCCTGGCGGGCGAACACACGGCGCGCAGCCTGCGTTGCTGCGCCTTCCTTGGCCGGGTCATCATGTTTGGCAGCGCCAGCGGCGAGCGTCCCAAGTTTGACACCATGGCCATGTACTCGAAATCGGCCAGCGTACACGGCCTGTGGCTCAGCCGCCTCTCGCAGAACACGGAGTTGATTCACCAGGCATTGGAATCGATGAAGCCATGGATCGAGAGCGGTGCGCTGAACCCATCCATCGGCGCCAAGTTCCCGCTCAGCGCCGCCGCCGATGCTCACCGCCTGCTGCTGGAAAGGAAGAACTTCGGGAAGATCGTGCTGACGGTGTAGGGGCAACGGCTTGATAACTCCGCGAAGTCACTTGGATTGTGCAAGCCCGAGAGCAGATCCATGCGCTACAATCCGAGCCGCATGATTTCGATAGGAGTTTCAATGAAACAATTGATAGCCAGTCTCATGGCTTGTTGTCTTACCGTTTGCCCAAGTTTAATGGCGCAGGAGTCTGCGCAGACTTCCTCTAATCCTCCCGCGACATCATCGCCCCAATCTGCGCCGCAGACGGACGGTAAGATGGTTCTGCAGGATGGCACCCCCGTTCGAATGAGAATCAACAGAACTGTTAGTTCCGCTGATGCCAGAGTTGGTGATCAAGTTGATTTCGAAGTTCTCGACGCAGTCAAAGTCGGAGACTTCGTGGTGATTCCGCAAGGAGGAGTGGCGCTTGCGACGGTCACGGAGGCCCAAGCGAAACGTCGCATGGGTCGCGCCGGGAAACTCAATATCAACATCGATTCAGTGCGGTTATTCAATGGAGATAAAGCCCCGCTCCGCGCAGTAAAAGAGGTGAAGGGGGGCGGGCACGTTGGTGCGATGACTGGCGCAATCGTCGCTACGAGCATCGTGTTTTTTCCGGCGGCCCCATTGTTTTTGTTCATGCACGGCAAGGACATCACAATTCCGCAGGGAACCGAGATCACAGCGTACATCAATGGCGATATTGCGATTGCACCGCCAAAACCGGCGCCTGCCGCCCAAGTGACTCCCCCCGCTGCAACAGCAGTTGCCCAAACAGCGGACCTTGATATTGTCTCCACCCCCGACGGCGCAGATATTGAGATCGATGGAAACTACAGTGGCAGCACTCCCTCAAAAATTAGTGTTACTCCTGGAGAGCACACGATCACGATCAAGAAAGATGGCTTCAAACCTTGGGAGCGCAGACTAAAAGCCAGCACCGGGGATATCACGGTGAAGGCCGATTTACAAAAAGTTGAGTAGAGTTTGATCATTCAAATGCAAACGGGGAGCGTAATGGCTCCCCGTCAGATTGCTGACGAACCCACCTTTTTCGGGTGGGTTTGTTGTTTTTGGGAGGGAGGATTGGTTAGAGGCTGCGGAGCGGAGAGAGCGCGGTTGCGAGTTGCAGCAGCCGTACGTAGGCCAACAGAAGCGCATGGAGTGCAGAAAGCGGCATTCGCGAGCCTGTGCCGCTCAGGAGCAGGGCGATTTTCTTGATGTTCTGCGCCACCGCCGCCAGCAGTGATTGTTCCTGAACGTTGGCCAGCCCGCGCATGCGGGCGTAGCGATGACCGTGCAGTTGCTTGGCGTCGGCGAAGCTGCGTTCCACCGTCTCTTTCCGTCGTTTGTAGATACGCTTGCCGCGCGGCTCCAGCCGGTGCGCATCGATTCGATCTTTGCATCTCTGCCAGACATGCCGGGTGACGATCTTCGTCGCATTCCGGCTGCGCGTGCACTGTGCCCGCAGCGGACACTCGCGGCACTTGGTCGCGTCCGAGTGATACTGCCGGTAGCCTTCGCGATTGGTCGTGCGGTACACCAGCAACTGCCCGTTGGGGCAGACGTATAAATCATTTTCTTCGTCGTAGCGGAACTGCCGTTTGCGGAACAGCCCTTCTCCGTGGTTCGGCGTGCGATAGCCAACCACGCCATAGATGTCGCGATCCTCCAGCCCTTTCGCAATCGCCGCCGTCGAGTAGCCTGCATCCAGTCCTACCGCTTGCACCTTGAAGCCGAAGCGCTCGCGCTGCCGGTCCAGCCGTTGCAGGTAAGGGATGCTGTCGTGCACGTTGGCCGGGGTGACGTGCGTGTCGGTGATGATGGCGTGCCGTCCGTCGACCGTGCGGTGGTCGAGGTAGAAGAAGCCCTTCGGCTTGCCGTCGCGCACCATGTAGCCGGACTCGGCGTCGGTGCGGCTCACCTTGATCTCTTTGGTCTCCGGCGCCGCGCTCCTGGCCTTCAACTCGCGTTTGCCGTGCTCCGCCCGGTCCTCCTCGACCGCCGCTTCCAACTGCTCCAGGTACTCGACCGGCTTTACCTCCACCCGCGCCACGTCGAACTTGTTCTTGTTCGCGTTGGCTTTCAGGTGGGTCGAGTCGGTGTAGAGCACCTGGCCCGTCACCAGGCCCTTGCGGCAGGCCAACTCCACGATCTCGTCGAAGATCTGCTGGTAGACGTCGCTGCCACGAAAACGCCGCCGCCGGTTCTGGCTCAGGGTCGAGGCATCGGGCACCTTGTCGGTCAGCTTCAGCCGCAGGAACCAGCGATAGGCCGCGTTGCACTGCACCTCGCGCATCAACTGACGCTCACTGCGGATGCCGAACAGATATCCGATCAGCAGCAGCTTGAACAGCACCACCGGGTCCAGCGCCGGACGCCCGTTGTCCGGCGAGTACAGATGCCGCACCCGATCACGAATGAACTCAAGATCGACCAGCGCGTCGATCTTGCGCAGTAGGTGATCGGCCGGTACCAGCGACTCGATCGTCACCAGCTCCAACTCCTGCTGCTGTACCTCCGCTGCTTTCAACATGTTCTCTGAATACAACAAAGCCCTCGTAAAAACGAGAGCTTTGTCAGGTACTTTGTCAGCAATCTGACGGCTGCCGTTTCCGGCAGCCGTCCCCGGAACAAACTTATCGGCTAGCTATTGAAGGCGAGCGTCAGCAACGTCTTCTGCTCCAGTTCGTGCGCCTTGCCGGAACCGGTTGACGGGCTGGCGCCAGCCTGCCGCTTCACCGAGCGCACCGGCAGGCTGGTAAGCCTGCGCAGACGCGGGATTACGAACCAGAGCGCTCCCATGTTGGCCGGTTCTTCCTGCACCCAGACCAGTTCGCGCGCGTTCGGATAACGGGCAACCACGTCGAGCAGGTCGCCTTCCGGGAACGGGTACATCTGGTCAAGGAAGACGATGGCGGTATCCGTGTTCTTGATCCGCTTGCGCTCCAGTGCCAGTTCGTGGCCGATTTTTCCGGTGCATAGCAGGATGCGCGTGACATCGCTGGCCGCGACTTTGTTGTCGGCAACCACTGGCAGGAACCGTGGAGCGCTGAGCTCGGCGAGCGGGCTGAGCGCCTCGGGGTGACGCAACATGCTTTTAGGGGTGAAGCAAATGAGCGGCTTGCGCCACTTACGCAGCCCCTGACGGCGGAGCAGATGGAAGTACTGCGCCGCGTTCGACGGCTGGCATACCTGCATGTTGTCGCGCGCGCAGAGTTGCAGGTAGCGCTCGATGCGTGCGCTGGAGTGTTCCGGCCCCTGTCCTTCGTGGCCGTGCGGCAGCAACAGAACAAGACCGGAAAGCAGTCCCCACTTTTCTTCACCCGCCGAGATGAACTGGTCGATGACGGTCTGCGCACCGTTGGCAAAGTCGCCGAACTGCGCCTCCCACAGCACAAGCGTCTCGGGATAGTCGCGGCTATAGCCGTACTCGAAGCCCATGACGGCGGCCTCGGAGAGCTCCGAATTGTAGATCTCGACGCGTGCCTGGTCAGGGGCAAGATGGCAGAGCGGCACGAATTCGTGTTCGTTCTCAATGTCGATGAGGCACGAATGGCGGTGGTTAAACGTCCCGCGGCGGCTGTCTTGTCCGCTCAGGCGAACCGGTGTGCCGTGAATCGCAAGCGATCCGAAGGCGAGTGCTTCGGCCATGCCGTAATCGAGACCGCGCTTGCCGTGTGCCATCTCGAGACGCTGTTCGAGGAGCTTCTGCACTTTGGGATGAATATGGAAGTCGGCCGGATACTGCGCCAGCTTCTCCCCAATGCTGGTGAGTTCTTCGGACGGCAGTCCGGTATCGACCTCCAGCGTCGCTGAATAGAGTCCGCCAGAGTAGTCGTCCCAGTAGGACGGAAGGTTGAACAGCACCGGCTTACGTGTCAGCTTCTGCGCTGCTTGCTTTGCCTGCTGATAACGCGCACGGGCGGCAGCGACCTGCCCTGAGATATCGACGCCCAGTTGCTTGGCATAGATCTCATAGAGCGGTGGATGCGCCTTGATCCGCGCATAGACGATCGGCTGTGTAATCGTTGGATCGTCGATTTCCGAGTGGCCATGACGCCGGTAGCCGATGAGGTCCACGACAACGTCGGAGTGGTATTTGTAGCGATATTCCACGGCAAGTCGCGTGATGCGGATGACCGCATCCGGGTCCTCCGCGTTGACGTGGAAGATAGGGATCGGCAGCCGCTTCGCGAGATCGCTGGCAAAACGGCTCGATGAGTACTCGAACGGATTGGTCGTAAAGCCGAGCAGGTTATTAACGATGATGTTGACCGTTCCGCCGACGGTGTAGCCGCGGAGATCGGAGAGGTTGAGTGTCTCGGCCCAGATTCCCTGTCCGGCGAAGGCGGAGTCACCGTGCATCAGTATGAGCAGCGCCTCGCGCTTGCCGTCTTTTCCGCGCCGCGTCTGTTTGGCGCGCACGCGTCCCATCGCGACCGGGTCGACGGCCTCCAGGTGGCTGGGGTTTGAAACCAGGTGGACGCGAACCTGCTTGCCTTCAAACTCGCGATAGCCCGTGGCTCCAAGGTGATACTTTACGTCGCCGCCGCCCAGGACCGATCGCGGGTCGACATCCTCGAATCCGGCATAGATTTCCTCCGCCGGACGTCCAACTGTCTGGCCAACGACAGTAAGTCTTCCGCGATGGCTCATGGCCATCACGCACTCTTCCGCCCCGAGATGAGTGGAGGTGGTGAGAATCTCTTCGAGCATCGGAATCAGAGACGTATTACCCTCAAGTGAGAACCGTTTCGTTCCGATGTAGAGCGTTTGCAGCATCTGCTCGAAAATATCGGCTTCCACGAGTTGTTGCAGGATGGCCGTTTGGTCGACCTCCGGCTGCGGCCCTTCAAGCCGCTCGATGATCCAGCGACGCCGCTCTGGGTCAGGGATATGCATGAACTCCGCGCCGACCGTGCCGCAGTAAAGGCGGCGCGCTTCATCGGCTATGTCGCCGGTGATATTCAATTCCGGGTTGCCTACGCGCGGAAAATGTTGCAGCGGGTCGAGGTCGGCGGCTAGATAGCCCCAACGGCGAAAGACATCAAAGACACGCTCGCGTTGGTCACTCTCCGCGCCAACGGCTTCAGCAGAAGGGAAGGCCTGAGCCTGCAAAATATTGCTCCTCCATTCCGGCGCTGCTAGCAGCCAGGAATGCTTTGGATGAAATCCTTACGAACGCCCCACACCTTAAACTTACCAAAAGAAAGGGATTGGAGGCTATGGGGCAGGACCGCTTTCGCATCGACGGCAGATCAAATTCCGGAAAGGACAGAAGCCCCGTTCCTGGCGTCTCGCAGAAGCCCCGCATGTCTTTGATGCCCTAGCCTCCATGCAGGACGCAGGATGGACTCAAAAGTGTCAGTTTCTGATCCGCGACGGAACCGTGCCCCAACCACTACGCTTTGAGCGCACCCGTGTAGACGGCCATTCCGACAACGGCGTCCACTCCCAACCCATGCAGGCGATCGACTTCTCCTTGCGACCGGATACCCCCAGCCACAATGAGCTTGCGAGTGGTCGCCTCGCGCAGGCGATCGACAACTTCAAAGGGAAAGCCCTGCATCGTGCCTTCCGTGTCGATATGCGTATATAGGAATCCTCCGCAGAACTCCTCCGTGTGGCGCATCATGGCCTCCGGGGTGAGCCCCGTGCCTTCCTTCCATCCCTTGATGGCCACCTTTCCGCCGCGTGAGTCTACGGCGAAGACCAGGCGCGCCGCGGCAGCCGCGTGCGACATCTGCCGCGCCATTTCGAGATCGACGTTGCCGTCCTTCAATAGCGCCGAGCCGACGATCACTTTCTTTGCACCAATCCGCAGCGTCCGCATCGCCGACTCAACCGAGCGGATGCCGCCGCCCACCTGGCAGGGCAAGTATTCGCAAATGCGCTCCACCATCGCGGCATTCGAGCCCTTACCCATCGCGGCGTCCAGGTCGATAAGCTGCACGAGCGGATAGGGAAGGAAGCGATCGATCCAGTATTGAAGATCGTCGAATTCGAGCGCCTTGCGCTCGCCCTGCACCAACTGGACGACCTTGCCGCCCATGAGATCAATCGAAGGAATCAGCATAAGAATAGTCTCAAGTTTCGAATGACAAGTTGCAAGCGAGCCCCGGCCGAGTTCAACACGGCAACCGCATCGGAATACCCTCGCGCTGCAATTGCGCCTTCAGTGCACGCACGTCGTGGATGCCGAAGTGAAAGATAGAAGCGGCGAGCGCGGCATCGGCGCGGCCCTCTTTGAACACGTCTACAAAGTGCTGGCCGTTGCCCGCGCCGCCGGACGCGATCACCGGAATGTTCACCAGTTGCGCCACGGCAGAGGTCAGCGGGCAATCGAAGCCGGCACGCGTGCCGTCGCGGTCCATGCTGGTGAGCATGATTTCCCCCGCGCCGCGATCCTCCACTTCGCGCGCCCAGTCGTGGACGTTGCGTCCGGTGGCGCGGCGTCCTCCCGCAACGTAGACCTCGGAACCGAGAGCGATGGAATCATATTGATCTGCGTCGATCTTCCGCTTGGCGTCGATGGCGAGCACAACTGCCTGCGAGCCGAATCGCTCGGCGATCTGGGTGATCAGCGATGGGTCCTGGACGGCGGCAGAGTTGATCGTGATCTTGTCAGCACCGGCGTCAAAAAGCGCGGCGGCATCGGCGAGCGAGCGGACTCCTCCGCCAACCGCGAATGGAACAAAGATTTCACGCGCCGTGCGCCGGACAACGTCGATCAGGATAGGCCGCGCGTCCGAGGTTGCCGTGATGTCAAGCAGTACGACTTCGTCGGCGCCGCCTTCGGCGTGACGCCGCGCCAGTGCCGCCGGATCGCCAGCGTCGATGAGATCGACAAATTGAACGCCCTTGACCACGCGGCCATTCGTGACGTCGAGGCACGCGATGATGCGTTTCGTAAGCATTACGCGTTCACCTCGCAGAAGTTCCTGAGCATTTTCAATCCAGTCTCGCCGGACTTCTCCGGGTGAAACTGCACGCCAAATACATTGTCGCGTTCAGCGACGGCGGCAAAATCCCCCGCGTAATTCGTGGTCGCAACCACCCCGGGAACAACCGGTCCGCGATATGAGTGCGTGTAGTAAACAAAGCTGCCATCTGGGATATCGCGCAGCAGGCGCGACGCCGTGCCGGGAACGCGAGTCAGTTGATTCCATCCAACGTGCGGAACCTTGTATGCGGCATCGTCAGGGAAGCGTTCGACCATTCCAACGAACGTGCCCAACCCCGTGACATCCGGCGCTTCCGTGGATCCCTTGTAGAGCCATTGCATTCCCACGCAGATGCCGAGGAACGGCACGCCTCGCGCGATCACTTCGCGGATTGCATCGTTTACGCCCGAGTCGGCAATGCGCTGCGTGGAAGAAAAGTGTCCAACGCCGGGCAGGATGACTCGCGGCGACCTTCGCACAACTTTAGGATCGTCCGTGACCTGCGATTCGTAACCAAGATGGCGCAAAGCCTTCTGCACGGAAGCCAGGTTTCCGGCGCGGTAATCGACGACGGTGATCACAGCAGCCCCTTTGTGCTCGGCAGCATTTTGGCCAGCCGTTTGTCCTTGCTGCACGCCACGCGCAGCGCTCGCGCAAACGCTTTGAAAATGGCCTCAATCTTGTGATGATTCGACCGGCCGTACACGGTTTTGACGTGCACGTTGGCGCGGGCTCCGCGGGAGAATCCATCGAAGAAGTCGTACACGAGCTCTGTTTGCAGATCGCCGACCAGCCGCACTTTTACCTTCGTGTCCACGACGTGTGCCGCCCGCCCGCTGAGATCCACCGCGGCAAGCCCGAGCGTTTCGTCCATCGTCATGAGAAAGTATCCGGCGCGCAGAATCCCTTTCTTGTCGCCCAGCGCTTTGTCGAATGCTTCACCGAGGGCGATGCCTACGTCTTCCACCGTGTGGTGCTGATCGACATCAAGGTCGCCCTTGCACGCGAGCTTGAGATCGAAGCCGCCATGTCGCGAGAAGAGCTCCAGCATGTGGTCAAAGAAACGAATGCCGGTAGAGACCTGGTAGGTGCCGCGCCCGTCGATGTTGAGCGCGAGGTTGATGTCAGTCTCGTTCGTCTTGCGAATAACGGTCGCCTTGCGTGCGCTCATTGTGTCACCTCCGTGGACCGCTGTTGTTGAAAGCCAATCGCCTTTAGTGCTTCCGGCAACTCGCGCAGCAGGCGCGCGGTCTGCTCCTCGGTGCCGAGCGTGATACGCACACATCCTTCGCAACCCGGGTCGCTGTTTCGGTCCCGCACAAGGATTCCGCGCCGCCGCATCTCTTTAATGAACGGCTTTCGATATTCGCCAAAGTGAGCCAGTACAAAATTCGCTTGGCTGGGCCAGTATCGAATTCCGTTTGTGCGGTAGAACGATTCGAGCGCCGCGCGCCCACGCTTCACCTGCGCAATATAGTTGGCGACGAATTCCTGGTCGGCCAGCGCCTCCGGCAGACACTCCAGCGCCACGCCGTTAACGTTGTAAGGCGAACTTACGCGGCGCACCATTCGCATCTGTGGCTCCGCCCCTGCCAGCACTCCCATGCGGAAACCGGCGAGTCCATAAGCTTTGCTGAACGTACGCGCTACGAACAGGTTCTCATAGCGTCCAACCTCGTCCATCAGCGAGTCACCGTAGAAGTCGTAATACGCTTCATCGATGAGGATGGCTGCGTGTGGCGCCACCGCCACGATCTTCAGCAGGTCTTCGCGCGCGACGACCGCCCCGGTCGGGTTATTGGGATTCGCGATACAGATAAATTTTGTCTGCGGGCTGATTTGTTTCAGCAGCGCTTCCGTGGGGAATGCGAAATTATTACCGGCTTGCAGAGTGATGACTTTCGCCGCAGTTGCCAGCGCGTAGATCTCGTACATCGAAAACGTAGGCACCACGATGACTGCTTCGTCCGCGCTTTCGAGATACGTTTCCGCCAGCAGATGAATTGCCTCATCGACTCCGTTTGTGAGCAGCACCTGTTCCGGCTTCAAGCCAAGAAACTCCGCCGCCGAACATTCACCGGGATAGCGCTCGGGATATTTGTTGAGCACTTCCGGTGAGAGCGAGCGCAACTTCGCCAGCACGCGCGGCGAACATCCGCCGACATTCTCGTTGAAGTCGAGGCGCAGGCCGTCGCGGTCCCCGAGCGGCGGGTGATACTCCTTGAGGCCCTCTACGGTTTTGCGGGCTTTCAGTCCTGTATTCATTTCGCCAACCTCACGCGCACGGATTCGGCGTGGGCCTTCAGACCCTCGGCTTCTGCCAGCAGGGTTACCGTCGGACCAATCTTCTTCAGTGCAGCCTTTGAAACTTCTTGCACGGTCATGATTTTCAGGTAGTCGAGCACGCTGAGCCCGCCGCGATATTTTGCGACGTTACCGGTGGGCAGCGTGTGATTGGGGCCGCTGGCGTAGTCCCCCAGGGACTGCGGCGAATAGTCGCCAACAAAGATCGATCCGGCGCTGACCATGCTCGGCAGGTCTTCACGACTGACGGTGATATGCTCGCCGCCGATTGCGTTCGCCCAGCTCATCGCCTCGTCAGAGCCATCGGCAACCAGCGCAACGCCGCGCGCCTTGAGAGATTGCATCGCGATGGGATTATTGGCCGCCATCTTCATCGCCTCGCGAGCGACGTTTTCTGCAAGCCTTCTGCTTTTCGTGATGAAGATCGCCAGCGTCTCTGGATCGTGTTCGGCCTGTGCGACCAGGTCGGAAGCGATAAATCGTGCATCGCCTCGATGGGCGACGTATACGATTTCCGTCGGTCCGGCGAGGAAATCAATGGAGCAGTCGAAAGCCACCATTCTCTTTGCGGCCGTGACGTAGCTGTTTCCGGGACCAACGATTTTGTGCACGCCGGGTACCGACTCCGTGCCGTATGCAAAAGCGGCCACGGCTTGCGCTCCGCCGATGCGATAGAAGCTTGTCACTTCGAGCATCTTTGCCGCCGCGAGAGTTTCCGCCGCTGGCCTTGGGGATGCAACCTGTATGCGGGGAACTCCCGCGACCTGCGCGGGGATGACCGTCATCAGTAGCGACGATGGCAGTGGAAAGCGGCCTCCGGGAACGTAACAGCCAACACTTGCGACTGGTTCCGCCTTCTGACCCACGCGTAATCCCGGTTGCATCGTGCGCATCCACGACTTCGGTTTCTGCCACTTGGCAAATTGCCGGATGTTTTGCGCGGCGGCTTTCAGGGCCTGTTTGAAGTCAGATGAAACCGTACGCCATGCGGCGTTCAGTTCTTCTTCCGAGACCAGCACTGGTTGGTCTTTCGCAAGGCCGTCGAACTTGCGTGCGTACTTCAGCAGCGCCTTGTCGCCGTTCTTGCGGACGTCGCCGGCGATGCGCGCGACATTTCGCGTCACCGTCGGGTCATCCGCAACGCCGCGATTGGCGAGCTTTTCCACGCAGGCTTGCGCGTCACTCCCCTCCAGCACGCGCATTACATCACCACCTTGTTCAACGGATACTCCACGATGCCGGTGGCGTTTGCCGCTTTGAGCTTTGGCATCACGTCGCGCACCACGCTCTCCTCCAGGATGGTGTTGACCGCCACCCAGTTGGGATCGCTCAGCGCGGAGACGGTCGGCGAGTTGAGCGCGGGCAACACACCCAGCACCCGGTCGAGATCGTCGCGGCGGACATTAAGCATCAGCCCAACGCGTCCTTGCGCGGTGATGGCGCCGAGCAGCATCAGTGCGACGTTTTCGATTTTTTCGCGCTTACCGGCATCGGTCCATGCCTTGGTATTCGCGATGAGTTGTGTGTTCGACTCCAGCACGGTATCGATGATTCGCAGGCGGTTGGCGCGCAGGGAGCTGCCGGTTTCCGTAACCTCAACGATAGCGTCGGCAAGCATCGGCGGCTTGACTTCCGTGGCGCCCCAGCTGAAGTCGACCTTTACATTGACATTCTTCGATGCAAAGTATTTCTTCGTCACCTCCACCAGCTCGGTGGCGATGATCTTTCCCGCAAGGTCTTCCGCGCGCTGGAAGGGCGAGTCTTCCGGCACGGCGAGCACCCACCGCACTTTACCTCGGCTCTGCTTGGCATAAATAAGGTCCGCGACGGCTTGCACCTGAAGGCCGCTTTCGACGACCCAATCGAGCCCGGTCAGTCCGGCATCCAGCACGCCCTGTTCGACGTAACGCGCCATCTCCTGCGCCCGAATCAGCATGCATTCGAGTTCGGCGTCATCCGTGCTAGGGAAGTACGAGCGGCCATTGGCGTAAATCTTGAAGCCGGCAGCGGCGAAGAGATTGATGGTGGCGTCCTGCAAGCTGCCCTTGGGAATTCCGAGACGGATCTTAGCCATTGGAAACCTCCGAAGAAGTAGCGATGCTCATCGGGCGCGTGAAGCAGGAGCGCGTGCCTTCGTGACAGACCAGTCCGTCGCCCTCCACGTAGACCTTGCACAGGATGGTGTCCTGGTCGCAGTCCGTCGCGGCTTCCAGCAGACGCAACCGGTTGCCGCTGGTTTCGCCCTTGGTCCAAAGCTTGTTGCGGGTGCGGCTGTAGAACGTGACGTACCCGGTTTGCAGAGTTTTTTGCAGGGACTCGGCGTTCATGAAGCCGAGCATGAGGACCTCGCCATTGGCTGCGTCCTGCACCACGGCCGGCGCCAACCCCTGCATCTTCTCGAAATCGATTTCCATCGTTACTTCCTCGCTTGGTGTTTGGTCCGTCGTCGTTGGGCAGCAGGCACAAAAAAGCCCGCTGCGCTTGATCGCGCCGCGGGCCAATTGGGATGATGACTAGGACTCTATCCGCATGCCTCCGCCGACACGATCACCGTGTGATGGTGGTGATGATGATGGCGATGGAGGAGCGAATTCATTATGTCAACATCATAGGGTCATGTGATAACGCTGTCAAACCACTCTTTGGAGGTAGACGCGAAATTCAGCCTGCGGTAAGGCTCAAGCGCCTAGATTCAGTTCGCAAGCGCGCGATCATCCGGCAGATTGCTACCAAAGTGCCACTGCGCAAAGGCACGATCCACGGCGTACCTTTGGTAGATAAGAAGAAAGGGTCAGCTCATGGAAGCCGCAAACGACGGCGGAGTGGCTGTTCAACTCAGCTCGGTGACACGTCATTACCAGATGGGTGCGAGCGTCATTCGCGCCGTCGACGAGATCAGCTTGGAAATAGCCCGAGGCGAATTCGTGGCACTGCTGGGCGCGTCGGGCTCGGGTAAATCGACACTATTAAATCTAATCGCAGGGCTCGACCGCCCCAGCTCCGGCGCGATTGTCGTCAACGGTCGCGACCTGTCTGCCATGGTGTCCGAGGAGTTGGCGCGCTACCGGCGCGAGACGGTCGGCATCATCTTCCAGTCGTTCAATCTGGTGGCAAGCATGTCTCTGGCGGAGAACGTGGAGTTGCCGATGCGTTTTGCCGAGACCCCAAAGGATGGCCGCGCGGAGCGTATCCGTCAGGCGCTGGAGCGCGTGCATCTCGGCGGAAGGCTTCATCATCGTCCAAGTGAGCTTTCCGGCGGCGAGCAGCAGCGCGGTGCAATTGCTCGTGCGCTGGTGAACAACCCGACCTTGCTGCTGGCCGACGAACCCACTGGCAATCTCGACAGTCGTACCGGCAACGAAATCATGGAATTGCTGCGTGAGGTGAATGCCTCCGGCGTAACCGTGGTAATGGTGACGCACGAGCAGGCGTTGGCCGACAAGTATGCGCAACGAGCGATCCACATGGCTGACGGAAAACTGGTGGAGCAGGCGGAGGTACGGCAATGAAAAGCTACGATCTTCTTGACCTTGCTTCCCGCAATCTGCGGAACTCGAAACTGCGCAATAGTCTGACGACCGTGGGTATCGCCGTTGGCGTCGCATCCCTTGTGGCCATGCTCTCGCTCGGCATCGGACTGCAAAGCATGGCGACCTCGCGCATTCGCAAGTCAGGCGTATTCGATATCGTCTTCGTGACTTCCAAACAGGACGTGCGCGGCATGCGGGCGCGGATGCAGGACACGGATACGGCCAATGCGCGAGTTCTGGACGACGCTGCCCGGAAGGAGTTGGAACAACTGCCCGACGTCGCCGAAGTGACGCCGGACATCCACGTGGTTGCCGAAATCGGATATGGCGACAAGTCGCGCATGTCCGTGGTGGTCGGATTACCGATGTCTGAAGGCGCCACGGACGCATTCGACAAGCTCCAAGGAAAATTCTTTTCCAACAACGATGCGGATGAAGCCGTGCTGGAAGAGGACTTCGCCAAGCGACTGGACCCGAACCCTGCAAACCTGCTCGGAAAAGATATCGTGTTGCGATATGCCGAGCGCCAGCAGGGCGACGCGGGCGCCAGTGACAGCCAGGGTGCGGGCGGCGGCTTTAGTGTGACGCGCAAGGAACAGACGCTCAAAGTTGTGGGCATCAACTCCGAGGAGCCCTTCACCGGCGGAGGACCGGGGGCGCACGGACAGGTTTACATTCCCGTCGGCACGGCCGAACGGTTGAACATGATGCAGCCATTCGACGTTCGCGCCATGGTGCGCGGCGACGTCACCGGTAAGACCTATAACATGCTGCGCGTGCGCGTGCGCGACAGCGGGCAGGTGGAGCAGGTGCAGAACGCCATCAAGAAGATGGGATTCGCGGCTTTCTCCGTAATTGACGCGCTCAACGGACTGCGGCGCTTCTTCGCCATCTTTGACGCCTTTCTCGGAATCTTCGGTTCGCTCGCACTCGCCGTTGCTTCGCTCGCCATCATCAACACTCTCGTCATGGCCGTGCTCGAACGCCGTCGCGAGATCGGCATCATGAAAGCCCTTGGGGCCAGCGACACCGACGTCAAGAAGCTCTTCTTTGCCGAAGCCGCGGTAATGGGCATCGTCGGTGGTGCGGCTGGCGTGCTCTTCGGCTGGCTGATGGGCCGCATCATCAACTTCGGCACGGGCTTGTACATGACAAGGATGAAGATGGCCCACGTCGATGTGTGGTATGTGCCGTGGTGGCTCGTTGTGGGTGCGATTGGCTTCTCCGTGCTGGTCAGCCTGATCGCCGGGCTTTATCCTGCGGCGCGCGCCGCCAAACTTGATCCTATTCAGGCATTGCGCTACGAATAAGCGGAGTTATGTAAGCGGAGTTATGCTTGAAGATCATGACTCAAGAGCGGCGACTTGTGACTTTCATGCATCGGCTCGCAAGGGTTTCCTTTCTTTTCCTTTTCGTGGCGACTCCGCTTTTCGCTCACGCCGCCTCGCGTGTCGAGTGCAATCATTTCCATAGCAGACTGTTACGGCGCAACGTGCCGTACTGTGTCGTACTTCCGAGCAGCTACGACACCGACAAGACGCGACGTTACCCGGTCGTCTACTACCTGCACGGGTTGGGCGACAACGAACAGTCGCTAGTGAACCTCGGCGGCTGGCAGATCTACGACGATCTCTTCCGGCAAAAGAAAATCGGCGAATTCCTGATGATCGCGCCGAACGGCTACAGCAGTTTTTTCATCAATTCGCGCGACGGCAAATTTGCCTACAAGGATTTCTTCTTCAAGGAATTTCTTCCGGAGATGGAGAAGAAGTATCGCGTCAAAGCCGAGCGTTCTTCGCGGGGAATCATGGGTATCTCGATGGGCGGCTATGGCGCGATGAACTATGCCTTCAGTCATCCCCAGATGTTCGCCGCTGTCAGCACGCACATGGCGGCCCTGCGCGACGGCGGCCCGCCCGACCTCGACGGCACGCGCGAAGGGCGCATTCTTGCGAATGTCTTTGGCAAGCCTGTCGACGCCGCGTTTTACAAAAAGAACTCGCCATTCACCCTCGTGCGCAATCTGCCGGTGGCAACCTTGCGCCGCATGGCCATCTATTTCGATTGTGGCACCAGCGACAACTATGGCTTCGACCAGGGCGCGCGAGACATGGACAAATTGCTGACGGCACGCGGCGTCAAGCACGAGTTCCATCTTTATCCTGGGCGTCACGACTGGCAGTTCGTCCTCGATCATTTTGCGGCGTCCCTTGAGTTCCAGTCGAAAGCGTTGCACGCGACTCCCTGATATGAAGCACTCCATCTGAGACCGGAGTGGGGGGCTCGAAGTGCACATTTACTGGAGCATCCGCCACTTCCTGGTTTTCCACAGCAATTCAAGGTTGACGCCGGTTGCTTGCGGCAACGACAATCGCCTTTCCACAACATGCACTGACGCGAGTCGTTGCATCTTGTGGCGGGGACAACGATGCTGGTTTATCTTTGCGGAGCCATTGAATACTCGCCGGACCACGGTAAGGCGTGGCGTGCTCAAATTACTCGATTCCTGCGCGACCAGGGTCATGAAGTCTACGATCCCGCGCTCGACGAGAAGAAAAACCTGTCCGATGAAGAAGTGCGCGACTTCCGTAAATGGAAGGCGACGGACTTGCCGCGCTTTCAGGCGACGATCCGGAAGATCATCGACTGGGATCTTGAGTGGGTTGGCCGCAAGTGCGACTTCATCGTTGCCTACTGGGATGAGTATTCCGGTCGCGGTGCGGGAACACAGGGAGAACTGACGCTCGCCTACAGCCGTGGAATTCCGGTCTATCTCGTCACAACCGTGCCCGTCGCGCAGATCAGCGGTTGGATTCTCGGCTGTGCGACGGAAGTTTTCACCAGCTTTGAGCAGTTAAAGGAGCATCTCCGCGCGGAACAAACGCTGACGGCGGGAAGGGACTGATGGCGATCATTGAAAATCAGAATGAGGTAGCGCGGCGCTTCGGCTTTGTGTCGTTCCTGCTATGGATCGGTGGCATTGGCGTGGTTATTGTCACCGTACAGGATCACCAGTGGAACTGGTTGCGCATCCTCTGGATCGTTATTAGTATCGGCCTTGCCGCATTTTTCACGCGCACTTGGTGGCGCCTCAAGAAGGGTCTTGATCTGTAGCTATGAACATCACGAAGGGAAGTATCGGTTGGATTGAAGTTGTCTGCGGTCCCATGTTCAGCGGTAAGAGCGAAGAGTTGATTCGCCGTCTGCGCCGCGCGGAGATCGCCCGCCAGCGTGTGCAGATTTTCAAGCCGGGCATCGATCAGCGCTATTCGGACGATCACATCATCAGCCACAGCGACTTCAAGATTCAGTCGGAGTGCGTAAAGGACGCGGCTGAACTGGAGAAGCGGCTCGACTGGCGCACCGAAGTTATCGGCATCGACGAAGCGCAGTTCCTCGGCGAAGGCATCGTGGACCTTGTCGTGCGTCTCGCTGACATGGGCAAGCGCGTCATCATCGCCGGTCTCGACACTGATTATCTTGGCCGTCCATTTCACCCCATGCCGGAGCTGCTCGCCGTGGCCGACGAGATCAGCAAAGCGCTGGCCATTTGCATGCAGTGTGGCAACCCCGCCAAACACACGCAGCGTCTTGTTGCCAGTGACGAACTCGTTGTCGTCGGTGCCGCCGGAATGTACGAAGCGCGCTGCCGCCGCTGCTTCGAGCCGAACCTTGCCAATCTTCAGAAGCGCGAACAGGCTACCGCCGCGGCCATGGGTCGTGGCGCGGAAAACGGCAAACACTAACCGCCGGAAATCTTACGAAGAAACAAAGGCTGCCCACGCTGGCAGCCTTTCGTTTTTAACCCTTCCCCTATGACGCCAATACTTGCCTTTAGGCCCAAAATGAAACCAGGTGGCATTTTCAAATGCCGGTGATGTTTGGCTCGGAGTAGCGGCTTTCGCCGTGGTGTTCTACCTGCCGTTCTGCACGCTCGCCGTGTCCTCGTTTGGAATTGGAGTATGGCTCAAGCGGAGGTGTCGTCAAAAGTCGAACGCGCGCCTGCGCTAACTCCCATTCCTTTTCAATCTCGCCGCCGGATGCTACAGTTCCGAGTTCAACCTTCTCTTAGGATTTTGAAGATGCGCAAAAATATTCTTCGTTTTGTAATCATCGCCGCCGCCATTGTCATGGTCCCCGTGCTCGCCCTTACCTGGGGTGACAACGGACACATGCTCATCAATCGCACGGCCGTCGAAAAGATTCCAGCGGATATGCCGCAATTTTTGAAGGCGGGCGAGTCGCACATCGTCTACAACGGCCCCGAACCCGATCGTTGGCGCTCCAATCTCGAAAAGACTCTTGCCGAGGAGAATGCCCCGGATCATTTCATCGATCTTGAGTATGTCGACTGGATGAAGCAATTGCCCGAAGACCGTTACACGTATATCCGCGAGATATATGAGTACAAAGCGAAGCATCCCGATGCCGGCATACCCGGCCCGGAGAAGATCGGCTTCCAACCCTACGCGGCGATTGAGGTCTTTGATCGCCTGAAGGTTGCCTTCCGCGAATATCGTCACGCGCAGAAGGCGGGCCGCTCCACTGCGGATGCCGAGGCCAATGCACTCTTCTATGCCGGCTGGCTCGGACACTACGTGGGTGATGGCGCCAACCCGATGCACACCTCCATCCAGTACAACGGGTGGGTCGGTCCCAACCCGCACGGCTACACCACTTCGCACAACATCCACTACAAGTTTGAGAGCGGCTTTGTGAACCAGAACCTCGACGATCTCAAGATCGCCAACATGGTAGGTGCGCCTAAGCTTCTTGACCATCCATTCCAGGATTATGTCGCTTACCTGCGGCAGTCGCAGTCGAAGGTGGAAGAAGCGTACGCGCTGGATAAACAGTGTGCCTTCGACGGTCACGGTACGGCCGCCGGTCGTGAATTCGTCCGCCAGCGTCTGGCAAGTGGCGCGCAGATGCTGCTCAGCATGTGGTATACCGCGTGGGTGGATTCCGCCCAAGAGCCGGAAGCGTATCATCCGCCGAAGACGCAGAAGCACGAGACCAAGCCCTGCCAGCCTTCGCCGGGCAATCCGCCGGCCAAGGATGCCAAGACCCAGACCAGGTAGGCCTATGTCCGCGCACACCATTACGCAGCAGGAACAGGACGCGCTCCTCACGGCGGCACAAGACGCCTCGGAGCGCGCCTACGCTCCCTTCAGCCGGTTCTTTGTCGGCTCGGCCATTCTTACCATCAGTGGGCAGGTCTTCACTGGCTGCAACGTCGAGAACTCGTCCTACGGACTGACCAACTGCGCCGAGCGTACGGCGATCTTCAGCGCCGTCGCCGCCGGTGCCGATAGCGGGCTGTTGGAAATTCGCGCCATTGCCTGCGTGAATCGCGATGGCGTGCCGTGCGCCCCATGTGGCGCTTGTCGCCAGGTGATCTACGAGTTCGGTCCCGACTGCGTCGTCGTCTATCGCAACAAGGAAGGGAAGATCACGCAGACGCCGATCGCCGATTTATTGCCGGAGGGATTCCGGCTGAGGTAAGCCATGCGCTTGCCGGACTTACACGAGTTGGATACCGGAAAGGGGCTGCGCCCTCTGTTGCGCCTCCTTGTTCTCTACGGTGTAACTGCCGGTCTGCTTGCTCTTCTCGAAGGCTGCATTGGCCTGATCGCTTTTTATCTCCGCAACCCCTCGCGTGTCGCGGAATTTGCTGCTCTTCCGCCGATCCTGGTTGCCTTCGCCATCCCTGTCGGCGGCAGCTTCGGCCTCGTGCTCCACATGATTTTCTTCTGGCGGCGGCTGACCGCGAGGCTGTTCCTTGAAGTAGCGATTCCGTCCTTTCTGATCGCTTCACTCCTGTGTGTCTGGGCGTGTGAATACGAGCCATTCGGCGTGGGGATCGTGGCGTTGGCGTCACCGGCCATCGTCCTCCTGATTGCGCTCACCGTCTGGTCCGTACTTCGGATTCAGCAGCACAGAGTCCGCCACGCCTGACATTCTCTTTGCAATGCAAAAGGCCGCCCGAAAGCGGCCTCCGCGATTCAATGTGCCTGCCTTAGAACTTCGACTCGAAGTTGGCAAACTTCTTTTCCAGTAGCCACTCCTGTTGGGCCTTTTCGCTGCCTTTCAAGAACGCCTTGCAGGGTGCGCTGATGGCTGCGTTTCTCGGATGGTCGTTTGCGCATTCGCGGACGGGAACGAACCGCCGCGCGTCGCTCCATAGGCTGGCGCCCGGCAGGAATGCGTGCTCGATACTGTTGCGCGCCATCTTCTTCAGCGTTATGTAATCCAGCCCCTGGTCGAGCACGGCGCGTTCATACTCATGTGTCATGTCCGAACGCGAGACGCCTTCATCGTCCGTTGCCAGTGCTACTGGCACACCGGCCTTCAGGTACATTGCCAACGGATGAGCCTTGCCCTTGATACCGAGGATGTAGGCGTTCGAGGTCAGACATATCTCCACAAGGATGTTCCGCTTTGCCATCTCGGCCAGCAGTTCGTGTGGATGGTCCTCGTACATGACGTCCACGCCGTGTCCGATACGTTCTGCGTGACCGATCTCAACCGATTCCCGAATGTGGAAGCGCAAGCCTTCCGGCGGAACCATGCCGGGTGCAAGTTCTCCCGCGTGCAGCGTGATGTGAACCCCCGGATACTGCTCATGCAGAAAATTGACCATTCGCATGTGCAGGTGGAAATCGCGCATGGGCACCAGCCAGTCTTCCGGTTGCACCATGTTTACGCCGACGTCCATCGGGTCCTGCTTTGCCAGTTCGAAGGCCATCAGTAGTTGCGCAAAAACCTGCGTCTTGTCAAAGGCGCGCAGCACCGGGTAGATATGCCGAATCGTCACCTGGCAGCCCGGTTGACGCTTTTCTACGTTCGGATCGTTGCAGTCGAGAATCTGGTCTTTCTGGGCGTCCCACTCCGTCAGGTTCTTCTTCGCGTCGTCCACGATTTTCTGTAACCCGCCATCCAGCATCTGCTGCCGCATGACGGAGAAGTTATCGTTCCATTGGAACTTCGACGCGAATCCGATTGACTCCGTGTTGTCAGCCGTCGTCATCAGTTCGAGATATTGCACATTCTCGGCTGCGGCGCGATTCGCCAACTCAGCGAAGACCGCCCCCATGTGGCCCTGATTGGCCAGGCCGAATTTGGGAAACGTATCGAAGAAATGATCGTGTCCCGAACCGTTAGCCTTGTTCCAGTCACGCATCGACCATGCGTCGATCATGTCGCGATAGAGTGCCGGGTCCGTGTTCGACGTCGCCGCGTCTACCTGTTCCTGTTTGCACGGCGGCTCCGTCAGCACCATTGTTGTGCGATCCACGCAGAGATGATCGTGCGCTGCAAACTTAATCATCGTTTCCGCATAGACGGCTCCAACGTCGTGGTTATGAAGGTCTCCGCCCTTGGGCATTTCGCGCAGAAAGGCATACAGGGCGCCCGTATTGGCTTTGGCGGCGTCCATCGCCTTTTCGGTTCTCTCGGTCCGTGCTTCCGGTGATTCAGCCGCCTGCCGCTGCTGCGCGGCGAGTGCCGCGGCCGTCGCTGGGCGTGCCGGAGTCTCCCGGAATGCCTGCATCGTGCTGGCCATGGCTACGGTGGCGAGAGCCAGGATTACGGTGAAAATGAAAATTAATCTTGCGCGATGTTCGCGCATACTTCCTCCTCTAGCTGATCCGGAGACGGTGGATTGGTTTCCAGAAGCTCTTGTGAAGCCGTCCGGTCGGAACCGCCGCGCTTCAGTGCGCGACTCACTTGCTTTGACTACCCATGAATAAACAAAAATCATACGTCAGTTACCGGCGAATAACGAAATTTAGCTGTTACCGGAGATGTAAAATTGGCACTGAGTCCGTTGGTTATCTTCCCCAGGGAGGGATGGCCACCCTTCCGGACTACCACTTCGTGGCGTCTTCGCCTTGAATCTTGCCCGATTTCCATCTAGTATCCAGTTTCCTTGCTGGAACGCCGCGTTAATATTCGGGAGTGACTTTATCGTGTCGGACTTAAGAGTTCTTTTCACCCGTCAGCAGATCGCGGAGCGCGTGGTTGAGCTTGGTGCGCAAATCAGCCGCGACTTCGAAGGGGAGACTGTGACGCTCCTCGGCGTACTCAAAGGCGCCACCATTTTCCTCGCCGATCTCTCTCGCAACATCACGTGTGACTCCACCTTTGACTTCATCTCCGTCTCCAGCTACGGCAATGGCAAGCAGAACAGCGGTGAAGTCAAGATGATGAAAGACGTGGATCAGTCCATGGAAGGAAAAAACGTCATCCTTGTGGAGGACATCCTCGACACCGGGCTGACGTTGAGCTACCTGACTCGCGTGCTGGAGGCGCACCGGCCCAAGACACTGCGCATCGCAGCACTGCTCGATAAGGCCGCCCGCCGCATTCAGCCGATCCATGCCGATTACGTCGGCTTTACCATCCCCGATGAATTTGTCGTCGGATACGGGATGGACTACGCCGAGCGTTATCGTAACCTGCCGGACATCTGCGTCGTCCCCTAGCCGTGGCAACTGTCAACGAGGACGCCGCAATGGACGCACCGGACGCACACCGTCGGTCCCATTTCGACGCATGCCCAACTCGCGCGGATTTGCGCGATACTATTCTCTGGAAGTGCATCGATGTCGCAAATGACGTTTGCAACTACTACCGCACCTCTTGTGCGGGACTGGCATGAAGCCGCCCGCTTGATCGACCACACGCTGCTGAAGGCCGATGCCACCCGCGAACAGGTGTTGAAGATCTGCCGCGAAGCGCTCGACTATGAGTTCTTCTCCGTGATGGTCAACCCGGCCAACGTTGCCCTTTGCGTGTCGCAGGTGCGCGGCAGCAAAGTCACCGTCGGAACAGTTATCGGTTTTCCCCTGGGAGCGAACACCTCCATCACCAAACTGGCCGAAGCCGCTGACGCGCTGCGTCTCGGCGCGCGCGAACTCGATATGGTCATCAACATCGGAGCGCTCAAGGCCGGCGACCGCGACCTCGTTGGAACGGAAATCCGTTCGTTGGCTGCACTTTGTCATCAGAACGGCGCATTGCTTAAGGTCATCATTGAAACTGCTCTGCTTGCCGATCCGGAAAAGATCTTGGCCTGCCAGTTATGCGTTGACGCCGGCGCCGACTTCGTCAAGACCTCCACGGGCTTCTCCACCGCCGGCGCAAAAATCGCCGATGTGGAACTCATGCGCGGTGTAGTCGGAGACAGGCTTGGCGTCAAGGCTGCTGGCGGCATTCGCACGGCGGATGATCTCAAGGCAATGGTCGAGGCCGGAGCGAACCGCGTCGGAGCCAGCGCCAGTGTAGCCATCGTCAAGGAACTGGGCGCGCCGGAGATTAAGTAGAAGCTTCGCAACTGCGGCGACTCCCAATCATCTGGCGTCGCCGCGATGTTCTTCTTCGCGACTGTGGCTGCGGCATTCCCTTTACGCTGCATGCCTCTCCGGTAGCATGTTGTGTGGAAGAATCTGCTTCCCACACTTCCTCCCGTAAGGTAATCTTCCTTTTTTCTCATCCAACCTGCCGAAGCCACTGATGTAAAGGGCCTGCGGCGTTAAGTAGCTCTCATGCTTTTTGTAGAACTGATTCGAAAGAAGCGCGACGGCCATGAACTGACGCGCGAAGAAATCCAGGCAATCGTTTCCGGTTATACCCGCAACGAGTTTCCCGACTACCAAGTCTCTGCCTTCCTGATGGCCGCGTTGATTCGCGGTCTCTCCCGCGCGGAAACCGCGGCTCTCACCGAAGCCATGTTGCACTCTGGCCAGGTGCTCGATTTCAGCTTCCTGCCAGGCAGCAAGGTGGACAAGCACTCTACCGGCGGAGTCGGCGACAAGACATCGTTGATTCTTTCGCCGGTTGTGGCGGCGGCGGGCGTTTATGTGCCGATGATCAGCGGCCGCGGCCTTGGTCACACTGGCGGTACGCTCGACAAGCTCGAAGCGATTCCGGGATTCAATGTCAACGTCTCGCTCGCCGATTTCCGCCGCATTATGGAAAAGATCGGCTGCGCCATGATCGGCCAGACCGGAGAAATTGCGCCTGCGGACAAGAAGCTTTACGCTCTGCGTGACGTCACCGGCACGGTTGAGAGTCCATATCTCATCTGCGCCTCCATCATGAGCAAGAAGCTTGCCGAAGGCGTTGATGGCCTGGTGCTCGACGTCAAAACCGGCTCCGGCGCGTTCATGAAGGAGCGCAAGGATTCCGAGTTTCTCGCCTCGCTGATGGTCGAGACCGGCGATCTCGTCGGCAAGAAAATGGTCGCACTCATTACCGATATGGATCAGCCGCTCGGACGCTACATCGGCAACGCGCTCGAGGTCGAAGAGTGCGTGCGCATCATGCGCGGCGAAATCACCGGATCGGAAGACCTCTACGAACTCACACTGGAATTGGCGGCGTGGATGCTCATTCTTGGCGGTCGCGTTTCAACCGTGGAAGAGGGCCGCAAGTTGACCGCCGATCTCATCCAAAGCGGCAAGGCGCTGGAAAAGTTCCGCCAACTCGTGGAGATCCAGGGCGGCGACCCGCGTGTCTGCGACGATCTTGGGCGTTTGCCAAAGGCCCACCACACCGAAGAAATTCTTTCGTCCTCCGACGGATATGTGTCGTCGATGAACTGCGAGCGCGTCGGCATCGCCGGTGTCGTCCTTGGAGGCGGCCGTTTTCTCAAGGAAGATACGGTCGATCCCGCCGTGGGCATCATGCTTCACAAAAAGGTGCGTGACGAAGTTCGCAAAGGCGAGCCGCTCTGCACCGTCCATTACAACTCACAGGATCGCTTCGCCGACGCGCGACCGATCCTTGAGTCGGCATATCAGTTCGCACCGGTTCGCGCCATTTCAGGCAGGCCGCTGGTGCACAACATCATTAAGGGAAAATCTCTCTAAGCGAGGGAGCGATGGGTAGATTCACAGGTCTTCTAGGGTTGGCGGTGCTGCTCGGCATCGCATACATATTTTCGACGAGCCGCAAGTCCATCAAGTGGCGCACCGTGGCCACCGGTCTCAGCCTGCAGTTTATTTTCGCGTTTCTCGTGCTGGAGTGGCAGAAGGGCCGCGACGCCATCAGTGTAGCCGGGGCCGCCGTCAACCGCTTGCTTGAATATTCCTTTGCGGGGTCTCAGTTTGTTTTCGGTGAGCTCGGCAAGCCAAACGGCGGCATGTTCACCCAACTGGGACAGCAGGCACCCACGGTGTTTGGCGACTCTTGGAAGAATGTTGGCAGCCTTGGCTTCAACTTCGCCTTCCAGGTGCTGCCCACCATCATCTTCATCGCTGCTTTCTTCGCCATCCTGTATCACTTCGGCGTGATGCAGTTCATCATCAACATTGCCGCCAAGACCATGCGGCGGTTGATGGGCGTCAGCGGCGTTGAGTCGCTCGATGTGGCGGCGTCGATCTTCATGGGACAGACCGAAGCCCCACTGACTATCGCTCCCTACCTCCCGCGTGTCACCGAATCCGAGCTCATGGTCATCATGACGGCCGGAATGGCGCACGTTTCCGGCGGAATCATGGGTGCATACATCATGAGCGGCATCTCGGCCAAGCATCTGCTCACCGCCGTCATCATGACCGCGCCGGGCACGCTCACCATCGCCAAGATGCTGGTGCCGGAAACCGGAGTCCCAGAGACCGGCGGTGCGGTCGAAGTGAAGCGCGGGGAAGTCGAGAAGCACGAGAACGTGCTCGCTGCCGCCTCCAAGGGCACCACGGACGGCCTCGGTCTGGCGATTAACGTAGCCGCCATGCTGATTTCCTTCTTGGCGATCATCGCCCTCATCAACGGCGTTCTCGGTGGAACCCACAACTGGCTCGCGCTGCATCACTTCCGGTATTTTCCGCCGAGTCTCCAGTTCGTCTTTGGCTACATCTTCGCGCCCATCGCATGGCTTATCGGAGTGCCCTGGCACGACTGCATGGCCATCGGCAACCTGCTCGGCATACGCATGGTGATGAACGAATTGGTTGCTTACACCATGCTCGGCGCGCAGAAGGCCACGCTCGACCCGCGTTCCTTTACAATTGCGACGTTTGCGCTGTGCGGCTTTGCGAATTTCAGCTCCATCGGTATTCAGATTGGCGGACTCGGCGCTTTGGCTCCGAACCGGCGTGGTGATCTTGCGCGTCTCGGTTTCCGCGCCATGATCGCCGGAACCATGGCGAACCTGATGTCTGCCGCCATTGTAGGAATCTTCCTTGGAGCGCCTAAGTAATGCCGGAGAACGTGATCGAACTCGACGAATACACGCGCGCTGAACAGGCGGCGGAGTATATCCTCTCTTGCCTTGCGGCCAAGCCTCATCTTGGTAAGCCGAAGATAGCTGTGGTTCTCGGCTCCGGTCTCGGCGACTTTGCCAACGATCTGAAAGACTCTGTCCTGATTCCCTATGAGGAGATCCCGCACTTCCCGCGCTCTACGGCTGTCGGGCACGCGGGACGCCTCGTCGTCGGCAAGCTCGGTGAATTGACCGTGGCTGCCATGCAGGGGCGTGTCCATCAGTACGAGGGCTACTCCGCGAAGCAGGCCTCGTTCCCCATGCGCGTCTTCGGACGCATGAGCGTCAAGGCCGCCGTCCTGACCAATGCCGCTGGCGGCATCAACATGGCTTTCGGCCAGGGCGCGCTCGTGCTTATCAGCGATCACATCAATCTTCAGAGTGCGAATCCGCTCACTGGTTCGAATGACGATCGCTTGGGTCCACGCTTCCCGGACATGACAGAGGCGTACAACCGTAAGTACCGTCGCATTGCTGTCGATGAAGCTGCCCGGCTCGGGTTCAAGCTTTACGAGGGCGTCTATGCAGCGCTCCCTGGCCCGAGTTATGAGACTCCGGCGGAGATTCGCTACTTGCGTACGATCGGCGCCGACCTCGTCGGCATGAGCACGGTGCCGGAAGTCATCGTGGCTCGCCACATGGGGATTAACGTCATGGCCATCTCTTGTGTCACCAACATGGCCGCCGGAGTCACCGGTCAGACAATCAACCACGAGGAAGTGCTGGAGATCGGTCGCCAGGTGCGGGGTAAGTTCATCGCCCTGCTCAACGCGGTCATACCGCGCATCGCCCAGAATCTGTAGTACCGGTTGGCATTGTAGGAGCCCCGCAAGGGGAGATTGATTTGCGACGGGCTGCCGTCCGTCGCGCTCAGACGGAATGAAACCTTATCTCATTGGAATTGCCGGACCCTCCTGCGCGGGCAAGAGCTTTCTCTCGCAGCACATTGCGCAGCAGCTCGACGCGGCCCTTTTTCATCTCGATTCGTACTACCTCGAACTCGGCCACCTTTCGCTCGTTCAGCGCGCCCACTGGAACTTCGACGCTCCCGAAGCGCTTGACTACACGCTGCTCTCATCCCACGTCAAGCAGCTCAGTTCCGGCGAACCCATCGAAAAACCCGTCTACGACTTTACTACGCATACGCGCACCAGCCGTACTGAACCCGTTCACCCCCGCCAGTACATCATTATCGAGGGTCTCTTTGCGCTCTATTGGGAGGATGTCCGGGGACTTCAGGGAACCAGGGTCTACGTCGATCTCGGCGAGGAAATATGTCTTGAGCGGCGCATCGAGCGAGATATCCGTGAACGCGGTCGCACTCGCGAGAGCGTGTTGGAGCAGTATCACACTACCGTGCTTCCCATGGCCCGTCGCTACGTGCATCCCACTCGCGACTATGCCGACATCGTCGTCACTGGCAACGACAATATCGAGCATGAAGTCGCCACCGTGATGCGGCACGTAGTGGCCAATTCTTCTGCCCGCGCCTGATGTCTTCGGGACTCATCTAACGGCGCCACTTCAGGCGTGTTTTTGATTTGTCTGTAACATCCGTGTATCCCCGTGCGATGGGCGAGGCGGTACAATGTGGTTCTGCTGCGCTCGTTTGTCTGACGATTCATCGATTGAAAGCCGGCATTCTGTGGCTCTCCCGCGGCGGGACTGCCGTTTGTGAGGATTCAGGTGAAGAGACTCCAACTGTCCTTCTTCTTTTTGTTTCTGTCGATCGTGGCTTGTGCGCAAACCGCCAATCAGCCCATTCCTCTTCCAACCAGCAAGTATCTGTATCCGCCGATGCCGGGTGCGCCACAGAGCATAAACAGCCTGCCTGTCACCATGGCGGTCAGCCCGGACGGCCGTTACATTGCCATCCTCAATCAGGGCTATGGGACGAAGGAATCGGGCTTCCGGCAGTCCATTTCGATTCTCGACACGCAAACGAATGTCCTCACGGACTTCCCCGATGATCGCTTTAAGCTCGGCGCGAAGCAGACCTATTTCCTCGGCCTCGTCTTCAACGGCAAGGGCGATGAACTCTATGCCTCGGTTGGTTCGCTCAGCGATCCTGAAGGGAAAAGACCGGGTGATACCGGCAACGGCATTGCCGTGTATTCCTTTGCTGATGGAAAAATCGCTCCCAGGCGTTTCATCTCCATCCCGCTGCAAACGCTTCCGGCGATGAAGCAATATCCAACGGGCTACAAAGTTCCGCCCGGAAAGTCGATTCCATTTCCCGCGGGGCTTGCTATTGTTCCGCCCGGCAAGACTCACCCCGAGCGTCTTCTGGTGGCCGACAATCTCGCCGACAACGTGCTCCTCATGGACCCGAAGACCGGAGAGATCGAGCGCACCTTTGACATGAGCGACGCTCAACTCCCCGGCTGGATTCCCTCCACCTATCCCTACGCAGTGGTCTTCAACAATGGTCCTGAAGGGCATCGCCACGCCTGGGTGAGTATGTGGAATACGCCCAAGGTTGCAGAACTCAATCTCGAGACCGGGCAGATCCGCCGCATCATCATCGACCGCAACGAGTCGCAGACCATGTCTTCGCATCCCACGGCCATGGTCTTCTCGCCCAAGGGAGATATCCTCTTCGTTGCGCTGACCAATCGCGACAAGGTAGTCGCGCTCAACGTCCTCATCGACCGTATCGTGCAGACGTTTTCCATCGAGCTTCCCGGCCAGAAGAAAGAAGGATCGTATCCCGATGCACTGGCTCTCAGTCCAGACGGTACGCGCCTTTATGTTGCCGCCGCTGGATTGAATGCCGTCGCCGTTTATCACATTCGGATTGTAGACGGTCACGTACTCATTGACTCGCCGAAGGTCTCCACCGGTCCGGTGCGCGGCATAGCCCCCGTGGGCTTCATCCCCACCGAGTGGTATCCCACGGCGGTTGCGCTTCAGGGCAATAATCTCTTCATTGCATCCGGCAAGGGGCAGAGCACTGGTCCCAACAACACCTCGGGCCCCTCCGCCAACGGCCGCAAACCGTTCACATATATTCCGGAATTGCTCCATGGTTCCATCGCCCATCTTGATGTCACGCAGATTGATCGTGATCTCCCGCAGATGACCGCAGAGACCATGCGCAGCAACCTGATGGGCACCTCTCCGGTGAAAATCACGTTTGCCGACAGCGCTCCGCGCGGCATGAAGGTTGCCAGCGAACCGCCGCCCAATGTGCCTCCGCCGGTTCTCGGAGAAAAGCGCAAGTCCATCCCGACCCCGAAGGCCGCGAGTGGCTGGTGGCCCATTCGCCACGTCATCTACGTCATCAAGGAGAATCGCACCTACGATCAGATATTCGGCGATCTCGGCGTCGGCGATGGCGATCCCAAGCTTGCGATGTACGGCAAGGACATCACGCCCAACCAGCACAAACTGGCGCTCCAGTTCGGCGTGCTCGATAACTTCTACGACTCCGGCGAAGTTTCCGGCGATGGCCACGTCTGGTCCACTGCCGCCATCACCAGCGATTACACCGAGAAAACCTGGCAGATCAACTATCGCGGCGGTCAGCGCACCTACGATTACGAAGGTGAAGTCGCGCACAAGATCCCGTTTCGCCAGGGCATCACCGATGTCGATGAGCCCGGCACCGGTTATCTCTGGGAGAACGCCGCCAAGCACTACACCACCTATCGCGACTACGGTGAATACGTTGCCAGCACATGGTGCGTCGGCGACGACTGGAACGGCAATCCTGCCACCCAGGGCGAAACTGCGGCAGACTGTCAGACCCGCAAGGTGATCCACAAGGGCGATCCGCTCCCGGCCTTCATCGGCGGCCAGCCCAGCCCCTATCCGTGGGATATTCCCGTACTCGCGCGCAACATTCCTACCAAGCCTCAACTTGTCGATCACACTGACCCGCTCTTTCCGGGCTTCCGCCTCAACTATCCCGATCAGCTTCGCATCGACGAATTCCTGCGCGAGTTTGATCTCTTCATTACCGCCAAGATCTCCGGCGACAAGAAGCATGAGATGCCGCAGTTGGTCGTTCTTCGTCTCCCCAACGATCACACGGCTGGCACCACGCCGGGCATGCCGACGCCCAGCGCTGCCGTCGCGGACAACGACCTCGCCGTCGGGCGCCTCGTCGACGCCGTCTCGCATAGTCCGTATTGGAATGACACCGCCATCCTTATTCTCGAGGATGACGCGCAAGACGGCCCCGATCACGTCGATGCTCACCGCTCTATTGCACTCGTAATCAGCAAGTACTCGCCCCGCCAAGCTAAGCCCTTCATCGATCATCGTTTCTACACCACAGTGAACATGATTCGCACGCTTGAGAACCTTCTAGGGCTGCCGCCGATGAACATCAACGACTCCGAAGCCGCGCCAATCGCGCCGCTCTTCACCGGCAAAGGCAACCAGCTTCCATTTGTTGCCGACAGAAGCAACCAGCAGAACGGGCTCATCTACCAGATGAACAAGCCGAACGCTCCCGGAGCGAAGGCCAGTGCCGCCATGGATTTCTCCAAGGCAGACGATGTGAACTCCGCCAAGCTTAATGAAATTCTTTGGCGCGATCGCATGGGCAATATCCCGATGCCGCCGCCGCGCCACACCGTTATTCCTGAGCGTGGAGGAGATGGGGACGACAACTAGCGCTTCATGATCTGAGAGCTTGCACGCAGGTAAGGGGAAGGGAAGCTATGACCGTCAAATCGTCCGAGGAGTTGGCCGGGTTGCAGAAGATCGGTGCAATCGTGGCCGAAGCCCGCGATCTCATGCGCGACTCGGTTCGTCCGGGCATGACTACGCTGGAACTCGATGAGATCGGCGCACGCTTCATGACCGCCCGTGGTGCGCGTAGCGCTCCCAGGATGGTTTACAGCTTTCCCGGCTACAGTTGCATCAGCGTGAATGATGAAGTCGTGCACGGAGTTCCTTGTGACCGCCGTATCGAGCCCGGCGATCTCGTCAAGGTCGATGTCACCGCGGAGCTCGAAGGCTTTGTTGCCGACTCAGCGATTACGGCTCTCGTCCCCCCGGAGCGTCAGCAGGGAAAGAAGCTTCTTGCCTGTGCCAGGGCTGCCTTCCAGCGCGCCATGAAGTATGCCCGTGCTGGCAATCGCCTCAACATGATTGGACGCGCCGTCGAGAACGAAACGCGAATCCGTGGCTTTGCCGTCGTCCGCGAACTCTGTGGTCACGGCGTTGGGCGCTCCATCCACGAAGCGCCGGAGGTCTCCAATTTCTACGAGCCGCGAGACCCCACTATTCTTACCGAAGGTCTCGTGATCGCCGTCGAGCCCATCCTCTCCGAGCGTCCATCGCGTCTCGTGCAGGAAGACGATGGCTGGACTTTGCGCACGCACAATCGTTGTCTTGCCGTTCACTACGAACACACTATCGTCATCACGCGCGACAAACCCATCATCATCACTGCCGCGTAGATCTCTTCGACAAAAAGATGGGCGACCCGCAGGCCGCCCATTCTGTGCAGTATTGTGGCGCTAATCCACGCGCATCTCGGGACGCTCCTCGCTCCCGATTGGAATTCCCTCGCCAGGCGATCCGTTCGTTCTGCCAGGGTTGTCACCCTGCGGCGCCGGATACCAGTAAAGATTCCACGTATCCCTTGCGTATTCTTCGATCGTGCGGTCGGCGGAGAAGAATGCCGATCGCGCCGTGTTGAGGATCGATTTTCTGCGCCAGGTCGCGGCGTTTCGGAAGTCGTGCTCGATTTCGCGATTGACGCCGATGTATTGTGGCAGGTCGGCCAGCAGGAAGAAGCGATCGCCCCGGTTGATCAGCTCATCGAAAATCCAGCGGAACAGTCCCGGTTCGTGCGGCGAGAACCGGTCGTTCAGGAACGAATCGAACACACGCTTGATCTTCGGGTCGCGCTCGTAGTATTCCCGGGGGTTATAGAGGCCGTTGCGCTGCATTTGTTCGATTTCTTCCGCCTTCAATCCGAAGATGTAGATGTTTTCCTCGCCTGCTTCTTTTGCGATTTCGATATTGGCGCCATCCCACGTTGCCACCGTGAGCGCGCCATTCATCGTCATCTTCATATTGCCCGTACCGCTGGCTTCCATTCCCGCCGTCGATATCTGTTCGCTCAGGTCGGCCGCTGGAATGATAGCTTCCGCCAGTGAAACCCTGTAATCCGGCAGGAAGCATACGCGCAGCATCTCGTTCACGCGCGGGTCCGCATTGATGGTCTGCGCAACGTTGTGAATCAACTTGATAATCTGCTTGGCCGCCCAGTATCCCGGCGCAGCCTTGCCCGCGAAGATCACCGTCCGCGGCACCACCGGCTGTACTCCGTCCTCCACCGCGCGCAGATAGTCGTACATCACCCGCAGCACGTTCAGCAGTTGCCGCTTGTACTCGTGGATGCGCTTGATCTGCACGTCGAACATCGATGCCGGGTCCGCCACCACGCCCGTCAGTTCGTGTATCACGCCTGCCAGCCGCAGCTTGTTCAGGCGCTTGACGTCGGCCCATCGCTGCTGGAAGTTCGCGTCTGTGGCAAACGGTTCCAGCTTCCGCAGTTCCTGCAAGTCGATGATCCAGCGCTCGCCGATTGTGTCATGGAGCAGCCGCGAGAGATCGGGGTTTGCTTTCAGCAACCATCGCCGCGGCGCCACGCCGTTCGTTTTGTTGCTGAACTTTCCCGGCCACAATCTTGCGAACTCCGGCACCAGTGTGTTCTTGATCAGGTCGCTGTGCAGTGCCGAGACGCCGTTCACCGCATGCGACCCCACAATTGCCAGGTGCGCCATGCGCACGTGCTTGTCGTGACCTTCCTCGATGATCGACACCTTGCGCACTTTTTCCGCATCGATCCACGAATACGCTTTCAACGACCGCAGGAATCTGTGATTGATCGTGTAGATGATCTGTGTGTGCCGCGGCAGCACCCGTTCCAGCAGCGCCACGCTCCACTTCTCCAGTGCTTCGGGCAGCAGAGTGTGGTTCGTGTAGGCAAGCGTGCGTTGCGTCATGTCCCACGCCTGCTCCCACTCCATGTGGTGTTCATCCACCAGCACCCGCATCACTTCGGCCACCGCCAGCGCCGGATGCGTGTCGTTCATCTGGATCGCCACCCGGCTTGGGAACGCCGCAAGATTCTCGTGGTCTTGCAGGTAGCGCCTGAAGATATCGCGCACCGCGCACGCCACCAGGAAGTATTCCTGCACCAACCGCAGTTCCTTGCCTGCCATCACCGAGTCCGACGGATAGAGCACGCGCGAAATATTTTCGCTGCCGATCTTCTGTTCCACCGCCCGGATGTAGTCGCCGCGATTGAATATCTCTATGTCGAAGTCGTCCGACGAGCGCGATTGGAATAGCCGCAGGAAATTTACTGTGCCGTTGTTGTAGCCTGCCACCGGCATATCGTTCGGGACGCCAACCACTACCTGGCAGTCGCGCCACACCTGTTCGTGAAATTGGGCGTCGCCCACCGGCGCTTCCACATGCCCGTAAAGCGGGATCGTGATTGCTTCGTCCGCCCGTTCAATCTGGAAGGGTGTTCCCAAGGACTTCCATCGGTCGGGCTTTTCGCGCTGGAATCCATTGACGATTTCCTGCCGGAAAAGTCCGTACTCGTAGTCGATGCCGTAACCGAAGCCGGGCATACCCAGCGTCGCCAGCGATTCCAGGAAGCACGCCGCCAGCCGTCCCAGTCCACCGTTTCCCAGGCCCGCATCCGGTTCGCGGTTCAGCAGGTCTTCCAGCCGGATGTCAAACTCCCGCAACACCTGTTGCAGCACTTTTTCCAGCCGTAGGTTCGATACCGTGTCCCCGAGGATACGTCCCATCAGGAATTCCATCGAGAGGTAGTAGAGCCGTTTCGCGTCGGCGTGCCGATAGCGTTCTTCCGTTTCCAGCATCCTGTCCACTAATAGTTCGCGAACCGCCAGCGACACGGGAACAAACAGTTCGTCTGCCGTCAGATGGTGATTCTGCCGGACAAGGGTGTAGCGAATATGGCGCGCTATGGACTCTCGCAGTCTTTCAGCGAACTGCGTATGACTATGATTTTCTGATTCCGGCATATCCATTCGATCTACAACGGACATCCTGTAACGCTCCAACCGCCTGTGCTGGCAACTGCGCTCTTCAGGCTTCTCTGGCTTTCTCCTGTTGACCAGCCATCGGTGGGGTCTTCCAGTAGCTTCGCGTCCGGACGGTCCCTTTTCTCCGCGCAACATCATCCGTGCCGAAGAATGACAATCTAGCGTTCCGGAATCCAGGCAAGCGGGTACTTTGAAGTGGCTGCTTCAAGCCATTCTACTAAATGAACTGGGCGAGTGATACCACGTCCCGGAAAACGCAGGCGCCAGCCCACTAACGTGCACCAATCTTAGTGCACCTATGAGAAAGTGCTTGTCTGAGCCCGTCAGCGGCCCGGAGCCAGCCAAACTTTTTTAGTCCACTACACAAAAGTTTCACTGTTTTTTAAGCATAAAGTGCCCCACATTCATGCTGTAATTGTATGGGAATACTTACCCTGTAAGTCTTTGGGAGAAAAGCCCCCACGAATGTACCTGATTGCGATTGTAGGAATGTCACGATTTGGGTAGATTCACGGCTTCTGACCGTTAACTCCGCGCGAGTGCTGTATGTTTCCCCACAGCAACTCGTGCGGCAATGTGATCTTTAGGAGAGCGACAAAAAATGAGTACACACTGGAAGATACGCTTTCCGCAATTCGTGCTGCTGACGATGCTGCTTTGCATCCTGCTGCCAGTTGCGGCGATGGCCCAATCGACCACGCAAGGAGCTATCGGTGGTACTGTGACCGACCAATCCAAGGCGGTCGTGCCAAACGCGAAAGTCACTGTTCTCAACGTTGGAACGCAGCAACAGAAAACCGCCACTACGGACGGTTTCGGCAGCTTCCGCGTGGTGAACCTCGATCCCGGCACCTACCAGGTGACGGTGGATGCGCCTTCATTTGCACCGTGGAAGGCCAGCAAAGTTACGGTGGAAGTTGGCCGTATCACGCAGTTGGAAGCGACAATGGCGGCTACCGGCAAGGCTGAGACAGTCGAAGTCACCAGCGAAGCCCCGGCCGTCAATACCCTCCAACAGGATTTCTCCTCGAACATCAACCAGGACGCCATCAGCAATCTTCCGATCAATGGCCGTCGCTGGTCTACCTTCGCTCTGCTTACGCCGGGCGCTACGCCGGACGGCGGCTTCGGTCTTATCAGCTTCCGTGGCATCAGCGGTCTTCTCAACAACACCACCGTCGATGGCGGCGACAACAACCAGGCGTTCTTCTCCGAAGAGCGCGGGCGTACCCGAATCAGCTATACGGTCAGCCAGGCCTCCATCCGTGAGTTCCAGGTCAACACCGCGAACTACTCGGCGGAATATGGACGCGCAGCCGGTGGCGTCGTGAACTCGGTCACCAAGAGCGGCACCAACAACTTCCACGGAGAAGGCTTCTGGTATATCCGTGACAACTCTGTTGGCGCCACCAATCCGTTTACTACTCTATCGGTGCAGAACCCCGATGGGTCGTACAGCACGGTTCCCTTCAAACCGGAAGACCGCCGTCAACAGTTCGGCGGAAACCTCGGCGGTCCCATCATCAAGGACAAGCTGTTTTTCTTCTTCAACTACGACGGTCAGCGCCGTAACTTCCCCGGCGTTGCGCAAGCCACGAACCCGAAAACAGCCTTTGCCCCCTTCAGTGCCAGCGAACTCAGCTATTTTGCCGGCAAGGGAATCACCACGGCCCAGGCCAATCAGGGACTCGCTTTCCTCGTCGCTGAAACCGGCAACGTTCCGCGCACCGGCGACCAGGACATCTTCTTCCCTAAACTGGACTGGAAGGTCAACAACAACAACACTGTGACGTTGAGTTATAACCGTATGCGCTGGGCTTCGCCGGCTGGCATTCAGACACAGCCGACCGTCGCTTATGCCACCAATAGCTGGGGCAATGACTATGTCAAGACTGACATGTTCATCGCGCGCTTGACGTCAACCATCAGCAACAGCATGACCAACGAGTTCCGCTACCAGTGGGGCCGCGACTTCGAATTTGAAACTTCCCAGCCGCCCTCGGCCGCCGAAACGCAGTACAAACTGGCAACCTCGTATGGCGGCCGTCCCCCGTATATCACCGTCACTAACGAGGTGAACATGGGCCGCGCTGCCTTCTTGGAACGCATGGCCTACCCGGATGAAAAGCGTAACCAGTTTGCCGACACCATGAGTCTGGCGACCGGTCACCATTTCCTGAAGTGGGGCTTCGATTTCGATCGCAACTACGATCTGCTCGACAACCTTTACACCGGTGGAGGTCAGTACTCCTACACGGGGTCCAATGCGCGTGCCGCGTTCATCACGGACTTGATCAACTCAGGCAATGGCACGCCGAGCAAGAACTACACCAGCTTTACCCAGGCTTTCGGTCCCACTGCGATCAATTTCCACACATGGGATTACGCGTTCTTCTTCCAGGACGATTGGAAGGTCGCGCCCCGTTTGACCTTGAACCTCGGTCTGCGCTACGAGTACGAGAAAATGCCCGCCGTGCAGTATCCGAACGCCAACTTGGTGCCTACCCAGTCCATGCCGTCCGATAAGAACAACTTCGGTCCACGCATTGGATTTGCATGGGATGTCTTCGGTGACGGCAAGACGGCCATCCGTGGCGGTTATGGCATCTACTATGGTCGCGTCAACAACGGCGCCATCGCTGGTCAGCTCTTTGCCAACGGTTCCACCGATGGACAGTTGACCTACCGGAACATCAGGCCGACCGCCAGTTACGCTCCGCTCTTCCCGAACGTGCTCAGCGCTCCTCCTTCCGGCGTCGTAGGCGGCGCCAACTCGTTCTACTTCTCCCCGACTCTTCAGAATCCGCAGATTCACCAGGCGGACCTGATCATCGAGCGCGAGATTGCCAATAACACTGTGATTTCGGTGAACTACCTGCTCAGCGTCGGGCACGAGATGCCGAACTTCTACAGTGTCAACATCAAGCCGTCGACACAGAACGTCAGCTACAAGATCAACGGCGGTCCGTTCGACGGACAGACGGTCACGATGCCGTTCTACAGCTCGCTCATCGACAACAGCCTCGGTCCTGTCATCGAGGAACGCAGCGATGTCAACTCCAACTACAACGCGCTGGTCGTGCAGTTCAACCGCCGCATGACCAACGGCCTGATGTGGCTCTTCAACTACACCTGGTCGCACGCGCTGGATAACGGCCAGAACTCCACCACCCAGACTGCCAGCTACGCCAATACCTTCGATCCGTATAACCTCGGACTCGAATACGGCAACTCGAACTTCGACAAGCGGCAGCGCTTCGTCGGTTCGGTTGTCTGGCAGCCCGCGTTCTTCAAGAACAGCGGTAAGGCCACCAAGGCAATTCTTGATGGTTGGGGCTTTGCGCCGCTCATCACCATCCAATCCGGTAATGAGTACACCGAGAGCATCAGTGGTAATCCCTCCGGTCTCTACTACGTTACCGGTGGCGGTGGCCTCAATGGTTCGGGCGGTGTCTACCGCCTGGGTGATCTCGTGGGACGGAACCACTGGAGCTATCCGACGTTCTACAACGTGGATATGCGCCTCTCGCGTACCTTTACTGTCCACGAGAACCAGCGCATCGAGTTCATGGCGGAAGCGTTCAATATGTTCAATCACCCGAACGCTACCGGCATCAATTCTCTGATGTATTATGTGCACGGTTCGTCGGGCAACTACACGTTGGATTATGCCTTGGACAACAGTGGTAGTCCTCTATTCGGCTCCAAGACACAGGCCGGAACGAACCTCTACCGCGAACGCCAAATCCAGTTCGCAATCAAGTACTCGTTCTAGTTCTGATCGCTTTACTTCTCGCGGCAGCGCTTCGGCGCTGCCGCTTTTCTTTCCGGCAGAGCATCCGCCTCTACTTTTCTCTCCGCAAATCCACTTCGCCACGTGATGAAATAAATCTATATATGCGAATAAATTAACGAGAATGTTTACTTCTCACTTCATTCTTGATCAAATTATCTGGAAACAGTCCAAAATGCCCGCCTGTCGTGGTTTCTAAATAGAACAAGTCAAAACTTTTGTGCCATTTTAGGCACTCTCGTGCTCTAATCAGCCTGCATACGAACAACATCTTTTAGCTATACATGGGCGTATGCCCGTGTGCTTCGAAGAGTCCGGTCACACTCCGAGCCGGCCGCCGGACCACACGGATTGCCGTCACGGCCCGCCAAGGGCCGCTCGCACCGTTTCTCGCGGCACGGCAATACTCTCAGGAGAGCTAGAGACATGACACATGGAAGTAATAATTGCATCGCGCGGCGGATGCCGCTGGTCTTTCTATGCTTTGTTCTGCCGGTTCTCGCGATGGCGCAATCCTCGACCACTGGCGCCATTGGCGGCGCCGTCCTCGATCCGTCGAAGGCTGTCGTTACCAGCGCTCGGATCACCGTTGTCAATTCCGGCACGGGAGAACAAAGTTCCACCTTCACCGACATGCAGGGCAGGTTCCGCATAGTTTCGCTCGAGCCCGGCACGTACAACGTCACGGTGGAAGCTCCGGCTTTTGCCGTGTATAAAGCACAGTTAGTCGTGGAAGTGGGTCGCGTCACCGGCATTGACACAGTGCTCTCGCTTGCGGCGCGCCCCGTAACCGTCGAAGTCAACGTCCCAGTCGTCAACACACAGCAGCAGGATTTCTCCAGCAACGTTGGTGAACTCTCAATCAACGAACTTCCCATCAACGGCCGTCGCTGGTCGGAATTTGCGCTCCTCACCCCCGGTGCCACGCCCGACGGCAACTTCGGTCTGATCTCTTTTCGCGGAATCTCCGGACTGCTTAACAACTCCACTGTCGATGGCGGCGACAACAACCAGGCATTCTTCTCTGAGGAGCGCGGACGCACGCGCGCCAGCTATGTCGTCAGCCAGGCCACTGTCCGCGAATTCCAGGTCAACACTTCCAACTTCTCCGCCGAGTATGGACGCGCCGCGGGCGCCGTCATCAATTCGGTCACCAAGAGCGGCACCAACGAACTTCACGGCCAGCTTTTCTATTACATTCGCGACAACGAACTCGGCGCCACCAACCCATTCTCATTTGCTCCTGCAAAGGATCCCTCCGGCAGCCTGATATCGACCCGAGTCAAGCCGCGGGATCGTCGCCAGCAGTTTGGCGCGGCCTTCGGCGGTCCCATCATCAAGGACAAGCTCTTCTACTTTTTTACCTGGGACCAGCAGAAGCGCAACTATCCCGCTGTTGCCGCCGCCAGCCGTCCTACCGATTTCTATGCTCCGCCAACCGCCAGCGAACTGACTCGCCTCAAGGCTGTTCTTCCCCATGGAGCCACCACCGCCGATGCCCAAGCGGCATGGAATCAGGGCATGGATTACCTCACCAGCTTTCTCGGTGTAGTTCCACGCACCGGCGACCAGCGCATTCTCTTTCCCCGCCTCGACTACGAAATCAACAGCCATCACACTTTGATGCTCAGCTACAATCGCGTGCGCTGGTCCTCTCCCGCTGGCGTGCAGAGCCAGCCGGTCGTCAATCGCGGAATCGATAGTTTTGGAAATGACGGCGTAAAGGTGGATTCCTTTGTCACGCGCCTTTTATCGACATTCGGCGATTCAATTTCCAACGAACTCCGCTTCTCCTACGGGCGCGATTTCGAATACGAATTTCCGCAGGCGCCCGCGCCCGGAGAGCCGGCTACTGGCCCCTTCGGCAACTCTCCCTCTATCTCCGTAGCTTCAGCCTCCATGGGATTCACCTTCGGCATGCCGTCTTCGCTTCCGCGCGCCGCGCTTCCCGACGAACGCCGCGTGCAGACCGCCGACACCGCGACCTGGCTGAAGGGCAAGCATCTGATCAAGGCCGGCTTCGACGTCAGCCGCGTCAGCGATTTCATGGACAACCTCTACAACGCCGGCGGCTCTTATTACTACAGCTATGTCGACAGCTTCATTGCCGACTACACTCAGTGGCAACACTGGAACGACCCCGCATACCTCAAGACGAATCGCGGCTATAGCAGCTTTTCTCTTGGCTTTGGCGACCCCGCCTGGAAATTCCGTACTTGGGATACGGCTTACTATTTACAGGATGACTGGCGCGCCTTTCCGACCATCACGCTCAGCTTCGGCCTGCGTTATGAAAAGGAAACTCTGCCTGCCGTGCAGGCCGCCAATCCTCTGATTCCGCAGACACAGAAGTTTCCATCCGACGGCAACAACTTTGGCCCGCGTGTCGGTTTTGCCTGGGATATCTTCGGTGACGGCCGCACTTCGTTGCGTGGCGGTTACGGCTTCTACTACGGACGCATCTCCAACTCCACTATTTCGTCGGCACTCAACAACACCGGCACTCGTGCCGCGCAGCGCGCATACACTTTCTGTTCCACGGTCAGCAGCACCTGTCTCGCGCAGGGGCCGATTTTCCCAGCGGTTCCTCTCTCCGATCCAATTGACTCCGGCAACGGTGGAGGCGATGTCGCATATTTTTCGCCGTCCATGCAGAATCCGCAGATACAGCAGGCGGATCTGGTCCTTGAGCGTGAAGTAGCGCCCAACACCGTCCTCTCCGCTTCCTATCTGCTCAGTCTCGGACGCGAATTGCAGAATTTCGTTGACCAGAACCTTGATCCGGCCAGCTTGCAGAACATCACCTACACATTTGGCCCCGACTACTACGGCAACCACGGTCCCTTTGACGGCCAGACACTCACCGTCCCCGTCGTTACGCGGCGCCTCAATCCCAACTATGAGCAAATGACGCAAATCACCAGCAACGTCAACTCGAACTACAACGCACTCGTCTTGCAGATGAATCGTCGCATGACGAAGGGCCTGCAATTTCGCATCAGCTACACCTGGTCGCATTCGCTCGATAACGGCCAGAACTCGCAGACCTTCGTTACCGGCAACAACACTGTGATGCCGTTCCCGCTGACGTACACTCTCAATGGCAAAACGGTCACGCTGAATAATCCCGACTATGGCAGTTCGACCTTTGACATGCGTCAGCGGTTGACCGCCAGCTTCTTCTGGGTCCCCAGTCAATTTCGTAACAGCGGACGCGTCATCAAGGCCATGCTCGACAACTGGGCCATCGCTCCCGTTATTCACATCTCCACCGGGCGCGCCTTCACTGAATACATTGGGGGTAACGCGCCCATCGACACGTGCCCTGCATGCCTCGGATTCATGGGGACGAATGGCGTTGATCGTCTGCCGTTTCTCTCCCGTAATTCGTTCCGTTTTCCGAATACGCAGAACGTGGACTTGCGGCTCTCAAAGCGTTTTTATCTCGGCGAGAAACGGCATATTGAATTCATGGCCGATGCGTTTAACGTCTTCAACCACATGAACGTCACGGATCTCAATGATGAGCTTTATTACGTTTCCAGCGGCGCGCTGACCTATTCCCGCACCTTTGGGACGCCCAGCGCCGCTGGCAATACTCTCTTTCGCGAACGTCAGATCCAGTTCGCGCTGCGTTATGAATTTTAGGCGGATAGGGTCTGAACTATCGGACCAACAGGATTGGTTCAAGACAACCCGCAAGGGCTCCATGCAAATCGCGAGTTCCCCTTGATCCGGGATGTCTTACGTGGGCGGCGGTGCTTCGGCCCGCCGCATTTTTATAGGTGCGGAGTTTTATGCCTTTGGCGTTCTTTTCTCGATCCGCTCCATTAATTTGCGAATCGTATCTGGTGCGTGCCCCGCGAAATAGTTACTCGCATAGGTGTATACCGGCACTGCTTTCCGGACGGCCTGGACCACGCCTGCCCACTCATCGATCTCACGCGAGCGATCGACCACTGCTTTGTTCCACGTCTTCGTAACCTCTTCAATTGCGTAGCGGTCGCCGAGCAGCCGCGTGTACAGAAAGTCGGTCGTCAGAGATCCATTCATCGCCAGCATTTGTGCCGGTCTTGGCATCCACGGATGATCGATCCACGCCAGCGCCACGCGATGCTCCCGCAGCAATCCAAAGAGCCGCTCGTTCAGCCAGGTTTTATTTCGAATCTCCACCGCCCAGCGTATTTTCTTCGGCAGCTTCGGCAGGAATTCATGCAGTCTTGCGAGCCATGGTTCCGCGGTCGCAAATACTTTCTTGTTGAAGTATGGAAACTGTAGCAGCAGCGGCCCCAACTTCTCCCGCAGTCCACTCATCGCCTCGGCGAAAAGGTAGAGTTCTTCGTCGCAATCTCCCATGCACTTGTCATGCGTGATGACTTGCGGCGCCTTTGCCGCGAAGATGAAATGATCCGGCGAGTCTTCATACCAGCGCTCCACCGTCGACGGTGACGGTGTGCGGTAAAACGTGCTCTCCACTTCCACGCTCTTGAATTGTTGGCCGTAAAGTCGCAGGTGGTCCCTGGGAGGGGTTTTCTCGGGGTAAAAACTCCCCACCCATCCATCGGCGCAGAAGCTCGAACTCCCGAAAGTTAGCGGCTGCATGGCGATTATTGTTGCAGCTAGCCTACACAAAAGCGCTCTTCCCGGCATCTAATCTTTCCAAAATCTCCGATTGATGCCGTTTTAGCGGGCATCAAGAGTTTTGCGTCCGGCCGTGGAACCGCGCAAAAAATCCCAGGAAGCTGAAACTTCTCGCCGTTTTGGAAATCTTATTCACAAGGGTGATGTGAAATGTTGATCCGAAAGAAGTCCAGTTCGGATATTCCTTATTCCGAAGTTACGCCGAAGCCGCTGTATATGAACCGCCGCAAGTTTCTTGCTGCTGCGGCCGGTGTAGGGGCTGCAGCCCTTGCCGGTGACAAGTTTTTCAATCTCATTCATCCCGATGCCGACGCTCACGCTGATACCAGGCTCCAGTACGTTAAGAGTAAGTACAGCACCACCGAGAAGGAGACTCCGTATCAGGACGTCACCCATTACAACAATTTTTACGAGTTCTCCACCGATAAGGACGGTCCTGCCAAGCTTGCCGGTTCTTTTCATCCTCTTCCGTGGACTATCTCCGTCGACGGTCACGTCAAGAATAAGATGAAGCTCGACTACGACGCCATCATGAAGCTCGCTCCGCTTGAGGAGCGCATCTACCGTCACCGTTGCGTCGAGGGCTGGTCGATCGTTGTTCCGTGGATTGGCTTCTCGCTGAACAATCTCATCAATAAGGTTGAGCCCACCTCCAAGGCGAAGTTCGTTAAGTTCACCTCTGTCTATCGCCCCAGCGAGATGCCCGGCCAGCGCACAAACATTCTCTACTGGCCATACGTCGAAGGACTTCGTCTCGATGAAGCGATGCATCCCCTTACCATGCTTACCGTTGGCATGTACGGAGACACCTTGCCGAATCAGGATGGAGCTCCCGTGCGCCTCACCGTGCCATGGAAGTACGGCTTCAAGAGTGCGAAATCCATCGTCGAAATCAAGTTCATCGATTACATGCCGGAGACGGCCTGGCATCGAGCCGCGCCCAACGAATACGGTTTCTACTCCAATGTTAATCCGCACGTCGATCATCCGCGCTGGAGCCAGGCCACCGAGCGTCGTCTCGGCGACTTCTTCCGCCGCCCCACGCTGATGTTCAACGGATACGATCAGGTCGCCCCGATGTATGCGGGCATGGATCTTCGCAAATGGTTCTAGCCGGAAAGTGGCTCGCACGCGGACGGTCGAATCCTGCATCCAGCGCGACTTCTAATCGTGGCGGGTCTGCTTACCGTGTGAGTTCTGCCGCGTCCTATTAAAATAATTAGAATAGATACAACGATGTCTCGTAACGCTGTCCTCAAACCAATTGTCTTCGTCGCCTGCCTTGCGTCGGCCGTCGATCTTGTCGTGGGATTGTCTCAGAGCTCTCTCGGCCCTGATCCCGTTGCCACGCTTCAGCACCAGACTGGGATGACCACGCTCGTCCTTTTGTTTGTGACACTTGCCATCACGCCCCTCCGCCGCATCACCGGACTGCTTTGGCTTGTGCAGTATCGTCGCATGATCGGCCTCTTCGCGTTCTTCTACGGCACGCTGCATTTGCTCACCTATGTCGTCCTCGATCAGTCTTTCAACCTCGACGCCATCGCTGTAGACGTTGTAAGGCGTCCCTTCATCTTTGCCGGGATGCTTTCTTTCCTCCTTATGGTGCCTCTCGCACTTACTTCCACGCAGCGCGCCATTCGTCGTATGGGGAAGAACTGGCAGACGTTGCATCGCCTCGTCTACGTTAGTGCCGCCGCTGGCGTCATCCACTTCTATTGGGAGGTCAAGCTCGACCACACCCAGCCTCTCATTTTCGCCTGGGTACTGGGTGTTCTTCTCGCCTATCGCGTTGCCTATTTCTTCTGGGAGCGCCGCCGCCGGTCGGCTCCCGCCCCAACTACGGCTCCCGCCGATTGAACCTGCCTGCCCCTTTTGGGTGTTCCGGCCCGGTACTTTCATTTTTGGCCGATCAATGCGACACACGTCGTGTTCATTCGCCGTCAACCTCTGCCTTCTCCTGTCTGGCGCGATGCTAAGGTTTATTTGGAAGGCTTGGCGGTGAACTTGTGAAGTGGCGATTCAGTTGGACCACGGCTCCCTCGGTCATCATTGATGCGGTCTTGGCGGTTGGGCTTCTTGCCCTCTCCTACGGACTCACGATTGCCATTGACGGAATCGGTCACCGTCCGTTTCTCGCATTTTTCTTCGCGGCGATTCTGACCGCCACCATCGTTCGCGGAATGCGCTCCGGCGTCATCGCTCTCGGCCTGAGTGTTTTGTTTAACTGCGCATTCACTCTCTCTCGAACCGCCCCTCTCTCCGCGGCTGAATTCACCGATATTGTCCGCCTTGCGGTTTTCGCCGTCATTTCTTACGTTCTCGTCTCCTATGTCACCCGGGCACGGGCCGGCATTCTCGAACTTGCCCGCGAACGGCGGCAGTCTGAGAGTTCTGAGCAGCGTTTTCGCGCCATCTTTGAGTCCGCGCCGCTGGCCATAGGTATTGTCGACGGCAGTGGCCGTCTGCTGACCGTCAATCCAGCTTATTGCAGAATGTTCGGTTATACGGAGCAGGAACTCATTGGCATGGACACCCGCGAGCTAATGACTCCAGAAGAGGCAGCGGCCGTGTCCCCGGACTTCTTCGCGAGCCTGCGGGCCGAAATCATCATCCCTTATGTCATCGAACGCAGTTTCCGCCGCAAGAACGGCGCTCGGTTCTACGGCCGCGTGACTGTTGGCACCTTCGTTGCCGACGATAGCTCGCGCCAGCCGATGGCTATGATAGAGGACATCACTAGCCAACGTGAAGCGTACGAAGCTCTCGCCGAGAGCGAGGCCCGTTTCCGCCTGCTCTTCGAATCTCCCATGGTGGGCCTTGCGCTTTGCGATCTTGATGACAACATCATCACCTGCAATGACGAGTTCTTGCGCATCATTGGCCTCACTCGCGAAGAATTTGGCCGTCAGGGTGTGAACAAGCGCAAGCTTACTCCCGCTGAGTACACGGACATCGATGCTCGTCACCGTGAAATCATTTTGCGCGAGGGTGTCTGCCCGCCCTTTGAAAAAGAGTACTATCGCATGAATGCCTCGCGTATCCCCGTCGTCGTGCGTGGTGCATTGCTTCCCACTCGCGATGAGATTGTCTGGTTCGTACTCGACAACTCAGACAAGAAATCGCTGGAGGTGCGCTTGGAGCATGCCCATCACATGGAAGCCGTGGGACGTCTCGCCGGTGGCGTCGCTCACGATCTCAACAACGTCCTCATGATCACCATGAGTTACGGAGAGTTGCTCGCCCAGCACGTCGCGTCTGATCCCACTCTCTCGCGCTACACGGACCAGATTCTCACCGCTGGCAAGCGCGGCGCCTCGGTAGTGCAACAGCTTCTTTCCTACGGCCGTCGTCGCACTATTCAACCTCGGGCTCTCGACCTTAGCCAGACCATCGAAGACTCTCTGCGCATGTTGCAGCGCATCATCGGTGAAGATATTTCCGTCCGCTTCGCTCCTTTTACTAAGCTATGGAAAATCAAGGCTGACCCGGCCAATATCACGGATGTCCTCTTCAATCTCGCGGCGAACGCTCGCGACGCCATGCCCGACGGTGGCGAGTTCAAGATCTATGCCGCCAACTTCCAGCTTCGCGAGCCGATTGAAACCCACGACGCCGTTATGCAGCCCGGCCGCTACGTCATTCTCGAGGTCGCCGATACCGGCGTTGGTATCGATCCCTCCGTGCGCGAACATATCTTCGAGCCGTTTTTCACCACCAAGGAATTCGGCAAGGGAAGCGGTCTCGGGCTGGCCAGTGTCTACGGAATCGTCAAGCAGCACGGCGGCTATCTCATCGTTCAATCCTCGGAAAACGTCGGCACGCTCTTCCGCATTTTCTTCCCCGCCTGCGACGAACCCGCACCTAAGGCTGCCGTCTCGCCGCCGGTTCGCGAGCACGCCGTCGCCCTTCTCGTCGAGGATGAGCCGGCCGCGCGTGAATCCATTGCCAGTTATCTTTCCTCGCGCGGCATTTCGGTCCTTCAGGCTGGAACCGCTCACGAGGCTCTGGGCATTCTCGAAAACTACCAGGGACCGCTTGACCTCATCATTACCGACGTTCTCATGCCTGGCATGTCGGGCGGCACGTTCGTCCAGCATCTTGGCGAGCGTTATTCCCATCTTCCGGTCATATTCATGTCCGGCCAGTGTGATCGCCCGCTCAATTTCCCGTCACAATCGACTTCATTTTTTTTGCAGAAGCCATTTATGCTGCGGAATCTCTACGAAGTGGTGGGCAACGCGCTCCACTACCCGCATAGTTCCGTGCAATAACGTATTGTCAGCTTGGGATGCGGCCGGAAGGGAAGGGAACTACGCTAAATCGCTGTGAGAAGGGTTTGGGAACCACGCGTATCCGTGATGCGCAGCGCGGCATAGTTCTTTCCTGACTGCACTTCCGGCACCGCGATCCAAAGCGCAATCACGATCAGTAATGCGATAAACAACAGCCGGATTGTTCTTGGACTTACCCGCATACGCAGTAATTGTAGTCCTGCCGGGAGAGCTTTTCAGCGATTCTCCTCGCTGCCGGCCGTATGAAAATTCCGATAATGATTTTCAATTCCGCGCGCGCTACGATATTTTGGAACCGGTGGCAGTAATTTGTCATCCATTTCTACCGGAGGAAGAGATTCCATGGCATTTGAACTTCCGGCATTGCCCTATGCCTATGAAGCGCTCGAGCCCTACGTCGACGCGCAGACGATGCATCTGCATCACGACAAGCATCATCAGGCTTACACCGACAACTTTAACGCCGCCCTCGACAAGGCTCCCGAACTCAAGAGCAAGTCGGCGGAAGACATCCTGCGCAACCTTAACAGCGTCCCCGATGCCATTCGTGGAGCCGTCCGCAACAACGGCGGCGGTTACGTAAACCACGCCATGTTCTGGACCATCATGGCGCCCAGCGCTGGAGGACCGCCGACCGGTGCCATCGCCGACGCCATCAAGAACACCTTTGGCGACTTCGCGCAGTTCCAGGAAAAGTTTAACGATGCCGGCGTCAAGCAGTTTGGCAGCGGCTGGGCGTGGCTCGCTCTTGGCGGCAGCGGATTGCAAATTCTCTCCACCGCCAACCAGGATAGCCCGCTCTCAAATGGCCTCTACCCCATTATGGGCAACGATGTCTGGGAGCACGCCTACTACCTCAAATACCAGAACCGTCGCGCCGAGTATCTCAAGGCATGGTGGAACGTCGTCAACTGGAACGAGATCAACAAGCGTTACGCTGCCGCAACGAAGTAGCGCGCTGCAAGCGGAACAAAGGCGACAGAATCCCTGCCGCCTTTTTCTTTTACCGCCGTTTCTCGCTACTTCTCGTCATAAATCACACCACCCTTCATCGTGAAGGTCACCTTTTGGAGCGCGGTGATATCTTCCAGTGGATTTCCCTGCACCACGATGATGTCTGCGTATTTGCCCGGTTCCAGCGTTCCTATCTCGTTCTGCATGCCCATCAGTTCGGCCCCCGTGTGGATCGACGTCAGGATTGCCTCGCGGGGCGTCATCCCCAGTTTTACCATCGTCTCGAACTGCTTTGCCGGAGTGATATCCCAACTGAATCCGCCGATGTCCGTTCCATATGCGATTTTCACGCCCGCTTTCATCGCCCGCTGGAACGTTTCATTGCTCACCGCCACCATCTTCGGCCACTCGCCGCCGCGTCCTTCCGACATGTATGCTCCCACCCACATCGTTGGCGTGTAGTAGATGCCTTTTTCTTTCATCGTCTTCAAATCGGCGTCGCTGATGTAGTCGCCGTGCTCAATCGAATCGACGCCTGCCGTTACCGCGTTGTGTACGCCCTGCAGCGCCATTGCGTGCGCGGCAACCTTGTGACGTTCCCGGTGTGCCTCGTCCACAATCGCCTTTAGTTCGTCCAGCGTGAACGTCGGAATATCATCCAGCACGCCATCCGGGCGCAGGAAATAGCTGCGATCCACGTAGACTTTCACCCAGTCGATGCCATAGCTGATCTGCTCGCGTACCGCTTTGCGGCCGCCTTCCACGCCATCCACTTCCTGCACGCCATGCGGCAACTTCGGTTGTAGCTGCCAGTCATAACCCAGTACCGGGTACGCTCCTGTCACGTCCATTGCGCGTCCCGCAACTTCCATTCTTGGTCCGGGCACGATCCCCTGATTGATTGCTTTCTTTAAGTCCACGTCGGCGTATCCCGCGCCTTCCGTCTCCAGGTCGCGTATCGTCGTGAATCCATACTGCAACGCCAGCCGCGCCGAACGCACCGCGCGCAGAGTCCGGAACGCGATTGACTCTTTCAGTATCTGATCGTCGTATTGCTGCGCCGTCACGTCTTCCTGTAGCAAGACATGCGTATGTGCGTCGATCAGCCCCGGCATGCACGTCCCCATCGTATGGGTTACTTGCGGGATCTCCGCCGACGGACGCATGGCCCCCGCCACGATCTCTTTGATACGGTCGCCGTGCACAACGATTGTCACGTCCTTACGCAGACCTTCGCTCACGCCGTCCCACATCTGATAGCAATGCAACGCAATCGTTTTATCTGGTGCAGCCACCTGCTTGTCTCGCCGCGGGGCCTGCGCCCACGCCGCCATTCCCAGCATCAGCACAACTCCCAACGCCACTCGTTGCTTCATCATTCCCAGTCCTCCATTGTTATCGGCATTGCGACGCTCTCTATGTTTCGCGTGCCGTTTTACCGGCAACACTTTTGAAGCCGCGAGTGTACCATTGCAGTTCCTGCCGCGGAACTTTTCAATCGTTGTCTTTGTGGGGTTGCGCTAAGGTATAGGAAAACCATCTCTGGATTGGATGGTGCAGGGAATGTTATTTGTTCGCATTGGCAACGATGTGATAGGGATAACTCCGGGCATGCTCGATCGGATGAATACCATATTGCAAGCCTAGTAGGTGCTTTTCCACCTGCCCTCGTTCCTGATCGTCGTGTAATTCCACGATCACTGTAGGCATGTGTGTAGACAGCAGTTGCTGGGCGCCTTGCAGCACCTCGCCTGCATGGCCTTCCACGTCTATCATGATTAGCGTCGGAGCTGGTCCAGCGAAGCCGTCGAGCGTGATGGTTCGCACTTCCAGGTTCCCGCTGCCAACCCTGCTCTGGGTCCCATCTTCTACCATGCGGATGCTGCCTGCGTACGATGAAACTGCGGCATCGGAGACAATTACGTTTGCCAACCGCTCCGTGTTACGTCGCAGCCATGCCAGGTTGACGGGTGAAGGTTCGAATGCCACGACCCATTTGCACGAGTCTGCCAGCCGCACCACCCAGTATCCAATGTTTGCTCCCACGTCGTACACTACCGCGTCCGCTGGCAAGTATGGCTGCAATGCCCGCAGCACTTCCCGTTCATAGTTGCCGCGCTCGAAGAAAACCTTCTGTGAGGTGTAGCAATAAAACTCATGCCCGTTGAGTTGAAATGAAGACTCCCGTTCCGGCCCTATGATGTGTTGAAGAACGATTTGCGCGGAAATGGCCAGCGAATGTTTACCAAACAGGATGGTGTCCAGAAAAAAATATGGCAGATGAGGAATTCTCACTGCCATTGCGCGTTGTATCCAGTTTGCCAAGCAGATATCCTCTCGTCTCGCAGCGATCGGGGGCGCCGCCTCTGCGAGGGCCAATATACTGCTCGGCCGCGTACGCCTGTACGCTAGCATTTCCGAACCGTGAAGCGCAAAAGAATACTCCGCGAAGTGCCGAATAGGGTCAACGGGAAGTTATGTCGTTTTGGGACTACCTGTTGACATTCGGCACAGGTACTCCGTCACCATGTCTCTTTCTGATTCTATTCGCTGGCAAGCCGTTCTTTTCCATCTCCAGCAACTTGCTCTTCCGCTCCACGCCCCAGCGGTATCCGCCCATTTCGCCACCCTGCCGCAATACGCGATGGCACGGCACCGTGTATGCCACCGGATTCGTCGCGCAAGCCCTTGCGACTGCTCGCACTGCCTTTGGTTGTCCAATTGCTCTTGCCACTTCGCTATAGCTGGTAGTTGTGCCGTAAGGAATCGTTCGCAGATGGTTCCATACCAATCGTTGGAATGCCGTCGCTCGCACATCCAATGGCAATCGTTCATCCTGTCGCTGACCCTGCATTTGCTGCAGCAGTGCGCTCACCCACCGTTGCAGCACCGCCGTGCTACGCTGCACCTTCGCTGCCGGATACTCCGTCCTCAACTTCTCCAGCAACTTTCCATCCGAGTCTCCAAACGCAACCGAGCAGATTCCTTTGTCTGTCGTCGCCACCAGCATCCGTCCCACCGGCGACTGCACAGTGATATAGCCGATGACGATTCCCTCCGCTCCGTTCTTGTAGTCGCGCGGTGTCATCCCCATCTTCTCGTTGGAACTTTCATAGAGGCGGCTGCTCGATCCGAACCCCGCGTCGTACATTGCCGCCGTTACTGCCTCGCCCCTCTTCAGTTGCTTCTTTAGTTCGCGTATCCGGCAACTGTCCGCATACTCTCGTGGAGAGATTCCCAGCGCGCGTTTGAATGTGCGTTGCAGATGCCACAAGCTCATTCCGAACTTCGCTGCCAGCGTCGCCAGTCGCAGCGGCTCATCCAGCGTCTTCTCAATGTGGCGGCATAGTTGCTCCACCATCTCCGCCTGTGGAGCCGGTCCCAGCGGCTTGCAGCGCAGACACGCCCTATATCCGGCCCGTTCCGCCTCCGCCGGAGCAGGGAAGAACGCCACGTTCTCCCGCCGTGGTTTCCGCGAGGGACACGACGGACGGCAATACACTCCTGTCGATTTCACCGCATAGAGAAAACTTCCATCCTGCGACACATCGCGCCGTTCCACCGCCATCCACCGTAATTCGAATTCGCCTGTCGTCATCGTTAATGTTTTTATCGCGCTCATGAACGCAATTTAGCCTGATGTACTTTCCGCCACACTCCGCTTCTTGCGATCAAAGCGGACCATTCATCCGAGCCCAACGCCAGGGCCATCGCCTCCATGATGACAGGCGGCTTTATCCGTGCGTGCCGCTAACGGAAGATTTCGTCGATTTTTTCCAGCAGCATCGTCCGTGTGTAGGGCTTTTGCAGAAAATTGATGTTCGTGTCCAGCACTCCGTGGTGGACAATCGAATTCGCCGTGTAGCCCGATGAGTAGATGATCTTTAGCGACGGGCATTTTTCTATCATCACCGCCGCCAGTTGTTTTCCCGTCATATCCGGCAGAATAACGTCCGTGATCAGCAGCGCGATCTGGTTGCCGGCCTCTTCTGCAATCGCCAGTGCTTCCTTGCAATTCGCCGCCGTGTAGGTCTCGTAGCCGCTCATCCTCAAATACTCCGCCAGGATCTCGCGCAGCGCGTCTTCGTCTTCCACCACCAGGATCTTCCCCGGTACTCCTGCCATCCGCCTTGACATTGAAGCTTCCTCTTGCCGGGCTTGTTCCGGGGCCGTATCGATTTGCGGCAGGTAGATCTTGAACACCGTACCTTTGTCCGGTTCGCTGTATACCGAGATGGCGCCATTGCTCTGGCGCACAATTCCGTAAACCGTCGACAGGCCGAGCCCGGTTCCTTTGCCCATCTCCTTTGTCGTGAAGAACGGTTCGAAGATATGCGGCAGCGACAGCTTGTCTATTCCCGTGCCGGTATCGCTCACCGCAATCACCGAGTATGCCCCAGGTGCAATCTCTCCCCGGATCGCCGCATATTTCTCGGTCACGATCGCGGTGTCGGTCTCGATCGTCAGCCTGCCGCCGTTCGGCATCGCATCCCGCGAGTTCACTGCCAGGTTGATAACGGCTTCCTCGATCCTCCCCCGGTCCACTGCCACCCGCCCCAGACCGCCCTTGGTCAGCACTTCCAGCTTTATGTTCTCTCCAATCAACCGCCGGAGCATATCTCCGATCCGCTCAATCAGCTTATTTAGATCGGTCGGTTCCGGCTTGAGGACTTGCTTCCGGCTGAACGCCAGTAATTGTGTCGTCACCGAGGTCGCGCTTTCCGCTGCCTGACGGATTGTTTGCAGTCGCTCTAGTTCCTTCTCCATGCCGGGTTGCTGCAGCATCATGTCCAGCATTTCTACGTTTCCTTGAATCACCATCAGCAGGTTGTTGAAGTCGTGTGCCACCCCTCCTGCCAGTTGTCCCACCGCCTCCATTTTCTGTGCGTGGAGGAGTTGTTTCTCCAGTTTCTGCTGCTCCGTCACGTCCTCCACCAGCAACTCAAAATTGCCGTCTCCAAAGCCGTGCCCGCACATGCGGATTTGCAACGGGCTGCCGTTTTTCTTCTTCCATTCCACTTTCATATCGTGGACGGGCCCGTTCGTCGCCCGAACCATGTCCAGCACCTTGGCTCGGTCGTTTTCGTCGCGATAAACATCCTTGGCAACGTCCAGCTGCGCAACCTCTTCTTCCGATCCGTAGCCCAGCATCTCCACCAGCGCCCGATTTGCTCTTTGGAATCTGGTCGAGAAATCCGTCCGCGCAATTCCCAACGGCGCATTGTCGAAGAGCGCCCGATATTCCCGTTCCGACTTCGCCAGCAGTTGCTCCGATCGCCGTCGCTCCGTGATATCGCGCCCGATCGAAGAGACGCCAATCATCGTCCCATCCGGGCCGCGGACCCCGGAGACCGTGAGCGCTATGTCCACCTTCTTGCCCGACTTGTGCTGCCGGACAACCTGAATCTCGACTATGTCCTGTCCTCCAATCACGCTCGAAATGAACGTTGCAGGCTCTTGTTTTTTGTCCTCAGGCGCCAGGATATTGATGTGTCGCCCGAGCATTTCTTCTGCGGTGTACCCATAGATTCGTTCCGCTCCGCGGTTCCAGCTTGTGATGATTCCATACCCAGTCGTGCCAATGATTGCGTCATGTGAGTGCTCCACGATGGAGGCGATCCGCTGCAGGCGTTCGTTCGCTTCCGTCAGTTCCGCTGTCTTTTCGTCCACCAGTTCCGATAGCTTCTGGTTGACCGATGCCATCTCCTGCTCGGCTCTCTTTACACTGGAAATATCCGTGCAGGTTCCGATGTAGCCGGCAAATTCCTCTGACTCGGAATATCTCGGCACCCCCGTATCCACCATCCAGTGGTACGCGCCGTCATGCCTGCGAAGGCGGTACTCCATGCGGAAGGGAAGCCGTTGACGGGATGCAAATTTGTATATCTCCAGGCAATGTTTCTGGTCTGCCGCGTGGATTCCTTCGGCCCAGCCGTCGCCAACCTCCTGCTCCAGGGAACGTCCGGTAAACTCCAGCCAGGCATGATTGAAGAATTCGCGCTTCTCGCCCCCGTTTGACATCCAGATCAACACCGGCGCCGTGTCCGCCAGGACGCGGAAACGTTTTTTCAATTCCTCGGTGGCTTCCAGCAGTTTTTGTTCCTGCAGCAGGCGTTCTTCCATGTCATCCCGTGCCTCTTTTAGCTGTGCCAACAGGATGTAGATAATCGCCGCACTCCAGACGATATACAGCGTGCCTTTCGCCGTGTCGAGAAGCGTTGTTATCTCGGGAGCAAAATGGAATGCCGCTAGGGCTCTATTGGAGAAATAGATCCACAGCCAGGAGAGAAGCACATAAATCGCAACAACAATCGACGGCCGGATGACAGATGGCGCCGGAGTTTTCTTCGTGCGTTGCCTGTGAAAGCCCATCTCTGCCCCACTACCCGGCTACAAATGTTACACGAAGTTCTTCGAATGGGAAGCTGCTTTCATCTTGTCCCTCGCAGCATGCTCCCCACAAAACGGCCGTCCTGTCTTGAATGGATGTTATTTGAGCTTGACACGTTGTATTCTAACTGTACGCTGTATGTGTACAGTGCGCGCTCATGGGTGTGACTCCCAAAATTCGCATCGACCTCAACTCTTCCGTTCCGGCCTATCGCCAGATCGTCGATGCTCTTCGTGTGCTCTTCGTCGAGGGACGCATCCGTCCCGGCGACTCCTTGCCTTCTGTCCGTCGCGTTGCGCTCGATCTTGGTGTGCACTTCAACACCGTCGGCGAGGCCTATCGCCAGCTCGCGCAGGAAGGTTGGATTGACTTGCAGCAGGGGAAGAGCGCCGTCGTTCGCGAGCGCGGTCTCCCTCCTCCCGCGCCCGTCGAACAGGTCAGGCAGTTTCGCTCGCGCCTCCGGGCGTTCGTCGCGGAAGCTCGTGCCTCTGGGATCGCTCCCGCAAAAATTGTTGAGGAACTCAAGTCGCTTGCGCAGGAGTTGTTGCCATGACAGCGCTGTGGGTCACGTTCGCGGGCAATTGCATTTTTGTGGCTGCCCTCATGTTGCTGCTGCCCTACGTTTCGCGTCCCAACGTCTTTTTTGGCGTTCATGTCGCCCTTGGTTTTCGGCGTACGCCGGAAGCACGGCCCGTCCTCCGTCAATACCACCTCGGCGTGCTCGTCTCCACCGTCGTCTTGGTTGGCGTCCTCGCCATTCTTCCGCGTACGGCGCTCCCCGTCGCGTTCCCCATCCTGCTCGTCGCGCAGTTGGCGTTTTCCGCTACGTTTTTCGTCCGCGCAAACCGTCAGGCCCGCGTCTACTTCGCTCCGCAGAGCGGCCTGCCTGGATTCCTCTGGCTCGCCGTCGTCCCATACCTCATCCTTGGCGCCGTGGCCTTCCATCTCCATCAGCACTTGGATGCCATCCCCGCCCGCTTTCCGGTTCACTGGGACGCCAATTGGAATCCCAATGGCTGGTCCACCAAGTCGTTCCGTGGAGTCTACGGCCCCGTCCTCTTTGGCTCCGGACTCGTCACGCTTATCGTCGGACTCGGCATCGTCACGTTCTTCGGCTCCCGGCGCTCCAACACTCGCCGCTCTGTTCTCGCCATCATTCTGGCCGCATCATTTTTTCTCGCACTCGTCTTCGCCACCGTTGGCTTGTTGCCGCTCCAGCGGCCTCACATCTGGATCACACTTATTCTCGCTCTCGTTTTCACCGTGGTTCTCATCGTTTGGTCCATTCGGAAGATCGCCGAACCTGACTCCGAAACCGAGATCACCCCCGACGCCCGCTGGTACGCTGCCGGTTCCGTCTACTGCAATCCCGGCGACCCCGCCATCTTCGTCCAGAAGCGCATCGGTTACGGCTACACCCTTAACTTTGGCAACCGCTGGTCATGGGTCTTCATGATCGGCTTCCTCGTCTCGATCATCGCCCTCGGCACTCTCGTCGCCCGCGGTACTCACTGAGGGAATTGGGTATCGGGAGCCCCTCGAGTGAAATGGTCAAGATTCGATCCAACTCCTCGACCGAAAGGATCTCGCAGGTTCACTCATCTGAGCATTGCAACTTTCATGTCACACAAGAAAGCCCACCGGTTCATCGGCGGGCTTCAACGGTTGTGCTCTGGCATACAGCCTATGGAACCGTAATCACAATCTTGCCCACCTGGGCATTTGACTCAAGGTACTTGTAAGCATCCACCGTCTGCGCAAAAGGGAATGTCTTTGCGAGCCTCGGACGGAAGCGGCCATCCTGCAGCCGGTCATAAATGTACTTCGTAGCGGCAGCAAGTTTCTCGGGAACGCTTGTGATTTCCATTAGGGTATAACCGCGAATCGTTAGCCACTTGGAGAGCGCCGCGGAGAGTGGGAACGGCGTAGGCTGACCGGCAAGAGCGCCATACTCGAAAATAATTCCATGTTGTGCCGCAGCCTCAGCCAGCGTCTCCAGCAGCGGGCCGGCCACCGGATCGAAGATAATACGTGCGCCTTTGCCTCCGGTTATTTCCTTTACCCGCGCCACCAGATCTTCTTCTTGGGTAGCAATCACGTGGTCAGCCCCCAATTCGAGGATCTCTTTTTTCTTGCTGCTGGTCCGCGTCGCGGCGATCGTGATGGCGCCCTCGGCCTGCGCAATTTCTATCGCGGCAATGCCCACGCTGCTCGATGCTGCCGTGATGAGAACAAAGTCGCCCTTCTTCAACCGGCCAAATTCAATCAGCGCGCCATACGCGGTCAGGTATTGCATCCATATTGCAGAGCCTTCCGCCGGGGACAAACTGGCCGGATACTCACCTAACGCAGCCACCGGAGAAATAGCTTCCTCACCTAACATGCCATAGGCATTCATCGAAAAGGAGGGAATGGTAGCAACCTGCCTTCCCAGCCAGCTTTTGTCTACACCCGGGCCCACAGCCTCTACCACGCCTGCAGCCTCATAGCCGAGGCGCGCGGGCAATTGAGGTTCCTCCAGGTACCGTCCATGGAAAAACAGGGACTCTGCGCGGTTCAACCCAATCGCCTGTACCTTTAACCGCACTTCGCCCTTGCCTGGCTCCTGGGATGGAAGATCTTCGATCTTTAAGACTTCCGGTCCACCTAACTCATGAAAACGTACAATCTTTGGCATCTGGCCCTCTTTCCCATTTGATCCACGAGCCGCAGGGAAGGATTCATCACGGATTATCCCTTCCAGAGCGGTGGAAACGGAATAGAGCTTTCCTGCGGGCCCTGGCCGGAGTACTTAAGAGAAAATATCTCCGATGTTCCCTCCGACGCTTGACTCAACGGTAGCCGTAACGAACTTGTAATTGAAATTGCCGTACTCACAAGTCCAAGCTCTTGCCTGCATGCGCCTAACCCGGGGCGGCAGCAGACAGGTACCGGGAAGTCGGCTAGCGGAATGCGATCGTCCACGGTTGAATTCTCAATTGCCGGGTTGCTCTCATATCGAGGCCATCCTGATCCCCCTCCTCTCTGTGCACATCTCCCCCTCTTTTTTCTTTCTTCCCGCGAATTTTCTGATCCGCAGTCCCTTTTCCACACTTGCACTAATTTTTGGGAATTGACCTTGGCTCTTCTCCGCCGTACTCTCCGAATTGCAGCATTTCAGCCGTCACTTTGGTGATATTTTTGCCGAGTGCTATGCGGGGCCCCCGGGGTTTCGGAAGCGACCGGGGTAGCCTTCAGCCCGCCGTAGCTGAATCCCCGTACATCCGGAAACATTGGTTTCCGGAATCGGATTTTGTCCGGTGCCGATTACGCACCGTTCCACTGGTGTTTGCTGCTGTTGGCGAGTAAAATACAACATATAGCGGTACCCTCTTGACATGCACAACCTGAGGGCGTACTGTTCGCTTCCCAAGGGTATTTTCCTCCTCGGACCGCCGTTCTGCTCCAGGGTAGAACGGATTGTGTGTAGGTAGACCGCCAGGGCCGGATTTGGGTGCTTGGCGGCAGAGCGTGAGCCAGAGGTGACTCGCGTTTGACTCCAGTAGTGGCCGCTCTCTGGGTGTCATTTGTTACGGCCGCTTATCTTGAGTACTGGCAGTAAGTTTGCTGGGCACAAATCGTGGTCCGCCAGCGTGAGACTGACGGAACTCTGGTTGTGATCTCTAAAACATGGTCTTCTCCCGTGATGTGCTGCGGTGGCGCCGGGTGAAGGCAAGCAAGCCGCGAGTCGTGTCGCGGCAAAACGCCGGGGCTGTGTGCATTTTTTTCCGCCTGTCCTGGACGGGGACGTTTGTTCCCAAAATTACGGTGGTGCGGCGGGCTTCGTGCCCGCGTCGTATAAGTAAATGCAGTTGGGCGCAAGCTGTCGAGGATTGGGTGACCGGGTTCCCCTACCCGTGTTTGCGACTAGGAACCATGGGGCTCTTGCCCCTGTCATGCTCTGCTGGGGATGCAGCAGACGAGCGATTTAGAAGGAGCACGTAAGATGGCCGAAGTAAGCAACAAGACCACGAATGCTGCGGCAGCGACCGCGCCGGCAACCATAACAGCCCAGAAGACGAGGAAGGCTCCTGGACTCTCCTTCAAGCGATATTTCACCCACGCCGAAGTCTCGCCCTACGACGAGATCCAGTGGGAGCTCCGTATCGCCCAGATCACTGACGCCAAGGGCAACGTCATCTTCGAGCAGAAGGACGTTGAGACTCCCAAGGATTGGTCGATGACCGCGACCAACATCGTCGCCAGCAAGTATCTTCACGGTCAGCTTGGCACGCCTGAGCGCGAAAGCGGTGTCCGCCAGCTTATCTCCCGCGTTGCCGAAACCATTCGTGACTGGGGCATGAACGGCGGTTATTTCCGCACACCCGAGGACGCCGCCATCTTCCATGACGAGCTCGTCTACTTGCTCTTGCATCAGTACGCGGCCTTCAATTCGCCCGTCTGGTTCAATGTCGGCTGCGATCGTCTCGAGCCCAACTCTGATGCCGCCACTTGGCATTGGAATCCGCAGCTTGGCCGCGTCGAGTTTGGCGTTTCCGGTTATCGCAATCCCCAGTGTTCCGCCTGTTTCATCAATTCCGTGCGAGACACCATGGATTCCATCCTCACTCTTGCCAAGACTGAAGGCATGCTTTTCAAGTGGGGATCGGGCACTGGGACCAACCTTTCGCCCCTGCGCGGCTCCTCTGAGAAGCTTGCCGGCGGAGGTACTGCCAGCGGTCCGCTTTCGTTCATGAAGGGCTTTGATGCCTTTGCTGGCGTCATCAAGTCCGGAGGCAAAACTCGCCGTGCCGCCAAGATGGTCATCCTCAACATCGACCATCCCGACGTTGTCGAGTTCATCGAGTGCAAGTCGAAGGAGGAGGCCAAGGCGTGGTCGCTCATCCAGGCCGGATACGACGGCTCCACGCCCGACAGTGAAGCCTATTCGTCCATCTTCTTCCAGAACGCCAACAACTCCGTCCGCGTCACCGACGAGTTCATGGATGCCGTTGTGCGTGACGCCGATTTCTCCACCCGCGCCGTCAAGGATGGACACGTCGTCAGCACCTATAAGGCGCGCGACCTCCTGAACAGAATCGCCGAGGCCACCTGGAAGTGCGGAGACCCCGGCATGCAGTACGACACCACTGTCAACAAGTGGCACACTGCGAAGAACACCGCGCGCATCAACGCCTCCAACCCCTGTTCGGAGTACATGTTCCTCGACGATTCCGCCTGCAACCTGGCGTCGTTGAACCTGATGAAGTTCGCGCCTACCGGTACGTTTGATGTCGAGTCCTATCGCTTTGCCGTCGATGTCCTGATCACCGCGCAGGAGATTCTCGTCGACAACTCCGGTTATCCGACGGAATCCATTTCGCGCAACTCGCACGACTTCCGTCCGCTCGGCCTCGGCTATGCCAATCTTGGCGCGCTGCTCATGGCCAGCGGTCTTCCGTACGACTCCGATGCTGGCCGCGACTACGCCGCCTGCGTCACCGCCATCATGTGCGGTGAGGCGTACCTGCAATCCGCTCGCATCGCCGAGCAGTGTCCTTCGCTCGCTGCCGCTGGTGACAAACTCAAGGAATACTATGGCGAGTCCGGCACTCCCGGCGGGGCCTGTCCGGGTTTCTATTTCAATCGCGAACCGTTCCTCGATGTCATTCGCATGCATCGTGCCTCGGTCAACAGCATCGGCCGCTCTCGCGTTCCCAAGGAACTCTTTGAAGCCAGCCGCGACTGCTGGGATCAGGCGCTCTCTCACGGCGAGAAGTTCGGTTATCGCAATGCGCAGGTCACCGTGCTTGCGCCCACCGGCACCATCGGTTTCATGATGGATTGCGACACCACCGGCGTCGAACCCGACCTTGCGCTCGTCAAGTTCAAGAAGCTGGTTGGCGGAGGCATGATCAAGATCGTCAACGGCACCGTGCCGCAGGCGCTCTTCAAGCTCGGCTATACCCAGGACCAGGCCAACGCCATCGTCAGCTATATCGACGCCACCGGAACCATTGAAGGCGCGCCCCACGTCAAGGAAGAGCATCTTGCCGTCTTCGATTGTTCTTTCAAGCCGGCCAAGGGTACGCGCAGCATTCACCACATGGGCCATCTCAAGATGATGGCGGCCACGCAGCCGTTCATCTCTGGCGCCATCTCCAAGACCATCAATATGCCCGAGTCGGCCACGGTTGAGGAGATTGCCGACGCCTATGTCGAGGCATGGCGCCACGGTCTCAAGGCGGTCGCCATCTATCGCGACGGGTCCAAGAAGAACCAGGTGCTCACCACCCGGCAGGACGGCAAGAAGGAGGAGAAGACCGTGGTCGCCGAGGAAGAGGATCTCCATGCGCCGCCTCGCGCACGTCGCCACAAACTCCCCGACGAGCGCATTTCGCTGACGCACAAATTCAACATTGGCGGGCACGAGGGCTACATCACCGTTGGTCTCTATCCCAACGGACAGCCCGGCGAAATCTTTGTCACCATGGCGAAGGAAGGCTCCACCGTCAGCGGTCTCATGGACTGCTTCGCCACTGGCGTTTCCATCGCCTTGCAACACGGCGTCCCGCTCAAGCTCTTCTGTGAGAAGTTCGCACACAGCCGTTTCGAACCCAGCGGCTGGTCCGGCAACGCTGACATCGGCTATGCCAAGTCCATCATGGACTACATCTTTCGCTGGCTCGAACTGCGCTTCCTCACCGGGCAGCAGCAGTCGTTGTTTGAGGATCTGCGCCCGCATCCCAAGGCACAGCTTGGCGAGGCGGCCATCGACGCCATTCACGCCTCCGAGTATTCGCCCTCGGCGGAACATCGCAACTCGAAGTTTGAAACCGGCTCCGCCCACCACGCCAGCGACGCTCTCAAGAGCATCGTCGACATGGGTGACGCCCCAAGCTGTCCAACTTGTGGAGCCATCATGACCCGCAACGGCTCCTGCTACCGCTGTATGTCCTGCGGTTCCACCAGCGGTTGCAGCTAAGGTCGAATGGATGGTAGAGCGGGCCTTCAGGCCCGCGTCACTTGAGTCAATCACGGCGCGACGACAGTCGCGCCGTTGCTTTTCATCAAATCTGGAAAAATCCTGTCTCCGAAATTTGCACAACAATCCTGCCTTGCCGCATCCAAACATTGCGTGTCATTGTTTTACGGGAGAAGTAATTTCTTTTGCGTCCTGATCCATTGAGTACCTCAACCGCTCCTATGCGGCCGCATCTCTCGCGGGCGCTTCTTTGGACAATGACGGTGGCTTCCGCCGTCGCCGTCGCCAACATCTATTACAACCAGCCGATGCTTGCCGACATGATGCGCGCACTCAGCGTGACGCCCAAGGAGATCGGTCTCGTTGCGACTTTCACTCAGGTCGGCTATGCCCTTGGCATGCCGCTTTTCATCCCGCTCGGCGACTTTGTTAACCGCCGCCGTCTGGTCGTGTTGTTGTTCTTCGCCGTCGCCTGCGCCCTCGTCTTAGCCGCCGAGGCCCGCACGCTTCTGGCGCTTGTCGCCGCCAGCTTCCTTATCGGACTCACCACCGTCATCGCCCAGATCCTCATTCCGCTCGCCTCCGAACTTGCGCCGCCGGAAGAGCAGGGAAAAACCATTGGAACCATCCTGAGCGGCATTCTGCTCGGAATCCTCCTTGCGCGCACCTTAAGCGGCGTCGTGGCTGAACATCTTGGCTGGCGCACCATGTTTGGGGTGGCCGCCGGGCTGGCTCTTGTCTTCGGCGTCTTGCTCCAACTCCAACTCCCGAGTCTCAAGCCGCATTCGCAAACCACGTATCCCGCGCTCATCCGCTCCATCTGGGACCTCGCGCGTCAGACATCCAAGCTGCGCCAGGTTTCGTTCGTTGCGGCAATGTTCTTTGCCGCCTTCACTGCCTTCTGGACTACCCTCGTTTTCCTGCTCGAGACGCCACCGTATCACTACGGCAGTCAGGCCGCTGGACTCTTCGGTCTCGTGGGTGCCACTGGAGTCTTCATTGCTCCCATCGCCGGACGCGTCTCCGACCGGCGCTCGCCGCGCTTTGTCGTTGCCAATGCCATCATCGCCGTCGTCGCTGCCTTCGCGGTCTTCTGGATCTTTGGATTCCATCTCTGGGGATTGGTCATTGGAGTGGTGCTGCTCGATGGTGGAGTGCAGGCTGCCCAGGTCGCGAACCAAAGTCGCGTCTTGTCGCTGCACCCACAGGCTCGTAACCGCGTGAACACCATCTACATGATTTCTTATTTCACTGGAGGATCGGTTGGATCGTTGCTGGGAACGTGGGCTTGGGGACGTTGGGGATGGCACGGTGTCTGTGGCCTGGGGGTGCTATCGATGCTGATTGCTGCCGGTGTCTTCCTGGCGCGCGGTGAGGAAGCAGTTGGAAACGGCAATCGCGCCAACGAGCCCGCCTGACCGCCGTTGCACGTATCGCGACAGGTAGCCCACGGCTTCAGCCGTGGGCTATCCCGTCTTTACTACCCTTCCATCTGTTGGCTCAAATACCGCTCATACCCGATCTCTTTAATCAGGTGGAGTTGCGCTTCCAGCCAGTCGGCGTGCTTCTCTTCGTCCTTCAGCAGACGCTGGAATAGATCGACCGACACATTGTCGCCTTCCTCGCGCGCCAGCTTGATCGAAGCGTTGTACATAGCAACCGCTTCCACCTCCAACTTCAGGTCGCCCTCAAGTTGTTCCTTCACCGTCTGACCGATGTTGATCTTCATCGTGTCTGTCAGCGTCGGACTTCCGTCCAGGAAGAGGATTCTCTCAATCAGCGCTTCCGCGTGTTTCATCTCGTCAATTGATTGCTTTTTGATGAAGCTTCCCAGCTTCTCGTAGTGCCAGTTCTCGCACATCTCGCCGTGCAGAAAATATTGGTTGATCGCCGTCAATTCTTCTTTCAACGCGTGGTTCAGTTCCGCTATAACTTTGGCATTTCCCTTCATCGCAGAGTACCCCTTCCTTACGTTCTGTGTGATGTGCCGCGCAAACCACCTTCGCAGCGGATGGACTATGACTGCACCGTGCGCCTCCATCCTAGGACAATCCCCCGCGCCGTGCCAATGAAACCGTCCGCGCTCCGTTCCACTCTTCGTGTCTGTCTGTTCTCCGTGTTCCCCTGTGACCCTGTGGTGATCCCTTGCCTTTCGAAACCTTCGAAACTGTTATTACGTGTCAAGAGGACGTGGGTCACGCATTCTCCGCAACCCGCTCATCTCGCTCGAAATAGAGTTTCGAGATCGATGTCACCTTTTCCCCCACTCGTATGTCACACTAGATATAGAGACAAAACAACCGAGCCCGCCTCGCGCGGGCTTAGCTTTTGCCGACGACTTTTGCTTGCAGCTTGCCGCTTGTGGCTGGATTTTCGAGACTCGCGACTCGTGTCTCGCGACTTCTTTTTAATAGCTACTAACTCACTTGTTTTCAAATATTTACATCGAACGCCGCTAAATATCAGAAGACAAAGTATTTAAAAACAGGGGGTGGGGGTGTCAATCCCGGTAGCCAATGCAGCAGTCGTCCACCGTCGCAGCCCGCCTCACGGTAGAATGACAGGTTCCATTCACCGGAGAGACAATAGGCCGCTCATGGACTTGCTTGATCCCCATAAGCTTCTCGACTCGATTGGCTGGAAGATCCTGGAAGAGCTTCAGGAAGATGCGCGTATCTCCAACGCCGAGCTCGGACGCCGCGTTGGACTCTCCACTCCCGCAGCCGCCGAGCGCGTTCGCAAAATGGAGGAGGCGGGCATCATCACCGGCTATTACGCCTCGGTGAATCCCGCCAAGGTCGGCCTGCCGATGTTGGCTTACATCCGCATGCAGATCGCGGGTACCGAGAAGGCAACCATCGCCCGTGTCATCGAAGCCATCCGCCAGATGGATGAGGTCCAGGAGCTCCACTGCACCACCGGCTCCGACTCCTTCATCATCAAGGCCCAGTTGCTCGGCATCGAACACCTCGACGAGATGATTGAGCGCCTTACGTCTTACGGCATGACATCGACAAATATCGTTCTATCCACGCCGCTCAAGCGCAAGATCGTCCGCCATCATCACGTCGAGAACCACCAGCCCATGAGATAATCCGCCGCAAAAAGTCGGCGGAGGCTGATGTTGCGCGGCCCCGCGCCACCAGCCTCCGCAGCCCATCCCCAGGGATGGACATCCTACTGAGCGCTGCCCAGCAGCTTTATTTCCGCCGCGCGCATCGCTTCATAAATCTGGTCGAAACTTTCGATCGCAAACAGCAGTTTATGAATCTCGTCGACCTTCACCTTCGTCGCGAGCACTTCGTCGAGGTCGAAGTCATGAATTGCGCAACCGCCGTTGATCACGTTCGTGCATTCGCCATGCGAGCTGATCACTCCGCTGCCATAAACCTTCAGCTTGCCGTTCTGCCGGATCACGCCGAACTCAACTGTGTACCAGAACAAACGCCCGAGCTTTTCGCGTATCTCTTCGTCCTTCACGCCCGCGCACACTTTCCCGTAGTGTTGCAGGAAGTCCGCGAACACCGCATGTGCATGCATCGGAACATGTCCAAAGACGTCGTGGAAGATGTCAGGTTCCGGCGTGTATTCCAGCGAGGTGCGGTCGCGCAACCACGTTGTCGTTGGGAACTGGCGATCTGCCAGCATCTCGAAGAAGGCATCGCCCGGCATGAATCCGCTCACCGGCGTTGTGCTCCAACCGGTTCTCGGTCTCAACCTGTCGCTAATCGAGTCCAGGTTCGGCAATCGGTCTTCCTGTAGACCGATGACATCGTAGCCATCGAGGTATTCGCGGCAAGCATGCTGCTCCAACTGCGGCATTCGCCTCCGCACCAGTTCGGACCACACCGCGTGCTGTTCCGCCGTGTACTCCGCGTACTTCTGTTCCACCAGGTACGGCAATGCAACCGTCAACGCTCCAGTCGCCACGATTCACCTCCGTTCCTCTCCATCCACCGGCAACGCCTTCAGGCGCGAGTGTCTTCCTCTCCGGCAGAGAGTTGTGCAGGCCATTGATTGTTGTCCATGTTGGCCGCAGCGATCCTTCGCCGCGCCACCCCACGCTTCTGGGCAAGGAGTTTACTCAGATCGGCTTCGCCATAACATGGCGAACTGAACGAAGGATGATCTCCCTACATGCGAATTGGGGTTTGTCGGCCCATGTTGCTTTCGGAATCGTAAGTCACGGAATCTTGTCGAGCTGTGGTCACATAGCGGTCTGTTACACTTTGCCGAGTTTGTGTTATTTCTCGGTGGGGAGATCACAATGGAACCGAAGATTGCGCTCGTGACCGGAGCAAGCGGAGGCCTCGGGACGTCTGTGGTGAAGGCTCTGCTCGACGCTGGAATGACTGTCGTTGGTGTCGCGCGGAATATCACCGCCCACGACTTTCCGCATCCTTTATTCGTCCCACTTCCTGGTTCTTTGTCCACCTTGCAATCGTCGACGGCTCTCGTTGACGGCGTTATCCAGCGTTTTGGCCGGATCGACGTGCTTGCGCATCTCGTCGGTGGCTTCGACGGCGGCAAGCCGGTCGCGGAGACTGGCGAGGACAGCTTCCGGGCCATGTTTGACATTAACCTGCTGAGCGCTTTCCATGCCCTGCGCGCCGTTCTGCCGCACATGCGGCGTCAGCAGAATGGTCGTATCGTTGCTATCGGCAGTCGTGCCGCCGAGTTTCCCGGCCCCGGCGTCGGAGCTTATAGCGCATCAAAGGCAGCGCTCGTGTCGCTGATTCGAACCGTTGCCATGGAGAACGGTAAAGTCGGCATCACCGCCAACATTCTGCTTCCGGGCACCATCGACACCCCCGCCAATCGTGCCGCCATGCCGGACGCTAACACCTCCTCTTGGGTGCAACCGTCCAATATCGCCAGTCTAATCGTCTGGCTCGCCGGAGACGCTGGACGCGACGTCAACGGGGCAGTCGTTCCCGTCTACGGAACCGGCGGCTAGTCCCGAGATACGCCTCTCCCATGGAATGGCACACTTGTGCCTCTTGTCACAAAAGGGAACACTGGAAACCGGACAAATCTGCAATTCATTGGGCGAACGATCTTTGCCATTCAGAATGTTCTTTGTATTAGACGACCAGTCTGCTCGATAGCGAGGAGCCGCTTATGCAAACATCCGAGCTCTCTCAAGAGAGGACAAATGACCTGCTGGAACTGATCTCCGATCAACTCCAGTTGATCGCCGCCTATCTAGCCACTCCGGTGGCTGCCAGCATGGCGGATTCCACGATGATGCAGCCTTCATATCTCCGGTTATTGCACCTTCAAGTGCATGAAGCGCGTAAGCACCTTGGAATAGAGAGTAGTTGAAGGTCGTGCATATCTGCCGGTGCCGCGTGTTTCAGCGGATGTCCTGATGTGTGGCTGGTGACGGTCGCCATGCATGAAGTCTTGGCCACCACCGCGGTACGTTACGGCAATACTCGGCGTATTCTTCGCCAAACATGCGCCGAAGAATGTGCTCCTCGAACCATGGGACCATGATGCCGGCAATGCACGCGAGAATAGTGGCGTACAGCGTCGCCATCCGCATCGAGTGTGAAAACAGGAATGCTTCGCCCACGTAAAGTCCGCCAAATCCCCAGTACATGGGATTTCGCACGAAACCGTATGGCCCGCTGATCACTAGTCTGCGTGGTGGATCAAACGGTGCTGGGGTCCCACGCCCCTTCCAGGCAAACGTATATACGCAGACGACACAGAGTGCAGCCCCCAGGATCAACGGAACCGCGCCGAGCATCCGCCAACCGCCGGCGCCGCTGGACTGCCCCGGCACAGCCGCACCGACTGCGCCTATTCGCGTTGGAATGAAGTAAAGTCCGAACCAGAGTGCGCAGGCTCCGTAGACCGTGCTGCGCAGTGAGGAGAGGACCTGAGTGGAGGACATTACACACCTCCTGCGGGAAAATGATATTCGCATTTATCGGGTGTCGCTTATACTGCGTCTAATGAGTTTCGACTCGAAGCCCATTCCGGTGCGGAATCCGCCGCAGACAGAGCTGGCCTCACCGCCGGTGGACGCGATGCGGATCTGCCCCACCTGCGGCGCGCAGCTTGAAGAGCATCGTTGCAAGTTGCTCTGCCGCACATGCGGGTTCTACCTCAGCTGTGCGGACTTCTACTAGGCGGCTGCATTTGCAGGCTGCTATTTGTCAATCTTTTGGATGGCTGGCGCGGCGCATGCCGCGCGTTAGGAGAACGGAATGCAGAGAACTGGAAATGCACACTGGTCAGGCGGTTTGAAGGATGGCAAGGGAACGGTTTCCACTGCCAGCGGAGTCCTGTCGAACACGCAGTATTCTTTCAGCACGCGCTTTGAAAACGGCATCGGTACCAATCCCGAAGAATTGATCGGCGCCGCCCACGCCGGATGCTTCTCAATGGCGCTCTCTGGTCAACTTGGTGCGGCTGGCATGACTGCCGAGAGCATCGATACCACCGCGACCGTGACCTTTGAGAAAGTCGGCGACGGGTTCGCCGTCACCGCAATTCATCTGGATCTCAAGGCAAAAATTCCGGGAGCCGACAAGGCGAAGTTCGAACAGGCCGCGAACAATGCCAAGGCAGGGTGTCCGATCTCGAAACTCTTTGCCAACAACGCGAAAATTACGCTGAACGCGCAGCTTGTTTAGTTGTGCGAAAGTCAAGCTTCAAGCGGAAGGGCCCGAGTCATCGGGCCCATTTCTTTTGCCGCACACCATCAGCGCCGCAGTCACTGGTGGCTTTCGCCATGTGATCGCAGGATGTCTCGTATCTCCCGGTTGATCCGTGCTGCGTCGCGAGCTGCCTGGTCAATCAACTCCAGCCACTTCTTGTTGGTGTCATCGAGCGCCGCTTGGCCCAGAAGGTATGACGCCTGCATGATCGTTTCAATCGAGTTACTGAGATCATGTGCCAGCACGCCCAGGTTCTTGCTGATGGAGAGAGGTATCGTTGTGCTGGCTGTCTTGTTCGATTCGAGTGCCATGGTCTTCCTCGGAACCCGCGAGATCGCCGGTATGAGTTGCGTTCGCCATGAAAAGCGGCGCCATTTGCCTCGGCCACAATACTGATTGGATTGGAAGCAGCTTCCACCCTTGGAGTTGTGTGCCGAGTAAAGACCGCGATGCCAGCTATTCCGTATCGGCGCGAAAAATCACCGGTTGATTCCTGTTCCCGGCACGAGAAGGCGGCGCGAAGTGAGACGCCTGGCATCGCGAAAGTGCAGGAATCGCGCGGGTTGCAGCAAGTTGACCGCGGTTCGCACTATGTTACAATACGTTTGCAAGCCTGATACGGCCAGCCCGGTTCAGGGCTGTGCGGCCCGAACGCCCGCCGACGCGGTGCTGTTGGGCGACTTACCCAGTGCCGAAGTGGCGGAATTGGCAGACGCGCATGGTTCAGGTCCATGTACCCGCAAGGGTGTGGGGGTTCGAGTCCCTTCTTCGGCACCAAGACATTTTTAAGCCTCTGGAGTCAACAACTTCCAGAGGCTTTTTGCTTGTGGCGCGGTAAACCCAAAGTGAAGTGTCTGCTAGGAAGCGTCTCTGAATGGCGAAAGTGATGGTCACGCTGCGGGGTTTCATCGGGCTAAACTTGACTGGCGCCGTTGCCATGTGAATGTGGCGATTAGCAGTTGTGTTTGTACGAAGGCGTAGGGAAGAACCTCCAGGAAACGTTAACCTCCCGCGACAATCAGATCCTCGTTCTCGAAGCGCAACGCGCCGCTGCTGTTGCCGGTCGGACGGCCAGTATTGAGGTGGCTGTAGTACAGAGGAATTTGTCCGACCGTACGGGGGAAAGTGACCGGAAGTTTTCCGCTAGGATCGCCGTTCCCAAGCGGATCTCCGTGGTGTGGTTTGACGACATCACTGCGGCGGCCTTCACCTCTCCGCGACTCACTACCGTACGGCAACCTCTGCACCAGATGGGCGTGCTTGCCGCTACGACGCTCCTGGAACGTATCACCAACCCTGATTTGCCGCATGATCACATTACGGTTGCGCCGGAATTGGTCATTCGCGAGTCCACCGGTTCCGCAAGAGATACCTCCCGAGCTCGCGATAAGGTTAAGACGTCTTAGCTGTCATGCGTTGTGCCTCAGTGGAAACGCGCTTTTTTACGCGCTTCTTAATTCCCCATGGCGCAGAATCAATAAAGCATTTCTCTGCGCAGGACTTTTCCTCGCCGATCCGATTTATGTACTCTTATGCAGCACAGAGGTATCGCGGAATGCCTGCAGAGATAAGTTTATTAGGAGAACGGTTGCGCGGAGGTGTGGCAGTGGGCGCGATGCTGCGAATCTCGCTGGTGGTTGCGATGGCAACGGCCGCCCATGCGCAGGCTGCCACGCAGTTGCCGGCGGTGCTCACGAGAGCGGAGCAGGTGCGCCGGCTCACGCCCGAGCAGGCAGCGCGGGGAATTCGCGTCCGGATCCGCGGGGTTATCACCGGAGCAGTGCCGGCACCCGATTTTTTTATTCAAGACGGCACGGCCGGCATCTACGTGAACGGAAGTCACGCGCCGGTCTTTCCCCATCATGTGGGAGATCTCGTCGAAGTCGAGGGCGTAACCGATCCGGGGCGGTTTGCACCGGTTATTCGCGAGCAGAAACTGCGTGTATTGGGCAAGGGGGAGTTGCCGAAGGCCCGGCTTTACCTGTTCAGTGAACTCTCGGATGGCCAGTTGGATAGCCAGTGGGTTCAGGTACGCGGCATTGTTCGCAGCGTTTCCATCGATCACACGTCATGGCATGAACCCGTTTTGGCCATGCGTGTGGCTTCCGGCGGTGGCGACTTCAAAGTACGCGTACCAATCAATCAGTCTGGTGATTTTTCCAAGTGGGTGGATACCGCGGTGGTGCTTGAGGGCGTCTGTGGAAGCCTATTCACTGCGGAGCGCCAGCTCACGGGGATATTGCTCTACGTTCCCAGCCTGAAATTCATACGAATCGAAGCCGAGGCCCCGCCCGTGCCTATCTCGGCTCTACTGCGTTTCTCTCCGGGGGCACGCGCCGGACACCGCGTGCGAGTCCGTGGTGTTGTCACCTATCACAAACCCGGAGAAGCGATCTTTCTGCAGGCGGATGGCAAGGGACTGCGCGTGCTGACGCAGCAGGATACGCCAGTCGAGATCGGGGACGTGGTCGACGTGTTAGGGTTCCCGCAAATGGGAGAATCTGCGCCCGTACTTGCCGATGCGGTGTTCCACCGGGTTACCCATGGACCGTTGCCAGCTCCGATTCCACTCGATCTGCGACGGCCCTGGGAGCAATACGACGGCGCTTTGGTCACGAGCGAAGCCACGCTGCTCGATCGGCACAACGAGGGATCGCAGTACGTCTTGCTGCTGCGCGCGGGCAACTCGATGTTCCAGGCGACTTTGGATTCGCCGGATGACCGGGTATTAGCGATCCCGCTCAACAGCCGCCTCCGCATAGAGGGCATTTGCCTGGTCCGCAGCGGTGGGCTGTGGTCGGTTCCGCAATCTTTTCGCGTGTTGCTGCGATCGTCGCAAGACGTCACCGTGCTGCATATGCCTTCGTGGTGGAACTTGCATCACACTCTATTGCTGCTATGCGTGGCTGTCGGTGCCATGCTCGTTCTGCTGGCCTGGGTTGTCGTGTCGCGGCGCCGCTGGCGGGAAGAAATGGCGCTTCTGCGGCAAAAGCTGCACCGTGGGGCCGTCATCGAGGAACGGAACCGCATTGCCCGCGAACTGCATGACACGCTGGAACAGGATTTGGCGGGTATTACGATGCAACTTGATTTGGCCGTCGATTGCTTCGAGCAATCTCCGCTGGTAGCACGGCAGGCGATGGATGCGGCGCGCGACATGAGCCGTCACAGCATGGTCGAGGCGCGCCGGTCGGTGTGGGATCTTCGCTGTCATCTGCTGGAAACAGGCAGCCTGGTTTCTGCGCTTCGCCGCGCGATCGAGCCTCTGGCCACGCGAGAAAATACGACGGTGGAGATCAAACTGACGGGGCAACCCGTACGGTTACCGTCGATCGACATGAACCTCCTTCGTATTGCGCAAGAGGCCGTGGCAAACGCAGTCAAGCACAGCCACGCCCGGCAGATGGAAGTCGATCTTGTGTACGAACTGGACAAAGTTTCCCTGCGGGTGACTGACGATGGTTGCGGATTCGAGCCGGCGCATTCGTTCCGCGCCGGTCATTTTGGATTGCTTGACATGCGCGAGCGTGCCTTATCGATGGGTTGCTCGCTGCAGGTGGAAAGCCGGCTGGGCGCGGGCACTTCGATTTTCCTGCAAGTTCCCGTGTATGAAAAGGCAAGCTTCGATGAAGAAATCAAAACCGATACGTATTCTAGTCGTTGACGATCACTTTATGGTTCGGATGGGACTCTCTGCCTCGTTGAATGTGGAGTCCGACATGGAGGTGGTTGCCGAGGCTGGTAGTGGCGAGGATGCCCTGCCGTCGTACCGGCAGCATCGTCCTACCGTCGTTCTTATGGATCTCCGTCTGCCGGGAATGAGTGGCGCCGAAACGGTGGCTGCGCTGCTGCGCGAATTCCCCGACGCTTCGGTTCTGATGCTTTCGACTCATGCGGAAGAAGAAGAGATCTACCGTTCGCTGCAAGCCGGAGCGAGCGGCTATGTTCTGAAAACCGTTATGCGCGAAGAATTGCTCCGTGCCATTCGCGCCGTGCACAATGGGGGGCGATACGTTGATGCAACCGCTGCCAGTTTGCTCGCGGCGCGCGTGTCGCATCGCCCGCTGACGAGCCGCGAAGTGGAAATTCTGCGGCTGGTTGCCAAGGGTCTCGGCAACAAGGAAATCGCATCCGTGCTGAACATTGCCGAAGTCACCGTCAAGCTCCACGTCAGCCATGTGCTGGAGAAATTGGGAGTGAGGGATCGCACCGAAGCGGCTACAGCGGCCTTGCAGCGCGGCATCATTTCTCTTGACCGCTGATCGCGTCGCCCTTCGGCATATCGGGCACAGGGAACTCTTACCTATACGAAAGTAGTATTCGAAATTCAATCTACTGCACAAGTGTCTTCCTTCACAGCACGTGTCTAGAATCACGCGTCGGTAATTCGGTAATTAAGGTTGTGGTTTTTGGATCAGGAATGGCAGGGGAGGAGGAAGTTTATGATGTCGCGTCATTCGAGCGGTCAAGTGCGGACGGTTCGGCGCCTGTTCATGCTCGCCATCGTCATCTGCTTGCTTGCGGTAACGGCTATCGCGCAGGTTACGTCGGGAACGATTCTTGGAAAGGTGAAGGACCCGAGCGGCGCTGTCGTCAAAGGGGCCAAGGTCACCGTTTCGAACTCGGCAACCGGCGTCAAGCGAACGGCGGTCACGTCGTCTACAGGCGACTTTGTGGTTCCCAGCTTACTTCCGGGGACCTACACCGTTGCCGTGGAAGCGCCAGGCTTCAAGATGCTGCAAAGGACTGGGGTCGTGCTGACCGCGGCCGATCAGCTTAACGCGGGTGATTTTGTGCTGACGCTGGGAACCGTCGCGGAAACCGTCACGGTCAGTTCCGATGCTGCGCAACTCCAGTTGCAATCGACCTCGGGACAGCGCTCGGATCTCATTACCGGCAAGCAGCTTAACGACGTCGCGCTCAACGGCCGCATGGTACTCGACTACATGAAGCTGATCCCTGGCGTCGTCAGCCAGTTCGATGGATCGGCCTCCGGCACCGGTGGACTCGACGCATTCAACATCAACGGCACGCGGGCAAACGAACACGAATTCACCATCGACGGTACATCCAATGTCGATACCGGCAACAACGGTGGAACCCACGTCACGCTGAACACAGACGCCATTGCCGAAGTCAAAGTCCTCACTTCAAACTATCGTGCGGAGTTTGGCAAGGCGGGCGGCGGCCAGATCGCCGTTACCACCAGAAGCGGATCGAATGCTTTCCACGGCAATATGCGTTTCTTCCATCGCAATGAAGGCATGAACGCGAACGACTGGTTCAGCCAGTCGAAGCCGCTGTATCGCTACAACTACATGGGCTACCAACTGGGCGGGCCGGTCCTTATCCCCGGCACGAATCTCAACAAGAAGCGGGACAAGTTGTTCTTCTTCTGGGGGCAGGAGTACTACCGCCAACTCATTCCCACCGGCGGTCTCGATACCTTCCGTGTACCCACGGCACTCGAGCGGCAAGGCAACTTTTCGCAGTCGGTGGACGGCAACGGTCAGCCGTTGGTGATCTACAACCCTGCGACCGGCCAGCCATTTCCGGGCAACAAGATTGATCCGTCGATGCTCACCGCGGCACAGCAGCAGGTCTTCGCGCAGATATCGAAGATCCTTTCCGCTTATCCGCTGCCCAATGTAACCGGTCAGCCATATAACTACCAGACCCAGCTTTCGTACAGCAATCCGAGGCGCGAAGATATTCTGCGCATCGACTACCAGCTCAACAGCCAGAACCATATCTTCGGTCGCTGGATACACAACGCGGAGACATCTCATTCGCCAATGGAGACCTGGAATCTGAACTGCATGGGGCAGTTGCAGCTTCCCGGCGGCTGCGTCAACAGCCAGCCCTCCTGGGACTTGGCCCTGGACCTGGTGAGCAATATCAGCTCAAACATCGTCAACGAAGCGTCCTTCGGGCCGAGCGTTGTCCGCTCCAGTTGGACGGCTCCTAATTTGTCCGTCGGCAAGAACAACATCAACCTGCCGCTGCTCTATGCCGTGTCCTCCACTACTTCGATCCCGGACATGAGCTTCCAGGGCAATAACAACATTCCTTACCCGTGGTCGTATTTCGGCGCCAATCCTTGGTATCAGGCGAACACAACGATTGATGCCACCGATAACCTGAGCTGGGTAAAGCACAATCACATCTTCAAGTTTGGTGTGTTTTACCAGCGCAGCCGCAAGGACCAAATCGGCTGGGGAAACTCCAACGGTCAGTTCACGTTCGATAACTGCGCCACTTCGGCCGATCCCACCAACTGCCCGGGCGACTCCGGCATGGCCTATGCCAGCGCGCTGCTCGGCTACTTCCGCCAGTTCGATCAGTCCAGCTCGCGGCCTGTCGGTTACTTCCGCTATAACCAGCTGGAGTTCTATGCGCAGGACACCTGGGCAGTGAACTCACGCCTGACACTCGACTACGGCATGCGCTTTGCGTGGATTCCGCCGCAGTTCGACGCCAGGAACCAGATCGCGTTGTTTAACCCAGCGATGTATAACCCGGCAACGGCCGTGAAGATCGCGTCCGATGGTTCCGTCATTCCCGGCAGCGGCAATCCTCTGGATGGAATAGCCTACAGCAATAACGGGACGCTGCCCAAGGGCGGTTGGAACAGCCGGCACATCATGCCTGAGCCGCGTGTTGGTTTCGCGTATGAGCTGACCGGCGACAACAAGACGGTTCTGCGCGGCGGCTTTGGCACCTCGCATGACCGCGAACAGGGCAACCTCGTATTCAACACCGTCTTTGGTAACCCGGCGAATGTAGTCACGCCCACGGTCTACACCGGCAACATCACGGACATCTCCAGCCTGCCCCAGGCGGCGCCCGGAGTGCTCAACGGCATCTACGGCGCCGATACCACCGGCAAGGTGCCCGTGGTTTACAGCTACAGCCTTGGTATTCAGCGCGACCTCGGCTTCAAGACCACTATCGACATGGCGTATGTCGGCACGTTGTCGCGTCACCTGGTTACGGCGCGTGACATCAACGCCATTCCTTTCGGAACCACCTTCACGCGTGCAGCACAAGATCCGGCAAACTTTGCCGGTGGCGTCGTACCCACGGTCGAGCCTTACCTTCCTCCGGAGTACGCAGCGGCAGGATACAGCTTCAGCGGACAATATGCCTATCCTACGAACTATCTTGTTCCCTTCAAGGGGTATGGCCCCATCGAGTACTATAAGTTCGATGGAACGGCAAATTACAATTCGCTGCAAGTATCGTTGCAGCGCCGCTTCGGCCAGAACCTGACGTTTGGCGCCGTTTACACGTATTCCAAAACGTTGACCACCGCCAACACCGATGAGGACTGGCAGTACACGCAATACACCCGCGCGTTGGATTACCGTCCAGCGAGCTGGGATCGGCGTCATGTGGCGGCGATCAATTACGTGTATAACCTTCCCAAGCCGGCAAAGCATTTCGGCTGGCCTTCGTGGTTGTCGTATGTGACGGACAATTACCAACTGTCCGGAGTTACGCAATTCATGTCAGGCGCGCCTCTCTCGGATTATCCAACCAGCGGCAGCCTGGCTCTGTGGGTACCTGGAAACCTGCTGACCGGGTCTAACATGTGGGGCCAGCTTCCCCCGGCATGGCTTGGAACCGACAGCAAGGGCAATCTCGTTCTACCCACCATTGGCAAGCCGTACACCGGATCACGCGGCATTATTCGTGGCGGTGGCATGCAGAACTGGGATATGTCTCTCTTCAAGAACATCCCGATTGGTTCGAGCGAGACGCGTTACCTCCAACTCCGGTTCGAGGCGTTTAACGTGTTCAACCATCCGAATTTCCAGGATAAGGCGATCTCGGCCAATCTGACGTTACCCAGTTGCGATGCCAACAATTGCACCCCGATGTCGATCACCAAGGGCAGCAATTACGGACAGTACACCTCGCAATACACGGGTGTCGGAGGGCCTCGCGTCATCCAGTTGGGCGCGAAGTTCTACTTCTAAATCACACCATGGCCTGCGGCAATCGCTGCGGGCCATGTTTTTCCAATCTCCATCGACCCAGGAATTGCCATGCGCCGCAGCTTGAAATCTGTAATCGCTTTTCTTGTCCTTATATTGGTGTTGTCCTCCATTGAGGCCGTTTGCCAGCAACCGCTTCCCACGGTTACGCCAGCGGAAGAAGCACGTGCGCAAGCCCTACTGAAGAAGCTGTCGCTCGACGAGAAAATCGATCTGCTTGGCGGCGTCGATGGTTTCTATATCCGAGCCGAAAAACAAATCGGTCTTCCGCGCCTCAGGATGTCTGACGGTCCTTTCGGCATCCGCAACTTCGGCCCCGCAACCACGTTCGGCGGCATCAGTCTGGCCGCAACCTGGGATACGCCGCTCGTCCGCCGTTACGCAACCGTGATCGGAAGGGACGCACGCGCCCGTGGCGTGCACTTCCTCCTCGGACCCGGCATCAATATCTACCGCGCTCCCATGGATGGAAGAGACTTTGAGTTCTTCGGCGAAGATCCCTACCTGGTTTCCCGCATCGCCGTTGCGTACATCAAGGGTGTTCAAAGCCAGGGCGTTTGCGCCACGGTCAAGCACTTCGTCGCGAACAACCAGGAGTACGACCGGCACAATATCGACTCCGTCATTGACGAACGCACCTTGCGGGAGATCTATCTGCCGGGCTTTGAGGCATCCGTAAAGCAGGGACATGTCTGCGCCATCATGGATTCCTACAATCTCACCAATGGCGCTCACATGACTCAGAACGGGGAACTGAACACGGACCTCGTAAAGAAAGAGTGGGGCTTCCAAGGTATCGTCATGTCCGACTGGGACTCGACCTATGACGGCATCGCTGCCGCCAACGGCGGCCTCGATCTAGAGATGCCGGCTGGCGATCACATGAACCGTTCTACATTGCTGCCAGCAATTAAGTCAGGCCAGGTCAGCGTGGCGACCATCAATGACAAGGTTTTGCGCATCCTCCGCATGGCGGTTCACTTCGGCTGGCTTGACCGTCCCCAGACCGACCTCTCGATTCCGTTGTTCGATCAACAATCCCGCCAGGTCGCTCTCGACGCGGCGCGCTCGGGCATGGTCCTGCTGAAGAACAAAGGGAACCTGCTTCCGCTCGACAAAAGCAAGATCAAGTCCATTGCTGTGATCGGCCCCGATGCATATCCTGCCGTTCCCGTCGGGGGAGGCAGCGCAGCCGCAAAGCCGTATGTCGCGGTCAGCTATCTACAGGGAATCAGCGAGTATCTCGGCGACAGCAAGACTTACTATGATCGTGGCCTGCCGGATTACTCGGAAATGGCGGACGCGACAGATTTCCGTACCGCTGCCGAAAATGGACAGCCCGGGCTGAAGACCGAGTACTTCAACAATCCCAATCTCAGTGGGAATCCCGTCAGTACTCGTACCGATCAGCACATTGACCTCGACCATAGCATCGGCGGCGGAGTCAACGACAACGGTATTTCAGTGCGCTGGTCGGGGTACTTCGTCCCCAAGACTCCGGGCAACCATCTCGCCTTCGTGCAGGGGCCTGGCGAAAACGGCGGCTATCGTCTCTATGTTGACGGCAAACTTGTCATTGATAGTTGGACGCGTGCGTATGCATCCGTGAGCCAGGTGCAGATTCCTCTCACCGCCGGTTCGCACCAGATCCGCTTTGAGTATTTCGTAAATTGGAGCTGGGGTTCGCCAACTGTCCGCCTCGGCATCGTTCGGCCTGAAGCGCTTGTGCGGCCCTCGGCCGTTGCCATTGCTTCCCATGCCGACGCCGTTATTCTCACAGTCGGCTATGACGGCGCCAGCGAAAGCGAGGGTTCCGACCGCACTTTCGAACTACCTCCGGGACAGGACGCATTAATCAGAGCGATTACGACCGTGAACAAAAATACGATTGTCGTCATCACCTCCGGCGGAGACGTTGACATGAACTCCTGGCTCGATCATGTTCCCGCCCTGATGCAGGCTTGGTATCCCGGTGAGGAAGGCGGCAAGGCGCTGGCGCAGTTGGTATTCGGTGAATACAGCCCCTCCGGAAAACTGCCCGTGAGTTTTGAGCGCCATTGGAAAGACAATGCCGTGTACGACAGCTACTATCCGGTCGGCAACGAGAAGAAAGTTGTTTACAAGGAGGGAATCTTCCTTGGCTACCGGCACTTTGACCGGTCCAAGGTAAAGCCGTTGTTTCCCTTTGGCTATGGACTCTCCTACACCACGTTCGCTTACAAGAATCTCATGTTGACACCTTCCGTTGTCTCCGGCGATCAGAAGGTGACTGCATCGTTCGACATTACAAACACCGGCAAGCGTGAGGGGGCTGAAGTCGCGGAGGTCTACGTCGGTGAACCGAACGCCAAGGTTCCGCGGCCAGTAAAGGAACTGAAGGGTTTTGCAAAAGTATCGCTCAAGCCCGGTGAAACAAGGCGTGTTTCCGTTGTGCTCAACCGTCGCGCTTTCTCCTACTACGACGTGCATGCTCATCGCTGGACCGCCGACCCCGGACGCTTCACTATTTCCGTGGGGAGTTCGTCAGAGCAGATCGAGCTGACCGGTACGGTGCGGCGCGCACAATAAGTTGCACCAGAACTGCATTTGTCGGGACAGGATTAATAATGATGCACGAATATTCGCGGCGAGACTTTTTGAAAGTGTCGGGCATGGGCGTTGCAGCGACAGTTGCCACCAAGGTAGTCGCGGAGACTCCACTCAGCTCCGTCCCAGACGATCGCGGGTCAACGCCGCGTGGGCCCATCTCCGTTTGCACTACCAGCGATAATCGTCGGTTGTCGCAGGGCCACGCAATCGCCTGGCAGCCTGCGCCGGCCGCCACGGCGCACGACGCTGTCGTCATCGATCCCGGAAAAACTTTCCAGGATCTCCTTGGCATTGGCGCGGCATTCACCGATGCCTCGTGCTACAACTTCAATCGCCTTACTTCCGCGCAGCGCGAGGAACTATTCCATACGCTGTTTCATCCCCGGGAGATGGGGATGAATGTCTGCCGCACCTGCGTAGGTTCCAGCGATTATTCCCGTCAGGTATACAGCTATGACGAAGGTGACCCCGATCCGGATCTCAAGCGTTTCTCGATCGACTACGATCGCCGGTACATTCTTCCCATGCTGCTCCAGGCGCGCCAGGTGAATCCGGACCTGTTCCTGTTTTCCTCGCCATGGAGTCCTCCTGGTTGGATGAAGGCGAACGGTTCGATGCTGGGCGGCTCGATGCGACGTTATTACATGTCCAGCTATGCGCAGTACTTCCTCAAATTTATCGAGGGCTACGAGTCCGAGGGAGTTCCAGTACAGGCCATCACCGTGCAGAACGAAGTTGACACGGATCAGGATGGTCGCATGCCGGCTTGCATCTGGCCGCAGGAATATGAAGCCGATTTCGTCGGCAAATTTCTCGGTCCGCTATTGCAGAAGTCCCGCCCCCAGACACAGATATGGATCATCGATCACAATTACAGTCTCTGGGGGCGCGCCATGGACGAACTGGAAATGCCGGAAGTCCGCAAATATGCGCACTCCGTCGCATGGCATGGCTACGCCGGGGAGCCGGAATGGATACAGCGCGTGCAGCGCGCTCATCCCAACGTCGGGATGCACTGGACCGAGGGCGGTCCCGATTACACCGATCCGAACTACGGCACCGATTGGGCAAACTGGAGCCAGACCTTCACCGGCGTACTTCGCAATTGCTGTCGCTCGATTACCGCATGGAACCTTGCGCTTGATGAACATGGCAAGCCAAACATCGGGCCATTTTTCTGTGGAGGGCTCGTCACCATCCACTCGGAAACAAACGCTCTCTCCTACAGCGGACAATTTTGGGCGATGGCGCACTACTCGCGATTTCTGCGCCGCGGTGCGCAACGCGTCGATTCGCAAAGTCCTGCGGACGAACTCGATCACGTCGCCTTCAGGAATCCCGACGAAAGCGGTGTCCTGGTTATCACCAACCGTGGCGCAAAACGAACCGTTCAAATAAAGATGAGTGATGCTATTGCCACGGCTCCGCTTGATCCGAACTCGGTAAACACCTTTACGTGGACTTAGCCGAATAATTCGTGTGGCGCAAAAAGATGATGATGATGACCGCCGGCACACCGCAACTGGCATCGCTGGCCAGCGGCGTGCCGCCCTTGGCCGCCGCAACGTCCGTCAACCGGTTCAGGTCACTTGAGTTTATATGTGATGTTTATTCCGAAGTACCAATATGGCCCGGGTAGCTGGCTGGGCGCATGTAATCAGAATTTGAAGACGATGCCCGCGCCGAGCCGGAAATTATTTTGCACATTTGTCGTCGCGTTTGGCAGCTGGGTGCGCATCCACGGCCCTCGAACGCGCGCACCGCAATCCGGCGAGACAGCGTAAAATCCATTCCCCCGCCCACCTGCACGGCGAGGGAACTCGCACTGCTGTGCGTTTCGTGAACGCCGGGGAAGATGCCATGGAAGCCAAACGCTTCCCCAGCTAGGCCCTGGCCAAAGAACGAAACCCTGCCATGTGGGGGCGACCAGGTGTAGCGAGGACCGAAGGCGGCCGTTACCATGTCCAGGCCCAAGCCCGTCGAGTTGATGTTGCCGGTGTGCAAGCCCACGATGTCGGCCACCGCCCCGAAGCCGCGCCAGAGCGGGATATGCACCTGCGCGCTGCCGCCCTGCATCCAGAGGCCGTTGCCGGCGGCGGCGTTCGAGTGACTGGCGTTAAAGGTGAAGGCCACATCGAAATGGCGGTGTGCTTTTGACGGCACGGTCTGCGCCGTCTGCGCCGCCAGCGAGCTGGTGATGATCGCTCCCAGAAGGAGCACACTGCCGAGTAGTATGCGCATCGTCTTTCTCCTTCCGGGTTATTGCACCTGCAACGTCACGGTGGTGCTGTGTTGTAAGCCTCCGCCGGTGGCCGTGATGGTTACGTTGTAGTCCTTGACCGGCTGGGCAAAGAAACCATTGCGCGAGCCGCAACCGCTCCACACGGCGGTTATCGCAATGCCGCCGAAGAGGACCAGCAAGCAGAGCAGGCGCCCTAGTCGCCGTTCCCGCCGTCGCACGACGACTCCGCCAAACAGCAGCATGGCCAGAGTAGCCGTCGCCAATCCGTGTCCGGTCGAGGGGGCCGTCCGCAGCGCCGACACTGCGGCGGTCTGGATGGTGATGGTGATCGTTTGCGTTCCACCGTTGGCGGGGATTGTGGATGGGGAGAAGGTTACCGTCGCCCCCGGCGGCAAACCGCTGACCGTGAAATTCACCGTGCCAGCATAGCTTCCGTAAAGCGGCGTGACGGTCACTTGATACTGGATGGAGCCTCCCGGAACCACTGTCGCGTTGGATGGTCCCGCGAGAGTCATCGTGAAGTCCAACGGGGCCACTGCTACCGTTACCGATGAGGTGGAGTTGCTGCCCGTGAAGTTGGTAGCACCGCTGTAAACGGCCGTCAGGGTGTGCGTTGCGCCTGCGGAGAGTGCCGCTGCGGTGTAACTGGCGCTGCCGCTGGAAAGCGTCACCGTGCCCAACAGCGAAGTCCCGTCGTAGAAGTTGACCGTCCCGGACGGGGTGCCGGTGGTTGCCGAGGCCACCTGCGCGGTCAGGACGACGTCCTGCCCCGGCGTGATGGATGTGCTGTTTACGCTAAGCGTGGTGGTGGTGCCAGCCCGCAGAATTGTCAGCGTATCAGCCCCAGATGCCGATAACTGAACTGTATAGTTGCCAGCGGCAGCCCCTGTGAGTGCAACAGTGATTGGGTACGTGCCTACCGGCGAGGTGGTAGTAGCGGTTGTAGTAAACACGGCGCTTACGTTGCCTGCATCCTGCGGCAACACTCCGCTGAGTGTTCCAGTAATCGCCGGGACAGGCACTCCATAAACAGAGGTCACAGCGGCGGCAGTCGCCGTTAATTGCAAAGGCGTCACCGTGACGGTAAAGGGAGCGCTGGTTGCACCACCGTAGTTTGCGTCACCGCTATAGCGAGCAGTAATGACATGTGTGCCAGCGGAAAGCGTGGATAGGCTCAGGCTGGCGGCGTCATTATTCAGTGTGACAGTCCCAAGTACTGTACTGCCTTCTGAAAAGGTAATTGTGCCGGTCGCAGTCTGACTCCCGCTGGATGCCGAGGCCGTCAAAGTTCCACTGCCGTAAACATCAGAAGATGCCCCGGAGAGCTGTAGCGTGGCGCTGCCTTGCGTTCCGGTTCCGCTCAAAAGCAAAGTCTGCGGGACGATTCCCGCGCCATTCAGAGTAACGACACCACCGGCTACTCCCATCATGGAAGGAGCAAAAGCAAGCGAGAGGGTACAACTACTTCCGGCGGAGAGAGTGATGGGGGCACTGCTGCACGTTCCGCCACTCACGACCTGGAAGCCGTTTGCAACACCGATGGTTTGCACCTGCAAGCTGGCAGAACCACTATTTAAAAGCGTGATGCTCTGTGCCGTGCTGGTTGTTCCTACAGCCTGGCTGCCAAAGGCCAGCGACGGAAGGTTAATAGCCGCGACACTCTGGTCCAGCCGGTCTGCCACGGCGATATTTCCCATGGCATTTACGGCCAGACTGCGCGGAGTGTCAAACACGGCAGCCGTGGCCGGCCCGCTCGCACTCGAGTATCCTTCAGCGCCACTCCCGGCAATGGTATTGATGACGCCGTTGCTGATCTGTCGAACTACGTTATTCCTGCTGTCCGTTACGTATACATTTCCTTGCGCATCCACCGCCACACCGGTGGGATCTGCCAACGCAGCCTGGGTCGCGGTACTTCCATCTCCGGAGAATCCAAGCGTGTGGTTGCCTGCGATCGTGGTGATGATGCCATTTGTATCTACTTTTCGGATTGTCTCGTTATGGCTGTCAGCAATATACAGATTTCCCGCAGCATCGACGGCGACACTTGTAGGAGAATCAAGGCCTGCCGCGGTTGCAGCGCCATTGTCACCGGAATAAATCTGCTCGCCATCGCCGGCAACCGTGGTGATCACGCCACCGCTTACTTTCCGTATGCGGTGGTTGTCGGTGTCCGCAATATAGACATTCCCCGCAGAATCGACAGCGACGGCCGTCGGCAGAGACAGGCTCGCCTGTGTCGCAGAGCCACCATCGCCGGAAAATCCCGCCGTGCCGTTACCCGCGAAGGTGCTGATGACGCCACTGGAGACAACGCGGATGCGCTGATTGTGACTGTCCGCGATGTAGAGGTTGCCGTTGCTGTCTACGGCGACTCCGGTCGGCGTATCGAGAGAAGCGCTGGTTGCCGCGCCGCCATCTCCGCTGAATCCTTGCACGGCGTTGCCTGCCACGGTTGTGATCTTTCCCGTGGTGTCCACTTCACGAACAACATGATTGTTGGAGTCCGCAATATAGAGGTCACCTGCGGCATCGTAGGCGACAGCGGAGGGGGCGGCAAGCGTGGCGCCGGTTGCTGCCGCCATGTCACCGCTGTACCCCTGGGTGCCATTGCCGGCAAGCGGTTGCACCGTTTTGGCTGGTTGAATCGAAAGCACCGGACCCTGCGCAAAGGCACTTCCACACAGGAATGCTGCGCTGACGCACACCGCAGCAACCATGAACCTGAGCCAGTTGTGACCGCGATATGCCATCCGGTTATTTCTCTCCTCTTTTATAGACCAGGCCCGCATCATTCACTGCCGTATAAAGTGCTCGCGCTGCCTGTTGGGTTGGCTGCCAGGTCATCTGTACGTACATTGCGTCCTGGCTGGTTACAGTGAATCCCAGCCTCGAATAGAGCCGTGCTGCCGGGCTTGCCTGCCTCACTTGCAGTTCCAGCGGCAGCCCCTTTGCCTCGCACTCCTGCTGCAAACTCCACACCACAGCGCTACCGACACCCTGGCCGCGCTGCGATTTCAGCAGGCCGATGTCTATCAAGCGCATTCTTCCCGGCTGCTCGCAGACGAGCAGTCGTCCGGCAGGACTTCCGTCCGCAAGACAGATGATTTTTTCTTCCGCTGCGGGGAAAATCGCTGCATAGTTCGTCTCCCTTGCGCGGTACTGCATTTGCAGCAGGTTCGCATCTCCAACGATCGCCATGAACTCCTCTGCCGCCGTCTCGACGAAGAGCCGATAACGAAACGACTCGTCCTCCGCTCGTGCGGGGCGGAGATGAAATTGCACGGCGACAGATTGGTGAGCGCTCATCATATTTATGTTGCCTGGTTCCGGCTTTCATCGCGCGACAACATCAGGTGAAAGCGGGGGGGACTGGGCGGCGATGTCCTGCCGCCCGGTTCTGGCTAACTGCGCGACGGGAACAAACCGTTCAGCGCAATGATGAAATTGACACAGAGATAAGGTTGTAAATTCTCGTGGGGCAGATTGCCACCCGCGAGGGAAATTGAGGTTGGAGCCAGGGTGCCCGTTGCCCGCGTGGAGACATAGTCGGAGACAGCAGCCGGCTCTCTCGGAGTTCCCGAGTTACCTTGTGCCAAGACTGCGTTTGTCGGGTCAGCCACGGTTCCCGCCTGATTACTGACGCCTACCAGGTGGTTATGTGCCGGCATTTGGTTCTGCAACAGCGTGACGTTTTCCGTACCTCCGACCTGCCCCATAGCGTAGGGGCTGAGACCGAGGCCTTGCCCTTGGTTGATGGGCACCCTGCCCTGAAGGTCGGGCAATGCGAAGGTTCGCACGCCATCGCCACCATACGTAGTCCCAAGCAATGAAAACAAAGCCGTGTACTGACTGATGGACAGCAGTTGTCCGTTGCAGAGCGCCCAACCATTGGGGGCAAAGCTCCAGCCAACCATGCGTATTTCTCCGATATATGGATCTGCCATGATTTTTCCTTTCGTGGTCGATGTCTTCTTGCGTGTTTTCCTGCATCCCCCAGTAAGCTGCAATCGTTGCTTTCGTGACCCGAAAGAAAACCTTCTCAATTGCTACCCGTCTTCGCGGG